>Ga0247779_1001438_pt1 | contig 11499 bp, 12 predicted proteins | sample UWRJL221509R5_FD_179925 | JGI IMG/M metagenome (GOLD analysis project Ga0247779, IMG submission 179925) | Plant litter microbial communities from Arlington Agricultural Research Station in Wisconsin, United States - UWRJ-L221-509R-5 | ecosystem: Environmental > Terrestrial > Plant litter >...
ATAAACTGGCTATAGCAAACCTAGGTCTTTGCACCATCGATCAAACGTTACCCATTCGGGTGTCTTGGGGAAATGAAGGAGGTTTCCCAGGAGAGGAAGACGTTTTGGTCCAGGAGGATACGGCAAAGCGGATCCTTCAAGTTTAGTCCTGACGTAGACAGCACCAAGTAAGACGAGTGTTATCAAGACCACGAGCGCATCTGCAGAATTAAGGTCAATTGGCATCGAATGTAAAGGTGTATTGGGAAGGCAATCAGGCTCAAAACTGGGGCTGGGTAGTAGGTAATTTTATATCAAGCGTTTATTATATATGCACTTGGGATTTCAGGGGGTGGAACGATGGCAGAAACTGCCAAGCCGTCGTTTCATGCTACATGATGCATGAGCCCCAACATCCATACGGGTACATACTGCCCTGTCTTGATGTTCAGTACTTGAGTTACCATACATCACCGGTTTAAACGTTTACCCTTTATCATCTCTAATGCTCACTGAAGGAAAACATATTTACCTTTCCTCAGTTCCCTAGAGATTCAGTCGAAATTAATGACCTCAATGGAGAAAAATAGAGGAGGATATCAGTATTCTGAAGAGGAACTGGTTAGTTTATTTCTGTATATTGATTCCAGCTGGAACTCCTGTACTCATCTCGGGTTAGAAGGGTAATGTCCTTGATACATATCAAGCACCGCAGCCAATACATTGAGCATGTTAATATAATATTGCTTGGGGGATCGGTATATTTCCGTTTGGTTGACTCGCTCGTTCATAGGCTACAGTGGAGAGCAAAATTTGGCGGACTTGAGTGAAATCGCCTGCTATGCATATCCGGAAAAGGAGGAGAAAGATGGCAAATGATTTGGAAATTCTCGAACACAACGTCGCAAGAAATTGAGTCGGAGATAAGCTGGATTTGAAATGACATGTGACCGGCATGACAAATTGGCTTCTGCTGATTGATGGGCTCCATGCCAAACTTAGACAAGCGCTCTGGTCGCATCAACCGTCAACGACGCGTTTTTCCTACCTTCGTCTCTGCTTCTATGACCGGACTACTAAGTGCATGCATCCTCAAGCCATTCTTGCGTCTCGCAGCTATCCATGCATGAACCCGTCTATATGAATGCGCCGATGAATCCGAAAATATGTTTCTGCAGGATAAAATGCGCCGTCAGAACAGGTAATTTACTGTTTACACACTTTCCTCCCGCTCCGACCGCCACATCGCATGTACACCAAGGCTCGTAGTGTCCTACCAACCAGAAGCTTCATCAGACATGCGTTGCTGCACATAAGCTATATCTCTCAATTTCAACAACAAACATCTACTCATTTTGTCTGTTCTCTAGCAATTGATCAATTATGTTCTAGTACTTGCCCACTACGTCTATCATGATGCATGCATATGCATGCTATCTCCATTCCCACACCTCAAATAGACCCCCGAACAATGCCCCTCTTTCTTTCGCTCGACCGTCGTGTAGTAAACCCACGCGAGACCAGAATGTCCGGCCAGGACGTGGTAGCATAACGGTCAGGTACCTCCACTTAGAACAGGATAAGGAGTAACGTCAGCGGTCGGGGCGAGAAGAGGAGATGGATAGGTCGAGGAGGCCTATACGATGTGCCTGTTGTGGATTTCTGACTTGGTTCGTCATTATGTCCCTTACCAGAATACAACTTTAACGCTTCACAGAACCGGGGTGGAATGCGTCCACGAACAGATCACCCTCAGATTCGAGAAAAGACGAGTTCAACGCGGCGACCCGTTCAGGCTTGTCGCTCTGGGGAGTACAGAAGACTTAATTCTATGGAATAGGTACGTTTTTTCATTCGTCTGTCACCCCACGCAATCTTAAAGCTTAATGTTCGGTCATCTCAGGATCTGCTCCAGTTAATCCCTCTATCTCTATTGTTGATCGTAGAGGGAAGGTCATTTGCGCTGGACGGTTCTGTCCACGCTTGTATATACTCATATTTCATTCTCCTTTCTTTCGTATACCTACCATATCTCTCAGTACATGCCAATCAAGTTTCCGCCCGCACAGATCTCAAGCTTTGAAGCATTAGTTGCCCTCCATCCCTCCATGCTTGAACATGACATTGGGCTCCGTGACTACTCCATTCTCAGCATGTTTGTCCCAACTAGAGTGACGGAAGTTACTGAATCATTCTTGTTGACGTTGCGTATGCTCTGAGGAAGATCCGTGTTCAGAAAACGTGAGTTCCCTTAAATATTCGCTTATAAGACGTTCAAGCTAACCATTGTCCTCCATAATTCTAGCCTTACAGTTCATCATCACCGCCCTCGTCGCTAGCTTGCTCAATAAGCTCCTTCAAGCATAATACGGTCGCATCTCCGTTACTTGTTCATTGCTACCGATATCTAGACCTGTATTTTGAGCTAAGGAAGATCGGGGCCTAAAGCGTAATCAAAGGTTGTTGTAAACGCGAGTGGTTATTTCACTGTTTTCGGGTGCTTATGCATAAGCGTATCCTCGTAATTTCTGCTAACATTGTGTTCCTCCCTTGCGTTTCCTTCCCGATACTAGTTCACTTAGTATCCGTATGATATGTGGAATATGATTTACGACGAAGGTTTATTGTCAAAAATGTAAAAGTATCTTATGAGCCTTGGCGCCTTTGAAAGGTTGGCCATGTTACTATTAATATCTTGTGATGATCTATTATAAACCTGTATCTTGTGCGACCAAAGTGCAAATGGAAACATCCAAGGCTGTCAAAGTCATTCGCACTGCCTCAGTGGCTCTAATTTTCACAGCAGGTAGAGTAGTGGGTTGATTAATGATTCCCCGACCTTCTGCTACTACTCTTGGAAGTCTAACAAACGATTAGGTTTATCAACAAAGGCACCAGATCGACAACGAAGATAATCAACAATGATTCGAAATTCCGTTTTGACTGGGGGAACATACATCACACAGATCAACCATGGCCCATCACATAGTACGTCGTCGGCTTAAGCTTATCAGGATTCATTAACACATACCCATCCAGCATCCTTAAGGATCCTTAAAGACGCATCGTCACCTCGAGCATTTCACAACTCAAGAGACCGATACGATGCCCCAAAGTGTCACGAAAACACACGAGTGGCCGTCTTGAAGACAATAATGGACTGGGTCACTGGGTGCGATCCGGAGACTAGAGACAGGTGGATTATGTGGCTTAGTGGAGGCGCAGGCGCCGGAAAGTCTGCGATTGGCCAAACATTTGCAGAGCAATGCGACCGCGAAGGACGCCTTCTAGCCAGTTTCTTTTTTGGACGCTCCGACCCTACACGAAACAACGCCAAATTTCTTATCCCCACAATTGCATGTCAAGTTTATGAAAAAATTCCCGAAGCTCGCATAAACATTCTATCCGCCATTGACAATGATCCAATGCTCTTTGAAAAAGCCTTCCTCATCCAACTTTTGTCACTGGTGATAGAGCCTTTGAAAAGATTAGGGGACGCAGTTCCGCCAAACGTTATTGTAATAGATGGCTTAGACGAGTGCATGGACATTGGATCGCAAACAGCCATCCTCCACACACTTTTTGAGGCCGTTCAGAAGCATTGCTGTGGCATACGCTTCCTTGTTGCCAGTCGACCTGAACACGACATCGCCACTACAATTTCACTCCAGGACAATACCGTTCTAGCGAGACTCGTGCTGGATGATGGATACAGACCCAACAGGGACATCAGATATTTCCTGAACTATAAAATCCAAAGCATCAAAGAAACACACCCTTTCCGACATCTTCTCCCACAAGAATGGCCCGAAGATGAACACGTGGATGAGGTTGTAAGGAAGTCCTCTGGGCAGTTCATATATGTATCAACGGTGATCAGATACATTGAGTCCAACCGACATCGCCCTGACCATCGCCTGGAAATTGTCCGTAATCTACGACCACATCAGGGTGATTTGCCTTTCGCAGAGCTCGATGCTCTGTACACCCACATACTTACCGCAGTAAAAGACATATCAACCATTGTGGAACTACTCGGCTTTGTACTTTATGCGACTCAAGTATATAAGGATCTGCCTACAGCGTACGTTGAAGCATGCCACGATCTCGAACGAGGAAGTCTCCAACTTATTCTATGTGACCTTGGCGCCCTCGTTGAGATTAATAAAGACGGCATAATCAAGGTTCTACATGCATCACTTCTGGATTTCTTACTCGACCCGTCAAGATCCAAGAAACTTCCTATCTCTGGCAGTGAGTTGATCACAAAGCATATTACCAGATGCTTCCGGTTTTTTTCCAGTGCGTGTAGCAGTGCTCATCCAATACCTGTGCTACAACTTAAATGTCCTCCCTAACAGAAAATAAATTTGTCTACGACCTTAGTATATCGTTTTTTGTCGGGTTTCTCAGCCGTTATTTGGGCCATGTCATATTGTTCACAACGGATATGGCTCAGGCGCTCGCTGGGTTTTCCCTTTTCGACTTCTGCCGTCAAACAGCAATACCCCTTGACACCAGAAACACTTTCTTGAAACGTGTAAATCCTGTTCTTATAGAGCTTATACGTCGATCTGATCAACATCACCTCCTTTCGTGGTATCTCAATATGTTGGACGAGTCCTACCTTGCACTGATGGACCAATATCCGCCACAAACCCTGGCTTTACAAATATCTGTAATGATGCATTATGACATTTTGCCACGCTTAGCACTTTATCTGCCCTTCCAACTCCCCGGCTTTCAGGAAGAGGATAACATCTTGGCAATCCTTTCCTTCCGCGATTACTCCAAGAATCTAGGACCAACGAGAGCACATAGGAATTTTTTGCGTAAATTCCTCCTCGACCCTGCTCGGTCAAAACATCATAACTTCCAGGATACTGCCCCAACAATATATGCCACGGCATTACTAGGATGTTTCCGTTATCTCAAAAAAGTAACAGTTTCCCATGAATTGTCTATCAATGAAACATGGTTAGATAAATGTCAGGACGACACTGATGACACGCGCTCGACAAAGACGGGTTCAACAGGGGAATATAATCAAGCAAGTGCCCAAGGCCACCAGGGGCGCCTTTCAACGACTGAAGGTCAGGTAGATTCCAAAACGGACCATCCCCAAACCGTACATACAAATTTAAAGCGGGACAAGGGCCAATACACTGCGCGTCGGGCTGAAGAACTTCACAACAAAGTAGACACCGAAAGGGACTTCCAAACTTGGTACCAAGATTGGACTCGTAATTTTGGACCTGAAGTGCCTGATTGGAAGGTTTTCTGGCGCTATTCTAATGAATTGCAAGCGATAAGTAGGAAAATTTGCCATATTCTTATTTCAAACCATCCTCTAATGTTTTTCCATAGGGCGTCTCTCCTCGCCCGAGGATTATCAAGAAGTTCTGAGAGTTCGATATTATCTCATGCTGGGCTACATGATTTTTTTCTTTCCCCGGGCTGGTAAATTCGAAGAGCTCATTACACTCTGCGAGACTACTATACTGAGAAGGGACCCCAGATTATTTCCTGAGAACACTGCTAGCGCCCAGCGCGCTATGGTAGCTTATCTCAACAGGATATCCGGGACGACAGAAAAAAACCATACCAGATTCTCAGAACCATCTGTTTCTTTCAAAATTCCATCAGAGATACTCGCACATAATTCCCAAGAAAGATGCGAAATTTCTCCAAATGCGCACATGAATGCGATTGTTAAAAGTCCTCCAAGTACCATCCATCAAAACAGTGTTTCGCGCAATACAATCACGAATTACGCAGGGAAGAAGAATGAATCGAGAATGAGCCCAGCGCCAGCTCAGAGTGTCTCGTTAGATGGAAGGCACAGCTTGCCTATACGAATTCCTGCGAAACGGGGCCTGGAGCTCCTTACAGGTCCAAATATAAACCCTACAGCGAAAAGACCTGAGTACGTTTAAACATCGTCACATAGTGGAGTTATACTCACGCGACTTCGTAGAAAAAAGTGAAACATGGTTGGCTCAATTGATGACATGATAAACTGAGGCGAATCACTTTTGCGCACTGGCTCAAATATTCACCGCTCTGTAATATCATTTGCTTTGCTCAAGGGTCTTTTCCTTGTGCTTGCTGCGTGTAGTGTATACTTATACCTTTTCAATTTATGCCCGGCATTGCTCGATCATCTGCATTTACTTGAGTAGTAGTTGTCGTAACTATACAAAATTCTCTGAGATCTGAGCTAGTTAAACGATAAACGAGGTTATATATTTGAACGATGATGGGAGTGTCAACTTATCTCGATCATTTGTGCACGTGAATTATTTCAAACTTGGCGCTCGGATTCGGAAATTGATTTTTGATTGTTTCTTTCATACTCGTTACCACCCTATCGAATCGACATGATCACCGTCCGACCCCATTGAAATCCGATGTAACCATATCGTTCATTCGTCGCGAAGCAAATCCATCCGAGGCAAGAACGTCCGTCCGTCGCGTTAACTTGGGGCAGAGCTTTCGGGTCCCCGTACATGGGCGGAATGCTAGCAGGAACACCAGCGGTCTGGATCAGGAGAGAAGAAGGCTGAATAGCAGGCAGGACACACTGGTATACCTATTTCGTCGTCTTTTATGTTGCGCAGCAACGAATATAGGCTGCGTCATTCCGATCGAGGTTTTGAGGGTCTTCCTCCCTCCCGGTGGCCAAGAACACATTCGATACCAGGACTCATTATCATCACATTGCATTTACACCAAAATGATCCTCCTAGCGCTCCGTTTTTGAGACACTTGAATAGGACGTAAGATATTTCTTCTAATTTCACTAACGAAGATCAGCTAATTTTGTCTATCCTATAGCAAGCCCTGTGTTGTGGTACAGGCCCTCGCCTCCATGGATCTATATTATCCTCCATCTCAACAAATCAACGTCGTACCAACATTCCCTCCCACCGTAGAAATCCAATGTAGCCGACACCCTTCTTCACCTCGTTTCATTCGTCTCACAGTAAATCCATGGGAAGCAACCAAGTTGAACCACGAAGTCTGGCCATAACGTCGGGAGATACTTCTATTCAATATAGGGAATGCTAGGGTTAACATCAATACTCCAGACGAGACAAACAGATGGTCCAGGGAAGGAGGAGAACGATGTACCCGTTTTTCGTCGCGGGCGATTTTGTGCAGCGACGAAAGCGTGTGCGTCATTCCGATGGAGATTCTTCCTTTCTCCCAGACGTCGAGAACACGCCCAAAATCGAAATTCATATAATGTTTTTTTCTAGCCCTGTGCGTTTCCTGCTCAAACATCGTCCGTCTCGTCAAGTCAGTTTCAAGGACGCAGGATTCGAGGGATGGAATGTCGTATTGATATGTATGGAATCTTCATGGGGAACGAGAGTATTCCATGTTCGGATTTGGCGGTGCATTGAATAGGTGCGTCCTTGCCTTTATCACTTTGATATGACCTTCTAATTCAACTCTCTATAGAGCGACCTCGTCAATTCCAGAGTCAGACAGGAAGGAAGCACACTAGTATGCTGTCATATTTTGCTTTCCTCCCTTTCCTACATTGACAACCTAACTCAGAAATGCGACTCAACCCTCTGACGACCCGTGCCGTTCTCTATCCCATCCATCATCGACGTCCAATTATCATTTATATCCAGCCTGCCCGAGCCCACTTCATTCCACTCTGGATGCATCAGTGCCTTTCCCTGTCCACGACTCGAATCCCATCATTTCCATCAACATCCCCACTTTCCACTCTATTGTTTACTAGCGCATGTTTCGTCGAATGTGTGGCGGGCGTGGGATTCGCATTCAACATTCAGCGTTCAAGCACGGCGATAGTTGTGCCTGGAAGACGTTGTGGGGTGCGTAGGGTTTCGCAAGCACAGTGGCGGTCGGTAGGAACGGAATGTTGGTGTGCATGGCAGATTCTTCCTCTCTCTCCCAATCGTCCGGAAGCAGTCGAATTCCAGGATACCGTACGCCGGCTCTAGTAGCTCTCCATCGCCATTCGTTGACGCAGCCTCCTTTCTCCCCTTTCCAGTACCATCCGCTTGCAACGAACACAGGATTAGATTCGCGCTCAAACTCATGCGCAAACCTAGTCATCGTGTCACTTAGCATGGCATGTCTATGGTGCGCGGAAGATCGGTCAAGTTGTTTTTCGAAGGGAAGGATCGCACCGCTAACGGTAAGTACTCTTTTTATGTATCCTTTTTCTTTTCCTGATAATATTTCAAGTCTCTCGTGGTAGCGTCACCGTCAAGTTCAGTTTTTCTGAAACCTACTTCAGCATTGCCCTGACTATCCACGAACTTCCTTAAGCCCGTTGACAACCACCATGATAAGCTCTTCGATGGTCCTGTATCGTCAGTTGCCCAGAAATTGCACGTGCGGAAGACGCAGGACACAAGTTTACGCATACGTTAACGTTGAAGATCAGGTGCAGGCATCGTCCATTCAAAGGCGAATGATGAATCGATTATTGTATTATCTCGGAGCATGGTGCATCGTCGTTCTCGAGAGTGATTTTGACCTGGTTGGGCGGCGATTGTGTTCGAGTTTGATACCGTGCAGTTGGTGTATTTTGGAATAGAGGTATGTCTTCAAGATTTAAAGCTTCGCGTCCATCCACAGAAATTATCATTAACTCAATCAAGACATAATTGCAGTTGACAGCTAATTTCTTGTGCGTCGTGGCGTGCCCAGTCTTACCAAGTTTGCGATGAAAAAAAAATCCTTCTATTGAATTAATTTGGATGCTACGGTTTCGTGAAGTTTCCTCACGGCACCGCGAAAGGAGGCATTTTTCCGCACAAGTCCAGGCCCTAGGTCCTGCTATTATCACCTACATAAAACCATACATTTATCTGCGGCTGCAGACCTCGTCAATGTGGATTTCAGTCTGAGGACAGAACATCGGCGTTGGCGGTCAGTAAACGTGAATATTTCATGTGAGCTGGATGTGTCTACATTTGCGTTCCATGCCTCTCTAACATCGTTCTTCTTGTATTTCCAGGTTTTGTTCGTCTCCTTTGTCACCCTCGCCACCCTCGTCCATCTGGAAGGATTTCGCGGCGACATTGCCGCCACGAACGACACATGTCATAGAGCATGTCAGCGTATTATATATGGCCTTGTTGCTATTCTTTTCGAGTAGCTCCTTCGATTGAGAAGGATCCGTGCACAGGTTTATCGCTGCTGATTTGGCGGGTGCGATTTGAACAAGAGTCTATTTCCACATGAATTTCGTTTATTATTTTTATTTATCATTAGCTACGAATGACGTTCACTTTTTTTGTGTAACATACATTATGCCTAATTTCTTGCACATGGTTTCATAGAAAAGAAGTGATCATGAAACAGCCAGATTGCGAGCATGGGAGCCTTTCTGCAGGACTGCATACCAGTGAGTGCTATTGATAGTTTGTGCTGTGTATTTCCTGCACGTTGATCTTCGTGATATCAAACAGGAAAAAGTCTTCACAGCCTCAATGCTGTTCATCTTATACAATATATCAGGTACCCTTGTACCCTTGAATCCCCTCTCTCTCTCTTTTACTCCCACTTTGCAGAAAGAACCTCGACCTAGTATCAGTCATTACTGAGATAAACCCCCTTGTAGCATCATGTTCAATAATGCCGTCGTGATGGGCGGCACATTCAACCATACCACGCAAAATATTAACAATGGGACACCGCACAATGGTACGAGTCTAGCTTGAGAAACATATTGTAATCTATTAACAAAAAATGTAGGCACGCTGAAGATTCTGACGGACGCAGCGTCTCCCAGTGCTTTCCACAACTCAGGATTGCGATACGACCCACCGAAATGCCATGAGAACACTCGAGTAGCTGTTCTCAAGAAAATCATGGACTGGGCCATTGGGTGCGATTCGGACACAAGGGACAAGTGGATTATGTGGCTATATGGAGGCGTTGGGGCGGGGAAATCTGCTATTGGACAAACATTTGCGGAGCGCTGCGAGGCTGATGGTCGCCTTCTGGCCAGCTTCTTCTTTGGACGCTCCGATCCGAATAGAAATAACGCTAAATTTCTTATCCCAACAATTGCCTATCAAATCTACTCAAGCATCCCTCCAACCCGCGAACACATAATGTCTGCAATCGAGAACGATCCATTAATCTTCGAGAGAACTCTCCTCATCCAGCTTGTTTCGCTTGTAATCAAACCTCTTAATCAACTAAGGGACACGATTTCTCAAACTATTATCATTATTGATGGATTAGACGAATGCTTGGATAGAGCGTCGCAAACAGCTATTTTGCGCACCCTCTTTGAAGGCATGAAAGACCACACATGTCGTATACGATTCCTCGTTGCGAGTCGGCCCGAACATGACATTGTAACCACATTTTCACTCCAGGACAACAAAATTCTGGCGAGGCTTGTACTCGATGATAAATACGAGCCTGATGAGGATATCACTCTCTTTCTGAACGACAAAATCCGGGTCATCAAAGAAACTCACCCTTTCCGACATCTTATCCCTCCGGAATGGCCTGATAATAAACATGTGAACGACATTGTCAACAAGTCTTCCGGGCACTTCATATACGTATCAACAGCTGTTAAATTCATCGAATCGATCCGACATCTGCCCAACGAGCGTATGGCTATTGTGTGCAATCTCCGACCAGCACAGGGTGCCATGCCTTTTGCGGAGCTCGATGCTCTGTACACCCACATACTCTCCTCTGTTCAAGATGTATCAATCATCGTGGAGCTACTAAGTTTTTTACTTCATTTAAGTCAAGCGTTCTGGGGTGTGACTGTGGCGTCTTTGGAGGAAACCCATGACCTCGAACCAGGCAGTCTCCGGCTTATTCTTTGTGACCTTGGTGCTCTCGTCGTGATTGATGACGACGACAATATCAAGGTTCTGCATGCGTCGCTTTTGGATTTCTTACTCGACTCGTCAAGGTCCAAGGATCTTCCTATTTCAGGCGATGTGTTTATGACAAAACATATCACAACCTGCTTCCGCTTTCTTTCCAGTACGTGGATTAAATTAAATAATTGTTTTCATCACCCAAAAGTGCCTTTGCAGAGAATAGAATCAGTTACGGTACCGATCTCATTATTTCTAGCACAGTGATTGCTGTTGAGTTCCTGCACTATTATTCGGACCGTATCTCGGTATTCACTGTGGATATGATGGAGGCCTTTGACGGATTCTCCCTTTTGAAGCTTTGCCAACAAGATGAACTAGACATAGATTTCAAGCACACTTTCTTGAAATGGGTGAATCCTGTGATTCTCAGACTTCTCCGGCAATCCGATCAACATCAATTCCTTTCACGATATCTTGCCATGATGGACGAGTCTTTCCTTGCCCTGATGGACCAATATCCGCCATACGCTTTGGCTTTACAAATATCCATAATGATGCATGCTGACGTGTTTCCCAATTCCGCACTTGATCTCGGCTTTCAACTCCCAGAATTTTGCGGGGAAGACGACAAATTGGGGATCCTTTATCTCACTGATGATTCGGAAGATCTAGG
>Ga0247779_1001439_pt1 | contig 11495 bp, 10 predicted proteins | sample UWRJL221509R5_FD_179925 | JGI IMG/M metagenome (GOLD analysis project Ga0247779, IMG submission 179925) | Plant litter microbial communities from Arlington Agricultural Research Station in Wisconsin, United States - UWRJ-L221-509R-5 | ecosystem: Environmental > Terrestrial > Plant litter >...
GCTCAGTAGAGGAGTTCTTCGACAGAGTAGGACGCTGTGTTCGCGGGTATGACGCATGGAGCTACGAAACGAAGAGATATTACGGGAAAAATGGGCTTCAGGTCCAACAAACGAGAAGAATAACACTTCGACCACGGGACGCGTCGTACATCTCAAAAGAACAGCTACAGAGAAGCATAAAGGTGAATTCATGAGCAAAGCGCGTGTTCTCACTCCTTCGTATCTATTCCTCGCTCTATCTTGTCTCATATATAATATACTACACGCTAAATGTATTTATTGTACAATTAAATAATGCTATAAAGAAATTATCGCGAAATGTATTCACGCTTCCCCATCGCAAAAAGAAAGTTCATCCTCCTGATCCTCACGTATTGCACTCGTGGGGTTGACTTCCCTTTTCAAACAACGCACGAATCAGTGCTGTTCCTCCGGGACATTCAATGTGATTGTCTCGAATCTGTATTTAGAAAGATGATATAAACTTTAAAGAGCACGGGGTAAGTTTCACTCGCTCTCGACTCCAAGTCGTAGTGCCACTCAAATTTGTTTTGACGAAGCCTTCATTTTCGTAATAAATAAAAAGGTCGTAGAGGAAGTGAGGAGAAAGTGACATATTCAGCAGACTGCCAGCCAGGGTTGCGAATCCTCTGTCAGATAACCAGTTCATCCATTTATTGTTCGTGTGTTTCTTGCTTTCTTCCAAGTTTAGAGCACGATGCATGTTGACCTATGTAAGAGTCGGCAATATTAGTCACGGACTTGAAACATTGACGGGGCAAATTGCATTAATCACATACATAGGTTTTTCGCTTTGTAAGTATGCGCTATTTCAGTTTCAGGCTATTTCTAGCATTTGTAGTGCCCGCGTTTCAAAATACAGCAGGAAGTCCAAAGATGGACACTCCGAGATTCAGATACAGGTTATTTACATGTTATGTCAGAGAGTCAGTGGGAAGATCTGGCCGCAACGCGTCTACCAGGTCGGGCAGCTGAGTTCAAATTTAGACGCAAACTGGCAGTCACCTGTCACCTGTTAACGTGACCGGTTGACCCGAATCTCCTTTCCTGTTCAAAATTCAAATTCCACTGCCTTTCTTCCTCTACATTGACTACCACATCGCGCTCTTGACCACAAACGTGTACGAACTACATTTATTATCTATATAATTGCAAGGACTCATTATCGTGTTCAGCACGTCTTTAGCTCTGTTTTACTATTTTCTTCTTGGAACATCTTTCCCACCGAGGCTCTGAACTTAGACCGTTATTTTTCGAGTCGTGGAGGAAGAGGAACCAAATTCACCAGGGAAAACATTCGAAAATACATTTGAATAGGAGGAACCAAACTTTACTGAACATGCTCTGGATATCTGCTGCTCGGTGTTCCAATTCGCTGGACCCTGAAAATGCTACTCTTGGCTACTTTGCATTTGTCTGGTTTTCCTTTCAGACGGGGTCTTTGCTAGTTATTTCAAGCTGCCATTCTGCAAGGTTTTACAGATACAGAGTGGCGGTTACTCTAGATCTAGGTGCGTGCTTATTCGGGTCACATGAAACCAAATTTTCTTGCCGACCTATCGTCGTCGTTTGTTTATGTAAAGCGCTGAGTTCCTTCCTTTGACAGTGCGTAAATTTGTCTGGGGTATCATTCTATTGTTCTACAGGTGAAGATAGTTCCCACGCAATGTATATTTTGGCCTCCATGAAAGGGGGACATCAGGTATTCCTTACCTATGTTTCCGCTGTTCCGTATATTTCAAGAGCGCTCTGAGGTAAGGTCTCGTGTCAGGTGTAACAATCACGGGCTGCGCAGCATATAGATTGACGTATCATATCAATGTATGATGTTGTCATCTCAAAAGATGGCCTTACAGATCGAATTCGCATTGCATCTTTCTAATTATGAGAGCGTAGTAAATGTTACTTAACTACCCAAAGTACCCAACTCATTCCAACAAAATTTCCTGCTATTGTATCAAGCATGTCGACCGTATTCAGTGCCAGCACGGACAATTTGCCTCTCGTTTGCTACCTTCCTCCCAGCATATCTTATGACTTCAGTATAGTGACGTACATTCATATGGGTACCATAGCGGTTCGTTCGATCTCATAACTTAGTCGATGCTAATTCTGGACTGATACAGATGTATAGGTTCTCATTTGGGACGTTCTCAACAATCTCCGAAATGACTACAGGATGCTATTCTACTACAGATTTGGGTTTCAAACAGGCCTTTACATTATTACAAGGCATAGTCATTTTTTTCATTGCTTCTGTATTTACTGAAATTCCTTCTTAGAATTACTTTGTTGGCGTACGCCCTTGGTCGTGCAGTCATGCTCAGTGAGGAAAATTCACAATTCCTTTATACTGCTTCACTGATTTCTTTACAGCCAAACCTGTCGAGGATTGCAGCACAATGGAGACAACGCTCAACGCTTTTATGGCCGCTTTCATCTCGGCCATTACACTGTCGTTTTATCTTCGGATTTATGCGATTTACTGGGACAATCTTTTTGTCAAAGTATTCTATGCAGTCCTGTGGCTCGGAACAACGGCTGTAACAATACTATTCACGCAAAGCTTTTCTGTCGAGCACCTCGGATCCACAGGATACTGTATCGACGGCCTTAAACGCAATTGGCTGGCTCCAGGAACCGCCGCATTGCTCGTCTATGATGTATTCATCTATCTAGCGACAACATATAGACTCTATACCCTCTTCCGTGACTCGGAGTCCACTGCACAGCAAAGAATGAAGTTGGTCGTATTTGGTGCATCTATGCCCGTTTTCTCTAAGGTTATTCTTCTGGACAGCCAGCTTTATTTTCTGTGAGTTGGATTCCAACCAGATGAAGTTAAATATTAATGCATTCTCCTCCGTTTCTCAGAGTCATTGTCACAGTTAAGGCGTTGTTAGTCATCACGGTCTACGCATTGGATCTCCCAATGAACATCGCATTCGTTATATGCATTCTCGTCCTCATTCAAGTACTCTCAAGCCGAATATTCCGCACAATAAAGATGGGCACGGATCATTTGGAGAAAATATCTCTCACCGGGTTTGGAACCGGGATGAAGTTTGCGACGGAGAAGAATGTATCGTCTGTCATTGACGACGCTTCAGAATCCACTGGCGCTAGTTCAAATACACGCACCATTACCATCACCAGGCTTGATCCTCAAATGAACGAAATCGAATTGATCGGTACAGCATCCGGCGAGAGCTTTAATGTCAGCGAAAGGACCGAAGTGAAGTCCACCGGCTTCCACGATGAATCTGCCAAGGAAGGCACCCTGTACGAAAACCATCCTTGGATGGTATAATCACCCTTACCTTCAAAATATAAAGACCGTCGCCATATATATGTATGTTATGACAAAAACCTTGTGGAAAGCATGATGAAATCTTATGTACCTGAAATGACTTTATGACTGCTTTTGTAATGTGACGTAAAAAAATGTGTTTGACACGATATCGATGTAAGTAAAAATTCCCACGACACGATCGAACAACTAGTAGGATCAAAAGGGGTATAGACTTTAGAGTTGACAATACCGAACAAGTACTGGAATAAAACAGCTTGAGCGATCCGCCTCTATGGCGATTACGAGACACAACTGGCCCCGACCACTATTCGGCAAGTTAACAGTAGCCATTTAAAACGCTTTCTGTTAATTCGTCCCGTTAATAGTTGAAAAAACTACCAAATAAGGAAATTATGGGGATATTCGTCCAATTGATATAAGTCAAAAAGCAGAAAACATTTCCGTATAGTCCGTATTCAGCGATTGAATAATAGTCGGCGCCAGCCGTGAGAGTATGTCATACCATACCATTCAATTCAGCACCTTGAGGTGACGTCCCAGCATAAAGCTGTGGCAGTGCGCCATTTCACCAAACCTGTAATGAAAAGTAAAGACCTCAAATCTCCAACCGGCTAAGAAAGTAGAGAGAACATACCCAAGCAAAATCACCGAGTAAGGAAACGTTACGCCAAAAATATGTGCGAAGGTTTCCGGGATCTAAGGAGGTGGAAACAATTCCTTGCCAGTCGCTGAATCGTCTCGCGATTTCGTTGGCAAGGACGACGTTACCCTAAAGGAACATCTATCCTTCAGTTGAAAAAATATTAGCAAATATTTGAGTAGCGTACCAGTTTACTTTGGGTATATAAAGCCCATAGCCCAGTCTTCCATCTTTCTGCAGACTCCTTCATGATGTTGAAATCCAAAGTTTTTACCGTGTAGGAGCTAGACGAGGATGTATTTACTACGCGCGCCTTCCCATCCGGGCTTGATTTTTCACCAGCAAGGATACTTGGTAACAACAGCTTGGTGAAATAGAAGTGACCTGCCAGTGACACTGGAGAGTTTAAGAACGAAGTTGATCACAAATTTGAAGTTAGCTACCCACGACATTCGTCCCAAATTGCAGGACGTAGTCCTTGTGCAGTTAATCCTATCAATAGCCGGTACCATTACTCCTCTGTACACACTGAGCGATGGTCAACGAGCTGTTTTCTCTTCGGGATGATTTTTGACTTTCTTCAGACGCACGCGTTGTTAAACAGGACATGCAGTTCTGTCTCTTTGCTGGACAGTCACATCTGTTTGTTACCGTTAGAAGGAAACATAGGAAGTGGACATACCTAGTGAATTCCTCTGCTCCAGCTTTCACCGATTTCATATCCGCCAAGTCCAGCTGGAGGAAGATCGCTTCTTTGCCTGTCTCTTGTTTCAAGTCTTTGATGGCAGCTTGCGCCTTCTTTCGACTGCGAGCAGCGATGTAAAATTTTCGTTGTGTGCTAGCAGCGCCTAGATTCATTTAGATTATTTTCGTCATTTCCTGAATCCTGCAGAATGTTTAGTCACCTTGGCAGTCTCTTTTCCGATAGCTGAATACCAAATTGACCCAAAATTTAGCAACATAAGCCGGCGAAAGCGTACCACTGGCACCAGTCACGATCATGACCTTTCCTAAAACTTGGACTTTGAGGGAAACACGTCGCTGATCATTGAAGAAATGGCTCGCATCACGAGCAAAAAAAAAGGAGTAGCAAATAGTAAGGAATAATAGGAGTCAGGGTTTAAGTCCAAAGGTATACCCCATAGGTATGACCGCCCACCTGACAATTCCCCATTTTTGTTGTATTCCTCCGAGAATGTCACTAGCAGGCAAAGTTTTTCGTCGGCAAAGTCTTTCTGAAGAAGTGTGCAGGCAATGATGGATGTTGCTGAGCGTGCAGAGAATTAAACACATGTTACGATTAATTGATGGTTCGAAGATGTTAAGACGGGAGGGAGAGCCGTAAGGAGAAAAAATTGCTACTGATTGGGTATTACATGGGGCAAAATCAAATGAACTGGCTGAATTGAAGGACGGAACAAGAAATGAAACGTCTTTTTCGCTCATGAAAGTATAAAAGGCGCAGAACCATAGGCAGTTTTGCAATCGTCAACATTTCTGCGTTTTGGCACTAATCCTTCGAAGGTTGTGCCTGGCCGTTGATAGCGGCATTCACGATACTGGACGTATGTTCCCAGAGTTTTTGTCTCTGTTCTTCATTTCCATAATAGTTTTTCTTTGCTAAATCTTCGCCATGGGAGCCTGTACGCCACGCGCCGGGTTTGCCATTGACGGTGTGGTATATGGCATGCCACATATATTGGCCACATTCAACGCCAGTTACGGATAACGGACGCGTCAAAGGAAGGAGCACCGCGGAGACGCCTCGGACGAGGGCAGATGAGGAAGACGCCATGAGTGGGCTGCGTACGAAACCTGGGTAGGCATGAATTAAAGGTATCGTTGGAGCTTGTTCTGAGAATTTCTGTAAAAAGATAAGCTCGTGCCAAAATAACAACATGAAATGAAGTAAGACACTGACCTCCATCATCAAGTCGTTGTACGTAGCAGCCACCAGCGCGCTTTTGGTAATCGACGAGCCTTTCTTCAAATCCAAATCGTCTAGGTCGATGGATCCTCCTTTACCCGTCGAATACACGCTCATGGCGGCCACTTTCTCTCCAGCATCCGCTGCATTCTTCAATGCAGGCAGTAAATCGCTCAAGAACTTCCACCTAGCATAGTAATGCACTGCCAGCCTCTTTTCTATGCCCTCCGCGGTCTCGTCGCGTCCACCGATAGCGGCAATACCAGGTGTCATGATAAGGTAGTTAATCTTGGGATGTCGGGCAAGGATGTCCGTCGTGGCTTGTTGTATATTTTTCATGAGCATAACGTCGCACTTGACAAACTCCCTTGTCACTTCTGAGTTCTCTGGCTTCGGCATCGAGGAGAAAATCTTTTCGGCAGCCTCCTTGTTCCTCCCCACAATCACAATATTGCTGTTCCCTTTCGTATGCTCTGCAAACGTCAAAGCCATGCCTTCCCCTATCCCAGAGGTGCCACCGACAAAAACTGCAAGAGGAGGAGGAGATGCAGAGTGCACAAAGGCAGCGTTCGCCGCTCGGATTGACGCCAAGGTATGCATTTTTTTGGTCGAATGCCGTTCGATGAGAAAGAAAGTGGTTGAAAAGAGAGCTGCCAGGATCGAGGTCAAGATAAATAGCATTCAGGGTTGAGTTCTAGTGTACAACGTGCACCGATGTCGTTCACAATGCGGCGTATCATTACTTGGAACCATGATGAGCTTTATCATAAAGGTGAAGTCGTTCCGAGCACGTACGTAAGTGCCCATGCGGTGGGATGCCGAATATTTGATCGATGAGCAGGCGTGCGGGCCGGGATCTCGGCAACACCGTCTGTGAATGGAAATAATTCCTATTTAAAGGGTGAGATACCCTGAGATACCCAACGCAATGAGTAGCGGCCGGCGGCCGGAGATTGCGTGGAACTTGGTGGCGATGAAAACGGGTGGCGGTGACTAGGAAGCAATTGATATTTATTATATCGGATTTGCTTCTTCGACCAGGCTGCTGTTAGTTTGGCGTTAGCATCCTTTTTAACATGGTGCAGGCAATGGTGAAACAGACTTTACACAATTCATTTATCGAAAACGAATCGAACAACAAAAATTGCATTCGTCAAAGGGAATCCAAATGTGATATCCAAGCGTAAGGTGCTATTACAATACCACAGACTTACCCAAGCAGGACTATACAAGTGTACCACGGAAAGTCAACCACCACAGAACAAAGTAACGTCCCAAGAAAGCTTTGACATTTTTCAGCATATCGACAATCGTACAAGGACAAGTCATGAACTCACAAAATGCCATCATCGCAATCAAAGGTGTCCACAGAAACAATGCCACTATTTGCCCAAACCCCCACTGATCATCCTGAAACTCATCCCCAGTACCTTCTCTCATGGCAATGAGATTCCGAGTACGCTCCATTTCTCCCAGCTCGACGAGCGTACCAATTGTGAACGCCAGGCTGAGCAGTCCCAGGGCATGCGTTTTTTTTATAGCTGTAACTGCGTTAAAAACTCCCGCAAAGATGGCAGCCACAATGACGAGTCCAACTATTCCTGCAATGGCAAAGCCTAAAATATTCAAGCCGAATACTTATACAAATGATTTCTTCATATAGTGGAACAAGACCAGAAGGTCCTTGATTGGGACATGCGGAAGGCGTAGTTTCGTTTTTGGAATATATTCAAACCCTGGGTTAATATCGATGTATGCCTTGCATGCATTGGTGGGAGTGCTGATCGATTCCCAACTTGCGCCACTACTGCGAGGCTTCCGATAAAACCGACTAGCATCCCAAACTGAAGGGAATCGTATAAGATTATCGATGCGACACGCTCATTACTTGGATTCTTTTTCAAACATGGCAGTCGGCCATACGGTGGACAGCAGAGATAGTGCATGTCGCCTAAATCGCACAATCGCAGCTATGGCTATGGGAATGCCAAATTGGGTTGTGATGCCGAGGAATATTCCGTGCAGGTCCTGTAGAATTTTCTCATTTCTCCGTAATGCCTCAATTGTCTCGCAGCACATAAGCAAAGCATATGAGAGGACCGAACACGAAGGTGAGGATGCCCTCAAAAATGTAGGAGATGTTCGCTCCAATGCCAGAAAGATCAGGGTTGCTGACACCTCAAGTAAGTCGGCAGATGTTTTGGTAGGAGGTTACGGTGGTGGTGATGTTGGGCAAGCCCTGGTTGGCCTGGACGATAACATCGTTAACGGAAGAAACATCATATACTACCATGTTCGCTAAAATACCAGCACGTGGAGGACTTCCTGCCAAAGGTGGTCCAGGGACGTTCTTTGCACTTTGCATAGAGTGAGGGAAGTCGAATGAAGATAAATCTTGGTGTGATGTATGGCAACTGCTGCCCGACAATGTGACGCTTCCCTTCAAACTACACTGGATTCATTCGCAGATTCTGCATAAACTTGGCGAAACGCACATCGTTAATATCTAATCACAGCGTCTTTCCCAATTCCCCAGCTTCTCCACATCCTTTCGACGATTTTCAGCTTTTCGTCCCTGCCCAACTCCGTGTTTTCTAAATCACCCAGATCCTCCAGGAATGGCGTTTGAATATCAGCTGGCAAGTACCCGAGGGCATAAGAACGCAGTCTTGTCAGTGAAAGTATCAGGAGACCAGTTGGCAACGGTGCTATGGGGGATGAGGATTCTAATCCTGACTTAGAGTGTGATTTTGGTGTTGGTGGCTGGAGAATCAACAACCGCTCGATACGTCTAGAGAAAATGAAGATTAACAAACCATAAACTGAGGTTTGCTGCAAAAGAAAGCACCTTATTCTCTCCCACACACCACGTCTCCTGGTCTGTCCTCCATATCGTCCTTTCCCTTTTCCGTTGTCCCATAAGCGGGAGGTGGCACCAAATACACCCCACACGATGGCCAAAGCCGGAGCAACTCCAACAAAGGCAAACGTCAACTCCTGAGATTTGAGAAGTCGATCTATCCCGGCTAGTGCTTGATCGATGTCCACCTGGCACAATGAAGTGATTGATATGTGCATGGGTTGAGACTCAGCAGAAGCACAAAACACACCTTTGCTTTCTGGACTTGGATAAAGGCATTTCGTAGGAGAGTACCCGAAACAGCTGAGCGGATCGGTGTTCGGATGTCCTCTTCATAAATCTGCATTACAGGCGTAAGGTCTCCTAGCCTCACTTGCTGTGCCAAGGCCTCTAGTTGTGTTTGCGAGTAATTCAGAGAATCCCGGGCTAGAGAAAGTGTCATCCTTTCGAGACTCTAATGAAGCAGTTTAGGGTCAATGGTTTATCACTTTCGAAAGATGGAACTTGCCTGAAGATCTGCCACTATGGCTTCTTCCCTAACTAGGACTTCTCCTCCACCACCGGCTCGAACGGTATGCAAGACTCCTAGGAGAGGCTCGACTAGCCATCCTTGAACAAATCCTCTAACAGTCTCCTGAGCGTCATTCGCCATATCTACCAAAGCTGGTATCCACGAAGTCCTTGAAGTATAGACATAAACAGCCAGAGGAGGGAAGATGAGAAGACGAGGCCACATCCTGGTCAGGAGCGAAGGTCGAAGTAAGTTGTGGCGTTCCAATAACTGATTGTGCTTCGCATTGACCAACGGAAGAGTTTGGGCTAAAGTTGATAGAGACACGACGGCGGAGTCCCCAGATGGTGTCATAAGAGACGGGGGGGACACTATCCGAAGGAGATTATTAACGAATGATGTGAGTTCGTGTCTTGGCTGTCTGGTTGTCATGAAACTAGCAGAGCCATGGATTACGCCTTCTAGAGGCGCTCGCAATTGTGCAAGTTCGCCTAATGCTTCTGCACGTTGATCACGAATTTTTTCGAGTGCTTGTCTGTTGTGCCTGCATTCCTGTGCCGTTAGCTCGATTGGGAGGTTCAAGACACGTAAAGCAAGGACTGTTGAGTCTAAAACTTTGCCAAAAATATCTGTTATCCAGTCGATGAAAGTTGATGTAGAAGTTTCGACATCAATCCCAGGAGCCGATTTAGAAGCTGAAAGCAAGACAGAAAAACTGAGGGATTGTTGTTCCATTAAATGGGGGAAAAAGGCAGTCGTCAATGATCCGGGTCGGAGGGTAAAATGTGAAGACGAGGGAAAGATCCTCCGTAAGGAGGAAGGCGAAAAGGCCGAGATGTTTAATGGAATGCTGCGAGATCGCAAAGTCCGCACAATCTCTCTTGCTACATTATACGTTCGTATTGGAGAGGCTAAAAGAACAAAAGCGCATACAGTCAGATAAGGATGACATAGGATAAGTAGGAGCGTACTTTGAAGCAGATAGATGGCAACTCGCAGTCGTGACTTCTCGATATCTGCCCAATACTCCGCTTCTTCCTCAACTTGAGTGGCTTGTGTCAAAAAGGTATCCAATGCGTCTGAATATAGCGCAACGGACAACTTGCTGATAATGGCCCCTTGCAGCGCGATTTCCTCGGCATCCAGCGGTATCGGAATAGAACCCTCTGAGCTCGACTGTATGTGCCCTTCGGAAGGCAACAAATCGCGTAAAGAGTCCAAATGTCGGCGTAAGTCTCGTAACGTGTTCGTATTGCGATTGAGCTGGACAAGAAGAGCGTGCAAAGCTTGTTTACGTATGTCAATTCCTGGAGCATTCTGGTTGAAGAAAGGTGGTAGAGGTTGCGGTGAACCCGGTCTTAGTGTTGACAAGTCCAGAGACCGCGTAAAATGGCCAACGAATTCTGAAGGCATCCTATAAATGGATGGTGATGAACTTCTGTCTTAGTGCTAGTATCACAACACTTACCTGTGGGACGAAAAGCTGCCCGCCGTGTGAGGCGGATACTATTGATGATGATGGTTGGAATTTAAAAAACGAAAGTTATAGCCAATCACGACGTACGCACACGCGTGACGTTATGTATGTGTCCTTATTTGACTACAGCATCGAGGAGGGCATCAATGAAGATCGTTTGCGGGAATAATTCCCAACTGCAGAAAATGCATGAGGAGATAGCGGCATATTTATAACTGGACAAGCAACATGTTGCAACCCGACAAATCAGCACAAAAGGGGATAAACTTGGGCATGGATGAGCAAGGATTCCGCCTGTTACTAGCGTTCGTCCCATGTAAGTATTAGTATGTGGTTACTAGTAAAGGATTTATTTATGGGAATAGGATGAAAAGGCTCAGTTTTTTGTTGCAGTCAGAAATTGAAGACAAGTCACGCAAGAAATTGATTACGAGTTTAAACTTCCGCTTTGGGTAACTATTTCCAATTATGTATTTCGCTTTTTCGCCAGCGCTGATGAACAAATGATGAGGGTGCGGAGAATATATTCGTTAGTAGGTACATTGTATATGAAGCTCACGAAAATATTCCATACGTCTGTCTGACAATGAAAACGCGACCAGTGTTGGCACTTAAGGGGTTATTAACGTTTCATTTACTAACAATTATGCATGACACTGTCGACTTGAAATATTTATATAGTACAATTATCATGAAAACTGACGATGTGGACGCAACAGGAGTCGTTTCCTTTCTTTTTCTGAAAA
>Ga0247779_1001440_pt1 | contig 11494 bp, 9 predicted proteins | sample UWRJL221509R5_FD_179925 | JGI IMG/M metagenome (GOLD analysis project Ga0247779, IMG submission 179925) | Plant litter microbial communities from Arlington Agricultural Research Station in Wisconsin, United States - UWRJ-L221-509R-5 | ecosystem: Environmental > Terrestrial > Plant litter >...
TTTTGGTCACTTTCCAAGATATGTGCCCAATATTCAAGTCTATAGACAGTCCATGGATTTCTATAGAGTCTATAGAGTCCAGTGGATTCCAGAGCCTGGGGGTGGGGGAGTGTAAAGTACTGGAGAAATCGTCAAACACAGGAAATTATGTGGTGTTTTCCTCAGCATAAGGTAAGAACTAAAATTTTAAAAATATTTGATTCATTAAAACTAAAAATTATAGTTGGTGGGTGGTCTTATTATTCCATGATTTATTTTAATGCTGAGCAAACTCTGCTGTTTCTGTCTAATAGGAAGTGAGTGATCTTGCTAATGCATGATTTTCTTCAATGCTGAGCAAACTCTGCTGCTTCTGTTTAATAGTTTGTGAGTGATCTTGCTGTTCCATGATTTATTTCAATGCTGAGAAAACTCTGCTGCTTCTGTCTAATAGGAAGTGAGTGATCTTGTTATTCCATGATTTTCTTCAATGCTGAGCAAACTCTGCTGCTTTTGTCTAATAGGCAGTGAGTGATCTTGCTATTCCATGATTTATATTTGATTGAATCTTGAATATGTTCTGGTGTTATTTTTCTGATTAATGTCTTCAGCAAGTATGTACTATTACTCTAATTTATTTTTTTCGTTGCTATAGATTATCTTGCATTATAGAATGTAAGTAATGCTTTTTGTTATTTTTATTACAGGTTGATTATAATTTTTGTGATGTTTAAAAGGAGGTATGTAGTCTTGCAATATTTTTGAATCTTTTATTTTGGTTTTACTAATTTTTCTTTTTCTTTTCAAGCTGGTATGCTATGATTTGGTTCTTTCTAAAGAATTTATTTAAGTGTTTTTTTATTGCATATTCATAGCTTGTAGGTTTGGTCATTTTAACCAGCATTTAGCTTTCATTGATTTGTCAAATCAACACTTTTAGAAGGTTAGGCATTCTTTTTAAATTTCTGTATATATATACTCCAAACACTGAATTAATTTCATTGTTTAGCAAGTAAGCTTTTATTAATATTCACAATCTATAATCTCTCATGTTTTATTTCATACATAGCTTGTAAGTCTAATTTTAAACTATAATATACTTTCTAATTATTTCATTTATTTGCTAATATAAATAGGAGGTTAGTCATATAATGTTCTAGTCAAATTCAAGCTGTAAATCATCAATTTTGATCATTTAAATCCAGATTGTGAGTTTTGTTTATTTATATATTCCTGAAGATTTTAATGAGTAACTTTTATTATTTCATATATAGGATGTATGCTTTATTATTATTAGCATTATTATTTATACTGATTTTTATTATAGACTGTTTGTTAATTTTTTCATTTTTTGAAAACTGGTTGATTTAATCAGGTTACAGCAAGATGTAAATTTGTTTAATAATTTCCAAGTAATAGTGTTTGATAACAGCCACTAATCTTTTTATTATTCTTGTTTTTCTTTAGAATGTATGTCAAGATTTAAATTTATTCAAAACACTGCTTATTATTATTACTTCTCTAACTAGCCTGTAAGTTATATTTTTTCATTTACTTCTGATACTTTTTATAGCATTTAATCTAGCCCAATGTAAGTTTAATTTTTATTGACTGATTACATCTACTTATTCTTTATTATTAAAAGTATGCATTCTCCCCTAAAGTCATAGCTTTATGTGATATTCTTGTAAGTTTTTTGTGTCCATATTTCCTTCTGATTTATTGATATATTTGTTAGTTTGGGACTTATTCCACGAAAGAAAAGTCTGTATGCCAGGCAATATGTATGTTCATATTTCTACAAAGTTATATTTTTATTTTCTGAAATTTTTAGGCATTATTCTATGCTCAGAGCATGTTTATTTTCTTAATGCTCAACATAAATCAAATTTGGAAGACTATTTTCTTTTTACTCTCACAATTTATCAAAAGTTTAAGCATTTTGATATTCTTCAAGCTGTGAAAATGACATACCATGAATATAATTTGGTCATTAAAGGTATGAATTTTTGAAATTTTGAATAATTAAAATTTTATTAAGGTATAACATTAGACCTACAGAATACCACTGCTAGTCAAAAGCTCAAGCAATTATTTAAAAAAGGTTGTATAGTATTTTTACATATTTACATCAAATTTTTAAATATGGTTTTTTTAGAAAAGACAAAAAGTAGGTGATATCATTATTACATCAAAGAGTCTAACAAAAAAACATTAGTAGCCAAGGAAATAGCTCAGAACCAAGCTTTAGAAACCCTAGCAGATAGAATATGGCAAATTATATTGAACAATAAGCTTTGTAAGATTTATTTTGACATTATAAATTGGAATACACTATCTGATGTGTTTGAAACTTTAGCCTTGAATAAGGATACTCTTGATGCTGAGATTGCAGCTGCTGAAGCTGCCAAAGTAAAAGAGGAAGATGAAGATGAATTTTAACACACCACCAGCAAGCAAATACTCCTCATTTCAAAATTGGACTTGTCAAAAAAAAAATCATTCTTTTTCTGTTTCTTTTCAATTGATCCTTTTATTGAAACTGTTTTAAATCAAAATCAAAATTTTTAGTTTTTGGATACTTTAGACTCATTAAATTGAATTTTGTATTGAGATGAAGTACCTATACTTTTACCATGTATAAATGACCCAGCTAATTGGATATTCATGTATACAAACTCATGAACCCTATGGATCAGCACTTGCAATTTACAGAGCATAGTTAAATTAATAAATTGGATATATTGAGAAAGAAAAAAATGAATAAGAGAGAAACAGATGAAAAAAATAAAACTAAAACAAGATCTAAAAATTACAGTGAGGGACAAAACTGTTCAAATTTTTTTTTTTCAAAAAAAATTGTAATTTATGTATAAAATTACGAGGATTACTTCATAGAAAGACCTTGAGGGTCTTATGAAAGTTACTAAGTTCCTAGCAGACAAAAATCACTTCTCTTACAATTTTTACCAAAAAAAATCATTTTAATTTTTTTAATGGAATTTGGCTAGTCTTAACACTTATACAGTGAGAAACAAAAGCATTCAAATTTTTTTGAAGGTGAACAGTTACTTGAATAACACAGGACTGGCTGATCTAAACTAGTTGAAATTTTTAACCCAGGTAAATAAGGGTGTGATAAACAAGGTCTAATTTGTTTTATTGGATAATATTATTTTATTCCCACACTGTTAATATTCTACTGGTACAAGTACATTTGAACAGTTTTGTTCTTGCCATACATTAAGCATGTGCCTATTGTTGGCTACCAGTGTACATTGCCGACCATCAGCAGATATTGGTGGGTAATAGTAGGTACTAGGAGGTATTGGCTGGCAGTAGTCGGCACAGGCTATTAATAAATGTCAGCCAACCATTGGCCAATATTGTGATGATGCCAGCTCATCAGGTACTGTCAGACACTGTATGTCATTCACCCCATACATCCTCGCCAAGTTACCCATGGCACATGAGTTTAGTTGTTGACTTCCACCTTTATTTCTAGAATTGGCGCCCAAAAGGTCAGTAGCGGAAGCATAATGGATTTTCTATGTACCAATGTGCCACCAAAAATTTTGGTATGTCTATCACCTGTGCCTTCTTTCATCCTCCTCTTAGTTCACATCCAACTCTCATCATGGCTGAAAACCCACCATCTGATCCACCTCCTGCAGCAGAGTCTTTGGCAGTGCCTACTTTCACAGGGCCTGTGAATAAGATGCTGAAGCCTGCTCTTATCACCCTCTGTCAAAGCCTTGAGCTGGACACCTTGGGTCTCATTCCTGACCTGCGGGCTAGAGCTCAGGCCTATCTGAATGATTACAAAGACCTTGCTGAGCAACTGCTCTATCAGCCGCTCTTCAGTTATTGACCTAACAATCTCATGTCTGCCAAAAATGCCAGAAAAAGTTCACACAAAGTTGAAGATGATCTCAAAGAGGGAAAAAAATGGTGGCAGCTACAGGGTACATTTGTTGATCTTATTATAGGGCATGTATATTAATAAAGAATTGGTTTAGGGCAAATAAAACTCTGCATGTGATGGGAATACCACCAGATTCTCCAGCCAAGTTTGTGCGCCTTCAATCTTGGCCCAAAGGCACTACAGATGTCATCAGTAAAGGTCAGTCATTTATGGTCTCAATTAGTTTTTATATGCCTGCTCATTTCTTACTTTCAGAGACAGAACATGATGACCACAATGAAACCCAGAGCAGCTCAAGCGGGCCAAGTCTATCTTTGTCCCCTCCACCACAGGAAATCAATGAAGAAAGCAGTGGCAACACAGCAGAGGTTAGCGGCATGGTCATCGAGCCTGATGACTCTGACATTGGGATGCCAGCTACACCTTCTCGAAATTGTGAAACTGATGAAGCAGATAGGACCAGGCTTAGTGAGTGAACACATCTAATTTCTAGCAGCAGCGGCACCACTCTGACCACACTATTATTCAGTTGTCATAAATTTCCACAATACTGGAGATTCATCAAAGCATCCGCTTGAGGTTCACCTGGAAGCTGGCACCAATGTTTCATTTCAAGAAGAGTCTTGAGGTGGAAAAAAGGTTTATACAACACTGTTATCAACCCTTCTTCCCGTTGCTATTGAAAATATGTCACCGAAAAAAGGTTTGTTATTTGATTTATGTTGAATCTTTTGTAGTATTTGATTGCTATCTCACTGCTACCTCCAGCGGATAACACTTGACTTTACTGTGCTAGGCATCTATTCTGTGAAAGCCACATTCAACTCAGCTTGGTTGGCGCTGTTGTCTCTGGATCAAGTTGACCACTCAGTATGAAGACTGTCAATAGCTATCAGCTCGAAGAATCCACTTCTGGTGCTCTTGTATGTGACATGTTCACCGATGATCTAGATGAGCTGGTGCCCGCTATCAGTAAGACCAGTGTTAAGGTATTGTGATTGCTTTGACTTCACTATTTTCAAGCTCAAGCTGACATTTGTTTGTTTCTTAGGACACTCCTTCAACTGCTGTTTCTGCTGATATGACCGGCGTTCGGCCAGGGCTGAACATCTGTGTATTTAACACTTCTACTTAATTTTTGGCTTCCATTATCACTATTATTCAGAATGTTAAAACATACTACCAAGGAGTAGTAGCTGTCAAACATGAAAGGCAACTAGAGAAAATATGGTTAGAGGGCTACGAGAAGAACTTACAATTATCAATAACAATAGCGGCTGTCCGTTACACAAGAGGTGTGGCCGAAGCGGCATTGATAAGATAAGATCGAGGACTTCGCGTAGTAAGCCGACCACTTTGGGAAGACATCCAAGAATAGAAAGACATGTGACATTTACAAATCAGCTGACACACGCGATGAACCGACACACCGATAGTCCCAAAATAGGAATACGTTGCTGATTGGGAAATAGCCGGACTTAAGCTTAGGTGCCAAGGCGAGCGGGCGTCATGTCTGAAAGGAGCCCATTGTATCTGGGTGTTGGGTGTTCTAGTGGTACCTTCTGGTCCTCTAAAATATGAAAGCTTCGTGAATGATATGTTATTGCACTTGCAGGAAGTAAAACAAAATACAAGAAAACTAGTCATGTAACGTCTCGTTTGGAACAAATGCGTGGAATTAGACTAAAGTATAGGAGAAGTCCAGACGTTCAGATCTGACATGGCTAAATGGTGCGGGTACCTTAATTACTATATTGGGTAGTTATGGAGCCTCACCTAAGAAAAAGAATGTAAAGGTTGATCTTTGACTCATAATTAAAGATTGGCATGTGGAAATCAGGTGCCTACCCCTCTTGGGATGGCGTGCTCAGGACCCACAACCCCAAAATAAAATACTTTCGCGTACTTGGGAACCAGAACCCATGTGTAGTGCTCTTGGCGCTTATTCACCCTCTTTGAGGACCAATTATATGTTGTAGATTAATTCCGAGAACCTCCTACGAGGTTCCTAATATTCCTATAATTTACGATTGTAAAACATATAAATAGCGCTCATATGTACAGTAATTAGGTAGGCAATCTCGTCTCCTGTACCTACGATTAGCACGAACATCAGTGACAATCCAACGGTTTGAGCAGCTTAGTCTCTTGGGCAGTAATATTATTATTTTCGACACATACATATTTGTGGGATCGCGCATTTAAGTTAGTCGGATTTCAAGCGAGTGAAACATAGTTATCTATATCTGCGCGTAACAAACTTAACTTTGACGAATTAGTTTCCTGCCTTAGTGGCCGAGTTTAGGGATTAGTTCCCTGCCTTAGTGGCAAATCTTATTATTGGGATTAGTTCCCGCCTTAGTGGCCGAGATATAACTTTTGGACTTAGTGTCACCTTTGTGAAATACATCGTTCGTAACTTTTTATTGTGGAACACATTAAACTTACTGTATAAACCCCTTTTGTTGCTTGTTGTCTATCTCCTCGAAGTTAGCTTCAGTAACACATTGACTGGCACCTTGCATATCTATTTGCGTCTGGAGCTTCAAACACTTGTCAAAATCATAATAATGACGCGTATCACGTATCCCTCCCGAATAAGAACTAATCAATTTGATTGGGTACTTGTAAAAGGACTAATTACGCATATCTACTCGTACTTTATACATACAGCCCTGCAGCAAGCACCTCACCGCGACTTCAAGTATCAGCACCAATTATGCCCCTCTTCTTGTGGCTGCATTTTGACGCACTAAGAATGACAAGGCAATGATTCCAGCAGATCTCTCCACTAAGGAGTGCCAGGACAATGATTCATTCATCTTGTTCCTGCATCGCCTTTTGGTAATAACACACACTTCACTCCCTCGAGCAGAAACTGTCACTGTTGCATTGGAGTGTTACCGTGGATTAGAGGCTTTGTATGCAAAGCTAAAAGAGATGGGATGGATGAGGTCAAAGGGAGGGTACTGTGTACCATTCAGTGTGTGATTTACATTTGATATCACAAGTAATTGTTTTGAATTACATCTAGGTTACAATGAATTTTGTGGGCAACACAAAATTGATGCAACATACTTGCAGATTTCAAAGTCAGGTGTATGGACCCATCAACAACTTGCGCTCTTGCTCAAACATGCTATTCTTTGCTTTCACTTGGACTGGTCCAACTTTGCAACCTGGATAAACAACATTATGCCTCATGGTTCACCTAAAATTACAACATGGCAAATCCAATGTCTATTTTATGAGCACTGTGCCTGGCACCTATTGGTGGCACATGAAAAGGTGGATGCCTTTGTTTGCAGCTCACAACTGAGCACCCTTGAATTTTCTCAGGCTCTGTGGAATATCATAGGCAGGGATGGTGAAAATATACCTTTCGTTCTTCATCACGGCTGTGTTGAATGCACACACAAGAAGCGTTACTGCAGAGATTTGATTGTGGAGGGTGCCATAATGGACCCCAATGCAAATAGGGTAGCTGGGGTTAATCTGATTGAAGAAAAACCACAGGTAATGTTTATAACTTTTTAATTCCTCAACATAACTTAAAAATATATGTAAATAGATGCCTGTTAACAATGCAGAAAATTACAATATCCCATTGCCTCCACCACCTGAGGATGGTCCTCCTACAGGGCAACGCTAAGGATATGTTAGGATGGCAGTCATGGATGGTAAAAGTATTGGACATAGGGTAATATATCTCAATAATTATGTTAAAAACTCAAAAGTGTCAGGGCAACACTATAATCAGTGTGACAAGGCCACCAACAAAGATCAAGCAAGAGAGAGAGAAGAGAGAGAGAGGGAGAAATAGAGAGAGGAGAGGTTTGGCTCAATGGTTCTAAGAGATCACACCAATGATAGTGGAAATCCTAAGAGATTGAAGCTGGGGCTACAGCTACCTACAGGACCAGTATTTATACTCTACAGATATTCTAGAATGTTCCTAGATGAATAATACAATGATGTCATATAGAAGGGTCTGGAATGTAAAAGGCTATGCAAGGCAGTGCATGGCTATGCATTGCTATGCATTGGCTGTGTTCATCAGTGATGCTTGGTTATCATCAAATGATGAATGATAAAGCCTATCTAATCAAAAGATAATCAAGAAAAGAGGACAGATAAGATATCTACACAAATATAAAAGAGAAAAATGCGAAATAAATAAAGAAAAATAAGGGAAACCCTGACAATAATATGGAAAGGACAAAACCATTCAAATGTACTTGTACCAGTAAAATATTAATAGTGTGGGACTAAAATAATATTATGTAATAAAACAAAATATATTTTTTTTTTATCACAGCCCAATCTACCTTGGTTAAAAATTTCAACCAGTTTAAACCAGCCAGTCCTGAGTTATTCAAGTAACTGTCTAAATTCAAAAAATATTTGAACAGTTTTGTCCCTCACTATAGGTATGTTGAGATTGCTTGTGTTTTCTCGTGTTTTTGGTACAGCTTCATGCTGTACAATCCGTTTGAGAGAGTTGTTCCCGTTAATGGTGTAAAGCATCGAAAATTTTAGCTTCTCTTTGTCTTCAAGCTTATAAGTACATGCTGGACATGCATTTTGAAGTCTCCAATCTAGTGTGTCCCGTAATAGTACTTGTTGCATATTTTGATGTATTAGATTTTCATTGAGATGTAGACGCCAAGTGCTATAAAGAATTGGCAAGATAGATAAGACTTGAATGGAGACATATGAAGGTCACAAAGAGATTTCACAAAAGAATGAATAGATAAATGTGGGCACCATAGTTGAGTGACACAAAAGACCTCAAGGACCCAGATGTGAATAGCAGTAGTCAGGTTGTATGGCGAACAAGGTATCAAGCCTTGTCACACAAAGGATTCCACCACAAATTTATCATGTGCTAGATTATACACAGTTGTTTGGCAGCAATCTATAGTAAAGTACGGGATTGAAGAGTTGAAGAGCATATCAGTTAGAGAGTAGCAAGCAATATACATATTAAATTTGGTTACCAAAGAAATCTACTGCGCAAATACTTTGTTAGCCCTGAATATCAGAATCTTCTGGAAGCTGATATTCTGCTAGGTATCCGACATCACTGGTGTTCAACATCCACTCCATATATACATTTGTGAGTGCAGGTAGCTGTGATTGAAATGTCTTTGCTTGTCATTTGGTCCGATCACACCGTTGTTAGGAATTGACTAAAGTCAGGTGAGAAGGAAGTTCAAAGACCAAATTAATAACAAAGCTGGGGCTCTACAATAGCCCCAGGACCCTATTACATACATGGGGACCGAAGTAACTACTTCCCAGGCCAGGGTAACTTGTCAATAGAAGAATGCAACTATCAATAAATGAAACAAGGGGTGATGATAGACATGGGAGCGAGTACTAAGAATAGAAAGGGTGTGTCTAGAATGTCTGTAAGGGGTTAGATAACAGATAAGGGTGGACACCAATATGTACCCTGATAACTGTGTACAATAGTCACGGCTTTAGTGTGTTCTGATTAGAAAATAATCAATATAACACACTGGTAGAGTAGTAAACTGTGATTGACCTTTGATTGGAGCTCAACATGTTCTCTGCTAATTCAAGAATTGACTCAAACTCCTCCCCTGCATGACTGATGTCTGGAACAACTCTGCCTGTCAAAACATCATCAAATGAGAGATAGTTCTCATTGGAAATCTCTTTATTATAAGCTATGGAGCATTCATCTTGATTAGACAATAAGCTCTGCTGAAGATCCAGGAGCTGTTGGACCTGCTCTGTCAATATTGCACTGATGCGCTCAGAAAGGTCAGCTTTGTCTTGTTGCTGCTGCTTCTGTATCCTTGTTGCACTGAGTATTGTTCTACATGAGGCATCCAAGCTATTGAGTGCTATAGAGTAGTAAACATGTTTGATGTGGCGCGAAGATGATGAGCCGTCCAATAAATAAACTTTGTGTTTACTGGGAACCTTGCCAAAGGTCATTTTTGAGGTTAAGAGCCAGATCACAGCACTTGTGACACTTATAAACCAACCAACTGTCCACCTTAATTTCTATGTTTCTTTCATATTATAGCTCACATATAAGTATTTATGCTTTAAAATTTAGTGTATATATATTTGAGGAGTGATAGTATGCTAAATGTTAAGTTTTTCTAGTATCACTCCTTCTGGTCCTCCACTGTCATCAGCACTGGCAGTAGCACCAGCTTCTGCAGCCATATATAGATATAATAGTGTATTATACCATACAGTACAGTGTGCATGTGCAGTATACCATATGATGCAAAACCAATGTACCTTCTGAACCGCTGTAAATAGATGTCTTAATATAGAATATACATTGTGCCTTTTGATTGGCTCCTGGGCCTGTACAGGGCAGCTATTTAACTGTAATAATAATGAATAGCGCCGCATATGCGCTGCACCCAGGAAAACTTGAAGATTTTTTTAGGTACTATAATGAAGTTTTGTTTATCTACGTAAGATTATTATTACAATGTTGGTCCATACATAGATTCAATTAAAATAATTTTACTATATGGTGCAGTGCCTATGTTCTCTATGGTCACTAAAAGATGATTATAAGTTATTACATTTGTTGAAAGAATTTGTGCTGCAAAATTTCATAGAGTGGGCAACAAATTGCGGCGCTCATGTGGCGCTTTTTTTAGCACTAAAAATATAATATCATGTAGATTGAAATATTTAATAGAATAATTGATCTACATTGCTATCAGGTAGCTCTGTGCATTATGCACTGACATGACACAAGCATATATCAAAAATTGTGTAACAGAATCACGCAACAATGTGTATCCATGTGGCAGCAGAGATCATAGCATGTTTGACTATTGACTGATAATTTGAGGTGCATATACAAGAGAAAATAATATATGTGGCACTTATGGCACCACATTTCTAGTAAAAAACAAAAATATGAACCCCACAAAAGCTATGTAATATAAATACATCGAGAATGTGCTATTATATGCAGCGTGCAAGGGCTAAAAAGTTGAAATACATACAAAAGGCACCGTTATATGTGGTGTGCTAGGGCTAAAAATATAGATACACATCAAATATGCTATTTGATGTATCACACTGGTTCTATAAAATACAAATACATGCAAAAGGTGCCGTTGTATGCAGCATGCTGAGCTATAAAGTATGAACACAAACAAGATGTTCTGTTTTATGCGGCATGTTAAGGCTATAAAATACAAATACTACATGCAAATGTGCTGTTATATGTGGCACACTTGGGTTATAAAATATAAATATATGCAGAAAGCAATGTTGTATGTGGCGTGCTGGGGTTAAAAAATTGAACCAAACATGGAATGTGCTGTTTTATGCTGCACACAGGGGCTAAAAAATAAAAATACATGCAGAATGTTGTCAGGGCAATACTATAATCAGTGTGACAAGGCCACCAATAAAGATCAAGCAGGAGAGAAGAGAGAAGAGAGAGAGAAAGAGAGAAGAGAAGAAGAGGTTTGGCTCAATGGTTCTAAGAGATCACACCAATGATAGTGGAAATCCTAAGAGATTGAAGCTGGGGCTACAGCTACCTACAGGACCAGTATTTATACTCTACAGGTA
>Ga0247779_1001441_pt1 | contig 11489 bp, 9 predicted proteins | sample UWRJL221509R5_FD_179925 | JGI IMG/M metagenome (GOLD analysis project Ga0247779, IMG submission 179925) | Plant litter microbial communities from Arlington Agricultural Research Station in Wisconsin, United States - UWRJ-L221-509R-5 | ecosystem: Environmental > Terrestrial > Plant litter >...
GACTCTCTTATGTATATGGGTGGGCTTGCCCGGTAACAATCAACCGGCGAAAAATAAATACCCGGTGGCATGTACCACATCACCGAAGATCCCTGCCTGCCCGAGCGCGTGATGGCTCCAGGCCGATCCCAGGCCGGATCAATTGTTCAGCGGCCAGTTCGACGGGGTAGGCCGACGCCTGCTTGACGGCTCACCGAAAACCGGCGATGACAATTTTCCACCAACGATCCACAGATCGCAGGAGGCCACCGTGACAGTGCGTATCGTGCAACTGGGTGAACCGCGACTGGCGGATGAGGGGCTGCGACTTGGCACGGTGCGCCGGCCGCCGCGCGGTGTGCCGAAAAGTGAATTTGCCAGCCGGGATTATTACGATGTCTGGTTGCCACAGCTCTCTCCCACCGCGGAGCTGGTGAAGGTGGCGCTGGCAGCCCAGGCGAGTGGCGATGAGAAGTCCTGGCAGAGTTTTACGCGGCACTTTCGGGCCGAGATGGGCAAGGGCGATGCGGCGCGGCTGCTCGATATGCTCGCGGCCCTGTCACATCAAACCAATTTTTCCCTGGGCTGCTATTGCGTGGAGGAGCGCCATTGCCATCGCTCTGTCCTGCGCGCCTTGCTCACCGAGCGAGGGGCTCGTCTCACTGCCGCGGCCAAGGCCAAGTGACTCATCTATCTTGGGCAGATGACAGATGAGTCAGGAACGCCCGTCCAACACATGGGCCGGCTTGGTGACGGTGATCCTGACGCCGGCACCCACCTGCGGGACGTGATCATTGGGGCACCGTACCTGCAGGATCGGCGCCGTGCCGTTTGATTGACCGGTCGCGGCATCAGCAACGTTGATGCCAAGCAGACAAGCATAGCCGACGAAATCGACATCGACCACATGGCCGCAGCCGAGCTGGCCACCCACTTCCGCTGCCGGCATCTCGGTCACATGCAACTGCTCCGGCCGCAGCACGATCTGGCGCTGGCCGCTGGCTTGCGCATCATCGACAGCGATGCGGCCAAGCACGCAATCGGCCCAGCCTTGGCCGACAATGGCCGGCAGGATGATCGCCTCGCCGAGAAAAGTTGCCGTCGCTTCATCACGCGGCCGCAGATAGAGCTCGGTCGGCCGGCCGACCTGGATCAGGCGGCCGTCGCGCATCACTGCCACCTGATCGGCGAAAGACAAGGCTTCCTCCTGATCATGGGTGACCAGGATAGTCGTCACGCCCGCTTTCATCAGCACCTGCGCAACGGCCTTACGGGTTGCTGCACGCAGGCCGGTATCGAGCGCGGAGAAGGGTTCGTCGAGCAGCATCAATTTCGGTTGTTGGGCCAGCGCCCGCGCCAGGGCGACACGCTGCTGCTGCCCGCCGGACAGCTCATGCGGCCAGCGCTTCAGCATGGCCTGATCGAGCGCCACCAGATCGACCAGCGCAGCGATCCGCTGGGCGCGATCCGGCAGCGATTTCGCCAGGCCATAACCGATATTGCCAGCGACGCTCAGATGCGGAAACAAGGCACCGTTCTGTGGCAGAAAACCGATCACCCGCTGATGCGCCGGAACCAGAATCGCCCCGTCGACCAGGATGCGGCCGTTGAAGGTGATGCTGCCCTGGTCGGGCACCTCGAAACCGGCGATGAGGCGCAACAGGGTGGTCTTGCCGCAGCCTGACGGGCCGACGATGGCGGTCCGGCTGCCGGCCTGGACATTGAGATCGACGGCGGCAACGGCAGCCACGGCGCCATAGGATTTGGATACGGTGCGGATATCGAGCGTACTCATCGGCCTGACATGCGTTGCGACTGGCGATAGAGCAGCCAGGTCAAGGGAAGCGATAGAAGGATCATGATCAAGGCATAGGGCGCCGCACCGGCATAGTCGATCTCGCTGCTGAGGGCCCAGAAGCCGGTCGCCAGGGTGCGGGTGCCGCTGGGGGCCAGCAGCAGCGTCGCTGTCAGCTCATTGGTGATGGCAAGGAAGACCAGAGCGGCACCTGCCGCAGCACCCGGTGCCGCCAGCCGCAAGGTGACGCCCCAGATCGCCTGGCTTGGCGATCTGCCGAGGCTGCGTGCCGTATCTTCCAGCTCGACGGGCGCTTGGGCGATGCTGGCGCGCAGCCCAATCAGTGCGCGCGGCAGGAACATCAGCAGATAGGCCAGAAGGACGGTGAAGACCGTCTGATACAGCGGATTGGCGATACGGACGGTGATGGTAACCAAGGCCAGCGCGACGACGATGCCGGGCAATGACGAGGTCACATAGTTGCAGCTCTCCAGCAGGCGAATGAGCCGGTTCGGCCGGCGCACCGACAGCCAGGCCATGGGGATTGCGCAGGCTGTGGCGATGACGGCACCCACGCTGGCATACAGCAGTGTCTGCAGCAGTGCAGGCAAAAGATCGCCGAAATTCCAGACGGTGCTGCCGCCGGCAATCAGCCAGCGGGTCAGCGTCACCAGGGGCACTCCCAAAGCCAGCGCCGACATCAGCAGCGGCAACAGCAGGCAGAGCAGGCCACGCGCTTGGGCGAGGTGGTAGATGCGCGGCAGCGCCTCACTGCCCGAACCAAGGCGCGCATAGCGGGCGCGGCCGCGTGTTCCTGCTTCCAGGATCAGCAGCAAGAGGCAGCAGAGCACCAGCACACCGGCCAGCATATTGGCGGCCGGGCCGTTGAAGGTCGATTGGAACTGATCGAAGATCGCCGTGGTGAAGGTGTCAAAGCGGATCATCGCATAGAGGCCGTATTCGGCCAGCAGATGCAGGCCCACCAGCAAGGCGCCGCCCCAGATCGGCAAACGCAATTGCGGCAACACCACGCGAAAGAAGATTTTCCAGGGCGTCTCACCCAGCGAGGCGGCGACATCTTCCATCGCCGGATCGAGACGCCGCAGGGCGGCGGCGGCCGGCAGGTAAAGGAAGGGGAAATAGGCCAGCAGCGATACCAGCACGCCACCGGCCAGGCCGTGAATCGATGGCACCAGGCTGACCCAGGCGTAGCTATGGACGAAGGCCGGCACCGCGAGTGGTGCCGCACTGAGTAGCGACCAGAAGCGCCGGCCCGGCAGATCGGTGCGCTCGGTCAGCCAGGCGAGGGCCACGCCGACCACGGCGCAGAGCGGCACCGTCAGCAGGACCAGCAATGTTGTGTTGATCAGTAATTCGCCGACCCGGGGCCGCACCACCATCGCGACGATCGTCTGCCACCCGTTCTGCAGGGCGACAAAGATCACGAAGGCCAGCGGCAGAAGCGCTGCCAGGGAGGCGGTGACGGCAATGGCGGTGATCCAGGCAGCCGGCTTGTTGCTGACGCGCGACGGGCGATATCCCGCTTTGGCGATATGGGGCATGCCGGGCACGTCTGAAACGCTCATTCTTATCCGCGCCATTCCCTGTTGAGCTGCTCTGGGCTGGCCCTGCCTATGACCTTTGCCGTGACAGCAGGGGCCGGTCGATGCGGACCCATATCATTGGCGACAGTCATGTAATCGTCGGACCTTCAAGCGGGTGGAGCGGTTCCCGGCCATATAAACCGGGAACCGCCCATCCTTCAATTCTCAAATCCAGTCTTCATTTCGCAAATCGGGTCCTTTGGCCTCAAATCAGTCGGGCAGGGCCGAAATCGGCTTGATTGGCCCTAAATTCAGCTAAAGCCGGCTTACAGCAAACCGGCTTGCGTCATCAGGTCGATGACCTTTTCGCTGTTGAGCTTCGACACATCGACGGCTGGCGCATCCAGATCCTTGATCGGCACCAGCTTCGCGTTGCTCTCGGCGCCGTCACCAACGGCATATTCGAACGAGGTACCGGTGCGCAGGACCTCTTGGCCACCCTTGCCGGCGATCCATTTCAGGAAGGCCTGCGCCTCCTTCTGGTGCTTGCTGGTGGCAAGAACGCCACCGCCGGAAATGCTGACAAAGGCACCTGGATCCTGATGCTTGAAGTAATAGAGGCCTGTATTGCCGCTGTTCTCGCCGGTCTTCGATTGATCGACGAACCAGTAGTAGTGATAGATGATGCCGCCATCGATCTGGCCGGCATTGATGGCTTTCAAGACCGTGCCATTGCCGCGATAGGCGGTCGAATTGGCCTTCATCGCCTTCAGCCAGGTCAGCGTCGTCTCTTCGCCTTTCAGCGCCAGCAGGGCACTAACGATGGCCTGGAAATCGGCGCCGGTAGGCGAGGCGGCCCAGCGGCCCTGCCACTTCGGATCGGCCAGATCGAGCAGGGATGTCGGCAGATCGGCAGCCTGCAGCTTTGCCTTGTTATAGGCAAAGACGGTGGAGCGGGCGGCGATGCCGATCCAATTACCGCTGGCGGGGCGGAAGGGCGCCGCCACCTCGGCCATGGTATCTGGGTCGATCGGCGCCAGGCGGCCGGCATTGGCAAGCTGCACGATGGCGGGCGAGTTCTCGGTCAGGAACACATCCGCCGGCGAGGCATCGCCTTCCTGCAGGATCTGATTGCTCATCTCGCTGTCATCGCCGTTGCGGACCGTGACCTTGATGCCGGTGTCCTGGGTGAAGCCCGCGACCCAGGCCTTGGTCAGGGCTTCATGCTGGGCGTTATAGACGATGAGGTCGTCTGCATGGGCTGTGGTGGTGAGGTAAAGGGCGCCGAATGCGGCGAGGCCGATCAAGGTGAAACGGCGCGCGAAAGCTGGAAATCCTGTCAGCACGATCGATTATTCTCCTGACGAGTTGGGCGGACGAAGGAAGGAACCTGCCTCAAGCATGCTGATCCAGGTCGTTCCGGTGGCGTTCGGCCGAAGTCAGTCTCGCGGTTCTGCGGTACTCTGTTTTCAATGCTAGCTTTAGCATTCCCAGGTTATCCTATGCAAATGATTGTCAATTGCAGGAATGCGACGGCTTGCCTCAGGTGGCAGCCGGGTTGCCGGATCTGGTCTGAATGACGCGGAGGTGCTTTGCCCGCGGCCAACACCAAAGGTCCTGGCCGGTCAAATAAATTCTGCGTAAATTGCTGAAAAATATAGACTTATCCACAGCGTTACCTATGTTCTCCAGGCTTGAGCCAAGCCGCGTGAGGGGCTAGAACGGCGACCGATGCGTCGTTTCGCGAGTCGGATTTCCGACCCGATTTGCCCTTAGAACCAGCTGTAGAACCACTAGTAGGTGACCCCTTTGTCCGAGACCTCCTTGCCGTCGATCGAAGCCCGTATTGCCGTTGAACTGAATGCTCGCGAGGAGCAGGTGGTGGCAACCGTGGAATTGTTGGATGGCGGGGCGACGGTGCCCTTCATCGCCCGTTACCGCAAGGAAGCGACAGGCGGTCTCGACGATATTCAGCTCCGTACCCTGGATGAGCGCCTGCGCTATCTGCGCGAGCTGGAGGAGCGCCGGGTCGCGATCCTGAAAAGCATCGAGGAACAGGGCAAGATGACGCCGGCTCTGGAGCGCGATGTCCGTCTCGCCGACAACAAGGCTCGCCTCGAAGATCTCTATCTCCCCTATAAGCAGAAGCGTCGCACCAAGGCGCAGATCGCCCGCGAGGCTGGCCTGGAACCGCTGGCCGACCTGCTGCTCGGCGATCCCGGCAAGACACCGGAGATGGAGGCTGCTGCTTTTATCGATGCCGAAAAGGGCGTTTCCGATACCAAGGCGGCGCTCGATGGCGCCATGCAGATCCTCATGGAGCGCTTCGCCGAAGATGCCGATCTGATCGGCCGCCTGCGCGACTATGTCTGGGAGAATGGCAAGCTTGCCTCCAAGCTGGTCGAGGGCAAGGCCGATAGCGGCGCCAAATTCTCCGATTACTTCGATGCCGCCGAAGCGATCTCGAAGATCCCTTCGCATCGTGCCCTGGCTTTGTTCCGCGGCCAGAAGGAAGAGGTGTTGATGATCTCGCTTGTCACCGACGAGCCGGAAGATCGCAAGACCTTGAACGCCCAGGAACGCATGATCGCCGCCAAATTCGGCATCGTCGATCAGAAGCGTCCGGCCGATGGCTGGCTGCAGGATGTGGTGCGCTGGACATGGCGCGTCAAAGCCAAGTTGCACATCGAAATAGATCTGCTGTCGCGCCTGCGCCAGTCGGCGGAAGAAGAGGCGGTCCGGGTATTCGCCGCCAATCTGAAAGACCTTTTGATGGCGGCGCCGGCCGGCGGTCGTGCCACCTTGGGCCTCGATCCGGGTCTGCGTACCGGCGTCAAGGTGGCCGTGATCGCCGCCACCGGCAAAGTTCTTGAAACCAGCACCATCTATCCCCACGAACCACGCAAGCAATGGGATGAATCGATTGCCGTGCTGGCAGCGCTCTGCCATCGGCACAATGTCGAGCTGATCGCCATCGGCAATGGTACCGCCAGCCGTGAGACGGATCGCTTGGCGATCGACCTGCAGAAGCGCCATCCGGAACTGACGTTCAACAAGATCGTTGTTTCCGAGGCCGGCGCCTCGGTCTATTCGGCGTCCGAATATGCCTCCAAGGAATTGCCGGACATGGATGTCTCGCTGCGCGGTGCTGTCTCGATCGCCCGCCGTCTGCAGGACCCGCTGGCCGAACTGGTCAAGATCGATCCGAAGTCGATCGGTGTTGGCCAGTACCAGCATGACGTCAATGAATTCAAGCTGGCGCGGTCGCTGGATGCCGTTATCGAAGATTGCGTGAACGCGGTCGGTGTCGAGGTCAATACCGCTTCGGCGAAACTGCTGGCCCGCGTCTCCGGTCTTGGCGAAAGCCTGGCGCAGAACATCATCACTCATCGCGATCAGCATGGCCCGTTCAAGACGCGCCAGGATCTGCTCTCGGTTTCGCGTCTCGGTCCCAAGGCCTTCGAACAGGCGGCAGGGTTCCTGCGCATCGGCGATGGCGACGATCCCCTGGATATGTCCTCGGTCCATCCGGAAGCCTATCCGGTGATCCGCCGCATCCTCGCTTACACCAAGGCTGAGGTGAAGGCGTTGATCGGGGATGCGAAATTGCTCCGCAGCCTGAAGCCGGAAGAATTCGTCGATGAGCAGTTCGGCGTGCCGACGATCAGCGATATCCTGAAGGAATTGGAAAAGCCCGGCCGCGATCCGCGACCCGAATTCAAGACGGCGACCTTCAAGGACGGCGTCGAGGAGATGAAGGATCTGCAGCCCGGCATGATGCTGGAAGGTGTCGTCACCAACGTCACCAATTTTGGCGCCTTCGTCGATATCGGCGTTCACCAGGACGGCCTCGTCCATGTCTCCGCTTTGGCTGATCGCTTCGTCAAGGATCCGCGCGAGGTGGTGAAATCCGGCGATGTCGTCAAGGTGAAGGTGCTGGAGGTCGACTTGAAGCGCAAGCGCATCGCCCTCGCCATGCGCATGTCGGATCAGCCTGGCGCCGCCAAGCGCGAGAATGCCAACAGCAACGACCGTCCGATGACACCGCGTGATCGCAAATTCATGACCGCCGAAGCACCACGCGCCAGCAGTGGTGGCCAGCGCAGCAGTGGTAACGCCGGCACTGCGTCAAGCGGCGGTGGCGCCATGGGTGGTGCGCTGGCGGCAGCCTTCGCTAAAGCCGGGCTGGATAAGCGGAAGTAATATCGTTCGCACGTATTTGTTTTAATACACCCACGGGCTAGTTCCGTGGGTGTACGGTCATGTCGATGGTGTATTCGCCCGCAATCGTTCCGGCGGCGCTTTTTTTAGAGCATCACCGCTTCGACAATGCTGACGGGTGATCCGGTTGGTATCACGCCGTTCAATTGAAAGCCGGCTTTGCCCAACAGCGCGCGATATTCCGCTTCAGTGCGCTCCTGACCGCTCGGGCCGACCAACATCATCAAGTCGAGGATCTGGCCCGGATGCGGCGCGTTGTCGTCGGGTAGCACCATTTCGATCAACAGCAGGCGACTATCAGCGCGCATCACCTGCCGGCAATGACGGAGGATGGCGATGCATTGGTCCTCCGACCAGTCGTGAATGATGTGTGAGAGAAGATAGGCATCCCCACCATTGGGAACCCGATCAAAGAAACTGCCCTTTTCGATCGACACCCGTGCGGACATGCCGCATGCCTCGATCAATCTTGGCGCGTCTCGGACGACATGGGGAAGATCGTAGAGAATGCCCCTCGGTTCGGGATGGTGTCGGAGGATTGTCGTCAGCAGGTGACCCGTGGCGCCGCCCACATCGACGATGGTGGAGAAGCGGGAAAAGTCATAACTGCCGGCGACGGCTGCCGGCTCCATCCCATGGACACCCACCATCGTTTCGCTGAACAGGGAAGCTTGATCGGGGTTCTGTGCTAACCAGTCGAAGAGCGGCATACCGAGCGTTTTTTCGAAACCGCTCTTGCCGGTCTCAACCGAGTATCGCAATTGTCCAAAGCCACTTAGCCACCAATCCGATGCTATCGTCAGGATGGTGGCGCGCGCCGATCCCGGTGCGCCGGTCCGTAGCGCTTCGCCAATCGGCGTCAGGGAAAATTCGTGCCGATCATTCTCAGCGAGTATGCCGAGGCCCGCGAGCGCTCGCAGCAACCGGTAGAGAGATGGTGCATGGGTTGCGGTGGCGGCAGCAAGTTCGGTTGCGTTGCGGGGGCCTTCGGCGAGATGATCTGCCAATCCCAATTCGGCGGCGACATAAGCGATGCGCGACATCCAATGCCCGCGCGCCATTTCAATAAGTTGCATATGTGGCGGCGGCGCGTCAGCAGTGTTGATCTTCTTTGCGTGCATCGCCTTCACCCCCCTTGAGGCCAGATCACCCCACGAGCGATCTTACCACCACAGGTCGTATGGGGCGATATAAGATGGTCATGTCATCTGCTGGCCCACGACGCGATGGCATCTACCAGTCGACAGGCAATGGGCATCGATCCCCAAAGACTTAAGAATGTTCTTCGATGTGGGAATACGGAGCGGAAATGATGTGCGCTGACGGGGTAAAACGGATCGCAGCCCTCGCAGCTGCCCTCTAACGTTACTCTTCCACCTGCCGGAAAGGCCCCTGCTCAGTCAGTTCCGCCATTTCGTAGCGCAGCACCCGTGTCTCGCGCTCGAGAAAATCGCCGACCGCTTCACGGAAGCTCTTTTCGGCAATCCAATGGGCGCTATGGGTTTCGACTGGCAGATAGCCGCGCTGGATTTTGTGCTCACCCTGGGCACCGGCTTCGACACGGGCGAGGCCATGGGTGATGGCATAATCGATCGCCTGGTAATAGCAGAGTTCGAAATGCAGGAAGCGGTAATCGGCGAGGCAACCCCAGTTGCGGCCGAACAGGGCATCGCGGCCACGCAGGTTGAGGGCACCAGCGACGAGTAACCCGTCTTTCTCGGCCAGCATCAGCACCACCTGATCGGCGAGCGTTGCGCCCAGCAGATCAAAGAACTGTCGCGTGAGATAAGGTGTACCCCATTTTCGGTTGCCGGTATCCATGTAGAAATCGAAGAAGGCATCCCAATGATCGGGGGTGATCTCGGTGCCGCTCAATTGCCTGATGGTGAGGCCGTAATCGACGATGGCGGCACGTTCCTTGCGGATCGCCTTGCGCTTGCGTGAATTGAGCGCTGCCAGGAAATCGTCGAAGCTGCCATAGCCTTGATTGTGCCAGTGATACTGCAACCCGATGCGATGCAGGAAACCGGCTTCCTTGAAGGCAGCAGCTTCCTCGCCCGAACAGAAGGTCACGTGCAATGAAGACAGCCCGCTGTTACGTGTGGTGGCGATCAGCGTCTCGATCAAGGCCGTGCGAATGCCGGCCGCATCATCACCTGGCCGGATTAACAGGCGCGGTCCTGGCACCGGCGTGAAGGGGACGGCGATCTGCAGCTTGGGGTAATAGCGACCACCGGCGCGTTGGTAGGCCTCGGCCCAGCCGTGATCGAAAATATACTCGCCCTGGGAATGCGACTTCACGTAAAGCGGGCAGGCGGCCATCAGCTGCTTCGTTTCCTCGTCTTCGAGGAGCAGGTGCTGCTGCAGCCAGCCGGTTTTGCGCCCGACCGAACCGGATTGCTCCAGGGCCAGCAGAAAGGCATGACTGACGAAGGGGTTTTCGCCGTGCTCCTGGCTCCAGCCGGCACAGGCATCCCACTCGGCGGAAGCGATCTCCGATAGTGAATCGATAACCCGAACTTCTAACGCCACATCGCCATCCCGATTTGCGCCGCAGGTGATCTCGCGAGAGGTGATATCACTGAGCCCCGCCGCTGAGTCAGGGCTGATTATACGCAGCCCAGCGCGAAGCGTCCCCCATCAATGCTGCATACGCGAAATCCGCAAACGAAACGGGCGCGCCATCGCTGGCCCGCCCGTCTTATCTGATGATCATCCTGGCCGTCGTTACCGCGAGGATCACATTTGTGTCAGAATGCTATCACGCGATTTCGACAACCGCATCGACCTCGACCGCCACATTGAGCGGCAGAACATTGACGCCGACTGCCGAGCGGGCATGCTTGCCGGCATCGCCGAAGACTTCAACCATCAGGTCGGAAACGCCATTGGCGACCTTCGGCTGGTCGGTGAAATCGGCGACGCAGTTGACGAAGACGCCGAGCTTGACGATACGCTTCACGCGATCCAGATCGCCGAGCGCTGCCTGCAACTGCGCCAGCACATTGAGGCCGCAGAGGCGGGCAGCTTGCTGGCCTTCCTCGGCGTTGAAATCCTTGCCGAGCTTGCCGAGGAACTTGCGTTCACCATTCCAAAAGGTGACCTGGCCGGAGACAAAGGCGTGATTGCCGGTGATGACGACCGGCACGTAATTGGCGACGGGTGCAGCGGCCTGCGGCAGTTCGATTTTCAGCTCGGCGAGCTTGGCGGCAATCTTTCCGGACATGGGTAGGCTCCTCTGAAAAGGTCCTGGATGGGACCCGGTTCTTGAATCGGCCGGCAGCATAGCGGCAACTTCCCTGGCAATCCACCCCTGGCAATTCACGCGATTTAATCCCTCCTGCTTGGGAGGGTGTTTCCGCCATCGAGGACGATTTCGCTGGCGGGGACGTGACGATTTGCCTAACGATTTGTTGATACATTTCGGTCTGGAATCGGCCAGATAGCTGGATTGCCCCGATGCGATTGCCCTGGAATAGACCATGACCTCAGTCAAAGACGGCCGCCTGACCCTGGATGAGATCCGCCACGGCGTCGCTGGCGTGCTCAGCGTCCTCAAAGGCTGGGCCATTTCGGACCAGCAGGTGATGGCTTTGCTGGGGGCAAAGAGCCTCGACGAGTTGCGGCGCTGGGTCTCTGGCGAGGCGCGCTCTTATCCCAGTGACCTGCCGCACCGGATCGGGCTGATCAGCAATATCCATAGCCGCATGCGACTGGTTCATCTCGATCATCGGCACAGCATGGCCTGGCTCAGCACGCCCTCGGCGAGTTTCGAGAACAAGCGGCCGCTCGATGTCATGGCGGGCGGCAACCTGATCGGTCTTATGATGGTGCGCGATCACCTGAAGGGTGAGGAGCAGGCCAATACGCGCTCTCGTCCGCGCCGGACTTAAGTTCATTTTCCTGTTTCGGTGCTGCGGGGAACCGGGGGCTCGTTTTGGCTGTTTCCT
>Ga0247779_1001442_pt1 | contig 11467 bp, 10 predicted proteins | sample UWRJL221509R5_FD_179925 | JGI IMG/M metagenome (GOLD analysis project Ga0247779, IMG submission 179925) | Plant litter microbial communities from Arlington Agricultural Research Station in Wisconsin, United States - UWRJ-L221-509R-5 | ecosystem: Environmental > Terrestrial > Plant litter >...
GAGGGATAGATCTCCGCCCAAGGTGCACTCCCATTGCGGATCTTGCACTCCATTGGTAAACTGGACATCGATAGACCCATAAATTGATATGCTTGATCCTAGAGGGCCGTTTAAGTTCTCTGCCGCGAGCTTATCATGGATAGCATACCTGTAAACTTGGTTATGAAATAGGTGCTAGCATTGGTAGAGTGCAACGTTCCACTGAAGGGTGGTCCATAGTCACCGATGTTTGCACGAGTTCCATTCTCAAGTTTCCATGAGAGAGAGCTGTAGTCAATGAGTGAGTTGTCGTCGTCTACCACAACTTGTCGATTTTGAAGGCCCATAACGAGTTGATATATTATACTATCCACAGCCTGGAGGAAAGGGATAAAGAAAAGGATATGAGTCCTGTCCAAGGCGTGGTTGACCGTTGGAAGTGGTCAATTCACATCCTCCACTTCTTGCCCTTTGAGCAGCCTATTCGCATATATGTATGTTTCCAGATATTTCCGTAGAAGCGAACGCATTACCGAGGAAGATCAATTTGATAATTTTTATTCGTGTTCATCAGTGTTCATCGCTGTTCACCGTTTCTAACCGGCGGATTTAGGTGAGTGTAGTGTACAAATTCACGAAACCCGAATAGCCAAGCCATACTTTTTGTTCCCAGCCCTTATAGCACTGCGCCCAAACCTCAACGATCGGTCATATACGGCATAAACGTCAGCGGTAATCCGTTATCTTTGCAGAGTTGCCTTAGTTAACACTGAGAAGATTACAATAATTACATACCTGCGTAAACTTTGCGTAAACCAGGTGAATGAGACGGAACGGTAGTGAGTATTGTACTCTCGAGCTCAGGTTAATGGTCGTGAGGTATCATGTTAGCGAAATGTAAAAATGATAGCTATTGGTTTTCAGCATGGAATATGCTTCCCCGCTATGGCCTTCAGGCCTGGGGTATGTAAGTTTAGGAACGGTTTCTAAAAGGGCCAATTGTCGTAACTTTCAAATGTCTGGCATGGGTATGATATGTAGAAGTGATGGATTGGACTTGAATGAGTAGTAGTAGATAGTAAAGACGAGCCACTCGCGGCTGGTGACGGCCCCAGCGAAGCGCTGATGCAGTGATGCCACTGAACCTTCAGAAATGCCACTTTCCCACAAATTCTGGTCAGGTACCTTGACCTTTATAATTGAAGGTACGTGATTTTTTATGTCCCTGAAAGACTCTGAAGAGAATATGAGATACAGTTGGCTTGCAGAAACATGTGCTGCTTTACATATGCCTTATGTGGTAGATTTCGGAGCAATGTGGCTTGGCTGCTTCTTTCGTGATTTTGCTCACAAACTCGTCGGTTAAAGAAGAGGCAAGCTGGTGAATCATGATATCTGGTGATATGTAGTACGCAAAGGGCTGCAAGGGGTAATCAATGTAAAGCAATCTGGATTGACCACTTCTAGCTGATCATTGGTCGTTTCTTCTCCTTCTCTCTTCATGTTTTCTGTGGATATATCCTGAGGCCATTATGATTAGAAACCGCCAAGTTGTCATAGATGACACCAACGCAAGTATTAAATACGCCTCTACAGGTTGGGTAGAAGAGAAGGGGACTCGCCTAGATATCAGTGATTTTGGACTACCTTTCAATGGAACGTTGCACTCGGCCAACGCCAGCACCAACTTCACAGCCAGGTTCTCAGGTGCGTTCTCGAATAAATCTTCAGGGAAAAAGTCTTGAATTGCTCTAGGATCAAGCATATCAGTATAGGGTCTATCAACGTTCAGTATATCAATGGAGTTCAGGACCCTCAATGGGAGTGTGTCGTGGACGGATTTGTTGCCCTCATGGCCATGAGGCCAACAGACAGACTAAAGGCAAACAACTTTGAACTATGTACAGGCGATGTTCTTTTTCCTGGTACCCACGAGATTGTCGTGAAGCTTAACGTTACCAACACATCATTTTTCGCTGTCGATTATCTCTCTTATTCACCTCCTCCGGACACGGACCTTTCTGACAAAGTAATCAGGATTGACGATAGTGACGAGGCAATTAAAACTCTATCTGAGGAGATCCCTGTGTTTTCGAACGAGACAGTCTTGCTATACACTAATGGATCGAGTTTGAGCGTCGAATTTATTGGTAATTATTGTCTGTTGCCCTCAATCGTAAAGCCAGCCTCTAACATGGAAAAACATCTAGGTAAATCCCTGGCCTGGTATGGATGTACACCGACATATCCGATATGGCTATGTCGGGAGCCTAGTTTTGTGGTGTATTCAATAGATGGAAACACGAATCAAACAATCAAATTGGAAGGTGCAACTACAAACCTTACGAATCAACTTTTATTCACTACTCCCGACCTATCTTCCGGAAAACACGAATTAGTCGCGACTTACCTCGGCAATGGCAGGCAGCAGGTTCCTCTCTGCCTGGACTATTCCCTCGTTACTCGAAACGGTACCTCCGAAACTACTGAGCCCCCAGACACAGTGGCTCCCACAGAAGGTCACAATATTACCACCTCAAGTCCAGTGGTTTTCACGGGAGGAAAGGAGAATCATCTTGCACCTATCGTTGGTGGTGCGGTTGGAGGGGTTGTCGCTCTCTCTCTCGTCGTCCTATGCAACTTATGGCTCGTTAGAAGAAGGCACCAATCCAAGATAGAGATGGACTTGCTCTCGGATGTAGAAGACGATGATTCACCGACCCCGCACCTTACACCTTTTCCCGTCACCAGAGGCAGCCAAAACGATGTAACAGGCTGTCCACACATGAGCCAAACCATTCATAACAAATCCAGTTCTTCTAACCTTCCAGCTACGTCTGCCAGCAGTTCGCAGAATGGAGAAACGGAAACACTACTCGGTTCTAGGCCCATATATGATGCCGAATTGACGAAGGATGGTCTACTACGTCCTCGACGGCTTCTTCATCATCGAGATAGCGGCACCCGGATATCAGTACCTGTAGAAGAAGAAATTATTGAGGTTCCTCCGACATATACCCCATCATAACATACCTGCTATTCAACTTAAATTCCCTTTATCATACCAATCTCTCTCTGGAGTAATTTGTGCACGCACTCTCCGAAGTTGCGCGCTTTAGAATAAGTCTGAGTTTAACTAGGGATATTAACAAGTGAGTATGGTTAGTACCTTTCTAGTATACTGCGATGAATTTTTAACATCCTCGACAGTCTTCAATCATCGGCGACCCAGTGAGCAATAATTCCAAATGAGGTTTCACCATCTCTTCAAAAAAATCTACCCGTCGTCACGCGAGGGGATTCGAAAAACATTTATAATCCACCACGGAGCAAGAATAATGCTAAAATTTCTATATATTCCATAATGCCATTGGAGTCTGATAGCTCTGATACAGCAAGGCGTCTTGCCCACTACTTGAGCACTCGCTACATATGCATGGCCATAGCCAAATTCATCGACTAGCCAAGAACATTACTTACATCTTTGAGGCTGCAGGGCTGCGTCATGGCCTTTCTGTTTAGTGCTCGTGAGTCTTTTATGACATGGCCGCTTTATAGGATAACTTTATCTTTGCAGTCGCTGACATGGTCGCTGGGGTTTCCTTCGAACTCTTCTGGCCACTAGTCAACTGCGCGCTGCACATATCAGTAAGCATCTGTAAGTATGAGCTTTCTTTCCATGCTATGCCTTTACTAAGGTGCCCCGCATCTTACCGACTAGCAATGATGCTATAGTAAGGTCCCGTCGCGAAGGATGAGATGAGGGGCGGATTTGTTTTGCTGTTGGTGTGCACAGGATCAAAGCGGTAAATCACGTCAGTTCGTGAATACGTTGGAATTATGATGCAAATGGCGAACTGCTTCGAGTTATGTCAAGGCTAGACGACAGATAATTATTCAACTATACAACACTGACATGCCTAATTACTTATTAAACTACAACAACAATCAAATATATACATGTAGCTAACATTCCCACTGCCAAAGCTACGATCGCCAAACACAAAGCATATCTGCATCTTTGAATCCAAGGATCGAACATCCTCCTTGCACTCTCCGGTCGCCCGTGAACTTCACGGAGTTTGACGCCGTATAGAAGATCTAACACACTGAATACGAAGCTGAATGGAGTGAAAGAGGAAGAATTTCCTAACGAATAGGTGGGCGGTCGAGGAACGAAAGGATATCCGAATGAAATGCCCCTAAGAGATCGTTTAGGGTCGTGTGTGAGTCGCCGCAGGCGTCCGTCATCGGTGCTGAGTCTCTCAGCGATCCAACGAGGCAAAGCGGGAGACGTTACAGTTCCCGAAGTGGAGCTTGATGCTCCTCGACCACCTACGCCCGACACGGTTTCGTTCCCTTTCCTTCTGCTTTTACCCTTGCTCTTCAGATCGGAACCCTTCTTCGACACTTTCTTCCCAACAGGAGAGTTTACTTCTGAATCTGTACCCTTCTTCGTCTTTGACCCACTTCTCCAAAAGTACCACTCCCAAACCGTGTATTTTGGTGGCATCTCGCCTTTATTTGTGAAATGCCATCCACCAATTAACCACAGCACAGGGAAAATAAATCCCAGCCAGAAAGTCCAGAAGGCAGGCGTGTAATGTGAGAAGAAAAAGTTTTTGGCTTTGGCACGGAACGTGGTTGTATTCCCGGGAGATAACGACGAGGACCCCGTCCCAAACCCTAAACCTGCTTCCCTATCCCAGCGACGGTGGATGAATGATTCCCCTGTTGTGGTGGACGATGACCCTCCGGGCGTCGTGATGGGGAGCGAATTGGACCTTGTAGACGATGCAGACGCGCTCGCAAGTCTTGGAGTCGAAGGCGCTATCAATTCAAGTCCAATTGTCTCATTGCCATCCGCTGTGACGAAGCTATCCGCGTGAAGTGATTCGTGGTCATATTCCTCATCCTCATCTTCTTCAAACTCCTTGTCTTCCTCTGTGTCTTCCTCTTCATACGATTCATCCTCGCTTCCGTCTTCCTCTACACTTTCGATTGCTGGCATTGATGAAAGCCGGACCTCTCTGCTGTTTCTTCGCGGTGCTACAGAGCCGAGAACAGAGAAGCGTAAATCAAGCGGTGGAATAATAGGCAGTGAAGGAATTTTGGGCATGCGAAGTCGATTGCGATCCGGCTGATTCGCATTGTCTTGTACCAATGCCGGTTGTGGTTGTGGTTGTGGTATTGCTGTCATAGACGCACTTTCTTTACTTCCTAGAACTGCTGTCGGCGGTATTTGAATCTGGATAGGATACGGATTGGCGCTGGGACCAGAGCCACCAACGATAGGCATAGATGTGGCAATAGGCGTCTGGACGCCAAAAGTAGATGTTGGCGTAAACATTGCCGTCGTGGCAGCAGAAGTTGGCGTTTGTTGAGTCGGTGTCATGGCTGCAGCAGTTGGCGTCTGAGCTTCTCGACTCTGCGACAAGGTTGCTGGAGTCGACGATGGTCGTGGTACAATCGATGTTTGACTTGCTTGTGAGTATGCTTGCTGCTGCCCGTCTGATTTGGATGACGTTTGAGAAACTGTTCGATTCATATTCAGGTGCCGGGTGAGGAAGGGCGACGAATTTGAAGCCGAAGTCGGGGTGTATATAGGTGATGGTCCTAGCAGGCAGCCTTAGTAATTTCCAACGACGAAAGCTGGACAAACTTACGCGTAATATCAGAAACGCTCCCCCCTGAACCTGACCTCCCCGATCCCATTCGTGTTCTTTTCTCTTTCTCTCGAGGTACTTCCTTCTCTTTCTCCGGTTCCTTTTCGGCCACCACCTCTTCTTTGATCGTTTCCTTCACCTTTTCCTTTTCCTTATCCATCTCCTTTTCCTTGATCGAAAAACTCCTCGCGCTTATCGAACCAGTTGCAGAACCCCCGGTTTCTGTCCTCAATCTTGGGTATTCGAAGTCAACCCTCAAAGACGACCCATCACCTCCGCGACCGAATCTAACGCTCTGGCTATCTGAAGCACCAGCAGTAGTAGGAGATATGTAGTCTTGTTCGGCGATGGGCGAAAGCTGTTTTGCAAGAGGATAGCTATATGCGTGGGCATAGACATCTGTCGGTACGTCCAGGCTTAGGGGTGCAGGAACTGGAACCGGTACAGGTTTCTTATGAGTGTATAATCCATTTTGCATATGTGCCATAGGTGTTGAGTGCATATTATTGGACATAGGCATAGAGTTTTGAGTGTTATCTTCATCTTTATTGTATTCTTCGTATATGGCCTGTGGACGAGTAATATGGATTTTGCTGGTTGGAGTCTGGACTCTCAGGTTCGAATTGTTGAGGTTGTTTGTACCTATATTCCATCGCGATTTCGTCATGAAGCCCAAAGGAGAGGACGATGGAACAGGTGGGAAAGCATCGAGCTTGCTGGCATCCAAGTTGAACTCCGAGCGTGAAGAAGCATTTGAAAGAGACGGTGTTTCTGAGTATGAGTATGTCCGCTGTCCTCCGGAGCTAGTATGATCTTTGTCGTTGACGGTGAATGGGGACAGATACATCTCTGAAGCCGGAGACTTCTTTGAGCTCGTGAAACTCTGCAGAGGGTTCGAGATAGTTAGATGTCGTTTCAAGCTTGTGGCAGTGGAGGTGACGCTTCCAGCTGTGCTCGTGCTCTTCGCTGAACTGACGCTCCGGATAGAACTGATGCTCTTCGTTTCGTCAGGTATTGGTAGAGCATAAGATGACGCGCTCGGATTGGAAGTATATTCGTATGGGCGTGTCGGTGGTGAATAAGCATATGGACTAGTGGTCTTAGGTGATTGACTTCCGTTTTTCTTTTTTTGTGTAGTCTTCTCTTCTTTCTCTCGAAAGGGATCGCTATCACTGACTTCTCCTACTACTGTCTCTTCCCCGTCTTCAGCTCCACTATCGAGACGGACAACTTCGGGTGGGGCGTATGGAATATACAATCCGGACGGTGGTGTTGACGAAGAGTCTATTTGTCGATGGCCGAACCGGGATTGTGGATAAAGTCCTCTTCTAGATGATGGACGATCATATTCATAAGCTGTGGTAATATCTGCTTCTTGTTGCTTATGCTGCGGCGGTTGAGGTAAAGGTAACACTGTCGGCCGAAAACCTTGATCTTGCGGATGTGCTGGACCTTGGTTGGAAGAAAAACCCGGTAGAATTGCGTGTTGAGGTGGTGGTGGAGTGAGAGCAGCGGCCAAGTGGTTTGGTTGAGTGCGTGGTATGGGATCACTGATGACGATGTTCTTCGTTGTACGTCTTGCGGGAGGAGGCGGGAAGTCTCTGCGCGGCGTGGTTGAGGTCATAGGGACAGCCATCGTACTTACGAACCCTGGAGATTGTTTGGCCCTGGATTCAGTCACAGGCCAGGGCAGACTGAGACTCCTTCCTGAGGAAGAAACGTCGTCTGCATCCACCGAGTCCGCGTCGGTAAGATGCCCTTGGAACGAGCTCGAAGACGTGGAAGGCAAACCGAGACGACTTGAGAAGAAAGAGAACATGTTACTGCGCGTCTATGAATTGAGTAGATGATGAAGGTAAGAGATGAAGGGGGTAAAGGGTTGAATGAGTAGATGCAGGAGAATAGAGTACAGTTAAGGGCAAGACAGGCGTATCACCCTGTCGGTTTCATGTTTCCGTTTGCCTTCTAGCTGTGGTGCGTGGGTGCGTGCGTTCCGGTCTGTAGTTCCTGCCTGTTCGTGGATGTAACTACTTTGTGAGCCTCGAGGCGCTCGAGCTTCGCTCGGCAATACATATGTTGGGCACCTGTGCAAACGTTTATCTTTAATGTCGCTTAGATGGAACACGCACCTTTGATGCTATCTGTGACGCCCCGCCGTTGGGACTGGAGCTGTTTGAACATAGGATTAGTATCCTCAGTCCGATGGACTACATTCTGTTCGCGTGAGCTCCGCAACCGAAATTGTCTAGTTTTCAACTTTGGCCTTGATCCGGGTTTTGGTTTCAAGACTCCGTCTATTTCTAGATACAAAGTTCACGAGCCAAAGTTCGCGTCGTCGTCGTCTGCCTACTTTACCGTGAGTTTCATGAAGGCGATAACGAAGATGGATATGGATCGTGGTAATCACGGAAGCCTAATCCATGGCCCGTGATGTGCTGATGATCCATCGTGCGTCGAAGCTCCTCAAAAAGGTAGAATGTCGCGAAAGAACCAGCAAAGAGAGCATATGAACGACAAGAGGTATGTATAGAGGGTACAAGAAACTTATAGATAGATAGAACCATTCCCACTAGAAGTCGTATGACTCCATCCCAGCGCCAGTACTGAGCTTTCTGTTTGAAGGAAGAGTTTTCCAGTGTGGTCCATCATCAGACTGCGGTGGTAGCCTCAAGTTCAACATGAGGCATTACGAAAACATGATGTATATAGCCCCTGGTATACATGCTGGTGTTTGTTGATGGAAAAGACTGGAATAGTATCGAGGAGAGCGTTGGCCGACCATGTCGTCGTCGAGGATAAAGTTGAATGCGTTTGAAGTTAAGGTGACCATGAACCGGTTCCGGTTATCTCGAGGACCGGCCTTGCCTGGCCTTGCGGTATTTTGTATTTGAACTCCCTACGTAAGACTTAGACTCTTCCATGGACCATGTCGCTTGTGCAGCTGTGAATCCGATCTTATGAAAGATTTCTACACCGAACTGAAGTGCTACGAACGGCTTGCTATTGAATACTTTGCAATATGATTTTGGAGATTAAACTACTTTGGTGTGGTTTCCACTATCGGTCTTGCTTTTTCATTCTCGTTGGCGCACAGATAAGAAACTCAAACGATTGAAGCTTGTTGCACAGAATTGGTATGTAAAGTACATTTTCTTTTGTATTTATGAAAGGAATCTGACTCGTTGGAAATAGTGACCCAGAAAGAGACCCTGCTTTCTAATAAGAGTTAAAGTTAAATACACCATTATTTTTCGTCATCGTCTAGAGGCACTGGCTGTAGTATGGGTTGGAGGTCTGGCAAGTCGATCCAGATGCGCAGGCAGTGGGTCCGGTCCAGCCTTGGCCGCCGCTAGAAGAAAGGAAGAATTAGTCTCGTGCGCAGTGCTATGAGATAGGAACAACATACCATTGGCCGTATTTGGTCTGAGTAGCACCAGGAGCGCTGCCGGTGCTAGTGGGAGTGCCACCGTTGCTGGTCGTAGTTGAGGGGTTACCTGGGGTGGATGATCCAGCAGAGTAGGTCGAGTTGATGTCACCGAACCTGATGTTGGAGTAGGTGACGGAGGCGTTCGCGTTGGTGGACTCGATGTCGGTGGGCTTGCCGGAGCTCGTCGAGCAGGTACCACGAGCGATACCGGGCTTGGTGGGGTCGGCATCAGTGGGGTAGTTGCTGTCGAGCCAGAGCATGTTCACAGCGTGGTCGTCCCAGACGGAAAGAACTAACACCATTCCTTGGGCCATACCCTTGGAGATTCCAGCGAGTCCACCCTTGTCCTGGAAGCTGGTGGTGTCGCCAAATGCCGCCTTCTGCTGGTCGCAGTAGGTCTTGGTGATCGAGTTGATGGAAGAGTCGATTCCTGGGATATTGACCTTGGAGTTTTGAATGACCTTGCCGTTCTGAACGTAGATGCGGCGGATCTCGGTGAGGGTACCGCTGGCGGTACCGGTGTCGGTGATGAATTGAGTGACGACGGTGAATTTCTTGGTGGTGTCGACAGTCAATCCTGCACCGTAGAAGGTCTTGTCACCCTGGCGGAAGGAGTTGAAATCGCAACCATCGGGATCGCAGACACTGGCGTAGCGGCTGGTGGTTCCGCAAGCATCACCTTGGCAGCGAGTTTGCGCGTTGACTGTGCAAGGATGGGGAGTGTAGGCAGCGGCGTTGTTGTTGGCTTCCCAGATATCCATCTCGTGGCAACAGGTACCGTATGGACCAGTACCAGCGTTGACGTCGTTGGGGGATGCGGTCCAGCCGTCGGAGTTGGCCTATGTTAAGCGCCCAAGTGAGTTCTAAAAAAACATATTCCAAAAATAAGGAATGCACTTACCACGCCGTTGATGAATTTGATATCGCGGGGGCATTGGGAGTCGCAGTAACCAGTTCCATACTTGGCACCAGCCTTGTTGGTGGGGAATCGGGAGAGACCACCATCAGCGTCCATCTGGGAGAAGTAGAGGGCGCCATTGAGACCGCAAGGAAGGTTGGAAACGTCGACATCGAAAGTGAATTCCTGGTTGAGGAGCTTGAACATCTCGTAGGAAGTTTCGCTGGCCATCATGTAAACACGAGAACCGATGTTCTTTTGGGCGCCGTTTGTGACGAATTTGAGGGTAAGAGCGTTACCGCTGGTGGTGATACCGTAAGTGCCGGAGTAGTCTGCACCATCGAGAGCGCAGTTTTTGGCGCAAGTGGCACCGTCAGGGCAGAGAGTCTTGTCCCAAGTGTTGCCGGTGTAGCAGTTGGTGGAACCAGAAGTGCTGTGGAGCCAGCGCCAGTTGGAATCGAGGACAATCTTTCCGGATGATTGAGTAACGCAACCGCCGGAAGTGGTGCACTTTTGCCAGGGAAGACTGGGGTGAGTTTCTGCTGTGAGAGTGCCAACTTGCTGACCCATGACCATAGCGGCGAAGGAGAAAGCGAGGAGAGCTGTCTTGTTGAACATTTTGGAGAAGTAAGCCTGTTAACCTGAGTAAACCGGTGAAGTTGTAGAACTGATGAAGAACTATTGAGGTTGCAGATCCAGTTTTTATACAGACAAACGCGGAAAATGTCCGGGATGGTTAACGCTGGTGAAATGGAAGAATAGGAGCGCGTAGTCATTGGTATGCTGTCTGAATTTTGGGTATTTTTTCGGAACTAGTGGTGATTTTGATTTATTTTTAAACTCTAAAATCTGTGACAGTTCTTTGGCCACGAAGAGAAAGAGAGATACGCGACAGACAAAATATTAACAAGTTGTACCGGAATAGTCCCTCAAAAATAACCGAAGAAAAAGCGACCGAGGCAGACATTTGGTGGAGTGAGATTGCAGAAGCTTCGAGGACGACCTTTTTTTATTTGGACGAGCTTAAATCGTTAAACTGAAATACCTTTCCAGTGATCCTTGCTAGCAGCTGCTGTGCACTCTCCAGACGTTGGTAATGGTGTATATGAACGACCTGCAAGAGACGTTGAATAACTCCGTGATGGACAACCCACGGTGAATATCGCTATCACTCATTTCTTGTCCGTCGAGTCTATGATTAGACCCTATTAGATAGACCCTTTGCATGATCAACTGATTGCCAAGGACGACGTGTTATTTTTGCACACACAGGCCAAGAATACGAGTAATTTTAGACCGTCGCTGCACTGACAATTATTCCCCGAGAAATATAACTGCATAGCAATTGGATTATTGGACTTTGTCCTTTCCACGCGAGTTTATAGGCCCGATATTTATGAGAGCGCCTTAGGTACGTGGAGGATATAGTGGGGAAGTAATTCAGTATTGGTAAGTCTTTCATCAGGAGAGCTTTGTTTTTTTTTTTTTTTTTTTTTT
>Ga0247779_1001443_pt1 | contig 11464 bp, 15 predicted proteins | sample UWRJL221509R5_FD_179925 | JGI IMG/M metagenome (GOLD analysis project Ga0247779, IMG submission 179925) | Plant litter microbial communities from Arlington Agricultural Research Station in Wisconsin, United States - UWRJ-L221-509R-5 | ecosystem: Environmental > Terrestrial > Plant litter >...
TGCGGTCGATCACCTTCGCAGTGCTGGCGGGCGACCACCAGGCCGAGTTCGCGCGGCAAGGGGCCGCCGTCGAGGCAGCGTGCGCGCGCGACCACCGTGAGGTGGGTGCAGAGCAGCAGTTCCGCGTCTTGCGGAGCATCGTCGGTGAGGGAAACGGTGCGGGCTGCGGTGCGAGCTACTGTGCGGGGAATTGCAATGTGATCCATGAGCTGCATGCTAGGCACCGCGGGTGGGTCGCAGGTGTCAGGGCCCGGTGTGCCTCCCTGTAGGACGCAGCCGCGTTCTCAAGCGTGGCCGGGCCGGGAAGCCGGCGCGGCGTCCTACATGGCGACGAAGCGCGCGCCGATGCCCCGCCGCCGGCCCTGCCCCTAGAGTGATTCCAACGCCCGTCCGGGCCTGAAAGGACATCACCATGTTGAAATGGGCTCTCATCTTTGCCGTCGTCTCGCTGATCGCGGGGTTGCTCGGCTTCACGGGCCTGGCCGCCGGAGCGGCAGGCATCGCCAAGGCGCTGTTCGTCGTCTTCTTGCTGGTCTTCCTGGTGTTGCTGGCGCTTGCGCTGATGGGCGCCAACGCGCTGCGCAAATAGGCCCGTACCACCTCCCTCCATGACCGAAGGACACCCCGCCATGTCGCAAGAGAATGAACGCCTGCAACTCGATCAGGCGGCGCTCGATCGGGCGCGCAATGACCTGGACGACGGCGCCGTTACGCCCAGCTATGGGCCGTGGCGCGAGCAGATCGTCAAGCTGCTGAACGATTCGCTGGCCACCGAGCTGGTCTGCGTGATGCGCTACAAGCGCCACTACTTCACCGCCACGGGCATGTCCGCGCCGGCGATCGCGGCGGAGTTCCTGGCGCATGCCAAGGAAGAGAGCGTGCACGGCGATCGGATCGCCGAACGTATCGTGCAGCTCGGGGGCGAACCCGACTTCTCGCCGGACTCGCTGCTGCAGCGCAGCCATGCGGACTACGACGAATCGTCGGACCTGAAGGCGATGGTGCGCGCCAACCTCGTGGCCGAACGCATCGCCGTCGAGGCCTATCGCCAGATGATCAAGCTGGTCGGCGACAAGGATCCGACGACGCGCCGCCTGATCGAGGAAATCCTCGAGCAGGAAGAGGAGCACGCCGAAGAGCTGCTCGACATGCTGAAGGAGTGAGCCTGTGACCGCGCACCGTCGTCGCACATTGACGTTGGCGGCGGTGAGCTTCACGGCCGTGCTGGGCGCCTGCGCGCAGGCGCCTCAGCTCCCGCAGGCCCCGCCCGCACCGGCTGCGAAGGCGCCCAGCGTCGCCGCCGTGGCAGGCCAGCTCAGCGTCACCAGCCCACAGGGCGAACTGCTCGACCGCCACCAGCGCGAGCAGCTGCTGCAGAAGGTGCAGGCCCAGGGCAAGGCCGAGGCGATAAAGCGCCAGCTTGGCGCGATGGCCGCATTCGGTGAGGTCGGCCTGTACGCCGGCAACGATGCCAAGCTGCTGATCGACGGCCCCGCCACCTTCAAGGCGATGGCCGAGGCGATCCGCCAGGCGCGCCGCACGGTGCTGCTGGAGAGCTACATCATCGAGGACGCCGACATCTCGCGACAGCTCGCCCGCCTGCTGGCCGAGAAGCGCGCGCAGGGTGTCGGCGTCTACGTGATCTACGACTCGGTCGGCTCCATCGGCACGGACGACGCCTTCTTCCAGGCATTGCGCGAGGCGGGTGTCGCCACCTGCGCCTTCAATCCGCTGAGCAAGGTCGACGACCTCGCCCACCGCGACCACCGCAAGATCCTCAGCGTGGACCGCGAATTCGGCTTCACCGGTGGCATCAACCTGAGTGCCGTCTATGCCTCGGGCTCCTTCGGCCGCACACACCGCAAGCCGCTGCGGCAGGAGACGGCGAGCAATCGCGAAGGCTGGCGCGACACCCAGGTCCAGTTGCGCGGCCCCGCCGTCGGCGCACTGGACGATCTGGTGCGCGAGACCTGGCAGGCGCAGCACTGCGAAGGCGCGTTGCCGCCTGTGCCCGAGCCCCCGTCCGCCGGCAAGGCCGCCGGCCAACAGCTGATGCGCGTCATCGCGTCGACGCCGGACGACAAGCTCAATCGCTTCTATGCATTGATGATGAGTTCGATCGGCGCGGCCCGGCAGAGCGTGCGGTTGACCATGGCCTACTTCGCACCGGGCGAGGACATGATCCAGGCGCTGTGCGATGCCGCGCAGCGCGGCGTGGCCGTGGAGCTGATCCTGCCCTCGCGCAGCGACTTCTCGCCGGTGCTGCATGCCGGACGCAGCTACTACGAGCGCCTGCTCGCCGCCGGCGTGCGCATTTACGAGCTGCAGGACGCGGTGCTGCATGCGAAGACGGAGGTCATCGACGGCGTCGTCTCGTCGGTGGGTTCCAGCAACCTCGACCAGCGCAGCTTCACCAGCAACAACGAGGTCAACGCGGTCGTCATCGGCGAGGACTTCGGCGCCGAGATGGACCGCATGTTCGCGCAAGACCTGCAGGCCTCGCGCGAGATCACGCAGCAGGCCTGGGCGTCACGCTCGCCGTGGCAGCGCAGCAAGGAATTCTTCGCGCGAATCTTCGAGCGCCTGTGGTGACCACGACAGCGCGCCGGCCTGCCGTCCTACAGCGCAAGGTGGCCTGCGCCGATCCCAAGCGCAAGGGCCGCTTCATAGACTTCATTCATCGCAACACCAACCCACCAAGAGAAGCCAAGGAGATCACCATGAGCACCACCACCCTCACCCGCAAGACCCTCGCCGCCTGCGCCCTGGGCCTGGCCACGCTGGCCGTGCTGCCCGGCTGTGCCGTCACCCGCGGCCAGGAAAAGGTCGGCGCCTACATCGACGACAGCTCGATCACGGCCTCCGTGAAGACCAAGATGCTGGCCGACAAGACGGTGGATGGCACATCCATCAAGATCGAGACGCTGAACGGCGAGGTGCTGCTGTCCGGCTTCGCCAAGAACAGCACCGAGAAGGCCAACGCCGAGGCTATCGCACGCAACACCGACGGCGTCAAGCGCGTCCGCAACGAGATCGTTGTGCGCGGCTGATCCCGATCAGCCCGAGCATGCCGGGCACGCTGCTTGCCCGGTCATTGCAAGAGCACAGAACGACGAACGGGAGGCGGACGAATTTTCCGATTCGCCTCCCCGATCTCCACGGAGTCCCTCCCCTGGGCCGCCTCCGGCCCCTTTAATGCCGCGCCTCGCTGTGAAGCAGGCGCGGCTTTTTCTTTTGTGGATTCAGCTACCGTACAGTGCGTCGAACAGTGGCTGGCGGAACGCATGCGCCGCCGGATCGTAAACGCCGAAGCCGGCGGCCAGTTCCCACCAGAACCAGGGTAGGCCGCGCGCTTCCAGCGCCTCGCGCATGGCCCGCGCATAGCGCGTGCGGGCCGGCATCGCGGCGCGTTCGTAGGCGCCGAACTCGCCGACGAAGAAGGGGTAGCCCAGCCGCTTGCATTCGCGCGTGGCTTTGTCGAGCACGCCGGTCATGCGCGCGAGTTGGGCGGTGCCGCAGCAATCCTGGCCAGTGGGCTTGTAGGGTGAGACCCAGCTGGCGCCCTGGTGCGTGAATTCGAAGGGCTCGTAGGTATGCACGGTCAGGATCAGGTTCGGGTCGGACGGTAGCTGCAGGTGCGGCAGGGCATCTGCGCTGTTCCAGCGGCCGGGGCCGATGACGAGGGCGCGCGTCGGGTTGCTGTGCCGGATGACGCGGACCGCACGCGACAGCAGGTCGGTCCAAAGGGCGCCGCCCTGCTCGTCCTGCAGGCCGTGCGGCTCGTTGTAGAGCTCGAACAGCAGCCGGTCTTCGCTGCGGCAGGCATAGCGCTCGGCGATCTGGCGCCACATCGCGAGGAAGCGGATACGCAGCAGTGTGCGGGGTACCGGCAGGTCGCTGTCCAGCGGATCGCCGTCGAGCTGGCGGTAGTGATGCATGTTCAGGATCACCGTGCAGCCGCGGGTGAGCAGCTTGTCCAGCACCTCGTCGACGCGGGCGAAGAAGGCCGGGTCGATCCGGGCCGCGGCGTCGCGGCTGGCGTGGTTGCTCCAGCGCACCGGCAGGCGGACGCTGCGGCAGAAGCCACCATCGCCGACCAGGCCGATGAGCTCGTCGCTGGCCCGCAGGCCCCATTCGCCCTCCAGGGGCGCCTCCAGCATGTTGCCGAAGTTGATACCGCGCCCGAGGCCGGCGCATAGCTCGTGCATGCGCGCCGTGGCGCCCGGCGCCGGTCCGGGCGGCATCTGTGGGTAGAGGTCGTCAGGTGGGGGCGCGATACCCTCCGGCAGCGCGCAACCGCCCGCCAGCGCCGCGCCGATCAGCGCGAGCGCCTGGCGGCGCGAATTCACTGGATCAGCCCGTTCTTCAGCGCGTAGTAGGTCAGGTCGCTGTTGGAGGCGAGCTTGAGCTTCTCCATCACGCGCGATCGGTAGGTGCTCACGGTCTTGACCGAGAGCGACATGCTGTCGGCCATGTGGCCGATGGTCTCGCCGCGCGCCAGGCGCAGGAAGACCTGCAACTCGCGCTCGGAGAGCTGCTCGTGCGGCAGCGCGTCGACGTCGCCGGACAGGCCATCCGCCAGCAGTTCGGCCACGGCCGGAGTGATGTACTTGCGGCCGCGGTACACGGTGCGGATCGCCTTGACGATGTCCTCCGGGTCGCATTCCTTGTTCAGGTAGCCGGAGGCGCCCTGGCGCAGCAAAGTTGTCGCGTAGTGGGTTTCAGGGAAGCCGCTCAGGATCAGCACCGGCAGGTCGGGTTCGCGCGCCTTGATGGCGGCGAGCACCTCGACGCCACCCTGGTCGGGCATCGAGAGGTCCATCAGGATCACGTCCACATCGCCGCCGCGTACGATGTCCAGGGCCTCGCGGCCGTTGCTGGCTTCGCCGGTCACTCGCAGGTCCGTCTGGTCGGAGAAATACTGTCGCAGACCGGCGCGCACGATGGCGTGGTCGTCGACGATGGCAATGCGGATCATGACGTTCCCCTGTTGTAGTCCTCTACTGGTAACGGAGCATAACGATCCGGCCAAGCGCATCACGTAGGACCGCGCCTACGTCTCATGTCCGGTGCCGCTGACAAGGTCACGGGGTCCGGGACTGCCACTTGCCCTGTCGACCCTCTCTACAGTGAAGCCATCGACGCGGCATTCCCGAGCCGCGACAGGAGAAACAAGATGCTTCACTACGCTGTCGTTTTCTTCGTCATCGCGCTGATCGCAGCACTTTTCGGCTTCGGCGGTCTCGCGGCCGGCGCGGCAGGCATTGCTAAGATCCTTTTCCTGGTCTTCGTGGTCATGGCCGTGGCCACGTTCCTCGTCGGCCTGGTGCGCAAATAGTCCCCTCTCCATTCACGAATCAAGAAAGGATCGAACATGGCCACCAACAAGCCCTCCGACAACACCGACCTGACCGCCAAGACGGACGAAGCCGTCGCGAAGCTGCAGGACAAGATTCACGACGTCAGCGACCAGGCCGCTTCGGCGCTGGGCCGTATTGCCGGCCAGGCCGAGGATCTGGCTCGCCGCACGGTGGACCGTGCACGCGACACCAGCAACCAGGTGCGTGAGCGCATCGGCCGCGCCAGCGACGCGACGGTGGATTACATCAAGGACGAGCCGGTCAAGGCCGTGATGATCGCCGCAGCCACCGGCGCCGCCACGGCGCTGCTGATCAGCTGGCTGTCCCGTTCGCGGTCGAACCGCTACTGATCGTCGCCGAAGAAATGCGGCGCCCATGATCCATCCACTGTTCCGCACGCTGGCCACCCGGCCGGAACTGCTGGCTGAGCACCTGGGCGCCTATGCGCAACTGGTCTCTGTCGAGGCCAGCGAAACCACGGCCCAGTTGCGCGACCACGCGCTCTGGGCCGTCGGTGCGGCGCTGGGCGTTGCGCTGGGAACCGGTCTGGCGGGCACCGCATTGCTGCTGCTCGCCGTCGTCCCCCTGGCCGACATGCCCTACCCCTGGTTGCTCGCCGTGGTTCCCGCCGTGCCCTACGTGATCGCCATCTTCTGCGTGCTGCGAATGCGCGCGCGTCCCCTGGACTGCTCCTTCGAACTGCTGCGCGAACAGGTCGCGCAGGACACCGCCCTGCTCCGCGAAGCGAGCGAGGGATGAACGTCCCCGATGAACGCGAGCGCAGGCGCGATGCCGCTCTGCAGCGCCTGGCCCAGTCCCGCTTGCGCCTGCGCCATGAACTGGTCGACGAGCCGCCCGGCGAAAACGGCCTGCCTCCCTACAAGGGATTGAACATTCCGCGCCGCCTGCGCGCCCTGTGGCGCACGCTGCGCCGCAGCATGCGCGGGTCGCCGATGGCGGCTGTCGCGATGACGGCCCTCCAGGAGTGGTGGCGCGGCCACCCTTGGCGTACTACCGGCGAGCTGGTGGCCGAAGAACTGCATGCCAGCCTGACCCCGGTCGTGCGCCGCCATCCGCTGGCCGCGGTGCTCGTCTCCGGCGCTCTCGGCCTGGCGGTCATGACCGGCAAGCCCTGGCGCTGGCCGATGGTCCATCGGCACCTGCAGCCGCTGCCCGGCCGGCTGATGCGCTGGGCATTCCGCCAATTGGGCCAGGCGCCCGGCCAGGCCCTGCTGAGCGGCCTGCTGATCATGTTGGCGCGGCATGCACCACCACCGCCTCCGCCTGCGGAGCCGACGGCTTCGCCTGAGCCCTCGCAGCGCAGCAACTGATCCTTCTCGCGACATTCTTCACGGCCTTGCTGCGGCCGGCCGACGGTATGCGCATTAGTGCGCAGGCGAATAAATGTTCAATTTGTATACTTTAACCAAATTGAGCATCCCGCTTGATCGCACCACCGCACCACGAAGGCCCGACCCTCCATGAAGCTCGCCACCCTGCTCTGCACCACCACCCTTGCCGCCAGCATCGCGGCGCCCTGCGCAGCCATCCCCGTCCAGGGAACGCTGACCGACGACAACTCCTTCAACGGCTACATGGGCTCGATGACCAACATCCAGCCGCTGTCCGGATCGGTACAGGTGCCCGACAGCGCCTTCGTCTTCTGCATCGTGGGCTCTGCCCATTGGGCCGGCGCGGGCGCCACCCACCAATACGATCTCGGCGATTCGTTCGCCCCGTTCGTCGTCAGTGCCGAGAATGCCGCCGGCGCCGCCAAGGCCACCGGGCTGTTGAACTACATGGTGGACCACTATTACGCCCCGCTCATCAGCGGCGCGTACGGCTCCGATTCCGGCTACGGCTTCAACGAGGCCGTCTGGGAACTGACTTCGGATTTCACCGGCCAACTCAGCAGCCTCGACACCACCAAGGGCGGCAGCTACGCGTCCGACTCGGACGACCCCGCGGACACCGTCCTCTACACCACCATCATCAAGGACCTGCGCCAGAACTTCGACACCATCGCGCCGAGCTACCGCTCGAGCCAGTACAGCGTGCAGTTCCTGACCGAGTCCGACTCCACCTACCAATCGCTGGGCATGGTGACGGAGAAGGCGGTCAGTCCCGTGCCCGAACCCTCGAGCCTGGCCCTGATGCTGGCCGGCGGCATGGGCATGGCGCTGTGCGCTTCGCGCCGCAAGCGGGCCGTCTGAAAGCATGTAGTCAAGCGACGGCCGGTGAATCGGCCGCCTGTGTGACGACTGCGCCGAAGGTCATCGCCACCTCCGCTCGCTGAAGCGCGCGAGCGAGAGCCTAGCGGAAGCGCCGCGCATCAAGATTCATCGGTGCGCCGCCGCTGTCAGCGTGTTCCCACACCCGAACCCGCCCCAGGCCGATAGGTCGGCCGAGCCGCTTTTCCTAAGCTGCAAGCATGGATGGCGAGCTCACAGCACGTCGTCCAGCCCCAAATCTGATTCCACTGGAACGAAAGGCGAACCGATGAACACGCAAACCACCTTCACCTATCGAATGTCCCTGCTGGCCGTGGCCTGCGCCGCTGCGCTGACGATGGCGGCCTGCAGCAAGCAGGACGACACCCGCACGGCGGGCCAGAAGCTCGACGACACGATCGCCAAGGTCGACCAGAAGAGCGACGAGGCCAAGGCGAAAACGGAAGCCGAGGCCAGCAAGCTGGGCAACAAGATGTCGCAGACCGCTGACAAGGCCGAGGGCAAGATGGCCGACGCGACGATCACCGCGAGCATCAAGTCCGAACTGGCCCGCGACCCCGACCTGTCGGCGCTGCAGATCAACGTGGACACGCGTGACGGCCTCGTCGAGCTGAACGGCACCGCCCCGAACGACGCCGCCAAGGACCGCGCAACCAAGCTGGCTGCCGGCGTCAAGGGCGTGCTGAGCGTGGACAACCACCTGGTCGTCAAGACAGCCTGACCATGAGCCTGGTCCTCGGTGCTTCCGAGAACTCGAACAACAGGAAGCGCCCCCCTTCTCCATGGCTCAACGGAATCGGCACGCGGCTGACCGCGTTCTGGGCCGATTCCCTCATCACCTTCAAGTTCATCGGCGAAGTGCTGCTGTCCGTGTCGCGCCTCGCGCGCGGCAAGACAGCGATGCGCGGCGCCGATCTGCTATGGCAGCTCGACCAGGCGGGCCCGCGCAGCGTGGGCATCGTCTGCCTGGTGAGTGGTCTGGTCGGCGTGATCCTGGCGTACATGGGCGCGGTGCAACTCCAGCGCTTCGGCGCGCAGAGCTACATTGCCGACCTGGTCACGATCGGCGGCGTGCGCGAGGTCGCGGCGCTGATGACCGGCGTGATCCTCTCCGGCCGCATCGGCGCGGCCTATGCCGCCCAGTTGGGAAGCATGCAGGCCAACGAGGAGATCGATGCGCTGCGCGCGCTGGGCGTGGACCCGATCGAGCACCTGGTGCTACCGCGCGTGCTGGCGATGCTGCTGGTTGCCCCCGTGCTGACGGCCTTTGCTGCGCTCGTGGCGATGCTGTGCGGCTGGCTGGTGGCGGTGACGATCTTCGGCCTCGCCCCCCTGGAATACGCCTGGAAGAGCGTGCATGCGCTGACCTTGCCGCACGTGCTGATCGGCCTGGGCAAGGGCACGCTCTACTGCCTGCTGGTAGCGCTGGCCGGCTGCCGCCAGGGCCTGTGCTCGGGTCGCAGCGCGCAGGCGGTGGGCCAGGCGGTGACGGCCAGCGTCGTGCAGGCGATGGTCTGGATCGTCGTGGCCGCATCCATCACCACCGTGGCGCTGCAAAGGCTGGATTGGTGATGCCCGGGACCGCGCTTGAAGAGGCCGCGCCTGCGCAACAGCACAAGACCCTCGTGCGCGTCCAGGGCCTGAAGATGGCCTATGGTAGCCACGTCGTGCAGCGCAACCTGAACTTCGACATCCTGTCCAGCGAGGTGCTTGCCATCATCGGCGCCAGCGGTTGCGGCAAGAGCACGCTGCTGCGCCATCTGATCGGCCTGCAGGCGCCGACGGCCGGGCGCATCTGCTACGGCGCGGAAGACCTGCATGCCGCCGACGAGATCGCGCTGGCCCAGTTGCGCCGCCGCTTCGGCGTCAGCTTCCAGGGTGGCGCGCTGTGGAGCTCAATGAGCGTCGGCGAGAACGTGATGCTGCCGTTGCAGATGTTCACCCAGCTGGACGCTGCCGCGCGGGAACAGAAGGCACGCGAGAAGCTGGCGCTGGTCGGCCTGGCCGACCAGTTCGAAGCGGAGCCCTCCTCACTGTCCGGCGGCATGAAGAAGCGCGCGGCGATCGCCCGTGCGCTGGCCCTCGAACCGCCGCTGCTCTATCTGGACGAGCCCTCGGCCGGACTGGATCCGCTGACGGCCGCGCACCTGGACGAGCTGATCCTGCAGCTGCGCGAGCAGGGCAAGACGATCACGCTGGTGACCCACGAACTGGCCAGCATCTTCGCCGTGGCCGACCGTGTGCTGTTCCTCGACGCCGATGCCAAGACGATGACGGCCCTCGATTCGCCCCAGGCCCTGCTTGATCACGGCCCGGAGAAGGTGCGCGAATTCCTGCGCCGCGGAAAACCCGAATGAAGACCAAGAACAAAGCCAATGCAACGTTGATCGGTGCCTTCGCCGTCGGCGGCCTCATTCTCGTCGTGGCGGCGGTGATCGCCGCCGGCGGCGGCAAGCTGTTCTCGCGCAAGGAGCGCGTCGTGATGCACTTCAGCGGTTCGATCTACGGCCTGGCCGTCGGTGCGCCGGTCGTGTTCCGCGGCGTGCGGCTAGGCAGCGTCAGCTCGATCGGCCTGGTCTACGAGCCCGGCAAGGAAGAATTCATCATCCCGGTCCAGGCCGACCTTGAACCCGATGCGATCCGCGGCATGGCCGCGCGCGCCAGCAAGGACGGCAACCGCACGGTGCTGGAGCAGATGGTGGCCCGCGGGCTGAGGGCGCAGCTCTCGATGCAGAGCCTGCTGACCGGCCAGCTCTATGTGGACCTCGACCTGCGGCCGACGAAGCCCGCCGTGCTGCGCGGCAGCGACGACAGCGAGCTGGAGATTCCCACCACCACGACGACCATCCAGCAGCTGAAGAACCAGCTCGACGGCCTGGACCTGCGGCGACTGCTGGACGACGTCTCGGCCATCGCCGAATCGGCGCGCACCGTCGTCGCGGGCCCGCAGCTGAAGCAGGCGATGGCGGATCTGGTCGCGATCACCGGCAATGTGCGCCAGCTGACCGCCGCTCTGGAGCAGCGCGTGCCGCCGCTGACCGTCTCGGCCCAGCGCGCGTTCGACGGCGCTGACAAGGCGCTGGCCAAGGTCGGCGGTGCGGCCGACAACGTCGGCAACAGCGCCGCCCGCCTGGGCAGCGCGGCCGACCGCTACAAGGAACTGGTGGCGCCCGGCTCGCCGCTGATCACCAGCCTGCAGCGCACCGCCGACGAACTGGCCCAGACGGCGGCCTCGTTGCGCGAAGACGTCGGCGAGGATTCGCCGACGCTGCAGCACGCGGACCGCGCGCTGGAGGATGTGTCGCGCGCCGCCCGCGCGGTGCGCGAGCTGGCCGACCTGCTGAGCCGCCACCCGGATGCGCTGCTGCGCGGCCGCCCGGCCGATCCGCTGGCCACCGACAAGACCCTCAAACCGAAGTCACCGCCATGAAGCTCAAGCCCCTGATGCCGCTGCTCGCGGCCGTGACCCTCGCCGCCTGCTCCTCCGGCCCGCAGGCGCCGCCGCCGCAGTACTACCAGTTGCGGCTGCAGGCGCCGGAAGCCGCACCGGCGCCTGCCGCCCAGGGCGACATCTGGCAACTGGTGGCGCCGGTCAAGCTGCCCGACTACCTGGAGCGCGACGTGCTGTGGCTGCCCGTGGGCAGCTCCGGCATGCAGCCGTTGCCGGGCCATCGCTGGGCCGAGCCGCTGGACGAGGCGGTGCCGCGCATCCTGCTGCACGACCTGGCGCAGCTGCGCGGCGCCGCCAACGTCGTCAGCGGCACGCTGCCGGCGGGTTTGCCGGTGGCGCGCCAACTGCGTGTGCAGATCCTCGACCTGGGCGCCACGCCCGACCGGCGCGGCGTGCACCTGGTGGCGCGATCGATCGTGAGC
>Ga0247779_1001444_pt1 | contig 11463 bp, 9 predicted proteins | sample UWRJL221509R5_FD_179925 | JGI IMG/M metagenome (GOLD analysis project Ga0247779, IMG submission 179925) | Plant litter microbial communities from Arlington Agricultural Research Station in Wisconsin, United States - UWRJ-L221-509R-5 | ecosystem: Environmental > Terrestrial > Plant litter >...
CGAAAATTCAATATTCGGGAGGTAACTACCTACAGCCTGTCCCTCTTCTGTATAATACATGCTTTTCAGTACTGCCCCTAAGTCCCATATAACTGCGTGAGCTGCTGTTGTAAGGTGATTCAAAAGCCATAAGTGCTCGAGAGATAAGAAAAAGGTCAAAATAAGCAGAGGGATGTATGAATAAGAAAGTGAGGTGGAGTAAGGGAAGCAAGAGTCGTCGTGTTGTTAGCTTCATGCTCCGTCGTTGACAGTTGATGGTGATGTATGCGATTATGTCATGATCGGTCGCTTTCGGAATGACCGGGAGCGCTGACGTGCTCATCAACATACAGCCCCAAAACATCAGAGAACCTCCTCCGAACTTGACTGTTCCCTGGACCAGCCTATCATTCAAGCCCTCCCCCTCTCTTTTCCACACCCACCACTTCCCATCTGACCCCAAGCAATAATTGACTTTTGTCTCATCTGTCCATACAACCCTTTTCCAGTCATCCACTGTCCAGTGTTGGTGGGCTTCTGCATAGTCCATGTGCATCCTCCTATGCTTTTTGGAGAGAAATGGTTGTTTTTGCTTTGTTACAGCCTTCATACCAATTCCACAAAGTGCTCTGCATACTGTCTTTACAGTGAAGGATGTGTTGGTCATATTTTGTGAGGCTCTGGTGGCATCAGTAGTGGCATTGTCAGCCTTCTGAGAAGTAATAAGATGAATGGCATATTGAGTACTGGTAGGAGAAAGCTTGTGTGGATGGCCACCAGTAGCTTTGAAAATTGATGATCAATGTTTGGAGCATATACCAGATATAGAACCAACACTCACATCAGTGGTGGTGGAGATGGCATGTCCAGAAAGTCCTTTGTCAAGGAGTTTAAGAACACGGTTATATTGGGCAGAAGTAAGTAATCGCATGAGGGTCTGAGAGAGTATTTGATGTGGAGGGTAGTAACAGCTTGTGCACGGAGTACATATACATATTTGAAGTCAGTCACATGATTTTATTTGTAGCTATTTGGTTTGATTAAACAAAGTCACATGCTTAATGTATGGAAGGGACAAAACCGTTCAAATGTACTTGTACCAGTAGAATATCAATCGTGTGGGATTAAAATAATATTATGTAATAAAACAAATTGTACCTAATTTATCACACCATAATCTACCTTGGTTAAAAATTTCAACCAGTTTGGATTAGCCAGTCCTGAGTTATTCAAGTAACCGTCTAAATTCAAAAAACATTTGAACAGTTTTGTCCCTCACTGTAAGATCAAAGACTTTGCGTAGTAAGCCAACTACTCTGGGAAAGCATCCAAGAATAGAAAGACATGTGACATTTACAAATCAGCTGACATACATGATGAACTGATGCACCGATACTTCCAAAACAGGAATACGCTTCCGTTTAGGAAATAGCTGGACTTAAGCTTAGGTGCCAAGGCGAGCGGGTGTCATGTCCAAAAGAAGTCCATTTTATCTGGGCGTTGGGTGTTCCAGTGGTACCTTCTGGTCCTCTAAAATATGAGAGCTTTGTGAATGATATGCTATTGTGTCTGGGGGGAGTAAAACAAATTCAAATCCGACGCAGCTAAACAGTGCGGATACCTCAATTACCTTATTGGGTAGTTGTGGAGCTGAGCCCATGAAAAAGAATGGAAAGGTCAATCTTTGACTCATAATTAAAGATTGGCATGTAGAAACCGGGTGCCTGTCCCTTCTGGAATGGTGTGCTCAGGACCCACAACCCCAAAATAAAATACTTTCACATACTCAGGAACCAGAAACCATGCATTGATGTGCATCATATTTCTATACCTTTGGAAATTCAATTTCGACATGTCCTACAGCTTCAAAACATAATTGTTCCAACTTTGATGTGACTTTGATGTGACCTCGATGCCCTAGGACCTTGAAAAAGGTCCGATCTGAGGTAATTCCAACCTGGCAGACCCTCGAAGACTGACACATCACCAGTATACATTCTAGAACCTTCAGGACAGCCGGAAGGACTCATTGCGGACCTTTTAAAGTATTCACACACTTTTCCGAAGCTCCTGGTACCTAGCATGCAACATCTAACTACAAAGCACAAGCTATTTTGACATGCTGCTTGATCCGAACGGGGTTAGATTAGGCACAGATACCATTATTCAATCCCAGTGAGAAATGGGTCTCGCCACATACAACTACATACAGCCGTACACTGGAAGTGTACGCGGTTGTACAATTTGCACAGACCACCTTGTTTATTGTATGGATTTCTCACCTCATATAATTGGATCTATTCACAGCCTATCCATATTCCATTGTACAGCAAAATATCATCTGGATTAATACATCTACATACAACAGGATCTAATGAGCATATCTAATAATACAATACTGTACAATCATAGCAGATGAGCATATCTATTCGGATCTAGCAGAATATAACCGAGTCATGCAAGGCACGTTTCTAGTAAATTAACTAAGTCAGATTGCCCACGCATACAAATATGTTTTAAACATACTGTTGCACCTCATATTTGGTGTGCAGGACATTGAAGAAGCAGCGAGACGATGAGTTGAGGCCAGCAGTGTTCTCGAAGCGGCTGAGAATGGATTAAGATGGAAATAAAGCAACAGATTCAAGCAAAGTGTACGAGCTATGTACGAGCACTGAGAAAATGACAAATTAATCTTCTGATTTTGAAGGTTCCAAGATGATTTGTTCGGAAATTAGAAGCAAAAGGCTAGAGCGGAGCGAATTGAGTGATAGCAGGTTAAATTGATAGCTAACAGTTTGGAGTTGCAGAAGTTCAGAAGTTCAGAAGTGAGGAACGTAGGACACGGAAATGGTGCGAAGACAGCAGAAAATGAGCAAAGATTTGAAAGAACCTAAGGTGGAGGGAGCGAGGGACGTATAGGCAAGGAATCCTAGACAAGTCAGATAAAAAATAAACATAACAATCAAGTGCATTAAACATTACCGCAAAATCAGTATCATCTAGAATTGCTGGATTATCATTAATAGCCTTGAGATGCTTACTGCGTAGCTGATTGTACTATTAAAGTTGTATTTGTGAGCAAGGTTGGCCTGTGACAAAATGGAGAAATGACCTTGTAAATTTCTTTGTCCAACCCGGCCCAGTACTTCTCAAAAAGCGCAACCGTTGTAGCACCGTACTCCAGTAGATAGTCACAGTAGCATAAATTTCTAGATGTAGCTCGATTAGCAGGATAATGTATCAAGATATTTCGCTTACTTGATTGCCAATGAATCAGTTGTTTTTTTCATGCCCGGCATTGTCTGGTGGTACTGTATCGCTGTAGCTACAGAATCAGATTGTAAAATAAAGGAGTAAGCATCAGAGAACAAAGGAAAATGATGTCATACCTCCACCCTGGCCCTGCTCGCTGCTACCAGCACCATTGTTTGCGGACTGTGCTTCTATGGCCGCTTCTTTCGCTTTGACCTGTGCCGGTACCTGTGGTACTGAGCTCTTTGCTTGCCCTCTGCGAGTCCTTGAAGCTCGTACGAGTGAGTGAAGCTGCACACTGTCAGGGTTTCCCTTATTTTTCTCTATTTTTCTATATTTATTTTGCATTTTTCCCTTTCATATTTGTGTAGATATCTTATCTGTCTTCTTTCCTTGATTATCTTTTGATTATTCTTTGATTGAATAGGCTTCATCATTCATCATTTGATGGTAACCAAGCATCACTGATAAACACAGCCAATGCACAGCCATGCACTGCCTTGCATAGCCTTTTACATTCAAGAGCCTTCTATATGACATCATTGTATTATTCATCTAGGAACATTCTAGAATATCTGTAGAGTATAAATACTGGTCCTGTAGGTAGCTGTAGCCCCAGCTTCAATCTCTTAGGATCTCCACTATCATTGGTGTGATCTTTTAGAACCATTGAGCCAAACCTCTCTTCTCTCTATTTCTCTCTCTCTCTCATCTCTCTCTCTTGCTTGATCTTTGTTGGTGGCCTTGTCACACTGATTATAGTGTTGCCCTGACACACACTGCCCGATGCTTCCTGGTCTCTGTCTCGGTTGCTGCCAGCTACCATTGATGGCAATGCACTGTGCTCCAATATAGCTATTGCTGCTGCTTCTGCTTGTGGTGACAGTGTTGTGCCTGGGGTTATTGTGGCTGATGTGCTGGCGTGTTCTGACGCAGCTGCCGCAGTGCCCATCTTCTTGTCTGACAAGCACTTTGACTTTGCCTTTGCCTGTGGTTTTGGTTTTGGTTTTGCTGCGATCAGTGTATCCAGGCAATTAGTGGGCCCACTTATAGGGCCAAAAAGCGGAGCACTGAATATAACAAACAAATGAGCATTTTTTGGTATGGCATAGCAACAGATGCTAACTGCTTCCCATTGTTGTCAGAGATGCCACTGATGGCGTCCAGGCCAGAGTGAGGTCCATTGGGGCCATATTCAGCAGTACCATTGGGGATGGTAGCTGCGAGCTGTACTCTAGAGATGGGATGAGGAGTAGCCGTTGTAGGTACAAAAGGCTGGCAGGCAGATGGAAGACTGGAGTCACCAGACGGTGTCAAGAGTGTTTCTGTGACAGGAGACAGAGAACTGGTACAGAAGCATTTATTAGGACCCAAATGCCCCTCGCTGAGTAAAATATCAGCTCCTCGTTTGTTAGAGGTGCTAGATGTGTCGGCAATAGTGAGGTTGTCTGTTTTTTTCCAATTTTATCGCTGAGTTGATACCCTTCTTCTTGTTTTTATCATGGTAGTTGCTGAGCAAGCGGGATGCCAAGTGGGTAATCTTCCAATTGTCTTCGCATAAGCTGAGGTATGGGTATTGCAGTGAGATTTGCTGAGTAAAGTACTTCTTTCTTCAACGCCAACGTCCCCCCAGACCGGTGGTAGTGTCATATGGGGCGATCCCTCAATATGATTAAAAATTGCGCGGCCATATGAGTGTATCATCACAGCAGTATCTCCAGATACAACTGTACCGTCTGCCTTCTCGACATAGTCCATTGATACATTCTCATTGGTTGCTGCAAGACGGCTTCGGCCCTTTTTTCCTCTTTCAACTCCCATAAAATCAACAACATTAGACTTGATGTCCTTTGCTTTGTGTGCAGCGCTGTATTCATGTTTTGTCCAATATTTAATTTTTGGATAGTTGATACGTTCAGGATGGAGAGGAACAGTGATGGAAGGCTGAACAGAGGAGCTGCCTGCAGCTGCTGGTGCCAAGTTTGATGGGCCGGTCATCACTGCATTTTGCAGCATCAACTCCAACCTTGCCTGTATGTTTCTGATTTTTGTCAATATATATGCATATATGCGAAATTCAAAAAAACCAGAACTTACTGAAGCTCTTTATTCTGTGCATGAGCCACATTTACTTGCATTAATAGGTCCATGTAGGCCTTGTTCTCACAACAGAGGAGGTCAGCCTTTGTTGCATTCGCAAGCAGGAAATCCCCTCTATGAGAATTTCCTGAAAACAGATCCTAGTAATAGTTTAGTATTTTAGAAAGACTATTTATATAGTATGTCCATACCTCAGACAGGGCCTCTTCATAAGCCGCAAAATTGCTAGGTTGACTCTGGTATAATCGAGGCTGTCCTTGCCCTCTCTGGATCTGAGAGCGCAAAAAATCCATGGTGTACCCATCCGAGCCAGAGCTTATGGTGTTGTGATTAAACAAACTCGGGCTTGATGATATGCTGGTCTCAGGATCTCCAGAGAGCGCCAATTGCTGCCACGACATGGCCTTTTTAAGGTAATGGTAATGGGGGAAAGAAAAGAGAATATTTGATTTGGCACTGCACGTCATTTGCATTCAATAGATAAGAGCACATGACCTCATTCCATTTTGGGATACTTACACTAAAAATTTCTATAAGTCTGTATTTGTTACATCTACTTCAGGCTCTTGTGAACCAGACAAAAATGCCACATCAAGCCCCATTTTCTCACATACAAAATGTTTCCTGTCACCATGTCCAGGGAAAGGTATCATTGCAATACAGCTCACAATATTCTTCACCAAAATAACTTCCAGGGACACCATACCCTTGTACTGGCAAACAAGGAGAGCCCCACTAGAGCTTGCTCGAAGGCCCGGATCTGGTGCGCTATAACATGAGATAAGGGCAACCCCTTTCTCGACGCCCTTGACTTTTGCTAGAAAGAAATATTGCACTTCGGCAAATTCTGGGTTATTCTTCGCCACGTCTCGATAGAACTGGTGGTCCGATTTTAGCTGGTAAAAAATATACTGGTGTCAATTTACTGACCATAATATTCCGTGCAATACGAAGTTTTTCTAGAGGTTTTCCAGACTCTTTCCATGCTGTTCTCACAAACTGCAGATTTGGCAGCTGAAGTCGAGCCTATCGTTGGATTTTCAAATCCTCGCTGCTAATGTGGGTGGACAGTGTACTGGCATGAGTTTGTGACCAAAAGAAATGATTGAGTGCCCTGGCTTCAATAAGCAATATTGGCTGTGCCATTTTGTCACTCATAGATAGCATAAATTCATTGCCTAGGTTGTGGAATCACTGAGAAGGCACGTCCAAAAGAAGAATATCTGAAAATAAAGCAATCAATGAGTTCACCTGTGCACGATGAGCCCCTCTCTCGGCTATATTCACGAATGGATTAGATGGTTGTCGAATCTCTTCTCAGAGGTTGCCAATGGTTCTCTCGATAGGCCACTGCAAATATCCGCTCGGAGGCCCTAATTAAGGAACCTCTGGGCCCAGATGAAGCAGTGCATGAATAGACTGTCAGCAGAAATAGATTCGAGATGCTTTATGTTGATAGTATAGTGTCTCAAACTCTTCGACAAATTGTACAAGAAGCTCATGGCCTCAGATTAATTGTTCTTTGGATATTTTCCGTTGGTGGAGCAAGCGCACTCCGACAACAAGCTTGCAAAAGCTCGTCCAATATTTGTCTGGAAGAATGCCATACAAGAGTGCAGGCCCAAGACCGTAAACATAAGTTAAAAATTCCCAAGCTTTATACCTGCTTGAGATCTTCTCTGCTGGATTTTGCGGTGGCCGATCAAATGATCCTGGTAGATACGGTGTTGCAACAGCTACACACTGACCATGATTTTCCCAGGTATCTCCTTGAAGTACAGCCCAGTCACATGTGCGCTTGTTATCCTGTGGATCACAGTCAAAGGAGCCACACCATAAATTAATGAGAAGATCAGGGATATTAAGGGAGATCAGATGCATGATGTCGTCCCCAAAACAAAGCAGAACAGCAAATACATGATCCTGAGGGAATCTACTGAATAGACTGGGTCTAGATACCCCTGTGGCTTTGCGGTTCTCCTGGTATTCTGTCTTTGTTCTCAAAGAAAGTACTTGATTTAATGCCTTCTGATATTCAAGCGGATTCCCTATTGGCAATTGTTTCACACTAACATTGTCGTGATCACAGCCAATGACTGCATAATTGTGGGGTTTGAAATGTGCAGGGTAATAATGGTTTCCACCATCCAGCTTGCATCTACCTTGGACGGGGCAATATAAGCGACATCCGTAGGCACCTGAATGACCTGCAAGACCATTGAGATATACGAGTCCAAGGCCATCGGCTAAGCCAAGCAAAATGAACACCCGCGATTTAAATGATCTATTTAGTGCTGCATCCCAAATATCCAGGCCTTTCTTTGCAAGCACACTAACATGATGGAAGCCTGGAAAAAGGAATGACTCGACATTCTGTGGTTTTTTGGGTCCAGGAATTATTCTGCCAATGATTACATGACACTTTTTGTAGCGCAAATTTGGGGACATGTCAAGGACAACCCAAATATATATCCAACAGTCAGATTTCTTGCTTTTGTAGAGCTAGGCGCCATCGATAGACATCATGAGAACCATATCATCGTCGGTTATCTTCTCTTCCTGGACTGCTTTAAGGTATGCATCACTGTGGAAGACATCTTCATATTCATCGATGATTATCTTCTTGTCGGATTGCGCTTTAGCTTTTTCCAATATATCCTTCGTCAGTTTGGAGCGGTAACACATGTTATTTGCGCCTTCAGGTGTATGCCATAGCACCTGCAACTGGGGCCCAACAGGAAGTGTCAAAAGTTGCTTGCAGGGGATCTTCTTCTTCCCTTTACTTGAAGCAAGGATCTCCGGATTAGATCTATCCTTTTTGCATATTTTGCAATGCTCTAGATCCGCAAAAGGGCCTGTAAATGCCATACATGTGTCGACACACATGTTCTCCTTAATTGGACAAACACCTGTAATTTCCTTGATACACTCCTTGACCTGAAATAAAGTGGGTATCTCTTCATAATCGACACCCTTTCGATCTAACGAGCAGTGGAATGTGTTTTGAGCTTTATTGTATACTTCTTCCGACGATGTTTCGGTATCAAAGAATAGTTCTATGGCAGTACAAAGCTCTTCCTGGTTGTCGAGACTGAATATACCTGATGGCATGCTCCGAAGACGGTCAATGACATTTGCTGGAAGCTTGTCATTATCCAACAAAGCATGTCAAAGTGCGTCAATGATTTCCTGAACGATGCTAAGCTCTTTGAGCAAGGCTTGTACCTTAGTCTCTGGATCATTGCATAAGATCTCTGGCGGCACAGGATTTGGCAACACCAAAGTGCTGCTGGGATAAGGCTCAACTCCATTGATATCAAGAGATGAGGACCTTTACTGCAGGTCCAAAATACTCCCGGGATTGGGCTCATCACTATCATCTTGGCTTTCTTTGAGATCATGTATCTAATATCTGTCATTAATTATGTACTTCAAAGCAATGAGATTGGCACATTTAGAAAACAAACATTGTGATCTCCAGGCCGTACTTGAGTTGTATTTAGACCTACTATATGATTCCCGAACAGTGGATCCATGCTGAGCTTGTCACTGTCATTCCAATTTTCATCATTGCCAGAGGTAACCATGTCCATGTCATGATCATAGTCGCTCTGTATTGTTTGATTTCCGGGGGAGATACTCCTAGACAGCGAAGAAGCTATGCGAGTCTCAGTGTAAACTCAATTCAGTAAGCTATACTACAGAAAATTTGCTCACATATATCTTCTGGGTCATCTTCGTTACTTCCTTTCCCGCTTCCAGCAGATTCCGTGGTCATTAACACACTGCCAAGACCCATTTCTTATACGTGCTGGCTGTGTTAACTCTCTGAGGCATGTGTCGGTCGCAAAAGCGCTTCTGGTACCTGTGAAAGCTCCCCAGGGTCATTAAATTGTGAACTAGAGGGCCCTTGTTGTGGTACATATGGCTGATGTGTGCCACATCTTATTCCAGCTTCGAACCTCACATTTTCATGGGATATAAATGTCTGGCAAGATATTTTCTTCGGCTCAGTGCGCCCACCATGCATGCACTTATCGCAATCACATTCCCAGGTTGTTGCCATTTTGTTTGAGAGGCGTGGTTGTGTGGTTGTATGCAAGTTGTACGATGTTACTGATTTTGATTGTCGTCCAATAAGAAAATGCATGAGATTATATTTGGATGTACCACGTTACATGCTATATATTTAGATTTATCTATATGTACACGGTGATGTGCATTTCTCACTGGGATTCAGTTTTGACTTGTGTTTTTTTACTTTTATCAAGCCTTGGCTATGTCTTGACACTGCCTTTGACATGTATAAACCTCCTCAAATTTATAATTCTGTTTCACAAATTTCTTTAACTCCATTTAATAGTTTATCTTATTGTACAATTCCTTATGTTTCTCTTTTGAAATTAGTATAAAATCGAACCAATGTACATACACAAAGAATAAGAACAAATTCCCCACTTTCTTCACTGTTCAGCTCTCATCTCACTTCAAACCTCGTTATTGTGTCTCACCTCATCTTCAAAACTCATTTACTGTGTATATTTCATCTTTGACACTCTGTGCAGCGTCCCGAACATTTATACCACCTTTGAATCACCCTTGACCTCGTTCAGCACTTTGTTCTCAGCTTCAGTTCTGCTTCTAACATCATAGATCCACCTTCAACCAACCTACAAACCTTGCACATTGTTTCAAACCTACTTCAAAGTTGTTTCCTCTTGCTGGGACATGCCCAAAACCCTGTCTCGCACCTCAGACACATCTCTTGACTTCATCTGGGTGTCATCTGGTGTTGGGTTAGCTCACGCTATCCTCATCCTTTCATTCACCACTCAGAAGGTTGATGGCATATCAGTGTGGCGCACTTGGTGCTTATTCACCTTCTTCAAGGACTAATCATATGCCGTAGATTAATTCTGAGAACCTCCTACAAAGTTCCTAATATTCCTACAATTTCCAATTGTAAAACATATAAATAGACCTTGCATGTACAGTAATTAGATAGGCAATCCCGTCTCCTGTACCAACAATTAGCAAGAACGTCAGTAATAATCCAAAAGTTTGGGTGGCTTAGTCTCTTGGGCAGTAATATATTATTTTCAATGCATACATGGTTGTGGGATTGTGTATTTAGGTTAGTCAGATACCATGCAAGTGAAAAATAGTTATCTATATCTGCGCATAACAAATTTAACTTTGAGGAATTAGTTTCCTGCCTTAGTGGCCAAGTTGAGGGATTAGTTCCCTGCCGTAGTAACAAACCTTGTATTGGGATTAGTTCTTGCCTTAGTGGCCGAGATACAACCTTGGGACTTAGTGGCATATTTGCAGAATATATTATTCGTAACTTCTTATTGTGGAAGCACATTAAACTTATTGCATAAGCCCCCCTTTTATGGCGGTCCATCCGCTGAAAAAATAAATGCATATATACATTAATTGTAATACATACATAGTACATTAATTAACATACTTACATGAGCTCAAATGGTTTTACGAGTATTGAGTTGTGTTCCCTGATATATGTAATAGATAACAAAATATACAACTTGTGTTCCCCGACATATAACTTGAGTTCTCTGACATATAAATTGAGTTCTCCGACGTGTAACTTGGATTCCCCGACATACATTTCAGGTTACCTGACATGTACATTGAGTTACCCGACATATGGAATGTGTTCCCCGACATGCATATTAGACTACCCAACATAGTTCTTGGATTCCCCAATACATGTACTGGATAATCCAGCATACATGTTGTGGGACATTGGAAACAATATACATATCTCGGGTAAGGTGCCGGTTGTGCCAACCACTTGTGATGGCCACTGTGATCCTTTTCACAGCCAGTACCGGCACATTAAGAATTAAATCGGAGCGACAGCAAATATTTCTGTCTATTTAAATGCACAATAATTTTATGCGCTGCACGGCTTAATAGGGGACGTATATACACATGCAGTGACATGCTGATGCGCCACATGAATTTGTAACCTGCCGACCTGAGCAAAATACAGGATCACAATAGCCATCACGGCTAGTTGGCCTGAATAGCATCTTAGCCGAGACATCTATCTTATTTCCAATGTACTGCAACATGTATATTGGATGATCCAACACATGTATC
>Ga0247779_1001445_pt1 | contig 11462 bp, 8 predicted proteins | sample UWRJL221509R5_FD_179925 | JGI IMG/M metagenome (GOLD analysis project Ga0247779, IMG submission 179925) | Plant litter microbial communities from Arlington Agricultural Research Station in Wisconsin, United States - UWRJ-L221-509R-5 | ecosystem: Environmental > Terrestrial > Plant litter >...
TAAAGAGGGCCCCGATGGGGGTAGATCGTTATTAGTGAGAGATGTTCGGTAATGTAGTCGTCGACCAATGCAGGATGGACCAATTCCCACGGTCGGATGGTGGTGGTAAAAGGTTAAGAAGGGTCGTGCCTGGTAGTGGATGACTGTTAATATTTCATGGATATTAAAAAAGGCATCGCTTCAAGCACAGGCGCGTAAAAATCGGGAACCTAATACTGTAGTTCCAGCAGCTCCATTCCGATGGTTAACAAATGTTTGTATGCTCATTCAGTGTCTGCGCTGATACATATATAAACGAGACAAGACACCCTTTTCTTCCCCACCATTATGCGTGCATACCTCTTTCCCCCTGATGCTTCCTTAACTATAGACGATGTACCTTTTGCTATAAGTCGCAACACCGATCTTTACAAAGCCCATCTTGGGAGCCATAAAATTGTTGTCAAGAAATGGCGTTTTAATATCACCGAAGAGTCACGACGAGCTTTGAAAAAGGTGGGTTTAATCGTTGTTACGGATATCAGGGTCTCATATCTTACATCAGAAATTCGAGCAAAGCCTGGTTCAGTGGGAAACCTCCATGATGCATCCAAACGTCGAGAGCTTTATCTCCCTGGCCCCAATTGACAATAATTGGACAGGCGTGGGCTTGATGCTCCCATTTCACTGCAACGGAAATGCAGTAGAATATGTTCGCCTTCATCCTTTATCGAGTATCCCTACTATAGTGAGTATCGGCTTATTCTGAGTATGAGTATCCTTGTTCATACTTTGTGAACAATGAGCTACAAAAAATGGCGAGTACCTTGAAATATCTACATTCTCAAGACCCTCCTATTGTACACGGAAAACTTCGCGGGGTGCGTTTTCCTGACATATAACAATACTGTTATTCAATATTATCCACAGTCAAACGTTTTAATTTCAGACGATGGAGAACCTCTTTTATCAGATATTGGGTTACGAACTTTGCCTTACCTTGACGACATGGATGGCTGTACTCGCGAAAATGTCAACGACGTCAGATGGATGGCACCGGAGCTCCTTCAGGACTCTCAGGAAGGTTCTAGAGACTATCCTTACTCATCATTGACTACAGCATGCGATGTACACAGTTTTGCTATGACGGCGCTTGAGGTTAGTACATTTCCGCAGTCTTGCGTAGCACTGATCAATGAACTTCCTATTAGCTCATTACTCTTCGGCCTCCATATATGCACAGAAAACATACGGCGGGAGTGATATTAGATTTGGTGACAGGGATAAGACCACGGAAGCCAGAGTGTACTCGTTTGACCGATACTCTCTGGAGTTTGTTAGAAGCCTGTTGGAGTCATGAGCCTATGGGCCGCCCTGACATGAATTGGGTGCTAAATTACATCGAAGTGAAATGCTTAAGCAACGTAGTCGGGGTTAAATAAAAACATTGGCACCGTTATATTATGCGTGGCGTTGGGCGCCAAATTTGCACAGCTTCAACTTTTGAGTATTTGAAAGAAATAAGATACTTGGATCTCTTTCTTAAATTGTCCGTCCACTCATACCAGCTCTTACAAACAATAAATCAAACATTCCACTGCTCAAGATAAGGTCTCTGAAACCCTTGAGACGAAGCTTTAAGTTCTAGTGTTGTCTCATCACGTGGAGGCAGACGCGTCCACACGAAAGTGCGGAGACTGAGTCTGGAAGACCTTTGCAGTTCGGCAATTAGAAATTCAAACTACGACGCATTAATACTTCAGACATACCAAGCCACTTCTTCTTCTCAAGCACTTCCACCTCCTTTTATTGTCCTTATACTCTGCTGTCCACAAGTTTGTTCAAACATATCTTTTGTTCAGGAGCTCCAAGCCTAAGCCTTGAGTCGCAAGAATGAATTTGATGACTTCTTGGGCAATAGCTGGGGAAGTCATAAAGATATCATCCAATGCCAGATTGAAAAGTGCGCATATGCAAGTTATTTTCTTTGAAGGAGCTCGGGTCGTTATTATATGCTTTGGATGCGTTAATGTACGAGAGATGGTTTACTAGTCAAAGGTCGGATTAAAGCTTTGCTAACGTTCCCATGGGTGCACTGTCATGGGTACGTCCTTCATCATTGAAAATATGCATGATAGCTTATCTTCTTGATGGAAGGTCTGCATATATTGCATTTAAATTTCTCATGCAGTGAGCATTTGTGGCTCTAATACAATCGCTGGATGGAAAATATGCATATATGCACCTTTTTTTGACTCTAACTGTTGTTCTTCTTTTTCCCTAGATTTCTGCAGGAACCACCACCTACTGCTGTAAGCTCTATGGTTCAAACCACTTGTGTCTTCTTACTTAGTACCATTGCGAGTTCTAAAACATAGAGCCGATCGATGGGATAGCAGTGCATATTTACTGATTTATTTATCGTATACTGGCATCTAATACTTGGCGCGACGCTTAGCGCGTAGGACTTTGCTTATGTCTCTTGTTCCGCGTCTTGCAGTAAGTCCTGCATATATACCCATTGTGACTTTCTATAGAGTACAATCATCTTTTTTACTTTAGGGGCCATTCGATATTTCTTCCACTATACATTCATTAAAAATTCCAACGGCGCTCAGGACCCGATCTGAGGCTTACCTGTCGCAAGTGAATTTTACTTACAGTTCCCTTTTTGTGCAAAAGAATCAAGTAAGCTAATTCCTTTTAGTCCTCTCGATTCATTATAGATACTCATACACGTCTTTTAGGAGTCCAGTTTCTAGCAGATACCAGCTATGTACTAATGGCCAATTCGCTCGAAATATTCTTGATCTCACATACTTGCGTGCATGCATCTTGAGACTTTAATTTCAAACCCAGTCACTCTTCGGGATTTCAACCTACTTCAACGGACTCAAACGTTTGATCAGGTTTGATCTCGTCTGACCCCTGTTTCCACATGGCATATTTGCCAATTTCGTTTATTGAATGCTGTAATGCTGACGTAACACGCGTTTTACTTCCGCCTCGAGGCGCTGACGGCAAAACACGACCACGTGACTTAGGTTGGATATCGTTGACGACAAGGTCGTTTTTGCCCTTTGTTCTCTTCCACGCAAGGCTCCTCCAAGAAAGTATTCTTACAGTCGTCATCTGCGTTCTCCTCATAAAACACTCGTCGTTTGTTCAACGAGTGCCTGGGGAGTAAGTACGCGGTGAGAGATTGAAGACGTAAAGCAAGGTTAGCTTTTGTCAAGGTCAGTCTTCACAACGTTTATAGAGAAGAGCGCTCCACGCTGATTATTCATCTTCCAGAGTTCCTATTCACGAAGATTTAACTAACAACAATCATATACAGTAACGCGGCTATACTACTAGCCCTGCAAACACACGACGATTTCACTGACCACGACTACGACAACGAACGTCTACTCAAGGAAATTCACTCTAAGAAACCATAAACTCGTCAATCAACCTCGGAAGATTGACCATACAGCCATATCGTATCTAACGACGGCGACATTTTCTGTTCTATTCGTTATCATTTCTTTCACGACAGTTACTTAAATTCACGCACTACGTTTACGCTTACGCTTTTTTGAACACGAATCTATTCACGACAACAATATTTACGACGACACACGAAATTCTACGAAGACCAACATGATGCGCTCAGGCATACCTCTTCGCGTTTCATCTTCTTCAACACCTTCGCACTCGTCAAACCCTGCTCAGGCCGGTCCTGCCACCCAAATCCCATCCATCCGACTAATCTCCGCCACACCATCGTCCACTGGCGTTTCTTCCTCTGTCTCTGGTTCCGAAGCCTCATCCTCGTTTATCTTCAACAGGTCGCTGGAGGAGTCATGGGCGGCATTAGCGCCAACCGTCGGACTTGCGCCGAAAGATGATCAAGCCCAAGAACCGAGGCGCAAACTCGTCCCGAAGAAATCCAAGCTTAGCCTTCTCGGTATTGGCATGAGCAAAGGCAGAGACCAGAAGCGGGAAGAACGCGCTCGGGATCTGTCAGACGTTGTTCGTCGCGTCGGGGTCAATCCGAGTAGTGGCTCGCTGAGTCAACAAGGCTTTGGGCACAATGGCGGGGCAGGAAGTGGGGCCTTCGAGATCTATGTTGATCCTGCGGTAGACCCAGATATCGGGGACATCGTGGTAGTTAAGAAGAAGAAATCGAGGGTCGGCCTAGATGGGTTAGCTTGGGGAGGAAATGATGCTATGACTGAGGTGACAAACGTACCGAAGACAAGGCAGGAGGGCAAGGAGGGGGGGAAGGAAGGGTTGCTTAAGGTGAAAATTGACGAGGGGCAGAAGTGGTGGAGTATCGGGAGAGGAAGGAAGGATTCGAAAGAGGAGAAAAAGGAGAAGAAGAAGGACAAGGAGAACGCTAAGATAACTCATAAACGTATGGCTTTTTAACTCTTGTTTTCAATGAGGTTCTAATCTTTTTTTTTTAGCCGTCGAGTACATTTATCAACCTAACCCGCCTCGTTCAAAAAGTAACTATACTCATTCAATATTGGGCACGAAATTGACCAATTTCCCATTTTAGCTCCAGAACCGTTCAAGCCTTCGCAAGAAAACCAAGGACGTGGTCGGTTCAACTCTCTAGATTCTGGCTTTTTGCTCAACAAGAAGTCGTCGCCTAAAGCCGCCTCGCCGAATCCCAGCCTTCGTGCTTACCAGTACCAACAGTACCAACCCGGTCCTGCTAGCATCATTCCTATGCCAATGAATGATGAAGACTGCGAGCAGGATAAACGAAGCACAAACTCAACACCAGGGTTACTCGGAGTTCCTGGAACTCAAAGCCAGAATCAAGGGTCAATCGCTCTTCGAGCGATGCGTTCTGTGAGGAGTTTGGCCAGGATTGGTAGCTGGGCCCAACTGAATGAAGCTGGCGCAACCTCAAACAAGGAGAAAAGTGGGGATGAAAAGAAAGAGAAGAAAGCCAAAAAGGTAAAGGCAAAGAAAGGGGAAGGAAAAGACGACGAGAAGAAGAAATCCCTTCGAAAGAAATCGACAAAGAGCAAGAAGGAGAAGGAGGATAAAACAAAGGTCGACACCATTAGGCAGTCTTCAAGCAGCTTCGAGGTTGGTGCCCTATCCGCTAGTCCTGGCCCTCCTACTCCTGGACTGGGATCATCGTCGAGTGGGTATGCAAACACGTTGGGCGTTAAAGCCAAGAAGAGCAACTCCCTACTCGGTCTGGGCCTTCCATCCACGATGAGGCTTCCCTCTGTCAGGGTTGGTTCTTCAGCATCATCCACATACAATATCAACGTTGCACCTCCAACTGCAGATCCAACAAGCAATGCTAATCGCCTTTCGGTCGAGTCGGCAGTCCTGAATGCCACCCCACGGCCTTCGTCAATCATGTCGTCTGGTTCTTCTCTTCGCCCACTTTCAGCGGCATCAACCAACTCGGGATCGAGGTTGTCGGTTTCCTCCAATGGTGCGGAGAGCAAAAGGAGCAGCTCGGCGGCTTCTGTAAGATGGGATGAAGAAGGGTTGGAGACCGTTCGAGAACAGAGGAGAAAAGAGAGGGAGAGTGTAGACAGTCAGGTCCGAAGGAAAGAGAGAGAGGAAAAGAGGGCATCAAGGGAGAGCCGGCGCTCATCCGAGGGGAGAAGGAGAACCCCATTGACTTCTGTCTTCCCCGAAGTCAGGAAGTCGCTCGAAGAGGTGGAAATTGGGAAGCGGTTGTTGCAAGGAGAAATCGAAGAAGAGGTGGAAGAAGAAGGTCAAAATTTCAGATATCCTATTTTGACCATTGAAGAAGCTACGTCAGACGGCCATGGTCTGCCTGCCGATTGGGACGAACCCATTGAGGACGACGACAGCGCTGAAGGAGTCGATGTTGATGAACATGAACAATCTAAGCCAGCAGCGACTCCGGTGAAGAAAGCCAGAGCTCGACCGTTATCCGAACAGTTGCTCGGTAGGACCCGACCCAAGCCAATGTATGAGGACGATGAAGGTTAGTTTTTTCCAAGTTTTTGCTTGTCTTTATTTCGCATTTTGCTAACTACAATCGTTTCAGGGGTCTTGTCCATTCTCGATGCTGCGACCAATGACCTTGCTCAACTTATCAATAACTTGGATCTACAAGCCACACCTACTACGCCCGACATGACGCCTCTCCGCCCTTCGCCTGGTTCAGCCATTTTCGACCATTCTCCAACGCCGGTCTCGACACTTGAGAAGGTGAAACCATCACAATATGACGGTAGCCCGAAGAAGCGCAAGCTGCTCCAACCTGAAAGTCCTTTGACGGCAAAAAAGAAAGCAAGCGCAACTGTCGGTCCTTCTGCCGGCGGTCTATTCAGGCAAATCAGCACCTCGTCCATAAGTTCATTGAGACCCTATGCGCAATCTAGAGGTTATCCTCCCAAGTCGACAGTCACGAACGCAAGTGCTGTACCTTCAGCATTGAACCCAAATGTAGCCAGTGCCTCCCTTATTGACCGTCCCATTATTCCATGGGCCACTTTGATGAAGACTTTGTCGCCCACTAAAGAGCAATCTCCTAAAGTATCCGAAAAAACTACTACCAATCTTTCTGCGTCTTCATATACTCCTCCGTTCCGCCCTGGCCACAAAAGGACATATACACCTGGTCCTGAACCTGATCCCGAACCGGTTCTGCAACCTTTGCGCCCTGCACGTTCAAAGTCAATCATGGCCGATAAATCGAGGTTGTTACAACTGCCCTGCTCCCCCGATCGTCCGAAGAACATAACTAGTTCCCGGTCGTCTTCCAGAGATGGTAGGGGCTCGATGGATAACGGACGTGACTCCGGTTCATTGACCCCTGTCTTTACGAAGATGGGCGAGGAGAGTAATCGTCGCTCGATGTCTCCAGGCGCCAGATTGAACGCGAGAATCCTGTTTAGTTCCTCTTCCAGTCGTTCCAGCAAAGGTAGTCGTGGTAGTCGCAGTAGCTATGGCAGTCAAATCCATATGAGCATGCAAGAAGAACCAGAAGAACCATTGCCTATATCTGCCCGCCGTCAATATGGTATGAAAGGCACTCTGGGCGGTTCTGATACATCTTGCTACAGGCTGCAGTCGGACATGGACGCTTCCGATCCAGACTCGGACGTTCCTGATGAGCTGAGGGTCATCCTCGCTGGCTCCTCCGACAGAGGCAGCTTTGTGGAGGAGACAAACGACACGGATCATTTTGCAAGGAGGGAAGAGGACCTCGAGGACCACATGCAGGATAGCACAGAAGACAACCGACACTGCGATCTCCCAGCTTCACTTGCTTTAGAGCTACCCCCTCTTCCAACATTCCAGGCATCTCTCATTGACGCACAAAACATTGAACATCACCTCGACCTTGGGGACGACCCGTCGTCACCGACTTCGGAGAATGAAAATGACACCAACAAATCTTTCGATTTTACAGGCGAGCTACAAAAGCTAAACTCTTCGGGAGCTTCGGATAGGCGTAGTTTTGTCGAGCAACTCGAAAACGCTTTCCGCACTCCTGCGAAGGTGGATCTGAGATATGCGTTGGATTTGGGCACCGTTCCTCCCGTCCCAACTCTTGATCTGGCACGCTACGAGCACTCGAACACGATGGACGACGCTGCTGAGGATAGTGACATGACAGGGATGAGCGGTGATAGCGGGAGCGGTTTCGAGTATGGGTTGGTGCCCGAGTCGGTCTCGCAGCTGGTAGACATGAACTTGCCAGGTCTAAGCTTGATGGATGAGACCGAAGAGAAACGCCAATTATCCGATAACTCTGACAGCAAATCCAACAGTCATCTGGAAATGGTTTTGCCTTCGGATTCGAGATCAAAGCTTGTGGACGTCAAGGAGCCGAGCAATCTTCATGATAACAGCAGTTTTGAAGATGGTAATGTATCCCGCACGTCAGACGGAGAGCTCAACACCTCTTTCCGATTTGGTGGTCTGCCACGAGACAATTCTCCATCCACGCATTCAAATAGCTCTAAGAACAAGCCTCTCACACTCTCTGATATTATCCCGTCTCCTGCCCATGCCCGTGCTCTGTCGGTAGCCTCAATAGGAAGTGCACAAGACAACCTCGACTCATTCATGCTTGACGGCTTGGAAGATGATTCCGTTTTAAAGTCTATCTACGCCAAGATTGTTTCTGGACCAATGGTTAACGGACCTGATAGGGACGAGGAGAAGGAACAAGTGCGGGCAAAGACAAGGCCTACCAGGCAAGAGCAGCGTGATAGTCGTCGGAGCATTTACAAGGCTGCTTCGAGGCCTACTTCTGGTATTAGCTTCGAAGGGTTCAGCTCCTTTGACGAAGTCCGCAGAGGGTTTGAATTCAGTCATGACCGGCCAGCATTTTATCCGCCTCCTGTGCCGAACCAATCTGCCTCCCTTGTTGCCACCGACTTTTCATTTTCGTTCGTTGGGTCCAATGCAAGCGAGAATGTCAGCGCCAACATTCAAGGCCGACGAGTCGCTCCTCATCGTCGTCATGAATCGGCCATGAGCTTTGCATCAATTTCTTCTTACGGACACGTTGTACTCAACCCAGGTTCTCATGACCCCTTCGACTACGCCCAGCTTCCAAGTCTACGAGAGAGGCCTTCCAGTGAGGACATGACTAGTTCTTCATTGGGCATGGGATTATCCTCCACTGTTGATGACACATTTGCTTATCGTGCAAACCAACCCAGACGAAGGGTTGATTCCGATGCATCAAGCTTTTATTTCAAGGCCCCTGCACCCCTACGCGGACACCGACGTCGAGAATCAAATATGTCTGTATCATCTCAAGCTCCGCCAATCAGTATGTACAACAGGAGCTATGGACATCACCGCCGAAACGACTCGACCGCCAGTGCGAGCTCCGTCGCAATGTCGTATATCAAACATGGAGCGAATGGCGGAATTTCGGCATGGTCAAGGCATCGGCGAATGGAAAGCAACATGTCGGTGGACTCCATTATGAGTGATTTCTCTGCTATGCGTCTGGGTAGGCCTGGTATTGGAGACAAAATGTTTGACAACCTAAGTGCCGATGGATTTCCACAAGCGCCTCTTACTGCTATTTCGGCTTCGCCACCTGAGAGTGCTAGGTCTGACCAGGAGGACTTTACTTCGAGTTCACAAGATTACCAGCAAGGACGGCTTTCATCCATGTCTCAATCATACCCTTATGATTCTATCATTGACGTTTACGATGAGGAACACAGGACATCCATGGAAGATTCCCTCTTTGAAAAGACGGGTTACCAAAGGTCATCAATGATGTCTGACTCAGTATTTGGTGATAACGATGCCGACGAGATGGAGAGATACTATCGCGGGCATCGAGGAGGTCTTTTTGCGCCCGGTCAACACCGTCCACTTTCTATACTCAGCCGCAATAGTGTCCATAGTCCAATGAAGGAGGATGATACAATGATCAGTGTAAGTCTATAATCTGTCAACCTCTTATATTTCCTGATGCTCTTCTAGATGTTGGGTGGCGGACATGTCCGACGCCGTTCAATTGGTTCAATCGTCGAAACTTCGCCTTGTGCACGCGTCGAAAAGCGCAAGCACTCCGCCGTGGTTCAAGGCCTCCGTCTTATCAATGGAAAGGATAACGATTATAGCAATGTCGAGTCACCCAACAAAGCTCGTATCGTCGAGAAACCATCAATTGCCTCAACCTCGTCTTTCCAATTCGGTGGTGAAAGGATGATCAAAGCTCAACGAGGGTTACTGGAAAGGCAAAGTCTTGAGGAAAGCTGTCTGATTGCTGATGGAGAGGAAATAGCACTTGCTAGTGCGACGCGTACGTTTTAACGATCTTTTTACTTTCGGTTTTAAACTCATTTCGAGATCATTCTTAGTTCATACCATTGCAATGCCTGTTTTCACTCGTCCAGGTCCTCCAGGTCGTTCCCGCTCCAGTACCTGCACAAGTTCTAGCTCGGGCGGGGATACTCCTCCCTTATCTATTGCCTCTGACGTTTCATCACTATCTGGCGGGTCACAGTCTAGCATCGATCTCTCTCAAATCAATATCGCTTTAGCAAATGCTACCCATCCTATGTCAAGCGGTCATTCTCGAACAACTGGTGTTGGGCCGCGGACAAGAGCTCGTGCCCCTGGGACAGGTCACCGAAGGAGGTATTCAAAAGCACACATGTCACGATCCTCAGTATACGAGACCATTGAGGAAGAATTAGTGTCAAGTGCCAGTTCCGGGTCGGCGAACTCGAGCCCTTCTCACTCAATCTCCCTTCTAGCATCCACTACTAAGAAACTTGGCCAGGTAACTACTAACCCGAACAAGGAAGACAGTCCCACTACCCGTCAAAGCATCTATGTCGTCGACTCAGACACCGCTTCTTTGGGTGGTATGCAGGGTGGGGATGGAGATGACTATACGACGTCGACTTGGGATGATGAACGAGGCATCGTCGCTCTCAGGAAGTTCTTTGCGCTGAAGGATGAGGCTCAAGTAACCGTCAATGAAAGTAGACGAATTTGGAAAGATACCCCTTTTTCCATGTTCGCTATCCAATGTGAGTCGTTGGTGTTACTTCCTTCGTCTTTACTGATTGTATTGTTCTTCTAGCCTTCCAAGCACCTGGAAGCCCAGCGGGCATGCAAGCCTTGCTTCAACATTCTGTTCAAAACTACGGGCCACTGCCATCCGAACTTCGCCCATACCGTGTCCGCTCTCGCACGAATTCCCGTACATCGCCGTATCCGAAGTTGCAGGTCCAGAACAGTCGAGTTTTAAGGACTAATCCTTCTCCTGACCATCTCCCTGTGCAAGTCTTAAATGTTCCTGCTAAGACTCAGAAGACGCCTGGACGAGCACTGCAGGACGTCACAGTAAACCCTAACACGGCACCAAAGACCTCAGGCAAGGCTGCACCTCCCTCTCTGGACGCCCTCAAACCGTTTTCGCCTCTGTCCTTCGAGGTCGATGTCGATGCTGGCTTGAAGCTTGCCCAGGCAGCCATCAACGCTCGACCTCGTGTTGGTTCAAACGCCAGAAGGACTGCCTTAGGATGGTCGAAACGAAGCAATGGTCCATCTGTTACGAATGCTACTGGAACGGTGAAGAAAGTATCCACTGGACAGAAAGAAAATGCAACTATCGCAGCTACTGGAGCTGGCTCGATCATGACGTATGTTCTTATTCTGTAACTGTATTGATTCTTGTTCATTTTTCTTTTCATAGTCCTGGAGAGACCCTTAGATTAAACAGACCACGTCCTCGGGGAAGGCCTACGCCTGGCGGTCGTACGCCAGCGTCAGTTCGACCTCTGCGTATCTAAGCTTGCTCTTTCCAGAATCATCTATGCCTCTATGCTCCTATGCTCCCACATGGTATCCTCTCGTAACGCCCATTCATGTTCTCTTGACTGTTATTTTTTGTTCGCCCAGTTGCGACTGTATTCATGACCTTTCACGATCCACGATTCACGATATTATGTTCTTTTTCCCTTTTCTTGCACTGCTAATGCTATCTTCTTGCTATCTCT
>Ga0247779_1001446_pt1 | contig 11461 bp, 10 predicted proteins | sample UWRJL221509R5_FD_179925 | JGI IMG/M metagenome (GOLD analysis project Ga0247779, IMG submission 179925) | Plant litter microbial communities from Arlington Agricultural Research Station in Wisconsin, United States - UWRJ-L221-509R-5 | ecosystem: Environmental > Terrestrial > Plant litter >...
GCCTGTGCCATGACACCCTGGCGGCCACGATGCACTGGCCGCGCCTGCCCGTCCGCCCGCCCTGGGCCCCGGCACCGCTCGCCACGCTGCTGGCCTGTCACCGTCCATCGTCCCCCGAGGAGTCCTGACCATGAGCATGAGCTGGAACGGCGTGATGCCCGCCATCACCACCCCCTTCACCGCCGACGGCGACGTCGACCACGACTTCCTGGCGCGCCACGCGCTGTGGATGATCGAGGCGGACTGCACCGGCATCGTCGCGCTGGGCTCGCTCGGCGAGGCGGCCACGCTGTCGGCGATCGAGAAGCTGGACGTGCTGCGCACCCTGGCGCGCGCGCTGGACGGCCGGGTGCCGCTGGTCGCGGGCATCGCGGCGCTGTCCACCGACGAGGCCTGCGGCCTGGCGCGCGAGGCCGCCCACATCGGCTGCGCCGGACTGATGGTGCTGCCGCCGTACGTCTACTCGACCGACTGGCGCGAGATGCGGGCCCACGTGTCGGCCGTGATCGAGGCGACGGCATTGCCGTGCATGCTCTACAACAACCCGATCGCCTACCGCACCGACTTCAAGCCCGGGCAGGTCGCCGAGCTGGCGGCGGCGCACGTCAACCTGGCGGCGGTCAAGGAGTCGAGCGCCGACATCCGGCGCATCGCCGCGATCCGCCACCTGCTGGGCCCGCGGCTGGCGATCCTGGTGGGCGTGGACGACCTGATCGTCGAGGGCATCGCCGCCGGCGCCACGGGCTGGGTGGCGGGGCTGGTCAACGCGATGCCGCACGAGTCGGTGCGGCTGTTCGATCTCGCCACGCGCGCCCACTCGCCCGACCCGCTGGCCGCCGCGCAGGCGCGCGCCGCGGCCGACGCGCTGTACCGCTGGTTCCTGCCGCTGCTCACGCTCGACACGGTGCCGAAGTTCGTGCAGCTGATCAAGCTGGTGCAGCACCAGGTGGGCCGCGGCCACGAGCGGGTGAGGGCGCCGCGGCTGGTGCTGGAGGGCGCCGAGCGCGAGGCCGCGCTGGCGCTGATCGCCGACAAGCTCGCCACGCGCCCGCGTCACGACGCATGAACACGGGCGCGGACGTCAACGCGGCCGACGCGCGCTTCGCGCAGCTGGCCGCGGACGAATGGGCCTGGCGGCTGGGCCAGTTCCCGCAGCTCGCCACCAGCGTCGGCGACCCGTCGCACGACGACCGGCTCGAGCGCGTCGACGCCGCGAGCCGCGCCGCGCGCCTGGCGCGCTGGCGCGCCACGCGCGACGCGCTGGCGGCCATTCCGGTCGACGCGATGTCGGCCGCGGCCCGCGTCGATCGAGCGGTGTACGAGAACCAGCTGCACGGCTTGATCGCGGCGATCGAGTCGCACGCCGATCTGATGCCGCTCAACAGCGACTCGAGCTTCTACGGGCCGCTGGCCGATCTCGGCGACGCGCAGCCCTTGCGCGATGGCGCCGACTACCGGCGCTTGCTCGCGCGGCTGGCCGACGTCCCGCGCTTCATGCGCGAGCACATCGCGTTGATGCGCGAGGGGCTGGCGACGGGCTACAGCGTGCCGCAGGCCGTGCTCGAAGGCCGCGACCGGCCGCTGGCGGCGATCGCCGCGCTGGACGATCCCGCCGCCACGCCGTTCTGGCGGGCGTTCGAGACGTTGCCGGCCGGCGTGCCCGCGCGCGAGCACGGCGCGCTGCGACAGGCGGCGCGCCGCGTGATCGGCGACGCCGTGCTGCCGGCCTACCGCGAGCTGCTGGCGTTCCTGCGCGACGTCTACGTGCCGGGCGCGCGCCGCACCACGGCGGCCTGCGACCTGCCGGACGGCGACGCGTTCTACGCCGCGCAGATCCGTCAGTACACCACGCTGCCGCTGACCGCCGACGAGATCCACGAGCTCGGCCTGCGAGAGGTCGCACGCATCCTCGCCGCGATGCACGACGTGATGCGCCAGACCGGCTTCGACGGCGGCCTGCCGGGCTTCCTCGAGTTCGTGCGCACCGATCCGCGGTTCTACGCGCGCACGCCGCACGAGCTGCTGGCACATGCCGCATGGATCGCCAAGCGCATCGACGGCCGGCTGCCGCGGTTCTTCGGCATGCTGCCGCGCCAGCCGTACGGCGTGGCGCCGGTGCCCGCGGACATCGCGCCGTTCTACACGACGGGCCGCTACGTGCCGGCGCCGCAGCCGGACGGCTTCGCCGGAACGTACTGGGTCAACACCCACGACCTGGCATCGCGCGCGCTCTACACGCTGCCGGCGCTGACGCTGCACGAGGCGGTGCCCGGCCACCACCTGCAGATGGCGCTCGCCGGCGAGCTGGCGGGGCAGCCGCCGTTCCGCCGCCATGGCTTCGTCGATGCGTACGGCGAGGGCTGGGCGCTGTATGCCGAGCACCTGGGCGACGAGATGGGCGTGTACCTCACCCCGTACGAGCAGTTCGGCCGCCTCGCGTACGAGATGTGGCGCGCGGCGCGGCTGGTGGTCGACACCGGCCTGCACGCGAAGCGCTGGAGCCGCGAGCAGGCGCGGGCCTACCTGCTCGCGTACACGGCGCTCAGCGCGCACGAGGTGGCCACCGAGGTCGACCGCTACATCAGCTGGCCGGGGCAGGCGCTGTCGTACAAGATCGGCGAGATCCGGATCCGCGCGCTGCGGGCGCGGGCGCAATCGACGCTGGGCGCGCGCTTCGACCTGCGTGCATTCCATGACGCCGTGCTGGCGCTGGGTTCGGTACCCTTGGGCCTGCTCGAGCAGCAGGTCGACGCGTGGATCGCCGCGCGCCTCGCCGCGTGAATTTCCAGCCAAGGACCGCCGTGCCTTCTTTACCCCGCTCTCTTCGCCGCGCCGCCGTCGCCGGCCTCGTCGTCGCGGCCGCCGCCGCCCACGCGCAGGCCCCGGCGCCCGCGCCCAAGGCCCGCACCACGGCCGACATCGTGCGCGACGCGCCCGAGAGCGCATGGCGCCGCCCCGACCCGAACGACGTGCTGGCGATGACGCTGCCGTCGGGCATCGTCTGGATCGAGCTGGCGCCGCGCTTCGCGCCGCTGCATGCGGACAACATCCGCACCCTCGTCGCGCAGCACTATTTCGACGGCCTGGCCGTGCTGCGCGTGCAGGACAACTTCGTCGCGCAATGGGGTGACCCGGCGGCCGACGACGGCGATCCGACCAAGGGGCGCTCGCTGGGAGCGGCCAGGCGCACGCTGCCGCCCGAGTTCTGGATCAGCGACAAGGGCCTGAAGATCACCAGGCTGAAGGATCGCGACGTCTGGGCGCCGGCCACCGGCTTCGTCGACGGCTTCCCGGTGGCCGCCGATCCGAAGACGCACCGCGCCTGGATCGCGCACTGCTACGGCACGATCGGCGCCGGCCGCGGCATGACGGTCGACAGCGGCAGCGGCGCCGAGCTCTACGCGGTGATCGGCCAGTCGCCGCGCGGCCTGGACCTCAACATCGCCCCGGTGGCGCGCGTGCTGCAGGGCATGGAACTGCTGTCCTCGCTGCCGCGCGGCGGCCAGAACATGGGGTTCTACGACAGGCCGGAGCAGCACGTGCGCATCGCCAAGGTCGAGCGCCTGGCCGACATGCCCGAGGCCACGCGGCCCGACGTGCGCGTGTTTCGCACCGACACGCCGCAATGGGACGAGATGATCGAGTCGCGCCGCAACCGCCAGGACGCCTGGTACGTGCACAAGGCGGGCGCGATCGACCTGTGCAACATCACGGTGCCGGTGAAGATCGAGCCGAGGACGGCCGGCAACTGACCGGCGCCGGCGCGGACGCGGGCGGTCCGCGCGATGGGCGAGGGCCCATGAAAAAGCCGCCCGGAGGCGGCTGTCGTGCGGCGGCGCGGGGCGCTCAGGCCTTCTTGAGATCCTTGACGGCCTTGAGGACTTCCTCGACGTGGCCGGCCACCTTGATGCCGCGCCATTCGGCCACCAGCACGCCCTCGCCGTCGATCAGAAACGTGGAGCGCTCGATGCCCTTGACCTTCTTGCCGTACATGATCTTGTTCTTGACCACGCCGAACATGTGGCACAGCTTCTCTTCGGTGTCCGCGATCAGTTCGAACGGCAGTTCCAGGCTCTGCTTGAACTTGTCGTGCGAGGCCATGTTGTCGCGCGAAACGCCAAATACGACCGCACCCGCCTTGACGAACTCCGCGTGCATGTCGCGAAACTGCATCGCCTCGGTGGTACAACCCGGCGTGTGGTCCTTAGGGTAGAAATACAGCACCACGGCGCGGCCCTTGAAGGCATGCGGCGTGAACTTGACACCGTGGGTGGCGAGTGCTTCAAATTCAGGGAGCGCTTTGTTCAGTGCAGGCGTCATGTAGGGTCTCGGTCGAACCGTCGGTCTGTTCTGGTGTGCGTGACGTGATAGGGCCTGGCGACCTGAGCCGAGATGACATCGGACCAGATCAGGCACAACCATCGATTATAGAGTGAACTGCCCACGTGCCCTGGGCGGGCGGCCGTTGGCGTGCGCCGGGCGGCCGCGCGGGCGCCCGAAACCGTCCGGAAAGCGCTTGTTTCCGGCGTGTGAAGCGGCTCAGGCCGCGGGCGCCAGCAGGATCGCCGCGACCACCCGCCGGCCCTCGTTGGCGAGCACGGTGTACGTGCGGCAGGCGGCGCCCGAATCCATCGTCTCGACGCCGATGCGCCGGGCGATCAGGCTGCGGTAGAGCGCCGGCGACACGAACTTCAGCTTCGGGCCGCTGCCGAAGATCACGACCTCGGGGTCGAACTCGAGGATCGCGTCGAAGTGCGCCTGCGTCAGCTCTTCCACGCGGCCCGCGTCCCAGTCCTGCGCACGGCCCACCCACGGCACCAGCACGCTCTTCGTGTGCAGGTCGGCGTTCACGCGCAGGTTGTCGACGTCGTAGCGGGTGATGTTGTTCACCCCGTCGAGCGTGTCGGGCTGGAATTTCAAGACGGCATCCTCGGTCTGGGCGGCGGCGCGGGCACCTGCGGCGCGGACGCCGATTATAGGAAGCGCCTCCCGCGCCGGCGCCCGGCGCGCGAACGGCCCTGGCGCTGCCTTCGCCATTGTGCAAGCGACGATTCAGCGGCCTGCCGCCGGCCGGCCATCGGTTTGCCTATGAGAAACTCGAGCGTTCGTTCCCGCTCTCGCCGCCCGGCGGCGCAGCCCCCGATCCCTCTTTCCACAGGATGCCCGGCCGTGAAGCCGATCGCCAAGTCCAGCAAGCTCGCCAACATCGGCTACGACATCCGCGGCCCGGTCCTCGACAAGGCCCGCCAGATGGAGGACGAGGGCCACAAGATCATCAAGCTGAACATCGGCAACGTCGCCGCGTTCGGCCTCGAGCCGCCCGACGAGATCGTGCAGGACATGATCCGCAACCTGCCGCACGCCGCCGCGTACACCGACTCGAAGGGCCTGTTCGCCCCGCGCAAGGCGATCGTGCACTACTCGCAGGAGAAGCACATCGCCGGCGTGACGGTCGACGACGTCTACCTGGGCAACGGCGCGTCCGAGCTGATCGCCTTCAGCATGAACGCGCTGCTCGACTCGGGCGACGAGGTGCTGATCCCGTCGCCGGACTACCCGCTGTACACGGCCGTGGTCGGCCTGTCGGGCGGCACGCCCGTGCACTACGTGTGCGACGAGCAGTCGGGCTGGCTGCCCGACATCGCCGACATCCGCCGCAAGGTCACGCCGCGCACCAAGGCGATCGTGGTCATCAACCCGAACAACCCCACGGGCGCGCTCTATCCGGTGGAGGTGCTGCAGGAGATCGTCGAGGTCGCGCGCCGGCACGAACTGGTGATCTTCGCCGACGAGATCTACGACAAGACGCTGTTCGACGGCGAGACCCACACCAGCATCGCGTCGCTCGCCGACGATGTGCTGTGCGTCACGTTCAACGGGCTGTCGAAGAACTACCGCTCGTGCGGCTACCGCGCTGGCTGGATGGTGGTGTCGGGCGCGAAGAAGTACGCCGGCGACTACATCGAGGGCCTGAACATGCTGGCCTCGATGCGCCTGTGCGCCAACACGCCGGGCCAGCTCGCGATCCAGACCGCGCTCGGCGACTACCAGAGCATCAAGGACCTGGTCGCCCCCGGCGGACGCCTCGCGCGCCAGCGCGACCTCGCCTACGACCTGCTGACGCAGATCCCCGGCGTCACGGTGGTCAAGCCGAAGGCCGCGCTGTACATGTTCCCGCGCCTCGATCCGAAGCTCTATCCGATCGCCGACGACCAGCAGTTCGCCTACGAGCTGCTGGCCGAGGAGAAGGTGCTGATCGTGCAGGGCACCGGCTTCAACTGGGCGCAGCCGGACCACTTCCGCGTCGTCTTCCTGCCCAATGCCGACGACCTCACCGAGGCGGTGTCGCGCATCGCGCGCTTCCTCGACGGCTATCGCAAGCGGCACGCGGCCTGACGATGCGCGGGCTCGTCTTCCCCGTCCTGGCGGCCCTGGCCTGGCCCGCGGCCGCCGGCGCGCAGTCGTTCGAGGCGCGAGACTGGCAGGTGGTCTGCGACAACACGCGCAGCTGCCGCGCGGCGGGCTACAGCACCGAGGGCAGCGACAACCCGGCGTCGCTGCTGCTCGCCCGCGCCGCGGGCCCGGGCCAGCCGGTCGTCGGCGAACTGCAGCTGGGCACGCTGGATGCACGCGCCGTGCGTCCGCCGAGCGTGGTGCTGGCCATCGCCGGCAAGCCGGCCGCCACGATCCGCATGGACCGCAACAACCACGCCGAGCTGGCGCCGCCGGTCGTCGCGGCGCTGCTGCGCGTGCTGGTCGGCGGCGGCGACGTGGTGTTCGCGGCGGGCAGGACGACCTGGCGCATCTCGGGCAACGGCGCCGTCGAGGCGCTGCAGCAGGTCGACGATGCGCAGGGCCGCGGCGGGCGGCCATCGGCGCTCGTGCGCCAGGGCGGCGGCAGCGACGCGGACGTGGCGTCGCCGATGGCGGTCCCGCGCATGGACGTCGTGCGCTTGCCCACGTCCGCGCTGCCCGGCGACGACGCGCTCGCCGTGCGCGTGCTCGCCGCCATCCGCAGCAACCCCGAGTGCCCGCTGCTGGACGACGGCGCGGCGCAGGCCCGCGCGCGGCTGTGGCACCTGGACGCCAACCGCCTGCTGGTGTCGCAGCCGTGCCGCGCGGCGGGCGGCGCGGCCGCCAACGGCTACTGGATCGCCAACCTGCGCCCGCCGTACGATGCGAAGCCGTTGACCTATTCGGGCATGGACTACGACGGCTCGGGCACCATCGCCGCGCGCCAGCTCGCCGGCGCCGCGGGCGACTGCGGCGGCGCGCAGGCCTGGAGCTGGAACGGCTTCCGCTTCGAGCAGAGCCATGCCGCCACCGGCGGCCTGTGCCGCGGCGTCAAGGCGGGCGGGGCGTGGGAGCTGCCCAGCCTGGTGGCGGAGCTGGTCCCGAACTGAGAATGCAACACGAGGTGAAATGAAGATGAAAGCGATCCAGGTCGGCCTGCTGGGCATCGGAACGGTCGGTTCCGGCACGTACAAGGTTCTCACTCGCAACCAGGAGGAGATCCGCCGCCGCGCGGGCCGCGCCATCGAGATCACGATGGTGGCCGACCTCGACGTCGAGCGTGCGAAGGGCATCGTCGGCGACGCCGTGAAGGTGGTCGCCGACGGCCGCGAGGTCATCGCCAACCCGGACATCGACATCGTCGTCGAGCTGATCGGCGGCTACGGCGTCGCCAAGGCGCTGGTGCTGGAGGCGATCGCCGCGGGCAAGCACGTGGTCACGGCCAACAAGGCGCTGCTGGCGGTGCACGGCAACGAGATCTTCGCCGCGGCGCGCGAGAAGGGCGTGATGGTGGCGTTCGAGGCCGCGGTCGCCGGCGGCATCCCCATCATCAAGGCGCTGCGCGAGGGCCTGACCGCCAACCGCATCGAGTGGATCGCCGGCATCATCAACGGCACCACCAACTTCATCCTGTCCGAGATGCGCGACAAGGGGCTGGACTTCGACGTCGTGCTCAAGGAGGCGCAGCGCCTGGGCTACGCCGAGGCCGACCCGACCTTCGACATCGAGGGCGTGGACGCCGCGCACAAGGCGACCGTGATGAGCGCGATCGCGTTCGGCATCCCGATGCAGTTCGACAAGGCGCACATCGAGGGCATCGTGGGCCTGCAGGCCGCCGACATCAAGCACGCCGAGTCGCTCGGCTACCGCATCAAGCTGCTGGGCATCACGCGGCGCCGGCCCGACGCCGGCGGCATCGAGCTGCGCGTGCACCCGACGCTGGTGCCGGCCAAGCGGCTGATCGCCAACGTCGAGGGCGCGATGAACGCCGTCGTCGTGCAGGCCGACGCCGTCGGCACCACGCTGTACTACGGCAAGGGCGCGGGCGCCGAGCCGACGGCGTCGGCCGTCGTCGCCGACCTGGTCGACATCACGCGCCTGCACACCACCGATCCCGATCACCGCGTGCCGCACCTGGCGTTCCGCGCCGATTCGCTGTCCGACACGCCCATCCTGGGCATCGCCGACGTCGTCACCGCGTTCTACCTGCGCCTGTGCGTGGCCGACGAGGCCGGCGTGCTGTCGAGGATCACCACGACGCTGGCGGAGCACGACATCTCGATCGACGCCGTGCTGCAGCGCCCGAGCCCGGAGCGCAAGGACGGCCAGCAGGACCTGATCATCCTCACCCACAACACCGTCGAGGGCCGCATGCGCAAGGCGATCGCGCAGATGCAGTCGCTGCCGACGGTGCTCGCGCCGATCGTCAGCCTGCGCAAGGAAGACCTGGCCTGATCCGATGAAATACGTCAGCACCCGCGCCTCCTCGGCGAGCCAGGAAGCCCCGCGCGGCTTCAGCGAGATCCTGCTCGAGGGCCTCGCGCCCGACGGCGGCCTGTACCTGCCCGAACGCTATCCGCAGGTCGACGACATCACGCTGACCTACTGGCGCGGCCTGTCCTACGCCGACCTGGCCTTCGAGATCCTGTCGCTCTACATCGACGACATCCCGGCCGCCGACCTGAAGGCGCTGGTGGCCAGGACGTACACGGCCGAGGCGTTCGGCAGCGCGGCCATCGTGCCGCTGCGCGATCTCGAGCCCGGCGTGAAGCTGCAGGCGCTGTCCAACGGCCCGACGCTGGCGTTCAAGGACATGGCGATGCAGCTGCTGGGCAACCTGTTCGAGTACGAACTCGCGCGCCGCGGCGAGACGCTCAACATCCTGGGCGCCACGTCGGGCGACACCGGCAGCGCGGCCGAATACGCGATGCGCGGCAAGCAGGGCGTCAGCGTGTTCATGCTGAGCCCGCGCGGGCGCATGAGCCCGTTCCAGCAGGCGCAGATGTTCAGCCTGCGCGACGAGAACATCCACAACCTGAGCGTCGAGGGCGTGTTCGACGACTGCCAGGACATCGTCAAGGCCGTCTCCGGCGACCTGACGTTCAAGCGCCGGTGGCGCATCGGCACGGTCAACTCGATCAACTGGGCGCGGCTGCTCGCGCAGGTCGTGTACTACGTCGCGGGCTACCTGCAGGCGACGACGGCCAACGACCAGAAGGTCAGCTTCGCGGTGCCGTCGGGCAACTTCGGCAACGCCTGCGCCGGCCACGTCGCGCGCCGCATGGGCCTGCCCATCGCGCAGCTCGTGGTGGCCACCAACGAGAACGACGTGCTCGACGAGTTCTTCCGCACCGGCGTCTACCGCGTGCGCGGCGCGGCCGAGACCTTCGAGACCTCGAGCCCGTCGATGGACATCTCCAAGGCGTCCAACTTCGAGCGTTTCGTCTACGACCTGCTGGGGCGCGACGGCCCGCGCACGCGCGAGCTGTTCGGCGTGGCCCTGCCGCGCGACGGCGCGTTCGCGCTGGTGTCGGACGAGAAGGCCCGCATCGCGGGCTTCGGCTTCGTGTCCGGCCGCAGCACGCATGCCGACCGCATCGCCACGATCCGCGACGTCCATGCGCGCTTCGGCGTCGTCGTCGACCCCCACACGGCCGACGGCCTCAAGGTGGCGCGCGAGCACCTGCAGCCGGACGTGCCCATGATCGTGCTCGAGACGGCGCTGCCGGTGAAGTTCGCCGACACGATCCAGGAGGCGCTGGGCCACCGGCCCGCGTTGCCGGCGGCGCTCGCCGACCTGGAGTCGCGGCCCAGGCGCTTCACGGTCGTCGAGGCGGACGCGGGCGCCGTCAAGGCCTTCATCGAGGCGCATGCGCCCGCACATTGAGCGCGCGGCGAGGCGACGGCGCCCGGCCGGGCCGCCCGCTTGCCGCCGACCCCCTTCGCGAGGAGAACCCCGATGCGTGCCATCTTCACCCTGATGCTGCTGCTGGCTGCCGCCGCCGCGCGCGCCGACGAGCCGCGCTACGGCCCGGAGCTGCAGGGCTTCGACTACCCGTACCCGCTGCGGCACTTCGCGTTCGCGTCGCAGGGCGAGAGCCTGCAGATGGCCTACATGGACGTCGCGCCCGCCGCGCACGCCAACGGCCGCACGGCCGTCCTGATGCACGGCAAGAACTTCTGCGGCGCGACCTGGGAGCACCAGATCGCCACGCTGTCGAACGCCGGCTGGCGCGTGATCGTGCCCGACCAGGTCGGCTTCTGCGCGTCGACCAAGCCGGCGCACTACCAGTACTCGTTCCAGCAGCTGGCGCGCAACACGCAGGCGTTGCTGGCCGCGCTGGACATCACGCGGGTGACGCTGGTCGCGCATTCCACCGGCGGCATGATCGCCACGCGCTACGCGCTGATGTGGCCGCAGTCCGTCGAGCAGCTGGTGCTGGTGGACCCGATCGGGCTGGAGGATTGGCAGGCCAAGGGCGTGCCCAACCGCAGCGTCGACCAGTGGACGGCGCGCGAACTCGGCCAGACGGCCGACAAGATCCGCGACTACGAGCGCCAGACCTACTACGTCGGGCAATGGAAACCCGAGTACGAGCGCTGGGTGGGCATGCTGGCCGGCCTGCAGCAAGGCCCCGGCCGGGAGCTGGTGGCGCGCAACTCGGCGCTGATCTACGACATGATCCAGACGCAGCCGGTGGTCTACGAGTTCCCGCTGCTGCGGATGCCCACCGTGCTGATGATCGGCACGCGCGACACCACCGCGATCGGCAGCGACATCGCGCCGCCGGAGGTCAAGGCGCGCGTCGGCCACTACGACCAGCTGGGCCCGGCGATCGCCCGGGTCATTCCGCATGCCCGGCTGATCGAGTTCGAGGGGCTCGGCCACGCGCCGCAGATCCAGGCGCCCGACGCGTTCGACAAGCGCCTGCTGGAGGCGCTGTCCGCGCCGTGAGCCGAGGCGCCGGTTGCCGCCGCTTTTGGCGGGGACGCCACCCGGGTCGTCGCGGCTGTTGCATCATGCGGGCCTCATGACCGAAAACGCCTCCGCTCCCACGCCGCCCGCGCGCGGCCCGCTGATCAGCGCCGACGACGCGCTGGCCCGCCTGCTGGCCGCCGTCGAGCCGTCCGGCCGCGTCGACGACGTCGCCACGCCCGAGGCCTGGGG
>Ga0247779_1001447_pt1 | contig 11451 bp, 15 predicted proteins | sample UWRJL221509R5_FD_179925 | JGI IMG/M metagenome (GOLD analysis project Ga0247779, IMG submission 179925) | Plant litter microbial communities from Arlington Agricultural Research Station in Wisconsin, United States - UWRJ-L221-509R-5 | ecosystem: Environmental > Terrestrial > Plant litter >...
GGTTGTCAATGTTGAGAGGGGTAGGGATGTCCAAAGCAAAGCCAAACTCAGTCAGAATGTTGCGCATCCATGCAATTTCCTTGCCAGCTTCAACAGCAGCAATGTACTCTGCTTCAGTGGTGGAAAGCGCCACAGTGCTTTGAAGTTTGCTGCTCCATCCAATAGCACCACCAGCCATCATGGTGAGATATCCACCAGTAGAATGTCCAGAGTCTTTGCAGTTACCATGGGCTGCATCACAGTAAGCAGTGAAGATGTCAGAGCCAAGCTCACCAGAATAAGTCAACTTGTATTCAAGAGTGCCTTTGAGGTAACGGCAAAGGTGTTTGACTGCTTGCCAGTGCTTGGGGCCAGGATTGGAGCTAAAGCATGCCAGAAGCGCCACAACATAAGCAATGTCTGCTCTAGTCATGGTAGCAAGGTACTGGAGGGTGCCAATGGCAAACAGGTATGGAATGGAGCGCATAAACTCTATCTCTTCAGGAGTAAGAGGACCCATGTCCTTGGTGAGGATGGTGTTGGGAGTCATTGGAGTGAGGACAGGTTGACAGTCAGACATACCATAACGTTTCTGTTAGAATTTGTCCTCCAAGTCCACACCCCTTCCAGACTCTCCTAGACCACCCTGGACCGCTCTGGACCTTCCTAGACCGCTCCAGATCAGTCCATACCATCTTAGGATATTTCCCCTTTAGACAGCTGCCTCTTGTTTCATTCCTTTCACATGTTTCATCTGTAGCATATATAAGTCTGTAGGTTTTCACCTGAAGTCCCCAGTTACTCACTCTGGACTTCAGGTTAGTAGTATCACTTATGTTCCAATACAACTAGTTACTCACTCTGGACTTCAGCTCTTCATAGCTCCTCAGTCCTTTGTCTTGGGTGTACCATACTAGGTCACCAGGTAGCTCGCGACGTCCCGCACTTGCTCCCTTTAACAGTTGCCTGTTTGCATTTTGGTTGGCTTTAACACTGTCCTGGGCGTCCTGTTGCGCTTTAATGAAGCGTTTGCAGGTGGTCTGGACATGATTGAAAATGCCACAGAACGAGCATAGTAAAGGAGCAGTGTGTGAGGTTGAACCAAGTTGAGTGAGTTGAGACATGTTTTGGAAATGTGATGATTGCAGAGGAACGATGCGGCGGAAAGACATAGAAATGTATGGGAATGAGTGATAACGTGTGATAGACAGTTTCCCAGAGTTGCAGAGTGAACAATGAAAGCGTTCAAGCAGAGCGATGCAAAGTTTGCAAAAAGTGTAGACAGAAGCAAAGAGGTCAAACAAGATTTAGAGCACTTGAAGCGCGGGGCCCATAACCTGTTAAAGGGAGCGAGTGCAGGACATCACGAGCTACCTGGTGATCTAGTATGGTACACCCAAGACAAAGGACTGAGGAGCTATGAAGAGCTGAAGTCCAGAGTGAGATCACCAGCATTATTGGTCCAATCGCCCCCACCCCAGTGAGAGCGAACCCCTTCCCCAGAACCCCCTTCCCCTGCAAAGTGTTCTCATCACGGCTCTCCCATCAGCAGCAGGGCCAACACTCCTACCCCCCAGCCATCAGTTAAGGATGTCTCCATGGGGCCACCACCTGGGGATGCACCAACCAACACTGCACCATCCAGTTTGAACCCTACACCCCCGTCCCGTTTCTACCAGGCACTGACTGGTCACCCAGATCGGCTGCTTAGAGAGACAGAGTTAGTCCAGGACATAGTTCAACACATTACCGCCTGGTTTACCAAGGTTGACGAGATTCAGATCTCTGATACATCAGTGACCTGCGAAGACATTAAGGATCTCAGTAATGATATGGAGAAGCTGGCCCATGCCAGTTTCGACTTGGAGCTACTCACGCAACGGGAGGAGAAGACCACCCAGGCTGAAGATGAGGACGACAACAACCCTTCTTCCCAACACTTCAACAACGCTACTGGCGATGACGACATGTACATTCCCACAGGTCCCATGACCCTTCCTTGGGCTGGCCAATCAACAGATGTTGATATGTCAGCCACTCCTAAGGCTTCCCGTCGGAAGCTCGCCAAACTGGATCAGTCACAAGGCTCCAGACCTGGCACTTCGGGGCCTGGGCCTCAGCTTAGTGGCCCATCACGTGCTGATAAAGGCAAGCAGCCTGTTCACACCAACCCAGTGGCAGTGCAGCCTCGGCCTCAACCTAAGAAGCCCGTGGTTCCCTTCCAGAGTATGGGTGTGCCCCTGCCCATTAATCGTGCAACAAAGCCCTTGAGGAAGTCTTACTCCTCTGTGGCCAAGTCAGCACCATCCCCTCAGCCTGTTACCGTGGCCAAATTGGCCTGGGTCGCGCCACACTTGCCTGTCAACAACGTTGCACAAGCTTACTCTCACAGGGCTGCAGGAAGACCAGCATGAAAGCGCAAGATTCCTACTCCCAACTTCACCACTCAGGGTCCATCTCGCAAGCAGATCCTGATCACTTTCTCTGGCCCATTGGTGACCTGTGACTTGGGCCTCTTGCTCGCTAGGGCTTGCGATGCCCTGGACGCATCTAAAATAAAGCTCACACTACTTGCCATGACCACTGCTTATGGTGGGCACTCTATGTCCACGGCTGAGGTTCCACACCCAGCTGCGCTCGATGTCATCCATGGCTTTGCCATGAGAATCTTCAAAACTGACGCTATGTATGTCAGTCTTCCCACCTCCATGTCGTACATTCAAATCATTGATGTTCCTTTCTTTGAGGACAATGCCTGCACTCAAAGAGTCTCGTTGGACCGTATCAAGGGGTCGTTGGCTCGTAGCCTGCTCCACAAGCACTTTATCCTTGCTCGTGACCCTCGACTTGTCTGAAACTCTCCTAACAGCACCAACTGTACTGTTAACATCAATCTCTGGGATTCTCAAACAGGTGCCCATGCTAAGGCCCTGATTGGGAAGTCCATTATGATGTGCAACCATCTTTGTCTCATCAAAGAAGCCCAACCTTGCAAGGGTGTCCCTATCTGCCAGTGCTGCTGGAAGTGGGGACACCCTTCTCAATCTTGCAGGTCGCTGGCTGCTGTATAGGCAATGCCAATGCTGTCCCCCCTATTCCTCCAACCAACGCAGCTGTCACAGAGTGCCCTCACAAGGCCCACTGTGTTAATTGCAGCGGTCCTCACCGTGCAGACTCGTGTAAGTGCAAGTTCTGGGACCACCAGTTTGACCAGCAATGGATCAATGCCAAGTATGCTGAGGTACGTCAACGTCGTATTGATGCTCGATCTCACCCTAACAACCTTCGTCCCATAGCCTAATGATAGTAAGGACTAAGGACATTAGAGTATATTTGCACAACGTAGCAAAGAACTATTTGTATCTTGATGTGCTCCTCGCAACATTATATAATGATTTCGACGTTTTGTTTGTTCAAGAACCGCCTTGGCGAACCATAAGACAAGTGTGCTCTTCCTCTAACAAGGAAGGAGATGATGTGATTGGAGCACCTATGCACCCTGAGTGGTTATATATGGTGCGCCCACCTCAAAATGATCAAGCTCCTTGAGTCATGGCATTCGTGTCAAAGCAACTCGAGAAACTTTGTCCATCTATGCGAACTGATCTTATTAATCATTGTGATATATTTGTCCTCTCTCTCTTTCAGGGAAACAACACTTATAATCTGATGAATGTTTATTCTGACGATGACAAAACGGCAATCTTGTATTTACGAGATCACATTGATGAGCTCCCATCGTTTCATTACATGGGTGGCGAATTCAATGTTCATTCGAGTGTGTGGGACCCGCGCGGATCACGCATCATCGGTGGGCCGCTATCACCCTGCTAGAAATAGCAGCAGATCTGGACTTGGACAGGACGGAACCATCCAACCCCAGTCCAACCTTCATTTCCCACAATGCAGATCTGCACCCATCAGTGATAGATCTCATGTTTCATAGGATCTCAGAATCTGCGCGATCGCGCACCAGATGAGATCCAGATTCAAAGGGGCAACAGATCATATTCCGTTGACCACAACTATTGTTCTCGACTTGGTGATAGAAGCTGTCACCAGACGTTCAATCACATGTGGATCGGATGCCGAGAAGGCATTCATCAATGATCTCAGGAAAGGGTTCCCGGCCATTGTGCCTGGGACCCTGAACACTGCAGCTGACATTGATCGAGTGGCCCAGGCCCTCGTTGACGTGTTCTCCTCGGCATGGGATAAGCATTCTCACAAGGTCTGTATTACTAAGCGCTCGCAACCCTGGTGGGATGACAAGTGCACTAAATCTCTAAGTCAGTATAAGTTGGAGAAATCCCATGAGAATTGGCTCATCTTTTGGCGTGCCGTTAAAGCTGCCAAGTGCAAATTCTTTGATCTTCTGATTGATGAGCTTACTGGCTTGAATAAGCGCCCTTGGGACCTAATGGAATGGGTCAAGCAGCGCAAACTCCCTGCCTGTGAGGCTATCCAATATAATGGACAGCCTTGCCATCAGATGAGCAAATTGTGGGATGCACTCCATAACACCTACAACTCGGCCTCTGGCTGAGAAGTTGATCTCTCAGTCCTGGATCCCCTTCCCACTCTTTAAGACAGGGATTGGCCTCCGTTCTCTGCACTTGAACTTACAGACGCTCTGTCCTCTTGCTCAAGTCGGTCCTCTCCTGGGCCAGACCACATTACGTGGGTACATCTGAAAGCTGTGCTGGAGAACAAGAAATCTGTCCAGCTGCTTGTTACACTGGCCGATGCCTGCATTCATGTGGGTCATTGGCCAAAACACTTCAAGGATTCCGTCTTGGTCATCATACTGAAGCCTGGAAAGCCCATTTACTCTACTCCCAAATCGTTCAGGCCTATTGTGCTTCTGAACACTGTGGGTAAACTTATTGAGAAGATGATCTCAAATTGTCTCCAATTTGACATGATCAAGTATGATCTTGTTCACCCGAACCAAGTCAGTGGTGTGCGTCAGCGCTCTACCGAGGATGCCGGGCTCTTCCTTACTCACTTAGTTCGTACTGGGTGGGCTAAAAGAAAAAAGACAAGTGTGCTGGCATTTGACATCGCACAATTCTTCTCCTCCCTCAATCATGCCATGCTTCTGGCCATTCTTTGCAAGCAGGGATTCTCGTCCTTCATGGGGAGGTTCTTTGCTTCTTATTTAGTTGATCAATTCACCTCATACTTATGGGGATCGTTTTGGTCTGGTCCTCGTCAAGCAGATGTGGGGGTTGGCCAAGGCTTGGCCCTCTCACCTATCTTGTTGGCCTTGTACATTGCTCCAGTAATGAAGCTGTACCACATGCAAGCAGTGGCACTCAAAATGTCACTACTCTCATATGTTGATGATAGGACTGTTATGGCACAGTCCAAATCCTTCAACGAAAATAGGGAAACCTTAAAGGACGCCTATGCTGTCTTGCTTCATCTCTTTCTCGCTATTGGTCTGGTGCTCAAACACTCCAAGACCGAGTATTTCATTTTTGATCGCTCTCATAGCGACTATTCTCCTCCCATTGATCTGGGGTACGCCCCATACACTGGTGAGAACCTTCTTAAACCCAATCTCTATTGGAGATATTTGGGTTTCTACTTTGACCGTAAACTGCTCTTTCATGAGCATGTTTGCTACTACTCTACTAAGGCCCTGTCATCGGTGAAAGCCATGAAGATGCTTGGTAGTTCCACATGAGGCCTTCCCCCTAGGGAGAAGCGCCTTCTTTTTTGTTCTTGTGTCCTTCCTATAGCAACATATGGGTATCGTCTTTGGTATTATGAGGGGGCCCGATGTAAAACGGCCCTGACATTACTGAAAACCATGCAGCGTAAGGCCAGTTGAGGGATCACTGGCACCTTTAGCACCTCCCCCACGGATGGGATTGAGTCCCTTGTGGGCCTCATCTCCATTCACCTTCACCTTCAGAAAATGGCTGGTTGTGCCAACTTCAGAGCGGCCACTCTATCTGACACTCATCCATTCAGGTCAATCCTTAGCCAGCATCATCACAAAGGCACGCAGCCTCACCCTTGTGCAATTTCACAGATGTCTGAAGCCTTTAAGCAAAAGATCAAAGGCACTGTAATGGAGATAGACTGACAACTCCCTGAACTCACCGAGTCCTTCGAGCCTGTGGCTCCGGAGGCTCAGCCTGGCGCTCGACTTATGGACAGGTTTTCTGACCAAGTCATCTTTGACAATTGCGGCCCCCTTTTGGAGAAGGATGCCTTAGAGGCCCACAAACACGACCTGTTTACCATTCTTAGGAATGTGAGACTTTCTGGTGATACTGTGTATTGTTCGGTGGATGCAAGTCTGCCTGACAATGTGCAGCATCAGGCTGTCTTGGTGGCCATCTTATACCGGGAACTGGAGGAATTCAATAGAGTTTGTCACATTGCCGGTAGAGTTACTGCTCCTGATGCAGAACTCTTTGCGATTTGCTCTGTAGTTATCCTTGCCACTCAGCAGGATAACTGCAAGAAGATCTATATCTTCACCGACTTGATGGCTTTGGCTCATTGAGCACTGGATCCATCTTTTCATTCTGGCCAAGGTCACTCCTTGGCAGTATGTCAAACACTCGCAGCCTGGCTCGCTGAAGACCTTAGCTGCATCATCACCTTTGTTCAAGTTCCTTCTAAACCAGCCACATCATTCAGATTTTTATATGAAATATTGGGAGTTGCCAGACTCAGTGCATACATCCAGAATGGTACCTACCAGGCCTGGCAATTGCTAGCCCAACTATATGTAGAAGTTCATAGTCATGTGATTTGAGGCATGTGATTTGTTGCACAGCCATCTAGGCTAAAATTATATGGTTGCATAGAGAAAAATCAGGGCTCTTACATAAATATTTCCTATTATATAAGCATCAACGGATCAGCTGCAAATTGCAAAATACTTTTTGAACCCTTTGTTAAAATCAAAACAAAAGAATGAAATATTCATACAGGTCTAAATATATATTGTAAAATCATCAAAAAATGTTTTCAATACTATTTTAGTCTAGATCTTTCCAAAAGTATAAAGTTTCTAAAAATAGATCACTACTAATTATAGATATGTTACTGATGTGGTTTGTTTGTATGGTCTATGCTTACTCATATATTAATAGGACTTAAATTTGAAAACACAAAGTCCAAAGTCATCTTGCTTTTTCTGGATGTTGGGTGTTGACATGTGACATGACTTTAAATTTGGCATGTGTCATTCTTGTCAATGCATGGCTGAAAAATCTTTAATTATTATTTGTTTGTATTTGAGGCCATAAAGTTGAGTCAGTAGACCCTGAAAATGTAAATAGAGGCAAGCAAAAAGTCATGTGTTCGTAGTTTGATCACATCAATAACACATTGATTACATCAGTCACAGCACATGACTATGGCACTATAAGCCTTCTCAAGTAGATGAGGCTGGCAGCTGCCAGGCCTGGTAGGTACCATTCTGGATGTATGCTATATTGCTGGCAACTACCATATGTAAAGGCATCAAGTGACTGATACAGGTGTCTAAACTTGAATGGTCAATTCATAAGGAGGCCCATGATTATGCCAAGGGCCTCATCTCACCAGCTGGCCTTCGGCCAGCCACATCATTAGATAGTGTATGGAAGGCCGTCATTAAACATTCTCAGGAGACTTGGACATGTTTGTTTGAGGATTCTTCTTACAAAGGGCACAACTTCTTGCACCTTGAGCGTCCTGACAGGAACACTGTCAAACCAACTTACATTAATGGTGGAGTTTGATTATCACCCGTAGGGGGCAACCTTTCGGTTGCTGTGAGATTGTTTCGATGCATTTTCAACCACGCTCCAATTGGATTGTATTACGAACGTTTCAACATTCCTGAACCTCTCACTTGTGATTGTGGCTTTCATTGCCAAGATTGTGATTATATTCTCCTCTCATGCACCAAACACATGAGGAAAGCCAACTGGTGTCCTCATTATCTTAAGGAAGTCATGGTCTTCTTGGAGGAGAACTCTTCAGTGTTCTCCTTCAGACGACCTCTTGGGGTCAGTTGATCAACTTCCATCGGTATGGGCTCCTATGATCCTGTGTCGTGAAAGGTGCAGCAAGGCTGTGGCAGAACAGGCTGGAACCCTTCAGGGAGTACTCAACGACCGAGCTCTGGTTGTTGGGTCCGTAGCCGGCTTGGATGAGCTAGCAAATGCCTAGGGGTAGTTTTGACTTTGACCCCTGCACTTCCCTTGATGTGCACGAGAGGGTGGCCACCCTGGACTTCAACCAACAAGGCTTGCATTATTTTCGATGCTTGAGTATCTCAATCATTTCTAACTTTGCTATGGTGGGGTTTCAATAGACTATGGACCTTAAGTCCCTCCTTGGACACATTGTAGAATAACTTTTACTTAGCTTGCTTTTTTTTTAAAAGGACGCAAGTCTGCCTGATAATACCCAGCATACGGCTGTTTTGGCGGCCTTACTTTACCAGCAAGGGGAGAGAATCCAACAAGTTCATCACCCACCCAGCTGGCAGAGTCACTGCTTCAGATGCAGAACTCTTTGCCATTTGCTCAGTTGTTACCCTTGCTACTCAGCAGGATAACTGCGAGCGAATCTACATCTTCACTGACTCAATAGCCTCAGCTAAGCGAGCAGTGCACCCATCAGTGCACTCTGGCCAGGGACACTCCCTGGCAGTATGTTGTACATTGGCTGCATGGTTGGGCAAAGACCCAGACTGCAGAGTTATCTTCATTCAAGTCCCTTCTAAACTTGAGTGGAACATTCACAAAGAGGCTCATGACTATGCAATAAGCCTCATTCAACCTGCCGGCCCTAGGCCAGCCACCTCATTAGATAGTGTACAGAAGGCCGTCACTAAACAAGTTCAGGAATCCTGGACTAGATTGTTCCAAGATGCCGACTATCAAGGGCACAACTTCTTGTCCCTCAAGAAGAATGATGGGTCTTCACTACAACCCAACTTACACTAATGGTGGAGTCTGGTTATCTCCTGTGGGGGGCGACCTTACGGTCGCTGTCAGATTGTTTAGATGCATTCTGAACCATGCTCCAATTGGGTCGTATTACGAACGATTCAATATTAATGAATCTCTCAATTGTGAGTGTGGCTTTTGCCAGCAGATTTGCGATCACATTCTTCTTTTGTGTATTAAACTTGAAAGAAATGACAATTGGTGTCCTTCTTATCTGAAGGACTTAATTGACTTCCTGGAGAAGAACCCTTTAGTGTTCGCCTTCAGACAGCCCCGTGGGGTCAGCTAACTTTTTCTAAGGCAGCTGCTGCCCTCAACGTTCTTAGAGTCCTTTAGTGGTGCATGGCTTAGCCACCTCCAGTTAAAAGCTTTCAGAATCTGGTGTCTTGGGGGCTATGTGGGCTGGCAAAGCTCGGGCCTGTTGCCAGGTCTCTGCTTTCCTCCAATATGCCTGGAAACCTTCAATGGTGCACCGTCGAGCTACTCCCAGGTGAAGACGGTCAGTATTCAGTGCACGGGAGCTCTGTTTGATCACAGGCTATAGACCAGTGTCTTGGTCATTCCTTCGTTCGAGTTGCAATGGCTATTGCCATCGCTCGACTTTGTAACTTACATTTCTAACTTTGCTAAGGTGGAGTTTTGATAGACTAGGGGCCTTAAGCTTCTCGTTAGATGTGACATATAATTACTTTTGCATTGCTTGTCTTTGTATATAGTGACCGGACTGCTATTGTGCACCAGTATATAAATTGGTCCTTCAGGACTTTGATTTTTCTTTTTTTTAAAAAAAAAAAAAAACTTGAGCTGATTGCACAGAGTACTTTACTCTCCTCCACCCCCACCCTCTGGAATCCACTGGACTCCATAGAGTCTTGTGAAATCCAGAAGAATCCAACGCAGTTTCTACAAGTCAATTTTGGCCCAAAAACCAATCAAATTGGGGTAATTATGTCCATAGATTTACATTGGACTTTCCATAGATATCCTTAGAACCCTGTGGTATGTTGGATTTCCATAGAATCTGCAGCTAATTGACTCGGAACAGCCTTGTTTATTATTTACTAATATATAGGACAAAAAAGAAAATGCTATTATAAAGGTTCAAACACTCGAACATTACATAACCTACACACACTTTAACCACTCTACAGAGGGGGAAGAGAATGAAGCTGGGGGTGAAGGGCAGCTTGAAGGAGGAGACACCAGGGAAGGGTGTGCAGAAACAGAGGAGGAAAACCCGTTTGGTCACAAAGCCTGAGGGCTCCTGGCCTAAGTCAAATATTGCAGAGGGATTGAAGAAGCCCAAAAATGAAAGGTGAGCCCCTCACCCCCTTCTTTTCTTCTTTTCTTTTCTATTTTCATCATTTTTCATCATTTTTTTGTCATTTTTTGTCATTTTCATTTATTTTCTGTTTGTTTTTCGTCTTAGTATTTTTTTCATATTCAGTATAATATATTCATACAAATCCATAGATGTCTATAGACTTCTATAGAATAGGACCAAATTTTGATAGTTTTGTACTGAATATGTATGTACAACCCATATCACAGGAAAACACACAGGGTTTATGATCAATGAACCTTATACTACCGAGAATATACTAGATACTCACAGTCAATTTTTTTTTAACCCATACATTCAAGTACATACATTTACATTATTAGCTAAATGTTATAATTTACTTCCGGAATGCACAACTGTTATATATATATGCAACACCTTTGAGTAACAAGTGAGATATATCACAATATTCTGTGAAAAGCAGGTAGTTCTAGTGAAAACTATATTTTGAATCATTGTAATTGCAGATAGCAATTCTGTTAATGTTGTTTGCATTTATATAGTTACTTGACTAACTCAAGACTGGATGATTCAAACTAGTTGAAATTTTTAACCAAGGTAGATTAGGATGTGTTGAATGAATGACAATTTGTTTTATTACATAATACTATTTTTGTGCCATGCTATTCATATTCTACCAGTGCAAGTACATTTGAACAATTTTATCTCTTCCATATTATAATATAGTATTCTAGGTTTTAAGTAATTAGGTTTAGATGAACTGATTGAGGAGGCCACTCCATGAGTTGTAAGCCACTCTCTCAAAGCCACTTCTGGGCCTTTTTGATCTTGTGTTTGAGGTCATTGTCTTTCTGAAAGAGGACATCCTCTGACTTTTTGTTGTAATATTCAAGGCTTTGTTGAAGTTCATCCTCCAGAATGCTAATAAAAAGGTCAGCATCCATCCTCCCATCAATTTTGGTCCCATATCCAACCCCCTCCCAAAACATACAGCCCCAAAATATCAGAGAACCTCCTCCGAACTTGACTATTCCCTGGACCAGCCTATCACTCAAGCCCTCTCCCTCCCTTTTTCACACCCACCGCTTCCCATCTGACCCTAAACAATTAACTTTTGTCTCATCTGTCCATACAACCCTTTTCCAGTCATCCACTGTCCAGTGTTGGTGGGCTTCTGCATAGTCCATGTGCATCCTCCTA
>Ga0247779_1001448_pt1 | contig 11447 bp, 7 predicted proteins | sample UWRJL221509R5_FD_179925 | JGI IMG/M metagenome (GOLD analysis project Ga0247779, IMG submission 179925) | Plant litter microbial communities from Arlington Agricultural Research Station in Wisconsin, United States - UWRJ-L221-509R-5 | ecosystem: Environmental > Terrestrial > Plant litter >...
TGAAAAAAGTCACCAGGAAACCTTTCAGCTTCGGGATTTTCAACATCCCTGCCAACTGGAGAGCTCGACGGGAGATCGAATATTTACACAAGAGCTGTGGAAATTTTCGAAGTTATGGTCTATTTCAAGAGCATCTTTAGTATATGTCGACTTTATCTCTGAGTCTTTGCGAATAGAAGAGTCGTCTTTCTTAGTCTTTCTATCACATCACGACCATCATGTAGTATAGAATGTTAACACCAAGTCGTATTACCGGAGAGTCGGATTGGATACACGTGTATTCCTTCTGACTGAGTGAGGCTCAAGTGGCCGTCTCTACTAGTTTCTAGTATAGGCTACTCGGAGACTTCCTGGGCGTGAGTAATCATAGGCTGTAGATAATCATCATTTCTTGCTCAAGTTACAAAGTAGCACGTTATGTGAAGATGTGCTCTCTTTGCTGATATGAATTTCTTAGTCCGATGAATTTCTTATACGGTGTTGGTGTTTTTTTTTTGTTTTGTTTTGGAAGACTCATGAAGCCCTTCTCTGAAATCTCACACGTGCACAGACGCCCCGACGCGTGTGTAGGTAACAAATGACGACACAACAACGTGACTAAACTGTGACGCCTCGTGTTCTTTCCTGTAACGGGTTTCTCCCTGTTCTGGTACGCTCTAACGCATCCTTTTCGGTTCTATTCAACATCTTGTTCAACTCTTCACTGCTTTCTTATTTTCCTCTCATATTTACGCGATATTCGTATTACGAAAAGAAATGCTTGGGATAGCAATTTCTGATATCTAAGTACTTGGACTTCTGGGAATCGAAACAAAGAAGCAAGAACCACATCTCGGACGAATCGCACCATTTATTTGCCACTATCTATCACCTTAAATCCAGCCAGAACAATTGGATTTGTAGGATATCTCAGATCCTTCAAATTTTATCTATCAAATTCACCAAATGAGCGATAATATTCAAAATCCAGTCTTAATGGCCTCAAATCCTCAGCAAATTCCACCATCTGGTTCAAATCCCATTTCACGACCATCGTCTGCTGCTTCAGCGTCTAATTCACCATCGACTTCTCCTACTAATTCTCGATTCTCTTTCCCAACTCGTCCCGCATCCTCTCTTACTTCCCACCAGCAACATCATTACTCTCCCCAGAAACCTCGGCATACCCAGCCAAATCCGCATCCGTACGCGATAAAGACAACTTCGACGGCACTACTCTCAAGATCATCCTCCACGTCGTCTCATTCATCGGTTAATTCGCCTTCGTTGAATGGTATTCCAGGCGAAGGGCATGGGAACGTATTGTATCAGGAGAGGCATAGATACGTTCCTCCTTCTCCTTCTACAAGCGATAGAGAAGGGAATGGGTCCCCAGTGAAAGAGACCAGGAGACACAGATACAGCAGAAGCTTAACGGATGGACCAGTACCGTTGCCACCACCTCCTGGTGCGAGTTCGGGAGAACAACAACGAACCGGCCATGGGCATTCGAGGTCGCAGGACCTTTCTACGTCCGCTACGTCGCCGACGTCGTACTTTGGCAATGGAAATGCCGATAGATACACCAATGCCTCTCCTTCGCCGTCATTTGGTCATGGTCAAGGACATGGAAAGCGCAGAAGAGAGTCAACGGAGGAGTTCCAGTTCCCACAGGCTACTTCCCACAACATCAGCAACGACGACAGCGAAACATTCAACGTCAACAACGGGACGCACACGTCCAATTTTAATTCAATAACATACACCAACTCAGACCCGAACCCCGACCCAAAGACGTGGACTGCACAACAGCTCGCTGCCTATCTCTCTCTGGAGGATAACACGTCTGGAGAGCATACGGAGAGCATCGTTGAATACGTTAGGGAGAACAGTGTTTCAGGCAGGGCGTTTATGAGGATTTCAGAGGGCGACTTGGATAGGTCCGTTCCTGTTCTTATTTGCTTGACTTCCGTACTATTTTAGCTCTTGACCATTTCATATCTTTCTTGTCTTTTGGCTTCTTATGGGATTTCTTTTCATTTCCGATCTCTTTCGCTCAAATCCCACAAATAACCATCATTACTAACATACTTCTGTGTGTTTATACAGCCTTCCGGAAAATGCCAGGCAAACCCTCCTTGCCGCGTCTCGTTCGCTCCGCCAGCGTTCTTTACGTGGTCGTATCCTTGGTTCTGCGTCCACCGACGGAATGCCAGTAACGGCTTCCGCCCCTGTTTCAAGACAAAGCACAGGGTCTTCTCAGGCCGACGAGTTGCTCTCCGGAGAGGATGACTTCAATCCTTCCTTCCTTGCCACAACTATGGGTAGCATTACTATCAAACGGAGAAATGGTGTTAGGCCAAAGAAGGGTCTGAAGGTCAGGGATAGGACTCAGAGCGACGCAAGTGATTCTTCAGTGTCGTCCAATACCAGTGAAGTGTCAACTGCTAGCAAGAGTAAGACAGGAGGCAATGGGAGAGTACGGGGTATTGTCTCTTCTTTGGAGGAGAAATTGAGTGGGAGTGGTCTGGAGGAGGAAGGTAGCGCGTCTGAGAGCGGTGCCGAGAAACCGCGATCTTCATCTCCTGTGAAGCAATCAGGCGGTGAAAGAAAGAGGGCCTTACCCCAGCGTGGTGGAGTTGTTGATCTTTTTTCTTCAAGCGACCCATCTGCACCTGAGAAACATGGAGCAAATAGCAAAGAGCTCAAGGAGGAAGAAGACAAAGACACGCTCATCCAAGGCCTCGCCAAGAAGAATGCCAATGGGCGAGAACCTAGAATGTTGCCTTTCCCACCGAATGTCCCTCTGCAAAGTCACGGACATCACCATATGCCTATTTCTTCATTCCCTGCATCACCAAGCTTCCCGACCCGGCAACAACCTTTAAGCCCTAGTTTCCAGCAGCAACAGTCTCATCAGTACTCATACGCACTACAGCAGCACCAACATGGGCATGGGCATTATCTCACGCCGATGCATACCGGTGCTGGGCACGCTTTGCCTTTGAGCCCGAACACCACTGGTGCAGGAGCAGACTACGAACTGGGATTCAGGTCATCTCCCGGTGGAATGCAGGTACCTCCCAATCAACTTAGGAACACTAGTCCTAGTGATGTAGCCACATACGTTGTGCGACATGGCAATTCCCCCTCCAATTCACCTGCATTAGGCGGTCCTGCAGGCAATGCCAACGGCAGTGGCAACGGCCAATCAAGACTCCTACCCTACCCACCTGTGGTCGGGCACGCTGTCATGCATCATCCTAGGCCAAGAAAAGTAGGCGGTGGTGTCGTTTCAGGGTTAGGGGTCGGCAGCGAGTCTGGAATCGGGGGAGAGTCGGGCGTCGAAGCTGGGGATGAAGCCGGGGCTATCACTAGTGTGGTCGAAGGAGAAACGAGTACGAGCCAGAGTGGGACTGATGTCTGGGAGACTGCATTCGAGAGCCCTGTTGGAGAGTCTGTTAGTACAGGAGACGTCGATACGGATGGAACAGGAACGGATGATACCAAGTCGACCGTTCTGCCTGCATCGTCCACGGAAAATAAGGAAGCGGGGGAAGAACCGAGCATCGAGGAGCTGCTTTCTCGCTCTCATCAAAATCCCAGCGAATTCAGCACCCCACCTCACAAGAGCATCTCCGGTGTTGATGCCTGGGAGATGGAACTCGGAGATACAGTTAAACGCATTGGTGCTGGTTCGTCGAATCGAGTCAGCGTCAGGGTAAAACCGAGGAACATCGACAGCCAAAGACGGAAGAGCAGTCTAGGCTTTGGCAGCACAAACGGCAAGGCAGGAGGAGGAGGTATTATGGGATTGTTTGAGGATGCCAAAGGCGAAGAAAAGGATGAGGAACAGGAAAGGAAGGAGAAAGCTCAGAAGGAGAAGGAGGAAGACCTGCAACGCCGAGAAACCGACCTCACAAAACGCGAGAACGTCGTAGAGCAGCGCGAGCGTGCTTTGGGTGATGCCCAAGCGATTTTCAAGCAACGCGAAGAGGTTGTTGACCAGAAAGAACGCGATTTGGAGGCAGTCAAACACGATCTTGACGCTAGGGAGAAGAATGTTAAAGAGAGAGAATACGCGGTGGGCGAGCGAGAGTATATCGTGCAAACTGCTGAGAAGAGCGTTCAGGAGAAAGAACGGTATCTCGATGAGAAAGAATTAACCATCCAAGATAAAGCAAGGAAGGTCGAAGAAAAGGAACGAAAGTCGGATGAGAGGGAGAAAAAGGTGGATAAACGCGAAGGCGCAAGCTCTAGGTGGGAAGAGAAGCTCGGGGAACGCGAGGAATTGCTAGAAGAGCGAGAAAGCAAAATCAACGCGAAGGAGCAGGAGGTAAAGGAAAAGGAAGATAAGGTGAAGGCTCTCCAGGAGAGTGTACAAGAGATGGAGAAAGTGGTCAGGGCGAAAGAGGAGGTGGTAGACAGGGAAAAGCAAGAAATGGAGACTTTGAAGGCGAATGCGGTGTCTTCCTCCACACAGACCGACGCTGCCAAATTGGCGGATGAAGGTATCCAAATCAACCCCAGCACAACAGACGAATCCACCCAGGCTAAGCCTAGTTCTTCTGACGAGTCCATACAAGCTTCACCAGACGATATCAACCCGTCAAGGCCAAAGCCATATCTAACTACACCTTGGTCCATAAAGCGCGACTTTTTCCTCGGCCGATTTGTCGGTGCCTTTACGAGCCTATCATCTGCAGCTGCTGATGGAGGCGGGTTTGGTGGAGGCCTAGGAGGTCTTCAGAAGCTCAAGGATGGAGGTGGATACCTAGTGCTAATGAGTATTGGTGTGTGTGCATTCGTGCTCAGAGAGGTGCTAGGAAGGGGTGGAACGAGAGCTGGGGTTAATATTTTGAAGGCAAGGAGATGAGGCCTGAGTAAGCCACTCGTAATTTGTGGGACAGTTTCTGCCTTTTTCTTTAGCTTTTCTTCTTTTTTAAAAACTTCGTTTTCTCTCACAAATCACGTCACGCTATTCAAATCTCAACCACAGATTAATACTTTTTTCTTATTTCTTATTATCCCATCATGCTCTCACATTCATTTACATGATTTACTCACGACGCGACACGAACGACCCCATGACCTAGTAGTACCTTTCGAGCTTTCAAGCTGTAACTTGCTTCATCATTTTTCTTAGTTATCTTTATTAGTGTTTACCTTTTTTGAACGAATTTTACGACTTAGTTTGTTGTTTTTCTTTGGTTAGTGGATGTTCAATAATAGTTGATCACCAATTCGTTGGCATGGCTTAAAACATCACGGCTCAGGTCCTTATTAGGAAATTACTTCCCGTTTAGGAACTTGGCCCTTGTTTTCAGTTTCAACACGATCCCAACGAGTTCTACATGTCCATTTTTATGATCAGTCTAGTCTTAAGTTTCTCAAGTGTGCTTCAGTCTTGACTTCGAGCATTGTACTTATCAACGATTGCCCCACACGGTAATCAGTCCCAAGGCAACAGCGGGTTACCCGTCGATCCCGAGATGCCCCTTGTCAAACTCCGACATTGATAAGCAACGAAAAAAAAAGTGTGATGATTATGTGCAGAGTAATAAATTAATGATTTGACTTTGTCTGAATTTGAGTGTCCGACATTAAATCTGGGGCCAGACTTTCTCTGATATTTTGAAATCTTCCGCAGGAAATGACCCGATAGCATGGTTGTTATCGTGTTCATAAATCTCGTATGATATGCCAGTTCAGTAAATTGGAAGATAAATAGAGTCTTGAGCTGACTTGGATTTGATAAGAGCTACATACGTATTCGATATGTCTTGTCCAGACTGTACCAAGGGAGACGTCCTTCCCGGAGAACCCACTGGAAGCATCAACACAGAATTCCAGGGTGCTTACTTTTCTCCTGCACCAGAAAGTTCTTCTGCGAACAAACGCTATACCGTTCTCCTCCTCACTGATGCTTTTGGTCTGCCTCTAAAGAACTGCAAGATTATGGCTGATGAAATGGCAAAGAGATTGGAATGTGATGTGTGGATACCGGACTACTTCAACGGTGGATGTTTGAGCTCTCTACTTTGGGCGGTAACAATGTTAACAAGCAATGTTGATATTTTTAAGGAAAAACAATCCTCCCACTCAACGCTATGATTCTTCCTGAGCGAGCAGGCGTAAAACTCACAATATACGACTGGCTTAGGTTTCTCGTTGTTACCTTATCCAACCTACCCGCCATTATTAGCAATAGGCACTCGGTTGTAGACAAGCGCCTAGAACTTGTACGTTTATCTGGGTTCTTTTTCTCTCTCAGATCTCTTTCCGACTTATGCGTTTCGATTATGCACAGTTCATTACCTTGCTGAAAGAAAAACGGGAGTACCAAAGGATTGGTGTCGTTGGGTAAGCGTAACTCGAGTCGTTCCATATTGCGTATTGTTCCATCCATAATATTTGCTTTCACTGGTTAGGTATTGCTTTGGAGGAGCTACCTGCATCCGACTAGGCTCGACGGGACTCGTGGATACTGTCGTTATTACGCACCCTGGAAGGTTTACGCTTGACCAAGTCAAAGCCATGAAAATTCCTGCCGCCTGGGCCTGTGCGCAAGGCAAGTGCTTCATCCGCGATTTCGGCAGGTATTTCATGTTTATGACCATCCAGAGGATTTCATCTTCCCCGACAGTCTCAGATACCAGGCGGAAGCCGAATTCGCCGGAAGGAAAGGGAAACACAATTTCGTCGAGTATGAGTTTAAAGAGTGGAAAGGTGATTATTTTTTTGACAGAAATCAATTCAAAAGGGAATTTAATAATTTATCTGACTGGATATTCGTTCAATTTGCAAGGTACACAGCATGGGTTCGGATCACGTCCAAACTTAAATCTTCCTGAGATAAAAGCAGCTTTTGAAGGGGCTTTCGAGCAGACGATTGAATGGTTTAGAAAAACCTTAGTAAATTGAGCTGAGCCCGTGGATTGAGAACTTCATAGATGGGATATCATTTTACTCGGGGCATTTATGTAGCTATTTGAGTGAACGAGTTACGATGATGTTTGTTGTATAATTATAGAAATACAAGTGATGCAAATGTCCATGTACAGGGAGAAGCAATATATCAATCGTGAATGGGTGGGAGTGGAATACAACGTATAAGAGGCGCGCATGTCATTCTGGAAATATATTCTTGTTCCTCTTCATGAGCCGTCCGTCTCGCATTTTGCTCAGTGGCGAAAATGATCTCTGGAAGTATTGCTGTGTGATGTACTGGATCAAAGGAACGATGCTGAGATGATGGACCCCTGTTATCATGGTTATGAGGAACTACGTATGTAACGTGCCAACTGCAGTACGCTATTGGGCTGGCATGGCTTGGATGCTGAGTTTGGTAACTTTCATGAGTAACAGGAGCTAAAGCCTGGGAATAAGGAGAGGCCTGCGGTGGGCTTTGGTAATTGGGTCTAGTCGAGCCATGATATGGAACGTTATTCGTGTTATATTGGCTACGAGGATGATTCTGCGAGAAATCCTGCAGTTAGAGATTTGTTACACATAAGTCCACCGGAAAGCTTAGGAACGTACTTGAGTCATAGATCCTTCTTGCTGAGTACTGTAGTATGTCGCTTCCCACTCGCTGATAACTGTCGTAGTATGTTGTGTCTGTCGTTGATGTCGCGGCAGTTGCCCTGGTATGCCAGAGGTAACTTTAAACCAATTGAACACCGGCATAATTGAAAAAAATTAGGACAAAATGAGAGGCGTTGGATGACTATTAAAGATTAAGATTGGACCTGAGGAAAAGAAATTAGGTCTAAAGGGTGTCTAAATAAATAAATAAACCACAAAAAAGCTGCTCTCACTATTTTGATATGCAACCTTATGGCACTTAAGCTATAGGACTTGTCCGTAAATTGCCTGGGATATTATAGATATACAAGGGTTCTTCCAGAGGAAAGCGATATGCAAAGCTTGAAATGATGGAGCGTTAAACTTTGAAGGACCCTACAAAAGGGGAGCCCAGCTCCAAACACAGAGAAAAGAAAGAGAGAGACAAAAACGATACGGAAGAAAGAAAGGAAGGAAGGGAACGATTTTATAATCCTTTGTCTAGCTCGCAATAAATCCCATGCTAGATTTTATCACGTGTTGATGTTGACTTGCTGTCTTTGTCCTTCATTAGGCTCCGTCAACTTACCATCAGCGCCTAATCACATTCTAAAATTAGATTACAAAGAAAATCACGCGTAGGATTCCGTTTCCAGGTTACGCGGACGCCGAGAGTGGAAAACTCGCATGCTATTGTATAATATCGTTTTGTTCATCGTTAGCCTACAGAGCCTAGAGGCATCCTGATCCCACCCTACCTTTCTGTTCCTGAACGTAAGCCGGCAAATACTCGAAGTGTTTCAAAATTGTCCTTTTTTCTTTTTGTTTATACATGTTACATACACAGAAAAAGTCCAGCTTTCCGACTAAGTACATTTACAGGTAACGTCCATAAGGTCGTGCATACAACATTGTCTTTGAATGTCTGTAGGGCTAGATAGCTAAAGGAAAGGGGGCAGGAGTTAGAGAAAGCAAAGGTCAGAGATCAAATAACAGCGTAAGAGACAAAAAAGCAAAAGAAGCAAAAGTAAAAGAATGTGTGAAATCAAAATTTATAAAAAAAAACTAAAAAATTCCTAGTTTGCGCTTCGCCATTGGTATCCTTGCAAAATCGGTGAAGATTATATTGAGGGACGAAAGAAACGGGAACGAGTTTGTAAGACGTCGATAAACTCGCTGGCCACTCCACCTGCCACTGGGAACTATCGTCGAAGAAGAACGAAGGGAAAATCTGCGAGGATCACTTGGAAGATCGTAAACTTTGGTTATCGCTGTCCACTCCTCTGGGCGTATTTCTTTGATGGTCAAAGTCTCCAAAGCGGGCATGCTAAACAACCCCATAAGTCCTGCAACGTCGGCGTATTCACCGCGAATTCTGTAAACGTGGATCTCGAGGTGCTTGAGAGTCGCTAACTCGATTGTTGGCTTCGAAGAGGGCTGCTCGACGTGTCGAAGTAGGGAAGCCAAGTCGTCTCGAATAGCCAGTCGCTGAAGCATCGGAGAGGCGTCGAACATTTCGCTGAGTTTTGAGAAATTGGGCCATCGCGAAGTCAGATACAATTCGAGGTTGAGAAGATTCGCCAAAGGAAGCTCATTCCAAGCCATATAAACACCATTAAGATGAATCGTCGAAAGTTGGGGAGTGGATGTGACGAAAAAAGGAATAAGCTCGTCATAGCATACTATCCCTTCGCGATAAATATCGGATGCGATAGCCAGCGTTTGGAGTCTTGGCACGCGCACTGAGACAAGAGAAGGGAGAATCGATGGTAAACTTCCGACATGAGATACTAGGAGAGTAAATGATTTCCATCTAGTGCTAAACGCGCTCAACAGGCCAATGGTTTCTGCTGCTGGCAACCGTGTTGTGTCCAACGTTATATGGAGAGGAAGATTTGCTGATCGAATCAAGTGTGTTGTAACCCAATCCAAGGATCGACCTATATCGGATCTGAGGCGACGATGGCTCTCAAGAGAGCGCGAAAGGTGTATGTGCGTCCAGAAAATGGGTGAATAATTGACAATATGTCTCCATCGGACGCAAACTTGGGATATGGCGACTGGGAACGAAGGGTAAAGAGGAAGCTTAGAGAAAAGTGGCCGATGAGGATACGCTTTGTCAACTTCCAAGGGCAAGCTGGAACCAATTTTGAAAATAGTTTCCAGGAGTTCATTGGGAAGGGAGTCGACGTAAGCGGGGCCCATTACAGCCCACCACCCTGTAATATCGGAATGAGTTAGTATTTGGCTCAAGCTTAATAGCACTCACCATCAGGTTAGGATAGGCGCAGAAAGTTAAACGGCGAAAAAATGATATATAAAAAGGAAAGGAAGAAAAAACCTGTCCACGGCAGCCCACGAAGATAAAGGACTCTTCAGAACGCCAGAAGACCAAAGCCCTGATCACCATTTTTTTCTCTCTCTCTCCTTCATATAAAACACCCACGACGCGATATAGAGTTGCCATCGGAGCCGTGGTTAGGGCCTGGATGCGCGACGAAGGCAACCGGTTGCGGTTACGGTCGTCGTTGCCTGACAATTGTGTGCTACAGTCCTACGGTGACCGACACAATCTCTGCTCTTTCAGCCATTAGAGTTAAACTTGGTATCGGAGCTTCGGATCGACAGTTAATAGACGTCGAGGAGTATTTATGTATTGCGTTGAGACCAGCTCACCTCTTGTGGTTTTGGTTTCCCACATGCACCCCCAGACACGTACAAGGGTTTCTCAAAAAAAAACATTGTGGTACCCATCCTCTGGTCGGTCGACCACAACCCCATAGTAATGCCAAGGACGGTTAGGAAAGATGGGCACAATATCGCTCGCCCTGTTCGCTCCGGCTGAGCATTCCATGAAGAAAACGAAATTATCGGGAAGCGAAGCAGGTTCAGGTTTGTACCCAGCGATGCAAACCACACAGAATACTTTCAGGGAGACATATTCTGAAATGCACCTTTTGAGCTTCCACGCACATCATCGCTTAAGCATAAGCCGCTAGGGACCGTTTAGGGACTTCAGGAACCAAAGAAGTATTCTTCATTCTCGAAGCAAAAGAGCGTCATGGGAATTATCTTGTTGCCAGTTAACGTTCAAGTTCCTCGGAGATGCTTGTGCTCTTCATAAAAACCACGTTAAAAATCGACGTTGCTATTCTTTAAATACGTCGCGGGAGAGTCTGGGAGAGTTTATGCAGTATGGCCAAAATGCAGAGATGGAACGTGGTCGTAGTAAGCAACCATGAGCTGCCAGCCGTAGTGATCGGTATACCGGTAACCCCCGAAATATCCGGAAGGAGATCATGTTGATTATACACAACCGGTTAGCGTGGGTGAAAACAAAGAAAAAACACCTATAGTAACTTTTACATAGAAAAAAGGAACAGGAAAAAATTGACGTCCCTGATAATTTCCTCTTGCATGAGAATTTTCACTCTTTTTGATTTTCTGTAGCATAATGCAGGGTTCTATACAACCGCCAAAGTTCCCATCCACTAGCGTATGTACCAGACATCCCGGGACCGTCTTTCGCCAAGTCTATCCCAGCAGGGCCACCATCATCTACTTTGAAACTGAGGATCCTTTTGATTCAGAAAGTAAAAGAGAGTCAAGCCTCTTTTATATATTTTTTTTCGGACCGTACTACTACTTATGACGCTGTATTTTGTTTATGAAAGTCTTCGTTCTAACGTTCATTTTTAGTCAAGTATTCCGCCATTCACCATTCAAAATATAACAGTTTGTGTATTTTCCTTTAAATATCATCATATTTCAAGGATTTCTTCGACATTGACAGAATTAATGATCCATGGAGGAATATATTGATTTTATCAGTGCCGTTCAACGTGTTCAAATCAACAATATATGGCTCCGTATATCCATGTAATTTGGCAGTGTAAATTAGT
>Ga0247779_1001450_pt1 | contig 11431 bp, 13 predicted proteins | sample UWRJL221509R5_FD_179925 | JGI IMG/M metagenome (GOLD analysis project Ga0247779, IMG submission 179925) | Plant litter microbial communities from Arlington Agricultural Research Station in Wisconsin, United States - UWRJ-L221-509R-5 | ecosystem: Environmental > Terrestrial > Plant litter >...
AAGCTCTGGCGTACCTAGTACACGTACGCCGTGGTGTGCCAATAAACAGAAACAAATACCGTATTCAAAACTTCACAGGAATGCGCATTGCACAGATGTAATTTTATAATATAATTTATCTGTCAGAACGAGAAGAGCGAATAGGGGCTATCCAAAGTTAGACGTTAATCGATAATCATGGGCGCTACAACTCCGTTTCCAACGCGCACGGCTTACTGAGATGGTCCCGTTCTCTCGGGCGACTTTAATTAGGCTGCGCTTAAAGTAACGTATAAGCATAAATCGAAGAGAAGTTATCAAGTGTTCGGCAGATCTCCGCCAAAACCTAAGAAACATATATGCTATGGAAAAATAGAGATAAAATACCAGGTTATCTATCAAAGTCACCTAGTAGTTCCGCAGGACCCAGTTTGGTTTTTAGTTCTTTGCCAAAGATGACTGAGTTTAGAGCGGATGGCACTCCACTCTTATTTCGCCTTCCAACAAATCCACATAAATCAAGCGCCTTTGCCCAGCCGTAGTTCGTCGTTAATAAAATTTGAAGCTTCGGGAGGAGGACCGGAGGTGAACCTTCCCGGCCATAGTCTTTGATGTATTTGTGATAGTAGTCGGTAAACACAGGCAAAGCAAAAGAGTCGACGGCATTAGAGTCACTGCTGTATTCTTCAGTACAAGTTGAGGCATTCAAGGTTGTTTAGGTCGTTTTCGATGTAGTCGAAAGCCTGATCGAGAGGGAACTGGGTAATGCCGTATAGACTGAGATGTTTCAATGAGTTTCCTTTGTCGCTGACGGCGTAGTTGCTGATGTAGTCCAGTATTCCAGTCTCCAGGTAATTCTTTTAAGTTTCGTGTGGATCAATAACAACTTAATTGTACGGCATCTCTGGGGTACAAAGGTGCGGAAAGTTCGTCTCGAAGTGTCAAATTCGGCAGACGGAGAATGTGAAGGACGGAAGAAGGGTCATGAACAAAGGAGACAAAGAATTCGCAAAGATTTAGCAGGCATATAGGAGCAGTAGGATTATCTAGTTTAGTATTTCAGAATAAAAAATGCAGCATATTTCGAGGTGTTCGAGGGATGAAGTGACATTGGATTGAATGAGAATGTTTCCAAGAACATTTCGAAGGGATGCAGGACTAATCCAATCGAAGTATACAGGGTCCAAAAAGTCGAAAAACAGTGAGGTTAGATGGTGTCCAATGGTTGGTTTTTGACAATGAGGGTGAAAATACCAGGGATTCTGATGTTGGCTAGTTCTTCTGCCATTAGTCCCAGAAACTCAGCACTCAAGCTACGCATGTTACCTTTTAATACATTTCCATCAAAGTGGCATGTCAGCTTTTGATACGATGAGAGTAAGGCCTCAAGAAGGGCACGATTTGTTTATGGGTTTTTCTGCCACCATCGTAAAGGATGCGTAAGTCGACTGTCGTCATTGATCTGAAATTGTTTTTCTGCTCTGGATTTACCAGCTGCGAGGCTCTCCTCCTGCGTTCATGGTAGGCAAGAATCAGGATCCCTCGATATACGCAGAATAACTCTCGACTTCAGGAGCCCAAAGGGTCAGGGAGGAAGTGCCATGATTTGAATGAGAAAATAATGGGTAGAGTTTACGAAGAGGGTCGTAAAATGAATGAGGAAGTTTAGACAACCTCTTAATATGCAATCCGAGATTAAACACAATGAAATGAGGATGCCAATGGCCACAATGGTCACGAAGTTAGGACTATGATTGGCTTGCATTGTCAATAGATGCAGGAAGTTCGAGCTTTGTGATGCCCTCCCTATTCTTCAACGAGGCTGATGTACAGATCGATTCAAACGTCAACGAAGAGCAGGTAAGACATATGTTGCAAATAGTTGAGATTCTGTGGGTTACCGACTCAGAATCTTCCTGCAACGCTGAACAAGGTGCATGTGCAGCGCGTTGATTATTTGCGTATGTTCGAGGTTGAGCCCAAGAGTCACGAATTTACCAAGTTTGTTGGCAAGTTTTGAACCAGTCAGGTAAAGATATACCAATAAGTAGTGAAATTATTCCAGTGAAGACGCTTGAACATAGTGGCAGTTTAGTTGAAAGCCGATATGAACCCAACAGCCGTGTGGCAGTGCAGATTTATTGAACACGTCTTCCTGGCCACGTCCGCGTTTTGCGCTGGCCTTCCTTTACATCACACCAACTATCATGGACATCCTCCATACCCAGCTGAACAACATTCAGCGGCATCTGGCTTTTGTTGCCGTAGACCCTATTGACTGGAAGTTCTATGTGCAGACTTTCTCATGGGCGGTCACCCTTTTCGAGTCATACTTGCTGTGAGTGTTCGCCATCCTTGCAAGAATGAAATTAAATTTCAAGTTGAATATGCGCATATATCTAATCATATCCTTGATTCAACTTCTAGGATTCGTCAATACCCTCTGTATTCGAAGAAGGAACCCCCAGCAGCCCTAGCGAAGCACTTTGACGCCGGCGTGTTTGAGAAATCACAAAAGTATGGAAAGGACAAAGCCAAGTTCGCGTTCTTCTCGGGGATTTTCAAGCAGCTGCTTGATTCAACTATGCTGCACTATGGTTTCTATGCCTGGTCTTGGACTGCTGCTGGAAAGCTTACGGCGAAGGTGGGATATGGCCCAGAGTACGAGGTATGCACATCTTATTCCTCGTATTTGCTTGACAACTGTACTGAGCATGTGCAATTAGATTCTGCAATCTATTGCTTTTGTCTTCCTTCTCTTTCTCTTGTCTACCCTCCCCACCCTTCCTCTTCAAGCTTATGGCACCTTTGTCCTCGAAGAAAAGCACGGTTTCAACAAGACTACTCCAGGTTTGTTCGTTGCCGACCTTTTGAAAGGATGGGGAATCGCATTTGTCTTGGGCGCACCGTTCCTTGCGGCTTTCTTGTACATTTTCCAATGGGCTGGAGATCGTTTTGTTCCATGGTTAATGGCCTTCATGTAAGCTTAAGTCCTGAGTTTGGTACATGAAAGCTAATACCACATCCTCCTTCTAGGCTCATCTTCCAGTTGATTATGGTCATTCTCTACCCCACCGTCATTCAGCCTTTGTTCAACAAGTTGTCTCCCCTCCCTGAAGGCGACCTCCGCAAGAGGATCGAGAACTTGGCCGGAAAGCTCAGCTTCCCCCTCAAGCACCTGTATGAAATCGATGGCTCGAAGCGCAGCTCTCACAGCAATGCTTATTTCTTCGGCCTTCCATGGGTAAGTAAATTCAGCCTTCCTTTCTGGTTGAAATTTATGTTAATAATCTCATAGAGCAAACACATCGTCATTTTCGATACTCTCATCCAGCAAAGCAAGCCTGAAGAAGTTGAGGCAGTCCTTGGTAAGTAACTTTACTACCGTATCACTTCTTGAAATTGACCTGGATTTTCTACTCCAGCCCACGAGCTCGGTCATTGGTATTACCTCCACCCAACCAAACTCATGGTCATCTCTCAATTTCATATCTTCGGTATTCTCGCTCTTTTCCCGGCTTTCCTTCATGCCCCGCCTCTCCTGCGCTCATTCGACTTCCCCAAAGCCGTTGCTTCCAACCCTCCCACTCTTGTTGCTTTCCTCCTCTTCCAGATGATCTTGACTCCGATTGAGGCTGTCGCGAGCATTGCAATGAACGCTGTGAGCAGGAAATTCGAGTGGGAAGCTGATAGATTCGCATTGGAGCTCCACAATCTGGTTAATGAAGTCGAAATGAAGGATATGGGCGAGAGATTGAGTAGGGCCTTGATTCAGTTGCACATCAAGAATCTTTCGACTGTTTGGGTTGATTGGATGTATGCCTTTTGCTTGGTTGATATTATTGTTTTTTAATGACTGATTTCTGTCTGCTCAGGTACTCGGCTTACCACCACTCGCATCCTACTCTTACCGAACGTCTGAAGGCCCTCGAGTCTTACCAGGCCAAGCAAGAGAAGAAGGCGCTATGAGAGGTGCAAACCGGTATATTTATTCAAGAATCATTAATTCCAAAATTACCCGACTCCTCTCCATAGCTTGATCTGCCATGGACTGCCTCCCCCTTTCCCATAGATCGTCTTTTGAGTTGGAGAATATGAAAAAGAAGGGATATGTGTAGCAGTTGTGGTTTAGAAACATGTCACCAGACACTCATACTCGCTCCTCCCCATACTTGCGTATCCCTTAATAAAGATGACTACCCAACAGCCACTCCTGGATCTGGAACACTTGTTATTCTAACCCCCAGCCGCTCCTCATTTTTTCTACACACATGCACGCCTACATGGACACTTATTTACGTGGTATCTTGGGCGTCGTTGGTATAGACATATCAGTTATTCGCCGTGTAGACGCCGGACGTGTTGGATAATTTCTTGCTTGCAGAGAGGCAAACAGATTTACATACTACCACATCTAGTGCAGGATTTACTCTGCTTCTGCATGTGTAATCTGTGTATTTATACCGTATGTTTGTTGTGTGTGTGTACATATTCTCTTCTCTCCGCAAACTTGTTGAAGTGGTGATTATTTATGTCATTTTCTGAAGATTGCGCATGGGGCTTATAAGGGACCTCGGCTTTGTTGGGACTTACGTCGTGGTCGTGGACCGGCACTACACTCCTATGTCTCTCATAAGCTCCAAGGTTTGGTTCGGTTTGCTATTCCACGTCCATAGCAGCTAGCTTCCTTCCGGATACTGTATTCTCTGTGGTGCAAGGAAGGAAGCTAACAACAAGCCCCTGTCCGTCGCGTGAATGTGGAGAGAACCTGTGCCGAGAACTTAGCATTCAGTTAGCGCTAAGCAATTCATGTGCTGTTTTCGGTATTAATGAATATTGTCGACGTCGTAAAGCCATTATATCTAAAAATTTAGGACTCGGGAATCAGTGGGTAAAGGCTGTGAACATGCTGGGAACTTTGTCGAACATTAGTTGACTTCTTACCATCACTATCACATCAACTTCATGGACTGATACTTATTCTCTTGACTTAACGGCCATAATACCACTTCAACTACCTACGAAACGGCCTCATATGCTATCGAATTTTACGGCAGGCTCACAGTACAAGAAGAAACTAAATGGTTGGCTAAGCTATGCATTTGCCAGGTTCGTGCATTGGGCTCTGGCTCAGGCAGTTGTTACTGCGCCTGCGACTATACTTGTAACAAGAACTACTGCTGACGAGTTTTACTCGTTCATTTATTTTCTCTACAGTGAAGTCTTCGTCATAGTCTCGTTAACGCTCTTCTTGCCGATATGCCTGGAGCAGTTCGCGAGGGACAATGGATATCTGTTACCCGACAAGATAGTGTCTTGTTCCGCTGCTTCATCACCTTCGCCGCGACCACCGATCACAACTGCAGATGGCGACGCGTTGGCTGAGGCTGCGCGATGTGTTGTCAAGATTGGGTGGGTATGGATAGACAGTGCGAGCTTCAGGTACGTGCGTTCTCCCGCTTTAAGTGTTTGTGTTTGTGATTTATGTTTCTTCTGCGTTCTTAGCTTGTATGTGTACTCAATATCGGTCGCGTTGCAGGCGTTGACTGTGATTTCCATGGGAGGCATTGCGGACCATCGTGAGTTTTCTTATATGCTTGCTAAAATCTCTCAAAAACTATAACGTTAAGCAAATACCGCTTTGAATTACAGCACCACACCGCAAGCTCCTCCTGCTTAGCTTTGCTGCTCTGGGCTCAATAGCAGCCACGTTGTTTCTTCTCCTCCCATCATCCTCCCCGGTATGGTTCTTGTCCGCCATCCTCGCCATGTCTGCAAACGTGGGTTTCGGAGCGTCAACAGTTGCAATGAATTCATACATTCCATCTTTGGCGAAGGAGGCCCCGGAAGTGGTCAAGGTGCTTGAAGAGCTAGAAGTCAGCACAGGGGACTTGAATAGGGAAGGTGGAACAGGAAGAACCGATCCAAACTCGAGCGCAGAGAGCGCCACGGCACCTCTCCTTGCTAGTTCGAGTCATCCCGAAGATGTCAACGACTCTTCGCACTTAGATGGCAAGAGAGTGGCGGAGCTGGAGAAAGAGTACCAAGCTGAGCTTTCACGAGCCACTTCCCGTATCTCCTCTCTCGGAATAGCTCTGGGATACGGTGCAGGAATATGCATGCTCATCGTTGCGTTGATCCCTGTGACGATGCTCAAAGGGACCACGTTTGCCCTGAGGTTGGCGATCGGCCTGAGCGGGGTGTGGTGGGCTGTGTTCACGATTCCTGCGGCGGTTTGGCTGCCTAGTACAGCGAGTACTATTGATGTTCGTTACAGGGAGAGAGTTGGTCGACGGGTAGAAGATGTGGATCTCGACGACGATAAAGACTGGAGATTTGGACAAGAAGTTGCCGCTGCTTGGATCAGGCTGGGAAATATGCTTCGGTGGAGGGAAATCAAGAAGTTGAGGAATACGTTCAAGTATCTCGCTGCTTGGTTCCTTCTTTCTGATGGTGCGTCTCTCTTGTGATTCTTTGGTGAAGAAATGGCAGTTAACTCTTTCATGTTTGCAGGCTTTACTACCATTACGTCTACCGCCATCCTCTTCGGGAAAACATCTCTGCACATGTCTGCATCGTCCCTTATCCTCATAGGCATACTCACTCCAACGTCAGGGATCATAGGCTCCCTCGTTTGGCCTATGATCCAACGTCGCGTGGGATGGTCGAACCTTAAGATTCTCGTCATGCTTGTGGTGATGGCGTCTGTGATTCCTGTCTACGGATGCTTAGGCTTCATCTTTGAGGGAAAGACGAGGTTTGGAGGGTTGACTACGGCAGGAGAGATGTATGGGTTGGCTGTTTATTTTGGTTGGTACCGCACATTCTTTTTAATTTATCATATATTGACGTGATTGGTAGGCTCGGTGTATGGTGCATTCCAAGGGTATGCAAGAGCTTTCTACGCAGAACTTTTACCACCTGGCGAAGAAGCTAGGTGGTACGGTCTATTCTCAATCACTGACAAGGTATGATTATCCCCTGCATCAATTTGTCACCCTTGCTAATTATATTTATATATCTTTCCTAATCTTTTACAGTCGAGCTCCTTCATCGGCCCCCTTGTCGTTGGCCTCATCTCTGACATGACAGGCAATATTCGTTACTCGTTCTTCTTCCTTGTTTTTATGATTTGGCTCGCGGTGCCTGTGCTTATGAGTGTCGATGTGGATAGAGGGAGGGAGGACGCGCAGAAATATAAATACGAAGGTTAAGGTGGCATGTTCTCGGTGGTAATGTGGTGTACACATTTATACTGTATCTGTGCTACTTACCACTAGCTAGGCGTTGTTTTGTAATTAGTTGATAGTGGTGCACGCGTTCAGAATTTTGGAATCTCGATAAAGGTCGTCCAGTCCAGCTTTGGCATTTAGCTTAGTAGCGAGTTACAGACAACGGGTGACCCATGTCAGTGGTAGTAGCACTCATAAATCAACTGGTTATGTTTTTTTTTCCTTTCTGATTTTTTTTCATTGTACGCTGAATAATTAAATGGGAAAAGTAACATTGAAAGAGTCAATTCTTTTTGAAGCAGATCAATGCATCGAGAAACCTCGGTGGGATAGTTGAACAGCCAATGTGGCCTTACATTACTATTGCGTGTAGCTGCGGGCCTATGAAGGGCTAAAGTTAGTGTTTCAGTGGCTGCTCAGCATATTACTACCAGGACAGTCTCATGTTGTAATGCACCCCAGCAGCCAAGTAATGTCGGCGCTAAACATCTAAATTTAGAACAAGAGAAAATCGACTTGGGCTTAGGGCATCTTACAACCTAGTAAGGCGCGTAAACATACTTTAAACTTTGAATCCGCTGGGATAGAATAGTTATAACTTATGATTTAGCACTCAACACTCAGATACAGATCAGGCTGCCAGTGCGGAATTTGAGAAAGTGATAGTTCTACAGTAAAAGTAATAAAACTATCCAGCAATGAAAGTATTTGCATAGATAGATGATTGTATATATATATGCAATACTCGGTCAATAATCCGGATTTATATTCGACGTAGTTCCTACTCTGTTTATAATACAAACTAAACTTTGAAATTTTACATTAGAAGAAAATTACTCAATAGCTGTACGCGTTGTACATTGCAACAAATAAAGATGGATATCATCTGAAAGGTCTATCCCTCCGCAGGCTTGGAAGATCTACTCCAACTTCTCTCCGTCGTGAACGTGGCTCCTCAAAAGAAAAGAGGTGCCGTTGAAGCGGATAGAACACAAATAGCTGGTTGATTCTCGCACTTGTAGCAGGCAACAACCCTCACATCACCAAGTTTACGTCCCCTTTCCTGAAGAACACAATTGTTCAACATGATATATCAAGTTAATCAATCAAAGATACGAACCGACATGATGTTTCTTTTCAAAAGGGAAATTGCATCATTCATTATGATACTTTGATCCCTTAACGCTTCCATGTGCCCCAAAGACATTCTCATCTGGTGGAGCAAGGATTAGTTTAACATGAAATACGCTTATTCGTGATTATCGCATTCTCACCTTGAATCGCTCAACGTGTTGGCTCAACAGCCGACTGAAATCCGCTATTCTCGCTTTATCTCTTTCCGCACAAAAGATCTTTTTGTACCAAGGAATGTTCGTCAAAGTTACTGTTTTCATTATGTCTATAATTGATGCGAGCCCTCTTTATTATCGAGACGTGTCAGCGTGCTCTGGTGAGGGGGGTTACATATCATACTAGCAACTCACATTTGAAAATCGCGAATATATAGGGGCACTATCGCTTCAGATGCACCGACTATCATGGGGCTATTGTTCATTATATGCAGAAGACCCTCGGCCGATTCCACAAGAGATTGTGCATCTCTCGTATTAGTTTTTACAGTCTAAAAGCAACATGTAAGTCGTGTGTGTGAATATGGGCAATAATGGGGACAGATTTCTTACCTCAGCAATGTTTATAATTTCGAGGGCAATTCCAGCGGCTCCTTTGATTCCGGGTAAGGGAGCCAAACTATCTCCCACAGCTGCATCAATTCTGAAGGCAAATTTTACCTTGCTCATTCTAACAGCATTCTCATGAATTCCTGATTTCTTCCACCTAAGTTTTGATTTTAATTTCTTCAGACGTGTGGCGTGGTCAACGGCTGTAAGACCTCTTTCTTGATTGTTGAGTACCGTACCAACTTCCTTGGGAAGTTCCACTGGCGCCGACTCGACTTCAGTCACCTCTTTCAAGGCGCTCAAGGGTGTTTCTTCGCCTTGCTGGGGTAGTACAGCATTGCTAGACTCATGGAAGTATTGGTTTGACATTAATGTCACTTTGACCACGGTCTGCAAGATCCTTTTTCTTTTCCATGGCATTCTAAGCTTTGGCTTCAGCGTCATGAAGTTCCGTTTCGGCTTTTGAGAGTCCAAAGGAGTACTCGGCACAGGGGAAGTCTGTTCAAGGTGCTGCAGGGACCTCGAAGTATCTTCCTCGCATTTTCTCGAAAGGAAAGGGCGACTACTGCGAGATAGTAGCCTGAGTGTCAACATGTTATTGGAGCGATTGGGGCAGTATGCTGAACGTCAAGGCTCAGTGTTCTGCGAGGATGAAATCGGAAATTCCCAAGGGTAGAGCGGGATAGGATATCAACGATTTAGCGATTCAGCAGTACTATGTAGGTGAATGGATGCTCTGAAGATGCGGCAGTGCCTAGTACTCGGACACTTCTTCATTATGATTGATGAATGCAGTTTCATCAAAACTTCAAGGGTCCTGTCAAGCATACAGATACCGGGAAAGGTATTAGTGGCCAGGATAATCTTATAACCCGTTAGTACTCAAAATATCATATGCCTGACAGCAACCAGCGCTGGCAGTTGTGGAGTATGATCTCGTTCTGCAATTCGTCGTGACGATTAGCGCCGGCCAAGCGATGGAGGCGGCTAAACTTGAGTCTAAATTTAGATTATTAACAAGTGCGAAGTCCACCTTTATACATTACTGTATTATATGCATCTCACCTATCTATGCAAATGTTATATAGTTTCCACAAGTTTCAAAGACCTGTCGTTCGGTAAATATAAGTATGAAATCGAACCAGGGACGACTGGGCGGCGTTTGTCATCGAAAGGTTCATTACTTCAGTAATCTGCCATAGGTGCCGTACACACTGGAAGCAATCACTAAGATATACGATTCATTCTTAGTAAGAAGCGAGAAAAAAAAGCAAAGACAATTAATATTCAATGTGCCAGTGAAATGGTGGTGTTGTTTATCCTCTCACTAGGAGCTCCGTGACTCGGTCTTTCGGTCGTATCATAAACAAAACCTTAGTGCTCACGAATGTCCCTCGTACAGAAAGTATAGCTACTCATCTGTAACCGAAAAATGTATCGGGGTCCAAGTACTTGTCCATATCTCGAAAGGAAGTTCTGCTATGCATACACTGCTTCTAAGAGAACAAAGAAAGGAAAACGGATCATCATGTTCGCGTGCGCGATACGCCACCCCCGTCACCGTTCTCCGGGGCCAACAGCCACGCCCTCTCCGGATCCTGATTTTCCGATCCATTTTTAGGTGTAATTGGCTCGGGGGCAGGACTTGTAGTAGTAGTAGTCTTTTTAGTCATCTATATCAAGAAGAAGGGAAAAGTCCAGGACTGTTAGTTCCCCCATTCTGCCGCAACTGCAATAACAAGAGCACAAAACTACTCACAGCAACATATACAGCAGAAACGACGATCATAGTAGCTCCAAGCAAGGAGAGCAGAGCAGGATAGGTATGGAAAAAGACAAATTCAAGGATCATAGCAAAGATGAGCTGTCATTCTATATCAGTAAGGTTCATTTCATCGGACTGGGAAAACCAACCTGAGTATAAACAGCCATACTTCCCCGCCCGGCAGATTCACGCTGAAGACCCATGGTCAAAAACATCTAGTAAAAAGCAATGTTCAATTGATTTCTCGTTCGGAAATCCACAAGGATTGATATTATAACTCACCTGAGCCATAAAGCCGAGAACACCGATGACACATAGCAAAATTAGCCATTCAGGATTACCAGCAGGGAACACAAATGGTGTACGAGTAATCATCATTCTGCAGGAGATGGATTATGAAGATTAATAGGGGTAGTGCAATGAAAGTATAACATTGGCGGCTTCAATGCGGCGCGGGATAGAAGAAGGGAAGGAAAGAAGTAATAGGTGAAAGTCGCTCACCCAATGCTGGAGCCAATCACGCACTGCATCGAAAATGCAACCATCGCATGCATAGGGTGACAACGTTTTCCGATGGCTCTTATGGAGGTGTCTAAAAGGTTATAGAATGTCAGTCAATGTCCATCCGCGACTTAAAGAAACATGAGGTATTCGAAAAACACGATAGAACGTACAGGCTATAGTTGATCCCAGGACACCAAGAAGTCCCGCTCTATTTGATTGTCACGAGAGAATGAGAAAGTGAAGCGAACGTTGTGGTAAGTACATACCCAACA
>Ga0247779_1001451_pt1 | contig 11429 bp, 12 predicted proteins | sample UWRJL221509R5_FD_179925 | JGI IMG/M metagenome (GOLD analysis project Ga0247779, IMG submission 179925) | Plant litter microbial communities from Arlington Agricultural Research Station in Wisconsin, United States - UWRJ-L221-509R-5 | ecosystem: Environmental > Terrestrial > Plant litter >...
ATGCCTACTATTCGGGAACTTGCACGGTCAACAACCCAGCTATGTAATTGCAAGCTCTGTTTTGGAGGGATGTATTATTTCTATGACTCCTGCATGATCGCCCCCAATAAACTGTTCTCGTGTCGTATGAAAATAAATAAATGAGCACTTATTGAGACTCTCAAGATACACCAGATCCAATACAAGGACATCCATTGGGCTCGTGGAGCTGTAAATTGTGAGGCGCTCGCCAATGGAATTATTCATAAGTAAATATAATATGTCGCTCCAGGTAATCTGGACTGGAGCGGCGCGTCATAAACGGGACTTCTGAATTCTCCGAGACATAAAACTTTTGAAATCACGATCAAAGAGATCCAAAGAGATCCTTACGCTCGCCAATGGGAGTACAAGTAAATATAATAAGTCGCTCCGGCAATCTGACCGGAGCGGCGCGTCATACACGTTGCGCAGGATTTAAGAAAAATTAAGAACAGGACTTTTGAACTCAAAATTGGTACTCAAAGGGTCTCCGAGACATAAAGCTTTCAAAACCATGAACAAAGACATCCTTATCGCCATCTACGCGTATAAAAGACGTCGTATCCTTCTTGCCTAGATACTAGTATCGCTTCAACCCCGTTGATTTAGTGAACACGATGAAAAGTAAACAGGTTGGTAGTATTACATGCCTTACGAACACGATCTCATTTATTCACCCTAGACTGCTATCCTGTACGCAAAATTGCTGGAAGAGCTTGACACTGCTCAGTGAGTTATTTTTCGAATGTGTTGTAACTCTATTCATTAGCTTCAGTAGCCAGACCGGTCGGAGGCGGAGTATAGGCAAGATCCCTGATGAAGTATTATCTGATATATTTCTGTTATGTTTGCCCCCGTCGGACACACCAGAATACGACGAGTCTGTCGTGTTTATTTCCCCATCAGACGGTAGCTTGCCATTTACCCTCTTGTTCGTTTGCAAGCGATGGCGATACGTCGCGCTCGATACTTCTCACCTCTGGAGGAATGTTAAGGCCCCCTCACTTGGGTTTGACCTGTCCGCGTTCTCGGCTCGGGCTATGTCTAATCAACTCAAATCTCTTCATCAATGGCTCTCCTTTTCAAAACAACTCCCGCTTTCGATCAAATTCATTTCGCCTAGTCAGGAATTCTTAAGCTCCTGCAATCGTCAGCTTTATCACTACGCCCCATTCCTCGACGGGAACAGTGATCCTAATCGACATGCATGGAACGTACTTCTTGGTATAATGCAGGAGGAGAACAGGTGGACAAGATTTAACGTAGTTTTTGACCATTCCATCCTTCACAAGTTCCTCTCATCCACTCAATTCCAGCAATCGTCTGGCTTGGCAACCTACCTGACGCATTTGGAGGTGTCCTTTGAAGGTCTATTTACGATGGTGGATATCGCCAACCTCGAGCGCCTGTATGCCTGGATCAAGAAACTACCTGCGCTGCGTAGTCTTGTCCTTCGAGAAGATCGCCTATTGGGCGCCAAATGGTTATTCAAGGACCTAAGCGCTTTGCCATTTGGAACTACACCAAAGATCGAATTCCACCGCTTCGACATGAGTGCAAAGGATGGTGCGCATGCTCTTTCTCTCTGCGCCTCTGCTGAAGATGTTTACCTCGTGGGGAAAAACGCATTCAGTAACCCACTGCAGTACGATGGCATGATGCACATTCGGTCACCTCGAACATTCGCAAATATGTCGCGGCTCTGTTTGATCGGGATTCAATTTCCTACTTCCTTACTTTCCCGATCTACCTTCCCTTTCCTGGAACATCTCGAGATATATTCCTGCATGGAATCGTCTCATGTTTTGACCCATGTCGAATTTTCGCAATTTTTACACTTCTCTACCAAATTGAAGACGGTCATCATACATTCCAGGAGAATGAGTGTGCGTGACACATTCTCCCTCCTCTGCATTCCCGCTCTTCAGCTCGTACCTTGTGTGGACCTACACTTCGACATGTGTAGTAGCACAGACCAAGTAAAGGTTATCATGACGGACTTGGCATATCAGTGGTTCAGGGACGGTCCAAACTTTATTGTTTGGCGGTACGATACCAATCATACGGGGAACAATTTCGGCTGGAAGTTATTGGACGAAGACGAGATTTTAGTATGGGAGCTCAAGAACGGTATTGCTCACCATCATATGTAGTATATCGTATCATCCATCCCACCACCTACTTCGATACACCAGATAGATCAGCTCCTTTAGTTACGTGTTGATAGTACAGAATGATTTTGTTTTGACTACTCCCTTTTCCTGAAAAGTTAACTACTTTCTACCACTAGGTGGATATATTACGCAAAGCTTAGCTGTTGAAACATGATAAACCTTTTCTATGAGGGTCGTACTCCTAACGCCATACTTTCGAAGAACGCATTGCTCTGTGCCAAACTCTTTGATACGGAATATCTGACCGAAATATTCGCCCGGCTCAAAGGCTACAACAATATCCTCCCGACGACATGGTGTGCAAGGAACCACTTCGCGAAGGGGAAGTTGCTTGAACGCCATACCATCCCTAACATTTACTACTTCGCTAATAATGTTTCGGATTTCATAGAGCTTGTTAGCCTGTCCTCTCTCCGTAATTAATATACGTAGTCCTCTCATTTTTGGATCTGTTAGCCAAGTCGATGTCGGTTGATCTGGGTTCTCTTGACCGCCTGGACCTTGAGGTGTTCGAGATGATGGGTCCCACGCATCACCTGTGGGGCTGCATGGCGCAGGCATTGGAGTTGAAGCAGCAGCATATAAAGGTATGTCAGGCAGAGCAGGCAAGCGAGTCGATTTATGGGTACTGCCTTCCGAAGGCACGATATCAACAAGGCTCTTCATCAGGCTAAAAAGATTCGAATTAGTGGCAAATTTAAAGTATCGAATTGGTTTACCTCACACTAATTTTAACTCATTTAGTTTGAATTTTTCACGGAGTGGGTGATTGAACAGATCAAGCGACACAAATGCATGGCCATCGATGGTTACGTCCCTTATCGTACCTTTGACCCCTTTGAAATGATGTGCCCCAACCACCATCACAGGCTTCCCGATAAACCTAGCATTGGGATTATCACTCATGGCGCGACGATCCTCAAAGGTGAGCGCTGAGACCTTTCCGAGATCTCTTAACGTTGGAGCCTCGTCATTGAAACGAAGTTGCTGCCAGGAGCAGGTAAACTAAAACATATGTCATGTTGGCAATGTAAGTCAGGTAAAACAGTTCTTAAAACTTACTTCGACATCATCCTTGGGATCGAATACAACTATTGTGGGATCCTCGACCGCTACAATCCAACCGAGTTTATCCTGTTGGGTTCCTACTGTGATAAGCACCTGGTCACCTATCCTGAACTCTTTTCGGACTTCGTAGCGCATGACAGTTTCTATAAGATTCATGGATGGCAGATGGATGGTAACTGTGTCGTCGGACACGTCTTGTACCAATCCTGTAAGTCCTTGTAATTCTCCGATACATTTAACGCGATCTCCGATTATTATATCATTTTGCGCAATTCGTAATTTTGTTTCGCGTTGCATCTTTGCAGTGAGACCTTCGCAACTATTAAATAAGTCGAATTCCTGAGCTGTTGGTAGTGCCTGACCGCCAAAGGAAGCTGCAAAAGTGGGTGGTCCGCGTATGACTAGAAAGCCTTCACCGCTGTACCGGTCTTCCCTAAACCCGAATTTGATGATAGGTCCTGTAAAAAATGTAACGCTATCTTCACCAAATTCTGCGACAGCCAACGCAGCGTTGAACATCATCTGCATAGGTCGGACACCCTTACATTGCTTTACCAAGGGAGGTCGTGGAACCAGCCAAAACTCAAATTCATTCGGCTGTGCCGTAGAAATAGCAAGTGCTATGTCGCCAACGTAGTTGCGCAACTTTGTATTTATGCGACGCATGCGTACCCATGTAGCGTGCCCCATTTTGTGTTCTTGAACCAAGGACAAGACTGAATCTTGCACACCGTCATTTCTTGTGACAATACGAAGGTCGCCCAATGTTGTTCGTGATCCCATTCTCGCTCGTTCCTTCGCTCGTTCCTTAGCCCGTATGATGAGTTCTTCATATTCGCGATTGAGCTCGGATTCCTCCCGTGTTGGAGAAGCGTGTCTCAATGCATTAAAGCCGAGATGATGCTCAGGTTCAATCAAATCGTCCACCAAAAATTCTAAAGGTGTAGCGCGTACAACATGAAATGTGCACATTGATTGGAAAATAAGAACATACCTCCACTTTCTTCTTCTAACACTTCAAGATCGCTTTGTTCATCTTCATCTTCATCTACGCCGGCTTCTAGATCGAGAAAAGGGTTCTTATATTGGACGCAACCATTACCAAAAGATGTATGTCATCGTTGGGGTTGTACGTACCATATCTGTCCTGCGCTTTTTTGCAGGCCGAAAATTTGTTTCTGACATTTTGGACTTTCAAAAAGGCTTATGGAAATGTTGATACCAGAAAATAGGCGCCTATTCTAACCAACGATACAATTTCTAATTTAATATATTTTTCGCGATGATGGTGGAAAGGAAAGAAGCGGAAAGCGGAACTGGAAACGTTTTGAAGGCCGACGCATTAGGGCCGTCTCCATCACTTGATGGCTTGACATTCACACGGCCGTGCCTGTTCGATTCCTTCGCTTTTGCTTTCGACTCTCATGGTCGCTTTTTCTTTATTCAAAATACGTATCCAAGTAATTAGTTAAAATAGAAATAGACACTGGTAATCTTACTTATGTACGCAATATCAGAGAAGGAAAATGAACAACGAACAAGTATGTATTACTTTGCCGGGAACTAAATCCAAAAGTGAACATTCGTTATCAGGTTACCAAAGGGACAGAGGTAAGATACAGGTATAATAAAACGTACAGCCTACTAAGAAGGTTAAATGTCTAGAAACTAGGATCAGGGAGGGAAAGCCGTCAGGGAGTCGATGAGACGACATCGCACATAACGGTGCGTCGTCTCGTTTACGAAACTAATTTGATCCTGGCGTTGCAGGGGTTAAGCAGACACGATTTGGATCAAGATTTTGAGCTCTTATAGACATCCTGCTCACGTATACTATACCCTCTAACAGGTTTGTATACTTATGGCCTCGCTTGTAATTGTCACAACCCTGGCTAAGCGCGGACCCAGATCCCTGAAATCATACTCTCCTCTCCCATAATATACCAATATACCATGAGAAGCACTTTTCAAAACGAAATCGAGTTTTCTTGGAGTTTCCATTCAAATGTCTCCGGCAAATTCACCACGGCGAACAAATGGACGACCGAGAGCGAGTCTTCGGCCCGCGCAACCCGATGAACAAAGCCTTTCACCCTAATCTCTCTTTCACTTGGGTTTAACCAGTCCTCATGGAGTCGCTGAAATCAAATGCAAGAATACAAGATGCCTTCAAACAGAGACTCAAGAAACAAGAAATAATTTTGCAAGCAATGAAACGAAAGCGACACACCTTTTCCAATAAGGTACAGTCCTTTTCGCTTGTTCTAGTTAGCACTGACTTTGCTTTCAGAACGTTTCAGAAGAGGGAAATTATGGGGATTATCAAGGGACAGATCTTCAAGAGACTCTGGTATCTGAGGGGAATATGAGGAACGAAGAAGAACGGTCCGAAGTCATAGTTGAGTCGCATGCCATGTGTCGATTTATCGTGCCAATATGTCTTTATGGAAGGTCGAGAACACAGGGATGGGGCTACTTGTCAGCAGAAATAAGAACCCGGAGGGCGCCGATGCCTCTCAAATCACTATGCCCATTGTATCTTTGGATCGGCGTGAACTTAGCAATGCAGTGGAGGTACCCTATGGACAGCAACTCGAGCTCCAGATGCTTGAAAAGCAATTGAATGAAATGAACGAAGCCTTTCGGATTAAAGATGATCAATACCTCAAGGCTGTCGAAGTTAATCAAATTTTCCTTGGAAATTGAAAGTAACTAATGATATTGTCTCAGGCCGGGCTTGGTCGTACCAAGGAGCTGGAATTAGTCAGGTCCGAGCTCGAACAGCAAACTTTAACGATTGAAATCGGGGAAAAAACTCTTTTGACTATTATGGCGGTAAAATAGCAGGTATAACACTTCAAAAGCCAAATATTGATTCATTGAACTAGGAGAACGAGGGCTTGAAAAATGAACTGTCTGTTTCTCGAAATAAAGTTTGCGAAGTAAGAAATGCTAGTATCATATAATTTCTACCTTCTAACCGTCTTAGAACGAAATGGCGTACAAATCAGCGATGGAGAATGCCAACAAGGCATGGGACCGTCTTTGTGCCTCCGAGACCGCGAATAAGATTCAGTTGACACAGCTCCAAAAGGTGAGTCGGTAACCACGCAATCTTCGTGTCAATTTAAATAAATTTAAATTAGGAATTAAACGCATTGAAAGGAGAAAATGAGAAGATAAAAAAGGTGAATGTGAGCTCTAGCTGTTTCGGCGTAGCTCATGGTATAAACTAGGATGCCGATGCTCTCCATCTCGAACTTGGAGGTTTGCAGAATGTGAGATATTTCGTGATTTTTATATTTTATCCTACCTGACGTGTAGTAGCTCCAAGCTAAACTTGCAGAAGTTGCAGAATGTACTATCTGTACTAAGTTCCTGGAGAAACCGACTATGTGAGAGCGACACGAAGAGAAGTCAAAGAGAGACTGACATATTCTACACAGCTTTGCATGTGGGCACGTAATCTGCTCTTCATGTGCAAAAAAATGGAAAAAAGAATGCAACGAAGAACTCGCAAATTCTAATGAAAGTCTTTTGAAGAAGAAAGAGAACAAGTGCCCCTTCTGTCGGAAAAAGGTATCAGAGATGTCGCAGGACATATACCCTCTGAAGTCCGCCTTTTCATTGGTGAAAGAGTTTATTCAGAGTAGGCAGGAGTCGCCTCCGGAAGTAGCTGCAGACGTGATAGACGTGGACGCCATGGATTTGGGCATGGAATGATTATAATCCGTAGAATCCATGATTTGCCGGGTGTGCGGTGTGCCTGCCTCGTGCCTTGGGCGCTCCAGGCGACGTCGGAAGCAAAGGTCCCTTTGTAACTATACATAGATAGAAAACCTTTCATGAGCAGATTTAGACGAGACGAGACAAAGACATTCGGTGACCTCCTATAAAAGACGGCTCAAGCCTGCCACTGAATGCGCATACCCCTTCCTTCCTTTTAACTGAACCGCTCAATAAACCAGTTCCAGCGTGAGTTATGCTGCATTCGTAACAGAAGTTATATACTCATTACCGACTTGGACCCCTTTAGTCTTGTGCAAGAAACGATGAAAGGAACAGAGGTTAGTCCACAACTTACTATATGTCAATGAGTCCCAGCTTCATTAACAACCGTAGATTGCTGCACTGCCAGTCGACGCTAAACCGCTCGTCAGCTTGCGCCCACTTCCCTCGTAAGCTACTTCATGTTTGTCATGGAAGCTGTATATGTCATTGACCACGATGCCCTATAGTTATGCAAAAACAAACAAACAGGTTAGCATTCAATTTACCTTCTTAGTGAATGACAGTCTCATCGTATAGCTTAGATTGTTGCACTGGTCGCTAAACCGCTCGATAAACGCCTTGATCTCACGTACGTTGTTCCACAGTCGTCGTAAGGGCTGTACTTATTTTTTTCTTCTCAGTGAGCTGGGTATAAACAAGCTCGCAACGGAGATATTATCCGAAATTTTTATTTTATGCTTGCCACTGCCATCCAACGAATCAGTATTTGATTCAACTAGTGTGTTCATTGTCCCGTCGGACCATGGTTTTCCATTTAACTTGCTGTTCGTATGTTACCGATGGAGACTAGTTGCCCTCGGTACCTCTCGCCTCTGGCGCAACGTTCAGGCCCCTCCACTCCGGAATGATTTCACAAGCGATGCTATGGCTGGTGAGCTCAAGTCCTTTACCCAATGGCTCTCCTTCTCGAAGGAACTCCCGCTTTCGATTCGATATGTGTCGCCAATCCTAAATTTGATACGCTTCCTCCCACTCAGGACGACGAGCAGTCCTATCCACCATGCGTGGAATGTATTCACGGCCATGATGAAAGAAGAGAGAAGATGGACCACATTCGACATGTCTATTGATCCTTACCTGCTCCACGTTTTGGTCTACGAAGCCATCAAAGCCCATCGATCTTCCATCTTAGCGGTTAATCTAACTTCGTTGGCCATCTCATTTGAAGGTGGCTTCGGCCTGGAGGATATTGAAAACATCGACAGGCTTCATACATGGATAAAGCAACTACCCGCTTTGCAAAACCTTGTCCTCAACGACGCGAAGCTCCTAGAGGGGAATCAATGGGTACTTGATGACCTGACCGCTTTGCCGTTTGGTAACGTACCAAAGATCGAGTTTTGGCGAATCCAGATGACAGCAAAAGATGGTGCACATGTTCTTTCTTTATGCCAATCTGCTAAGCAGGTTCGTCTTTGCGGCCTAAACCATTTCAACATCCCAGAGCAATACCTTGATATGATGTCCATTCAGGCACCCTCTCAGAATTTTGCCAACATGAAGCGACTTGGCTTGTTCGGAGTTCAATTTCCTACCTCCCTCCTTTCCCGATCCACTTTTCCCGTTCTTGAATTTCTCGTGATTCTATCCTGCATGGAGCCTGTTTCGGACATTTCAGCACCCTACGAATTTTCGCGCTTTTTACGTGTTTCTGGCGCTCCGTTGAAAACAGTTATCATCGACTCCAGAAGAATGAGCGCTCGCGACGCATTCGCCTTCCTCTGTATTCCCGCCCTTCAGCTCGTACCTTGTGTAAATATATACTTCGAAATATCCGGCCCAGAAGAGGTAAAGGCTCTTATGACGCACATGGATTATCAGTGGTTCAGGAATGGTCCCGATTTTATGGTATGGAATAACAAGAACGATCTCAATATCGGAAGGACCGATGGGGAGTTTCCCAAAAGTTGCTTCGGCTGGAAGTCACTAAAAGAGGGCGATGTTCTGTTGTGGGAACTCAAGAAGGGCATTGCTCACTATCACGGTTCTGCCTAGCTAATGTAGAACGAGCCATTATTGCCATTATTTTGTGTTCCGTACTCCTATAAAAAACGATTACATTAACCAAGAATTTTATGTGCTTAATTAATATGCTCTGTTAAATAATGACTGGTATCTATATGTTCTCGTTGGTTTGATAGGCACGATTGATAGGCACGATGGTGCGTGATGTTTTTATCAATGCAATCGACTGACTGGTTGGCACTCAAAAATTTGCAGAAAATTTGCAGACTCAAGTGCAGCGGCTCTTCGATTTTTGCACGCATAAAGTGCATAATTTGCGTAAGCGTCCCCAAATTCATCTCAAATCGTGAACTAATTAGACCCCATTTATTTAGATTTGCATGAGCTAGCATCCGCGAACTCACCTCGCGTCGTCTTCGGATTCGACTCACGTGCTGCCATCGCGTCTCTAATTAGAACGCGTCTTTTTTTATTTTTGCATACGCGTTTTCCATCGTGGCTGAACGAACGAGTTAGCATCGTACACAGCTTTAACCACAACCGCTTCGATGGCTACATAATCCTCCACCTCCACCCTTCAAGCTCGCCGCCATGTTCAAGCCGCCGGTCATGGTGGCCTTTGACGAAGATCCTCGGTACTAATTGTGGAGTACGTACAGGTTGGGTTTCCATGTTTCATTTCACGTCAAAACCCAAATCGACCAAGGCGACGAGGAATAAACAAGCTATACCTACGACTAATGACGAGGAGGAGGACGAGAACGAGAACGAAGAAGACCACCACGGGCCCACGCGCGAAACGCGCTTTGGCGCGTGAGGAGAGTATATGTGCTGTTTCTGGGCACATTCAAGGTATCTCCACCGCTGCTGCTCCTGCGTCTACCACCATGAGGAAGACGACGACGATGACGAGCACAAAAAATGCGACGAGTGTATCGGCCAAAGTTGGTAGTGGTAGCAGAACAAAAACCTCGATAGCACCGCCAGCTGTACCGGTGACAGCACCACCGTAGTCCCAGTCCCAATCCCAAGCATCCCAGCGCCCAACCACAACACGTACAGCACCCAATGCGACACGTAAACTGCACGAGAGCATCATGTCCGATGTGTTGCAGTACGAGGCGCAAGTCGCCAAAGCAAGGTATAAGTCCAGGGAGGGGAAGACAAAGAGGAAGGACGATGAAGAGGGTGTGGGTGTGGGTGGGGAGGCGAAGAAGAGGAAAGTTTTTCGTGAGGAGGAGGAGGATGGACAAGAGCATATGACGAAGGCACATACGAAAGCCAAGGCTGTGAAAGGCAAGGGCAAAGGGAAAAAGAAAGAAGACAATGAGGATATGGACGTTGATGAGAACGACGAGAAGGTGGTGGTGGTGCGACGAAATCGCACGTCCTTTTCTTTCTCTATAACGAGCGAATACTGATGTTGATTGATGTTAATAAATTTCAGGAAATCACGCTCAGCGCTCCCTGGAGATGGTATCGTGATTAGAACAACGCAGGCTACGCTAGTTGTTGAAGAATGTCGTTGCGTTCGTGTTTTTTGGCGTTGCGTTCATGATATTCGGCATAGGACTTGCACAGGGAGTCATTCTTCCTCACAATTGTGAGCAGTGCATCTCATCGGTTGTGCAAAATCCCAACTGAGGAAAGTGCTGGTCGAGAAACGCGAATGGAACAACGCTTATAGATTTTCTTACTCGTTACGGCATTCGAGTATCTCGATAAACAGCTTGTGGGCGTTCGCGATAGGTTGGAGAATGCGGAGGAAAGCGAGGATAGCAATAGGGCTGAGGTTTTGATGGATATATGTTTCAGAGAGAATGGCAAGGAGTGGAGGAGCGACGCGTGAGTTTTCTTTCGATTTTTGTTTAGGTTTCTGGGTCAAGTGCCAGGCTTAACTTCACTGGTGAGCGAGCTGTTGTTCTCGATGTGAAGGTGTTCACATCAGTTGTTCTCTTCAGGATCCGTTTGATTTTCGACTTCCCAAGCATGTAAGAGTCTTTGGTGAACTTTATTTTAAATTCGAACTAGAGCAATGTCATTTTTTACAGAAAATGTAAGCGCTTATTCTTCATTCAAACTTTTTCGCCCAGCGATGGCCATCGAGAACGGTCTTGACATTTTACTCTAGTGAGTTTTCTTATTCGAACTAGAGCAATGTTAATATTATTATTTTACAGAAAATATAAGCGCTTATTTATCCGAAGAGGTGGGCGCCTAATTGACGTGTTGACATCGCGTCTAATTAGAACGTGTTCCTTCTATTTATACACACGCGCTTCGGCGATGCTACAGAGAGTCTCTTGGGAGCTACCATCTGCTGGATTAATAGTGATTTGAATATCAAACATGTCCTCATGTAATAACGAGGTAATCAATTAAACTTTTTGTTTTCTCGCGAGTAAAAGA
>Ga0247779_1001452_pt1 | contig 11427 bp, 12 predicted proteins | sample UWRJL221509R5_FD_179925 | JGI IMG/M metagenome (GOLD analysis project Ga0247779, IMG submission 179925) | Plant litter microbial communities from Arlington Agricultural Research Station in Wisconsin, United States - UWRJ-L221-509R-5 | ecosystem: Environmental > Terrestrial > Plant litter >...
CCACGTGCAGCTGGGCAAAGGTTTCGAGGGTGGCCGATTCGCCGAGCGAGGCCACCAGCAGGCGGTGAAGGCCTGTCGTTGCAATATCCATCAGGATCTCAGATGTCGAATTTGACGCCCTGCGCCAAGGGTAATTCACGGGAGTAGTTGACCGTGTTGGTCGTGCGGCGCATGTAGGCCTTCCAGGCGTCGGAGCCGGATTCGCGGCCGCCGCCGGTTTCCTTCTCGCCGCCGAAGGCGCCGCCGATCTCGGCGCCGGAGGTGCCGATGTTGACGTTGGCGATACCGCAGTCCGAGCCGCTCGCGCTCATGAAGGCCTCGGCCTCGCGCACGTCGTTGGTGAAGATCGCCGAGGACAGGCCCTGCGGCACATCGTTCTGCAGGCGAATGGCCTGCTCCAGCGTCTCGTACTTCAGCGTGTAGAGGATCGGCGCGAAGGTCTCGCGCTTGACCACCTCGGTCTGCGCCGGCATGCGCACCAGCGCGGGCACGGCGTACCAGGCATCCGGATACTGCTCGGCCAGCGCACGGCCGCCGCCGCTCACCTCGCCGCCCTGCACGCGCGCATCGGCCAGCGCCTGCTGCATCGCGTCGAAGGCGGCGGAGTCGATCAGCGGGCCGATCAGGTGGCCGGCCACGGTCGGATCGCCGATCTTCAGCTGCGCACGGGCGCGATCCAGGCGGGCGACCAGTTCGTCGTGGATCGAGGCATGCGCGATCACGCGGCGCGTGGTCGTGCAGCGCTGGCCGGCCGTGCCGTAGGCGCCGAACAGGATGCCGCGCACGGCCAGGTCCAGGTCCGCGCTGGGCGTGACGATGATCGCGTTGTTGCCGCCCAGCTCCAGCAGGCAGCGGCCGAAGCGCGCGGCGACGCGCGGGCCCACAGCGCGGCCCATGCGGGTCGAACCGGTGGCCGAGACGAGCGCCACGCGGTGGTTGTCCACCATCGCCTCGCCGACGGCGGCGCGGCCGTTCAGCACCTGCGACAAGTTGGCAGGCGCGCTGAAGCCGTTGGCGATATAGGCCGCCACGGCCTTCTCGAACAGCGCCTGCGTGGCCAATGCCGTCAGCGGCGTCTTCTCGCTGGGCTTCCAGATGCAGCTGTCGCCGGCAACCAGCGCCAGCGCCGCGTTCCAGGCCCATACGGCGACCGGGAAGTTGAAGGCCGAGATGATGCCGACCACGCCCAGCGGCAGGTACTGTTCCATCATCCGGTGGCCGGGACGCTCGCTGGCGATCGTCAGGCCGTGCAGCTGGCGCGACTGGCCGACGGCGAAGTCGCAGATGTCGATCATCTCCTGCACCTCGCCCTCGCCTTCGCTGCTCACCTTGCCGGCTTCCAGCGAGACCAGGCGGGCCAGCGCGGCCTTGTTGGCGCGCAGTTCCTCGCCGAACAGGCGCACCAGCTCGCCACGCTTGGGCGCGGGCACGTTGCGCCACTGCAGGAAGGCTTCATGCGCGCGGGCGACGGCTTCGCTCATCTGCGCCGGCGTGGCCTCGTGGACCGCGCCGAGCGGGCTGCCGTCGATCGGCGAGCGGACTTTCAGGCTGCCGCCGGTGAAGGCGGCAGCGGGAACGCCCAGGGCGTTCAGGAGTTCTTGTGAATTCATCTTCGTATTGTCCTTTCCTTCAGCCGATGCTCTCGACCTGGCGCGACTGCTGGTAGGCCTTGCCGAAACGGTTGGCGAGGAACTCGGGCAGCTGGACTTCCTCCTGGCGGACGAAGCCCTTCTGCGGCAGCTTGCCTTCGCGGAACAGGTCCACTGCGGCGCAGATGCCGGCGGCGGTGGTGATCTGGATCGCCGACAGCGGGTTCGCGCCATCACGCTCGGCGAAGATCTTGCGCGCGAACACTTCCTGCAGCAGCGAGCCGTTCCTCATGCCCGACACGGTGACGAAGACCAGCACCACGTCCTGCATCGTCGCCGGCATGCTCTTGCGCATGATGTCCTTGAGCTTCTCCTGATCACTCTTGAGCTGCAGGTCTTCCAACAGGAACTGCATCAGCTCGCGGTGGCCGGGGTAGCGCACCGTCTTGTAGTCGAGGTTGCGGACCTTGCCGTCCCAGGTCTCGCACAGCGTGCCGAGGCCGCCGGAGGTGTTGAAGGCCTCGTACTCGGTGCCGTCGAGCGAGAAGTGCTCCAGGCCTTCCAGCGGCAGCGCCTCGATCGCGCGGCCGTCGTGGATCGCCTCGCAGGGGTGGCAGTACTCGTTGATCAGGCCGTCGACGCTCCAGGTCAGGTTGTACTTCAGCGCGTTGGTCGGGAAGGCGGGCAGCGCGCCGACGCGCATCTTCACGTCGTGCAGCGTATCGAAGCTCTTGGCCAGGTGGTGGGCCACGATGCCGATGAAGCCTGGCGCGAGGCCGCACTGCGGCATGAACGCGGTCTTGGCGCCCTCGGCGATGCGCTTGATCTCCTTCGTCGCGGCCACGTCCTCGGTCAGGTCGAAATAGTGGCAGCCGGCTTCCAGCGCCAGGTGCGCGGCGGTGATGGCCAGGTGATAGGGCAGCGCATTGACCACCGTGTCCTTGCCGCGCAGCGCAGCGGCCAGGGCCTTCGTGTCCTCGGTGTCGACATGGGCGGCGCCGATGCCCTCGGCCGTCAGCTTGGCCAGGGCGTTGGCGTTCTTGTCGATCACGGTGACTTCGTAATCGCCGGTGGCGTGCAGCAGGCGGGCTATGGTCTGGCCGATGTGGCCGGCGCCGAGCAGTGCGACTTTCATTTCTTCGATCCTTCAGAGAGAACAACGACTTGGATGCCGTCGAGTCTAGAAATTAGAGCCGACGAAAGAAAGCGAGAGTTCGACGAAAAATAAGTCAATTCTGACGATGTGACCGATCAATAATTCAATTCGTCCATTTCCAGGGTTTCACCTGATGAGCGCCGCCAACGACCCGACCGACCGCCAGCTGATCGCCCTGCTTCAGGCCAACGCCCGCGCCAGCACAGCCGATCTCGCCCGCAAACTGGGCATCGCCCGCACCACCGTGGTGGCGCGACTGGCACGGCTGGAGGCCTCGGGCACGATCGTGGGCTACACGGCCCGCCTGGGCAGCGACGCGGCCGATCGGGGCGTCCAGGCCTTCGTCGGCATCACCGTGCAGCCGAAGGCGGGCCGCGAGGTCGTACGCCGGCTGGGCAGCTTTCCCGAGCTGCGCCAACTCGCCTCGGTCAGCGGCGAGTTCGACTACATGGCGGTGCTGCGCGCCGAATCGACGATGCGGCTCGATGCGCTGCTCGACGAGATCGGCGATATCGAGGGTGTGATCAAAACCACAAGTTCGGTCGTTCTGGCGCTGCGCGTCGACAGAAACGCCTGATCGCGGGGGATCGGGCTCTTCCTGGCACGGGGCTTGCGCGTTACATCTACGTCACCCGGAGGGTTCGGGTCACGAGGAGCGAAAGATGAGCAACGGCAAGGTCATGATTTCACGCCGCACGCATCGCGGCATGTTGACGGCGATGAAGGTCCTGGCGCTGGTGGGTCTCAGCTGGGGCGTGGCGTTCCCGGCGCTGTTCTGGAGCCTGAACCGCCTGATCAACTAAGCCCGCGCGTGCGCGCCATCAAGCGCGCCATGCCCAGCAAGGCATCGAGGAAGGGCGTGTCCATGCGCAGGTGCTGAGCCACCTCGCGCACCGCGCCGAGCAGTGCATCGAGTTCCAGCGGCCGGCCTGCCTCAGCGTCCTGCAGCATCGAGGTCTTGAACTCGCCGAGCCCGCGCGTGATCACGTGGCGGTCTTCCGGCTGTTGATCGACCTTGCAACCGATGCGCTCGCCGATCGCCGCCGCCTCGCGCATGATCGAGGTGGTGAAGCGTACGAGCAACTCGTCGGCCATGATGCGGTCCGTCGTCGCGCCGGTCAGCGCCGAGATCGGATTCGTCGTCATGTTGCCCCACAGCTTGAACCAGATGTCGCGCTGGATCCGCGGCGACAGCGTGGTCTGGAAGCCCGCGCGCTGCAGCAGCGACGCCAGCGCGGCCACATGATGGGGCACCCCGCCCGCCGGCGCGCCGATGATCAGGCCGTTGCCCATCACGTGACGCACCAGGCCGGGCTCCGGCGTCGCGCAACTCGCGTGGACCACGCAGCCGATCACGCGCTCGGTCGGGATCAGTCCGGCGATGCGGCCGCCCGGATCCACCGATTCCAGCCGCAGGCCCTCGGCCTCGCCGGACAGGCCATCGAAGAACCACCAGGGCACGCCGTTCATCGCGACCAGCACGCGCGTGTCCGGGCCCAGCATCGCCTTCACCGCCGGCGCGACGGAGGCCAGCGCCGGCCCCTTCACCGCGACGACGACGAGATCCTGCGGACCCAGGTCACCCGGATCGCTGCTGGCGTGCACCGGCACGACCAGGCGTTCGCCACCGATGTCCATCCGCAAGCCCTGCGCACGCAGCGCCTCCAGCGTCAGGCCGCGCGCCAGCGCACTCAGGCGCAGTTCGGCGCCGAGCCGGTGGCCGAGCAGTGCACCCAGCCAGCCGCCGATGGCTCCGGCCCCAACAATGCAGATCCTCGTGACCATCAGACTGCTCCCGTCGGCTTCAATTGCCGGAGCAGTCTCGCACAGCTCAGCGCAGCAGATGCAGCGCCCCGGAAGCCGGCGCATCGGCCGCCGGGGCCTCGACCTCGCTGACCACCTCGCTGACGAGCTCACTGACCTTCGGCGCCCACTTCCACCGCATCAGGAAGGCGGCGCTCGCAGCGCCCAGCAGCAGGAACAGGAAGATCGCCAGCATCGGCAGCGTGTAGCTGCCGCCACCCAGATGCAGCAGCCAGCCGGACAGGCTCGCGGACACGCCGCCGGCCAGGCTGGTCGCCACCTGCTGCAGACCGGTGTTCAGGCCCACGGCCGGCTTCGGGATCAAGGTCAGCTTGACCAGCGCGAGGTTGTTCGCCGTCACCAGGCCCAGCAGCGAGAGCGAGACGATGTTCCAGAACAGCGCCACCTGCACCGTGTCCGCATGGACGCCCAGCAGCACCGTGGTGCCGCCCAGGAAGCCGGCCACGATGAAGGTCTTGCGCACCGCCACCGCATCGCGGCCGCGGGCGATTAGGCGGTCTGCCACCCAGCCGGCCCACGCCGCCACGGCAGCGATGCCCACGAAGCTGAAGAAGGTGTAGAGGCCCGAATCCTGCAGCGAGAGCCCGCGCTGCTCGACCAGGTAGGCCGGCATCCAGGTCATGCAGAAGAAGGTGAAGTAGCTGTAGCAGAAGTTGTTGACCATGCCGCCCCAGACGACGGGGCTGGCCAGCAGGTTGCGCAGCGGCACGGTGGCCGCGCGCTGGCGGCGCGCTGCCAGTTCCTGCCGGTCCGGAAAGTCGTTCCTCAGCATCCGCAGCCAGGGCGCCAGCCACAGCAGGCCCGCCAGGCCGGTGACGATGAACATCATGCTCCAGGAGCTGACCGAGATCAGCCAGGCCGCCACCGGCGCGCCCAGGGCCGGCCCCATCTTGCCGCCGATCGAGTAGATGCCCAGCGCCGTGCCCTTGCGGGTCTCGTCGAAGTTGTTGGCGAGATAGCGGTAGGTGGCCGGCACCACCACGGCCTCGGCCACGCCGATCAGCAGCCGCATCACGATCAGGCCGTAGAAGGTCGTCATCAGGCCGGTGGCCGCCGCCGCCAGGCATCACAGCAGGAAGCAGACGGCATAGGGCCACTTGACGCCGTAGCGGTCCACCAGCCAGCCCATCGGCAGTTGCAGCAGGCCGTAGGACCAGAACATCGCCGAGCCGAGCCAGCCCCGCTCGATATTGCTCAGCGCGAACTCCTTGACGAAGTGCTGGTCCGCCAGCGCCGACGAGAGGCTGGTGCGGTCGACGAAGGAAATCATCAAGCCCAGCGCGAGCAGCACGAGGATGCCCCATCGGTTCTCCGGTCGTCCTGTCTTTTCCTTGTTCATCTGTCTGTCTCCTGGTTTTATTTTTTATTCTGTTGCTGCGGCCCGGTCAGCCGAGGCTGCCCGTTATGTCGTCGAACAGCTCGTCGACGCTGAGGCGGTGCGGGATGATCTTCTGGTCCAGCGCCCAGTCGATGGCCAGCTGGATGCCCTTGCGGTTGGCCTCCAGTCCCAGCGGCGGGAAGACCCGCGGAGCGCCGCCCTCGGCCAACTCGCGGCTCTCCTTGATCATCCGGTAGATCTCGCGCACCGCCTCGGGATGCCTCTTGCTGACGTCCCGGTGCACGACGAACATGTGGTTGATCGGCACGACGCCCTCGCGCGCGAACCAGTCCTTGGCCGCGTTCATCGCATCGGGCACCAGCGTGCGCACGCGCGGATCCTTGGGCATGTCCTCGCCCAGCAGCGCGGCGGCGAGCTCGCCCTTGAGCATCATCTCGGGGATGTTCGAGCCCGCCGGCAGGCGCTGGCAGTTCTCCGGATCCTTGTACTCGGCCAGGTGGCCGTCGCCCAGGGTCATCCAGGTGACCTTGTCCAGGTCCACGCCGTACTCGTGGCGCAGGATGCCGCGGATCCACAGCGCCGTCGTCTGCGTATACGTCCGCACGCCGACCTTCCTGCCCTCGATGTCCTTGGGCGCCAGTTCGCCGAAGTCGACGTTGAAGCCCGCGCAATGGTGCTGGAAGCGGCCGGAGATCGGCGCGGGCAGCAGCACGTAGGGCTTGCCGTAGGCCTTGGCCTGCAGGAAGGTGACGATGGCCAGTTCGCCGGCATCGAACTGGTTCTCGCGCACCATGGCCTTGAAGCCGTTGTGCGCGGGCGTGGGGCCGCAGTAGTCGAGCGTGACGAGGTCGGAGCGGACGCGGCCGTCCTTCATCGCCTTCGTGACGGCGTAGTCGGCCAGGTTCGTGCGCAGGGTGGGCGCCATGTTTTTTGTCTCCAGTGGGTGTCTTTAAAGCCTGACTTCGATCAGGCGCGGCCCGGGTTCCCGATTGGCGTCGGTCAGGGCCTTGTGGAAGCTCTGCGCGTCCTCGACGGCGATGGCCGGCACGCCCATGCTGCGGGCCATGGCCAGCCAGTCGATGCGCGGCTTGTCGATGTCGATCATCGAGAGCGCCCGCTCGCTGGGGGTGCCGGCGCCCATATTGGCGTACTCGGCCTTAAGGATCGCGTAGCTGTTGTTGGCGAAGATGATCGTCGTGATGTTCAGGTTCTCGCGCGCCTGGGTCCACAGCGACTGGATCGTGTACATCGCGCTGCCGTCGCCGACCATGCAGACGACGCGCCGGTCCGGGCAGGCCAGCGCGGCGCCGGTGGCCACCGGCGTGGCGTAGCCGATGCTGCCGCCCATGTTGTTGATCAGGTCGTGCGGCAGCGCGCCCATCGTCAGGCCCATCGATTCGCGGCCGGTGGTCAGCGACTCGTCGACGACGATGGCGTTCTCGGGGATGCCGGCGGCCAGCGCGTGGGCGATGGACAGCGGGCTCAGCGCGCCGCTGGGCACCGAGGTCTCGATGCGGGGCTGCAGCTTGGGCGCGACGTTCCGGGCGCCCAGCGCATCCAGCAGCATCTCGAAGGCGAGTTCGCTGTCCTCGTCGGCCTCCACCAGCGGATGCACCACCGTGCCCTCGGCCTTCAGCAGGCTGGGCTTGTCCGGGTAGGCGAAGAAGGCGACCGGCTCCCGGGTCTCGACGGTGACGATGTGCTTGAAGCCTTTCAGGAAGGCCTGCGCCTGCGGGACGGCGTAGGGGATGCGCTCGATCGGCACCCGCCCTGCCCCGCGCTCGATGCGGGCGGTGAAGAACTGTGAGCCCAGCCGCGCGCCGGTGGCCGCGGCGACGCGGCCGGCGTGTTCGAGCGCCTTGCCGCGGGTGGCCTTGTTGGCCAGGATGATCAGCGCGGGTGCGCCGGACTTGAGGATGCGGGCGATGTGCTCGACGCGCTCGGCGCTCGGAGTCTTGCGCTTGGGTTCGCGCGTGGTCGGCAGGACGCGGGTGCCGGTCACCTGCTGCCAGGACGTGTCGCCCGGCAGGATCAGGGTGGCGATCTGGCCGGGGTGCTCGGAGGCCTTGGCAACGGCCTGCGCGGTGTCCCAGGCGATGGCGTCGGCCGAGTCGGCGCGGCGCACCCAGTGGCTCAGCGGGCGGGCGAGGCCTTCGATGTCGGAGGTCAGCGGCGGGTCGTACTTGAGGTGGGAGACCGAGTGCTCGCCGACGACATTGACCATGCCGGAGCTGGCGCGCTTGGCGTTGTGGATGTTGGCCAGGCCGTTGGCCAGGCCCGGGCCCAGGTGCAGCAGGGTCGAGGCGGGCTGGTCCTTCATCCGCCACCAGCCGTCGGCCGCGCCGGTGGCGATGCCTTCGAACAGGCACAGCACGGGGCGCATCTTCGGGTTGGAACCCAGCGCCGCGAGGAAGTGCATCTCCGACGTGCCGGGGTTGGCGAAACAGATGTCCACGCCCTGGTCGACCAGGGTCGCGACCAGCGACTCAGCGCCGTTCGTGGTGCCGCTCATCATCAGTACGGCGTTGCGGGCGCGGCCGGCGTGCCGATGTCGCGCGCCAGGCTGACGACGCCGTAGGACTTCTGCGGTGCGGACATCAAGAGGCCGTAGCCCTGCTCGACCAGCGAGCGGAAGTTCTTGGCGGTGGTGTGCGGGTTGCCGACACAGACCTTGTGCTTCCTGCAGGTCTCGACGATGCGGCGCATCGCGTCCTGCACCTCAGGGTGCTCGTACTGGCGCGGGAAGCCCAGTTCCTGGCTCAGGTCGCCTTCGCCGATCAGGATGAAGCCGACGCCGGGCACGTTAGCAAGGATGTCGTCCAGGTTCTCGATGGCCTCGGTGCTCTCGCACATCAAGCCTACGAGGATCTCGCCCTCCGGCACCAGCGGCCACACGTCGGCCTTGCGGTAGTAGTCGGCCATGCTCAGGCCCCAGTAGCGCGAGGCATTGGCGGGGCCATCGCCGCGCACGCCCTTGGGCTCGTACAGCGGCGCATTCTTGGGCCGCGCGTAGCGGCAGGAGGCCACGGCGTTGTAGGCCTGCTCGACGGTGGCCACGTGCGGCCAGATGACGCCGTAGCAACCGCGGTCCAGCACCTGCTTGGCGAAGCTCTGGTTCATCTCCACGCCGTTCGCCGGGATGCGGACGATCGGCGTCACCTTGGGCGCGACGGAGCCGCTCTCCGCGATCTGCTTGCGGTTGAGCATGTACTGCAGCGCATCGCCCAGCGCGGACACGTCGTAGGGGTTGTGCTCCATCTCGTAGACGATGCCGTCGTACGGCGCGTCGCTCATCTCGATGGCGGTCTGCTTGTCCAGCTTGGCGAAGGCCATGTGGGCCGGCTTGCCGGACTCGAAGGCCTTGATGATGCTGTTGAGGCGGGTGTTGCTCATGGTGCTTGTCTCGTTGTTTGCTTGTTCGTTCAGGCCAGGGCCGGATAGAGGCTCAGCGCGGTCTTGCCGAAGATCCACTCGCGGTCCTGGACGCTGAGCGAGCCGAGCCCCGCCTGCGCGGTGGCCAGGATCTCGGCCAGGGTCCCCGGCGAGGTCGGGAAGTTCGAGCCCCAGGCCAGGCGGTTCGCGCCGAAGGCCTCGACGACCTTCGGGAAGAAGGTCTGGGCGCTCGCCTTCTCCTTCTTGACGTCGCCGAAGATCCGCGGCGTCAGCTTCATGAACAGATTGGGCAGGTCGGCCATGTCGAACAGGCTCTGCGCGTCGGCGTACGGCGGGCCGTCGAGCACGTCCGGGCGGCCCAGGTGGTCCAGGATGATGTTCACGTTGGGGAACTTCTCGGCCAGCATGCGCACCTGCGGCAGGCCGATCGGGCCCGTCTGGATGCACATCGGCAGGCCCAGCTCGGCGCACATCTCCCAGGCCCTGAAGCTCTTGGGGTGGTCCAGCTCGCTCGGATCGAAGTCCTTGGTGGAGCCGCCGGTGAAGATGCGCAGGCCCGCCAAGCCCTGGTCGGCCCAGCGCTTGATGACCTGGGGCACGTCGTCGGCCAGCATGTTCACCGAGCCGACGGCGACGAGGCGGTCCTTGTAGGCATTGCAGCCATCGACGACGTAGCTGTTGTCGAAGCCGTAGGTGGTGGACGAGTGGACGACGGCGGCCTTGGCCACGCCGGCCGCGTCCATCGCGGCGATCAGCGACTCGACGGTGCTGGGCCGTTCCTGCGACCAGTCCGAGCGCTTGCCGAACAGCGGGGCCGGCGGATACTTCTTCTCGTCGTCCGAGATGATGTGCGGGTGGATGTCGATGTACTGCATGGCTTACAGGCCCTTGCTCTTCAGGTGCTGGTCCAGGCGCGGATACACGCGCCGCGCATTGCCTTCGAAGATGGCGTGCCTGTCTTCCGCCGTCAGCGCCTCGCACTGGTCGACATAGCGCTTGGTGTCGTCGAAGTAGTGGTTGGTGACCGGGTCCCTGCCCCGCACCGCGCCGATCATCTCGGAGCCGAACAGCACGTTCTTCACCGGGATCACCTTGGTCAGCAGTTCCACGCCGGGGTGGTGGTACACGCAGGTGTCGAAGAAGACGTTGCCCAGCAGGCCTTCCAGCGGCCGCTTCATCATCTCCAGCGACATGCCGCGGTAGCGGCCCCAGTGGTAGGGCACGGCGCCGCCGCCGTGCGGAATCACCAGGCGCAGCTGCGGGAAGTCCTTGAACACGTCGCCCTGCAAGAGCTGCATGAAGACGGAGGTGTCGGCGTTCAGGTAGTGGGCGCCGGTGCCGTGGTGGCAGGCATTGCAGGAGGCGGCGACGTGGATCATGGCGGGCACGTCCAGCTCGCACAGCGCCTCGTAGATCGGGTACCAGCTCTTGTCGGTCATCGGCAGGCCGCTCCAGTGGCCGCCGCTGGGATCGGGGTTCAGGTTGACGCCGACGAAACCCATCTCGTTGACGATGCGCTTGAGTTCCGGCACCGAGTTCTTCGGCGGCGCCAGCGGGCTCTGCGGCAGCATGCCCACGGGGACGAAGTTGTCCGGGTACATGTCGCAGACGCGGCGCACGAGGTCGTTGCTGATCTCGGCCCATTCGAGGCTGGTGCGCTCGTTGCCGAGGTGATGGCTCATCAAGCCGGCGATGGGCGAGAACAGGGTGAGGTCGCCGCCGCGTTCCTGTTGCAGGCGCAGCTGGCCCTTGCCGACGCCCTCGCGGATCTCGTCGTCGGAGACCCAGGCGCCTTTGCGGTCGGGGGCGTTGGCGGGATCGTTGGCGGCGGCCACCTGGGCGGCGCGCCAGTCGCGGAAGGAAGCGGGGACGGTCGTGAAATGACCGTGGCAGTCGATGATCATGATGCGGGGTCCGGAATCAAACGCGGGGGTCGACGAAGAGCTCGTTCATCGACATCCGGCGGGGTGTGAGGCCTTGCTTGAAGGCGGTCTGCTCCAGCGCCTCGATGGTCTTGCGGTTCTCTTCGATGCCGTAGGGCAGCGGGTCGGGGCCGACGATCTGGGTGAGGGCCTGGTACTTCTTGTCGCCGGCGTTCGTGGAGCTGGGCAGCTTCTCCAGCCAGC
>Ga0247779_1001453_pt1 | contig 11419 bp, 11 predicted proteins | sample UWRJL221509R5_FD_179925 | JGI IMG/M metagenome (GOLD analysis project Ga0247779, IMG submission 179925) | Plant litter microbial communities from Arlington Agricultural Research Station in Wisconsin, United States - UWRJ-L221-509R-5 | ecosystem: Environmental > Terrestrial > Plant litter >...
TGCATGGGTATTTATTTTGTGCACGCTTCGCACGCTAAAAGTCGTAAGCGTGCATAAGCGTGGCACGCTTCGGCACGCTTGTGCACGCTCACGGCACGCTCTGGCACGCACATTTCTGTTGGCCCCTCGAGGAACTTACTTGAGCTTACACATCAAAATATCGCTCTACATTCATCAAGGCACGTTTCAACGTTTAAATCACCTCACCGCGTTTCTGAGTTCAGGGTGGTTTTTCCCGAAACTAAATAACCGACGCTTTCCCAATTTCTTGCCTAAACGAGACAATGCCTTTGTTCCTTCCTTAAAATACTTGCTCGTTGCGGAAAAAGCTTTGCTCGTGTTCTCAAAGGCTTTAAGGGTCGGGCGGAAAAATTTTAAATTTTCCACCAAGCGGGACAGAAATAGTCTTCCTGTTGCATTGTTCTTCATTCATATTCCATGTAAATTTTCAACTAGTTAAGATATGTATGGCAACATTGTTCGTTTATCCTAATCCCTAAATGGAAAGAAGAACGAGAAAGGTTTTGTCATGATGCATGGCTGGAGTGCTGGCACGAGAGTAGGAGACCTATAAAAGGCTGTTCAATCCGACTTCGAAAAAATAAAACCCATCTTCAACCACAACTTCAATCGTCGTACTCACCGACATCAAACGTATCTTATCTCATTCGCCATATTTCTGGCGCTTTTTGCACACCTAACTGCATTATGCAGTCACCTACCCATACCAACACTAATAACCTCCAACCTCCTTCCTCTCAACATGGACTCGATATTTCACATCAAGATATCCACCGACGTGGCTTTTACCCGCACTCGGGCTTGCGACGGACGTCTGTTTTGGTAGATTGAATCGCAGCACTGCCAGGCAGAGGACTCCCGAGTGCACATACACCGGGACCATGGCTCGTCCAACCGAACACGTCGTCGCCCCTTCCACCATGAAGCCATTCCCCATTACCTCCATGACTGGATCGCATCTTCCGACATATGAAGAAGCGACCTGTGTCGTTGATACTGGAAGGCTTCCGAGTTACAAGAAGACCCGCTGTTCTCAACTTCAACCATACAGCCAGCTGCTTATTCTTGAGTAGGATGAAGCCGCGCGTCGTTTCAATGTCGCTATCATAATTCTGTTGCTATCCTAATCAATCATAATCTGCATATTGTCACTGTTTTCTCATCGTTCACATATATATATATATTCTACCTGTTAATGCTTGATTGATACCAGTAAATAACAATAAACATAAACTCCGACATATTATCGTTGCTTGAACACAGTAGTCCATAAAAATCAATTATCAAAGTCTGTCACTTTCAATCTCCCTCACGAAGCATCGAGAGATTTCAAACTCCGATGTATACTCAGTCCATCGGCAGCCTTGTGATTCCCACAACCGATCGATTGATCCGTCGTCGGAGTTGAATCTAAATTCCAGATTCATTTTGCCACCACGCATCTTCCTTGTACCGTCCCTCCTTTGTTGATAAACAAACTCCCCTTTGCATTCTTGGATACTTTCTCATTCCCGCCTTCGTGAATTTGCAAGAGAAGTTGTCGAACAAGCGCAGTGCAGAGCGATTCCGATGGTCTCCTATTCATCCTCAGTTAGATCACATAGGGCGCGCTAGGTAGGTTTTTGTATGTGAATTGGGATTCTTCACGCTCTTGCTGATCTATATACAAGTCTTCTTGCCTTATTCCAAAAGGTTCCGCTTGCTGAACGAAGTTCATTTACGACCGCTCGTCATATTCTTTCTATCATGGTGTTCCCACTGTGCATTGAAAGGGTGCTCTGGACGTATCTGGTTAGTCGACGTAATGTCAGAGGGTATAACTGGGATGCAAAGGACCATCGGTCGTGTCCTTGGGTGTGCAGGATGGTTATCGATGGATGGTTATTAGTTTGGATTTTACCAAAAGGAGAAGGTGTCTTTGTACTTCCCGATATGATGGTTACGAAATTAATTAGGCGAGAAATTTTCTAAACCGGGTGTGCGGACAGGTTCTTAGTCGTCACATCTAAGATGAAGAATTTCCACTCGCATCATGTTTTTATAGATCGAGAGGGTCGGTTAGGTCCGCTTGCAGGCTTCGAATACGAACAATGTATCCAAGTAAAATTTCCACTCGGTTAAGACGATCGGTTGATTTTTCTGTGTCATTGTTTTAACGAATCTATGGGATAAAATCGTTGCATTCAGACGACTTTGTCTGTCTCACCCTCGAACGCCGGATGTCTGTAAGCCCACTAGTTCGAAGGTTACTAATCGCTATTGCTTTTAAGCGATGCTCTTACATTGTTATCGCCGTCTCATCACACTGTTATCTGCATGATTTTGGTCACTGCGCTGACAATGGTACGTATGTAAGGGATATGGGATACATGGGACTGGATTATGGTTGGATGTGCTTCCGCGAGCCCACAACGCTATGCGACATATACTACCCTCATGCTCTGTTTCAAGGCACGCTTAATTCAAAAAATACAACGTTCAAGCCACCTCGCCGCGTTTTTGAGTTGAAAAGGGTTGTTTTTCCGGAACTAAATAACCGACGCCTCTATACTTACTTGCCTAAACGATACAACGTCTTTGTTCTTCCTTAGGTGCTCACAGTGAAAAGAAAAAATTAGCGTTCTTGGAGGCTGTAAGGGTCAAGATTTTTTCTTCAACCAAACGCGACAGAAAACAAGAATGTAGGTCGAGACCCTGTGACATTGCTACGCGTACATGGTTTTTTTTTAAAAAGATTGGTTACCACAGATAAGGAAACTTCTCGAAAGTGTTTTTTTGATCATGCATAACGCGCCCCACCTCAATTTCTTCCTATCTATTGCTTCCTTGTTATTAACAAAGAAGGAACCGAATTAAGGTTGGTGTGTTAACGAATTAGGAAAGAACTAAGTCCTGAAATTTTCACGGAGGATTTCTGGTTTTGCAGGGTCTGAAATACGGAAAACATATAAAAACCTGCAGGTTTCATTGGTACTCTTCATCCTGCGAGTCCTCATCCACCTCCGAATCAGATTCTTCTCTCTTCTCTCTTACACATTCTGTCGACCATGCTCGACTGCGTGACTATGCTGCGCATCAAATCACTCGCCATTCGAGCTCTACGAGTCTTCTCTCCGAATTGGCATCCCATGCCAATATTTCACATCAAGATAATAACCTCGCTCCGCCCTAGTTAACCTCCCTCGATGCCTCGCCCAATCCTTTCCCAGTGATCCAGCATCCTGGGATTTGACCGAAACTGCTGAAGAGACAGTTACGCGTACTGGAAAATCGATTGGCAGAAATTCATCAACACAATGGCCAGCAGATGTGATAAAAGACGCGACAAAGTTAAGCAACGTCTTGTATGGAAACTCGGATACCTCCTGCTCAGCATGACCGGCTTGACCTTATTTCCCTTCACTTTATGGTCCTCGCTAACTTGACTCAGGGCGAAGAAGAGCCCGGCAACGTTTACCGAAGCATATATTCAAGGAGCTCAGCATATGAGCCTAACTATGATTGTACTTTTTCTTTGGGGGGTATCGGTTCGATGAGGGTTATTTGTCTCCAAATCTGTCGTAGTGCTATACCATGTACTTACATATATAATGATTTAAGCCATCTAATATTTTCATACTTGGAAATTCTCCAGGTTGAATGTTCATGAAATTATGTTATTCAAGTGTATCGGGTACATTCAATTGATTCATTTTTCGAGTCATTATCTTCACTTTTCTCAGTTATAATGTTACACGATAAACGTCTACCAGACAAAAAGTTACATCTACTTAATTATATAGCGAGGAAAGAGCGAATCATTGCTAGGAGCATCTGAGCTCATGTTGAATTTAATTAGAACTCCGCCGGAATATTATACTGCCGGCGTTGATGAAATGCCCTATCGGAGATTCATAATTGAATCGGCGATATTGGATTCGGATTTCGCTTTTTTGCCAGCAGTTGATTTGGGGCCCTTAGTCCGTTTCACAACCAGTCCCAGGTATCGATCTTGCTCCATCCGTTTGTTCTCAATCCTTGGCGTTCACTCTGCTTACGCCTACTCCCAGGCTCTCTTTACTCCTCCCTGCTGTTCTTCGTGAACGACGACTTTGGCTATCTAGTACCCGGAACACCGTCGAACAGCGAAACGTTCGCAAGTTCGTCGTTTGGTGCCTTCACTTGCTTGCCCATCGCTATATCGCAGGTGAACGACGACGTTTCTGATCGATTTGATCCCTGAGATGTTGTAGGGAAAGTATGCTCGGGGCAGGGCAGGGTTTGTGTATAAGAGCGTTGGGCAGGATGTACCGGGGTGGTAGCGATGATGGAGGTGATATCGAAGGTCGGAGGCCATAGGATGGATGGATGGATGGCATTGGATACAAATTGGGGCTACAAAGCTACTCATCGGACACGATCCATCCCTTCATATCTCTTTCCCCCTTGCAGTTTCACAATACGCTCGGAAACGCAATAAACGACCTCGGCATCATGCATACGAGCGTTTTGCAGAAAGAAACGGGGGATACTCAGGGTAGAAGGATCGGCAGCTGGTGGAGACTCCGCGTCGATTGACAGGTGGAAGAGGACTGGACAGAAGAAACTGGTCGTTGAGACGCGTGCAGTGGATGGAGATGGACATTATGGAGAGTTGCAAGCAGTGCTGGTGACTACCGGAATGGTAGGGTGCATCATGGATGGACAGGGCGACTGTGCATCGTTGGTGGGATGGAGCGCCACGCACTTGGTGCAGAATATTGAAGTCCGTTCACCTATATATCCGAGTCAGTCCTCACTCGATTCTTCTCGTGCGGTCGCGATCTGGCTTGGAAGTTGCTATCCTGGACCAAAAGTCATCGAACCTGAAAGGAAGCAGATGCAGATAGTACGGTGGCGTGTTCACGAGCGTTGGAGATAACGTGCCTGGGGGATACTTGGGATGAGACGTTTGTGGAGGCGAGTGGATTGGAGAGGAGAGGAGGATATGAGTAATGCAGGAGGGAGGTGGTAGAGGTTATATTGAGAATAGAGAATCAGAAGTCATGGGATGGATGGATGGATGGATGGATGGATGATATGGCAGGCAGTCTGGACGACAAGGAGGTTGATTGAATGTTGCTGATGCTTTCTGGCGATCTGGATGTGACAGGATCTGCAGTGGGCGTGGACGTTGTGCGGGTATATGTTGGACTGGGATGCCCCGAGCTGTAGGGAAGCAGGTCCGGGCGTTAGGAGGAGGTGGCGGTGATGGAAGTGATATTGGGATGGAATGATTGGATGGATGCTATTGAAAGGAATTTCAGATGACAAGTCATGGCATGCGGAGTTTATTGAAGGCGAACGATGCTTCTGAGGTGGACGAGATGACTTGAAAGAAGAAAAAGGGGAGTTCGAAGGATGGTGGAGCTCATCTCTGAGAGGTGTTTTGGACGTCAGGCGGGACACGAGGGTGCACGCTGCTTAGGAGGAGCAAGCATGAGTTCGTTTCTCAGGCGGGGAAAGCCAAGTTTCGTATAGGTCGCTCGTCAATTCATCACAGTAAGGGAACGAGTACGATCTCAATTGGTGCGACTCCGATTGCTTTCTTTGAACTTTACATGGTTCTTCATGCGCATATTTATCCATGTGTATGTATCAGCTTTCCATTATATGCTCGCCTTTGGGTTGACGTGTTTTGTAGTTCTCGCTCGTTCATATTTTTCAATCTCATTTTTGGATATTCTGTCTGAATTTCCAACCCGTCTTTCTCGGTAACATTCTCCCAAACTCGGTCTTTGTCCTTGGCGATCTGTTCGGTTGTCCAAAACAGTTGTTCATTCCGTTTATTGGTTTATTTTTCACAATCTATCCTAGAGGGATATTGATCGCAGAGGACCTTCCTGCGCATGAGCAGCTGGATGGAACATATACCAATAGTGCAGTTTCTCTCACCAGTTTTGGTCATGCTGCCTGTGTTCGATTTAAGCCTACTACTGCTTTTCTCGTACGTTGGCGCGTCCCACTATGGGAGTCTGTGTTATTGTATCCAAGTCAATTAGGTTTGTCTCCTTGCGCATGAGGTTCCTCTGTCTCAGGTCTTTGTTTGGGTTTTTTGTTTTTGTTTTTGTTTTGTCGGTCTAGGAGGAGCGATTACGACCTGCTGTGAGTTATCACCCTCATCTGTGCTGCTAATAGCGCATGCATATCGGTATCCCTGTTAACATTGCCCTCCACAGTATCTCGCCCTGCGTCTTTCTCTCTCGTATGGCGCTGGAATCTTGCGCGCGCGTTCTAGGAAGAAAATCACAAGAGTGCATGCAGTCTACCGCCAGGTTTATCGCGCTGTCTCGCGGTTCTTGAAGCTTTTTTTTGTGGTTCGTTTATAATTGGTCTTGATGTTTTTTTACAAATCTCATTTTTCGGAATTTATGTGCGAGTTTTCAACGATACTCTTCCCAGGTACCTTTCTTTCAGCTTATACGACTTTGCCGATCTGCTTGATTGGGTAAATCTACCTATCCATTTGACTATCTTTCAAAGTTTTCTTTCACACATTCGTCGATACTCTATCTTAGTATCCCTACGCATGAGTTCAGTTTCTTTCTTTTCTCGTATGTTGGTGGCTCCTGTAGTACATTTCGGGTCTCTTTCTTCCTGTAGAAGATGCTTGTCTTAAGCGCATCCATTAGCATGACCTTTCCTCTCTTCTGGTTCGCTTTTTTCTCTTTTTTCTTCTTGTAATCAATGTATCTTTTGCTCCAAACTCATTCACATCCAGGAATGTTTTGCAAAGCTCCCAGGTGGTGTCGCCGCTATCATCAAAATAGGAGGTACGTCGTCATCCTCCTCTGCGACGTGGTTTCCCTGATGAAATTCTCCCCATCTGACACGTTCTTTTTGATGGCCCATGTTCCTGCATCTTAAATGTCATTTCTCGCCCCTTTCCTCACCCGTCCCTTTATGCCACCCATCCCATACCATCGAAATTGAACTATCCAGGCCTTATGACGCTCGTTGACTATTCAAGTATGCTTCCCTATACCTGATTTTTCCAAGTTTTGTCTCGTGCGGTTGCCATCTGACTTGGAACTTGAAGCCTGAAGGAGAAGGCGCGGAGATGTTGGAGATGGAGTTGGGGATGATATCGATGGTCGGAGGTCGTGGCGTGGATGTAATTTTGATGACGAGGTGAGGAAGTGGTGTGTGTTTACGAGTGTTGGAGAGGACGTTTACCGGCGAGTGGAGGCGAGTGGATTTGGGGGAGCGGAGAAGACGATGGACGCGCGCGTGGTGCGGGTTTAAGAGGGTGTTCTGCACGTATTTGGTCAGTCAACGTACTCTGGGAAGATAAAGTTGTCCAGGTTAAAATCGGCGGCGGACCACCGTGAATATGGTATGTGTAGGGTATGTGATACTGGGGGCTGGAAGGGCTCTAACGTTCGAAGTTAAAACTACAAGGTACTCCGAAACTCTAACCGTGAGCGCGCAACGACATGCAACATGTACTACCCTCTTGCTCTGTTCAAGGCACGCTTAATTCAAAAATACAACGTTCAAGCCACCTCGCCGCGTTTTTGAGTTGAAAAGGGTTGTTTTTCCGGAACTAAATAACCGACGCCTCTATACTTACTTGCCTAAACGATACAATGTCTTTGTTCTTCCTTAGGTGCTCATAGTGAAAAGAAAAAATTAGCGTTCTTGGAGGCTGTAAGGGTCAAGTGTTTTTTTTTTAACCAGACGGGACGGAAAACAAGAATGTAGGTCGAGACCATGTCAACTTGCTACGCGCACATAGTTTTTTTCAGTCACAAAAAAAGAAAGATTATTTACCACAGATCAGGAAACCTCTCGAACATTTTCCAGGCATAATGAGCCACCAAGTCAATTTTCTTGCCATTGTGTCAGTGTTATTTTGGGATGCCGACAAAGAAGGAACCGAATTAAGGCTGGTGTGTTAACGAATTAGGAAAGAAATGCGGTCTTGAAAATTTCAGAGCATGCATGCTTGTTCAGGGTCTGAAGTATGAAAAACATATAAAAACCTGGAAGCTTGACTGAGAACCTTAATTCTGCGAGTCCTCATCCACCTCCGAATCAGATTCTTCTCTCTTCACTCTTGCACATTCTGTCGACCATGCTCGACTACGCAACGATACTGCGCCTCAAAACGCCTCGTCATTCGAGCTCTACGAGTCTTCTCTCAGGATTGGCATCCCATGCCAATATTTCACATCAAGATAATAACCTCGTCCCGGCCTATTTTACCTCCTCGATGACTCTCCAGACCCCTTTCCCAGGGATCCAGCATCCTGGGATTTGACCGAGACTGCTGAAGAGACAGTTATGCGTACTGGAAAAAACGATCGGCAGAAATTCATCAACACCATGCCAGCAGATGTGATAAACGACGCAACAAAGTTAAGAACCGTCTTGTATGGACACTCGGATACCTCTTGCTCAGCATGACCGGCCTGACCTTATTTCCCTTCACCTTACGGTCCTCGCCAACTTGACTCACGGCAAAGAAGAACCCGGCAACATTTACCGAAGCATATATCCAAGCTCAAGACAACGAACTCGAGAAGGAGCTCAGCATATGGGCCTAATTATGAATGTACTGTTTCTTCGGGGGGTATCGGTTCAATGAGGATTATTTGGCTCCACGCCTATTGTAGTGATATACCATGTACTTACATATATATCGATTTAAGCTCTCTGATATTTTGATGCTTGGAAATCCATCAGGTTGAATATTCATGAAATTATGTTATTTAACGGGTACATTCAATTGATACTTTTTTCGAGTCATTATCCTCACTTTCTTCAATTATAATGTTACACGCTAAACGTCGACCAGACAAAAAGTTACATCTACTTAATTATATAGCGAGGAAAGAGCGAATCATTGGTCGGAGCATCTGAGCTCATGTTGACTTGAGTTGGAACTCCGCCGGAATATTATACTGCCGGCGTTGATGAAATCCCCTGTCGGAGATTTATATTGAATCGGCGATATTCGATTCGGATTTCGCTTTTTTGCCAGCAGTTGATTTGGGGCCCTTCGTCCGTTTTCACAACTAGTCACAAGTATCGATCCTGTCAGTCAGTTTGTTCTCAATCCCTTCTGCGTTGACTCCGCTTACACCTGCTCCTAGCCTCTCTTTATTCCACCCTGCTGTTCTTCGTCAACGACGACTTTGGCTGTCTAGTACCCGGAACACCGTCGAGCAGCGAAACGTTTGCAAGTTCGTCGTTTGGTGCCTTCACTTGCTTGTCCATCGCTATATCGCTGGTCCACGACGATGGTGCTGGATCCCTGAGAATTTGTAGGGAAAGTATGCTCGGTGCAGAACAGGGCTTGTGTATATGAGCGTTGGGCAGGATGTACCGGGGTGGTCGCGATGATGGAGGTGATATCGAGGGTCGGAGGCCACAGGATGGATGAATGGACAGATATCATTGGATGGAAGTCAGGGCTACAAAGGTATCCATCGGACGCGGAGCTTATTGAATGTGGACAATGCTTCTGCGGGTGGAAGAGGAATGGAAAGAAGGTGTGGTTCAGCGGCCGCATCATTTGGGATGAGGAGGGGTCAATGCTTTTCCAACGTTCGATATTCAATATTCAAATTCCATGGCACGGTGATCCAACAAGCTATCCATCCTTTCATATCTTTTTCCCCCTTTCAATTTCACAATACACTCCGAAACGCCATAAACGGCTCGGCATCATGCATACGAGCGTTTAGCAGAAAGAAACGGGGGATACTTAGGGTAGAAGGATCGGCAGCTTGTGGAGACTCCGCGTCAATTGGCGGGTGGAAGAGGATTGGAAAGAAGAAACTGGTCAGCGCACATAATACCGAATGCAGACGTCGTGAAAAGGTGTGCCATGTGAGGGAGACCTAGCAGTTGGGGGTACCAGGAAGGAAATGCGCTGCGTGTTGATGGAGTCGGGATGGACATTATGGAGAGGTGGATCAACGTGGGCTCAAATACTGGATGTGTACGGTGTTTACGAGCAGTGCTGCACTTCGCGCACACGGTGCTCGTCAATACATCACGTTGGAGATGGACGCGGACGCGGACGCTGCATACGTGGAATGAGTACGTTCTTTCCATGGCTCCGTTGCTGTAATCCCTGCTCGCATTATCCTTCATGTCTAGCTTGAACATCTCAAGTGTTCAGTGTCTCGCCCTCTGGCTTCGCCCTGCTTTCGTCCGAAACACCTATCTTCAAATCTTTACTGCGTCGTCCCCGATTCACTCCAGCGGAATACTGATCACAAAGGAATTTCTGCGCATGTGCAGGTGGGAACACATTGCAATAGTGCACTCTCTCGCGCGTTTGATTGTGCGCGCAGTGTTAGTCTGCTTTATTGCCGCGAGATCTATGAACCATTCTGCATCCATGCGCATTTTGTTCCTAGGCTGTCGGTTTCTGCGCTGCATTTTCTTCTTGGGATCCACGTATCATGTATTCCGCTTTCGTGTCCCTTCTGACTTTCACTTGCATAATTTCATGTCTTCTAGCTCCCTTCTTCATGCTACTCATGGAAGGACGCTGAGTTTTAGATTTATTTTGTAAAAATCCGGTAAGTTCCTTCTCGCACTTGAACGATTTTCATCACTATATTCGGATATCCTGATAACTTGTGTTTGAGTGTTTCATGCTCAAAATTTCCACGTCAGTGACACTGGTATCCTTAGCTCCTGTCATTGTGGGAGGTCTGAAGCGGCAGATGGATGGGGACGCTCTGGCAATGTGACGATGATGGAGGATGTGTACCGGCACTCCGCAGGCATCCAGCGGCCTTCGAGTTGGGCGGTGTAAACATAAATGCGTTTTACATGCTTTAAATTTGCAATGCAAACAGGAAAAATGTGTGCCTATCTGCCTTTAGTTCTCGCATCCTATTATCACTGGTTTTTTTTGTTGAATACGTAGTGCCTTCGTTTCATGTCATGTATCCTTCTGAAAGCTTCAAGATCGACATTGAGTACTTGAGTGATATATCTTGTATGGAACATATACTGTCCAAAAACTATTCGTCATACAAGTTCACCTTGTCGTACAAGTTTTTGGTCAAAATAAAATTTCAATGCATGTTCATATATTTGCTCAAACTTAGATACAAGTCGATATCTGGAAATCAAAATTACGATGCAAGTTGATAGGCCTGTGCCTCCAAGTTTGTTCAAGAAACAACACGCAAGCTTCAAATTAATCATCTGTATCCAAGTTTATCTGCCTAGCCACACTACGAAAGCATGACTCCAGAGGAAGGACACGAGGCTGATATCTTTGTCGACAATGATGACAAAATCAAACATGCCTGAGAGTATTTGAAGGGCATGGACTTGACGGAGGAGGACGGTAACTACAGAATTGATACCTATTGCGAGGTTGTCTCTAGATTATCCGTAATGTATGATT
>Ga0247779_1001454_pt1 | contig 11419 bp, 11 predicted proteins | sample UWRJL221509R5_FD_179925 | JGI IMG/M metagenome (GOLD analysis project Ga0247779, IMG submission 179925) | Plant litter microbial communities from Arlington Agricultural Research Station in Wisconsin, United States - UWRJ-L221-509R-5 | ecosystem: Environmental > Terrestrial > Plant litter >...
CCTCGACAACCACGAGAACGGCGTGTGGCGTTATGTCGCGGCCGCCCTGTTCATCCTCGCGATCGCGACGGATGGCGTCGACGGCAAGCTGGCGCGCGGCCGCAATCTCGTCACCAACGTCGGCATCATCCTCGACCCCATCGCAGACAAGCTGCTCATCGGCGGCGCGCTCGTGAGCCTGTCGATCCTCGGCGACCTGTGGTGGTGGGTCACGATCGTGATTCTCGTGCGCGAGCTCGGTATCACGGTGTTCCGGTTCGTGGTCATCCGCAAACGCGTCATTCCCGCATCGAAGGCCGGCAAGCTGAAGACGGTGTTGCAGGCCGTCGCGATCTCCCTCTTCCTCGTTCCGCTCGCCTCGCTGTTCACCGACAGCGTGCCGGCCCTGGCCACGGGCATCCTCTGGTTCGACTGGGTGGTCATGTCCGCGGCGCTCGTGCTCACCGTGTACTCGGGCATCGAGTACCTTGTGCAGTTCAACCGCGTGCGGAAGGCCACGGCCGCGTGAGCCTCGCCGCCGAGATCGTCGCGGAGCTGACGAGGCGGCACCTCACCGTCGCGATCGCGGAATCGCTGACGGGCGGCCTGCTCGTCGCGGAGCTGATCAGCGTGCCTGGCGCGTCCGCGGTCGTCCGTGGCGGAGTCGTCGCGTACGACACCGCGCTGAAGCATTCCATCCTGGGCGTCGATGCCTCGCTGCTCGCGGCGCACGGAGCAGTTCATCCCGATGTCGCGGGAGAGATGGCCATCGGTGTGCGGCGGGTCTGCGCCGTCGGGGGAGAGTCGGCGTCGATCGGATTGTCGACGACCGGAGTCGCCGGCCCCGACCCGCAGGACGGCCAGGCCGTCGGCACCGTGTACGTCGGAATCTCGACGGACAATGGACTCAGCGTGCTGAGCCTGCGCCTCGACGGCGACCGGCAGGCCATCCGTACCGCCGTCGTCTCCGAATCATTGTCGGGACTTGCGCACATACTGGCCGAAACTCAATCCTGAGTGCTCTCGACTCAAGTCCCGGGAATACCCGGCGTTTCGATCTCGTTACAACTCATGAATTCACAAGCACCAAACAGGTTGCACGGGTTAGATTGTGTGCATCGGGGGGATGTAGTGTTATCCCCCCAACACACGATTTGCAGGCAATCGATGAGAAAAGGAGGGTCCCATGGTTCTGGTTCGTCAGGAAATTGGTGACGTACTGCGTGACTTTCGTCTTCAAAAGGGTCGTACCCTCCGTCAGGTCGCGAGCAAGGCGAGCGTTGCGCTCGGCTACCTCAGCGAGGTGGAGCGCGGCCAGAAAGAGGCGAGTTCAGAGATTCTCGCCTCGGTAGCAGACGCACTCGAGACTCCGATCTCGGTGATCATGCGCGAAGTCGGAGACCGCATCGCGGTCATCGAGGGGCTCCAGCCCATCCCGGACACGGTCCCGGATGACCTGGTCGCCGGTTACGACGCTGACCTTCTGCTTCGCTAACGCGCGGCAGCATAAATCTGGCACACGTGCCTCGAGACGCCCCCGGCTTCGGCCGGGGGCGTTCCTCGTTGTGCGGGAGCCGGGCCGGTGCGGTTAGCGTAGTCGTGTGCGTTTGAGTGAATTCTGGCTGGCCGTCTCCGACGAATTCGGGGAGGCGTACGGTCGCACGATCACCCACGACCTTGTGCTCGAGGAGATCGGCGGGATGACCGCGGAGCAGGGCATCGCGAAGGGCGAATCCGTTCGTGCGATCTGGGTAGCGCTCTGCCGCGCCATGGATGTGCCGCCGCAGCGCTGGTACGGCGTCGGCCAGCGCGAGCCCAAAAAGTCCTGAACTCACTGTCCCGCGGTTTTTCTCCGCGTGTCGCTCGAACATGTGTTCGGCTGTCGGTAGGCTCCTACACAGCGACAGTCGAATACGAGTTATTCACTTCTCGCTCGCGCCTGACTCGCAATGTCGGTCGCCGAGCGTACTGTCTGACTCGTACCGCACGTCGCTACACCAGCCTTTTGTCGGGAGGCTGTGGGCCTTGCATCATCGGCCGACAGCGGATCGACAGCCTATGGGGCGCATCACACGACAACGGCGCAAGCCGTGAGAACAGGAGAGCACGATGCCATCTGCAGCAGACCGTGAAAAGTCGCTCGAAACAGCACTAGCCCAGATCGACCGCCAGTTCGGCAAGGGGTCGGTCATGCGCCTCGGCAGCGACGACCGCGCTCCCGTCGAGGTGATCCCCACTGGCTCCATCGCGCTGGACGTCGCGCTCGGCATCGGCGGTCTTCCGCGCGGCCGCATCGTCGAGATCTACGGCCCTGAGTCGTCGGGCAAGACGACGCTGACCCTGCACGCGATCGCCAATGCGCAGCGCGCCGGCGGTATCGCCGCGTTCATCGACGCAGAGCACGCACTCGATCCCGAATACGCACAGAAGCTCGGCGTCGACATCGACTCCCTCCTGGTGTCGCAGCCCGACACGGGTGAGCAGGCGCTCGAAATCGCCGACATGCTCGTGCGAAGCGGCTCGATCGATCTCATCGTCATCGACTCCGTCGCCGCCCTGGTGCCGCGCGCGGAGATCGAGGGGGAGATGGGCGACTCGCACGTCGGCCTGCAGGCGCGCCTCATGTCGCAGGCGCTGCGCAAGCTCACCGGTGGGCTCAGCCAGACCAACACCACGATGATCTTCATCAACCAGCTCCGCGAGAAGATCGGCGTATTCTTCGGCAGCCCGGAGACCACAGCGGGGGGCAAGGCGCTGAAGTTCTACGCGTCGGTGCGCCTCGACATCCGTCGCATCGAAACCCTGAAAGACGGAACGGATGCCGTGGGTAACCGCACCCGCGTGAAGGTCGTCAAGAACAAGATGGCTCCGCCCTTCAAGCAGGCGGAATTCGACATCCTGTACGGCATCGGCATCTCTCGCGAGGGCAGCCTCATCGACTTCGGCGTCGAGCACGAGATCGTGCGCAAGTCCGGCGCCTGGTACACCTACGAGGGCGACCAGCTCGGCCAGGGCAAGGAGAACTCGCGCAAGTTCCTGGGCGAGAACCCCGCGATCGCGCTGGAGATCGAGCAGAGGATCATGCGCAAGCTCGGTGTCGGTGCTGAGGCCAAGGCGGCTAACGCGGCCGCTGCCGTTGCGGACGCGACGGCGGCAACGAAGGCTGCGGCAAAGGACGCCAAGGCAGCGGGCAAGGCTCCGGCGGGCCCGGCGCCCATCGCCGTCCAGCCAGACGCTGACGCGTTTCCGGAGCCCGCGCTCAAGGCTGTCGGCGAATAAGTCCACCGGGACGACGACACATCGTGACTGATCTCGAGGCGGCGGCGCCGCAGCCCAGGCTGGCCAGGGTCACCTACCTGCCTGGCGTGGTGCCGCCGCCCGAATCCGCGCCCGGGGCACCTGCCGAGCGCGTTGCTCCGGTCGAGCGCGAGACACCTGCCGAGCGCGACGCACCTGCCGAGCGCGACGCACCTGCCGAGCGCGAGGCGCCGGCGGGAAGCCCCGCGCTCGACGCGCCAACACTCGAACGGCTGAGATCGATGATCGCTCCGATCGAATCCGCGTCCGCACCGGAACCTTCTCCGGAGACGGAAGGGGAGCGGTCGGCACGGGCGCACAACGTCAGCATGCATGCGCTGGCGCGCCGCGGTGTTTCATCGGCGGAGATGGTCGACCTCCTGCGGTCGCGAGACCTCGACGAGGCCGACGTGCAGTTCGAGGTCGAGCGCCTGGAGCAGGTGGGGCTTCTCGACGACACCGAGCTCGCGAGCACGCTCGTCCGTTCGCTGCGTGAGCGCAAGGGTCTTGGGCGCTCGGCAATCTCCGCAGAGCTGCGTCGGCGCAAGCTCGACCAGGCTGCGATCGATGCCGCACTCGATGAGGTCGTCGACGACGAGCTCGAGCGCGCGCTCGTTGTCGCGATGAAGCGGGCACCGCAGCTGCGATCGCTCGACCAGGAGACCGCACGTCGTCGACTCGGGGCCTTTCTGATGCGCAAGGGGTACTCGGGCGGCGTCGTCTCCGCCGCGGTGACGTCGGCTCTCGCGGGCACCTCGTCCGGATCCGGTCGAGGCCCGCGGTTCGAGTAGCTGTCGCCCAGGGTCGCCGAAGGGGCCAGGCATCCCGGCCAGCCGAGCAGTGGCAGCCAGCCGATTTAGACTGGGAGCATCATGACCCTTCTCGTCGAGACGCCAGCCAGCACTGGCGCAACGCCCCGCACCTATGAGGTGCGCACATACGGCTGCCAGATGAACGTGCACGACTCCGAGCGCCTCAGTGGTTCGCTCGAAGCCGCAGGCTATGTGCGGGCAGACGGCGCCCAGGCCGATGTCGTCGTCATCAACACCTGCGCCGTCCGCGAGAACGCCGACAACAAGCTCTACGGCAACCTCGGCATCCTTGCCTCCATCAAGCGCGAGCACGAGGGAATGCAGATCGCCGTCGGCGGGTGCCTCGCCCAGAAAGACAAGTCGACGATCCTCGAGAAGGCGCCGTGGGTCGATGTCGTGTTCGGTACCCACAACATGGGCGCACTGCCGACGCTGCTTGAGCGTGCTCGTCACAACGGGGAGGCCCAGCTCGAGATCCTCGAATCGCTCGATGTCTTCCCATCGACCCTGCCAACCCGCCGTGAGTCGACGTACAGCGGCTGGGTGTCCGTCTCTGTCGGCTGCAACAACACCTGCACCTTCTGCATCGTCCCGTCGCTGCGCGGCAAGGAGAAGGACCGTCGCCCGGGGGATGTCCTGGCCGAGATCCAGGCGCTGGTCGACGACGGGGCGATCGAAGTCACCCTGCTCGGGCAGAACGTCAACTCGTACGGTGTCGAATTCGGTGATCGGCAGGCGTTCGGCAAGCTGCTGCGGGCGGCCGGGCAGATCGAGGGGCTCGAGCGCATCCGCTTCACGAGTCCGCACCCCGCAGCCTTCACCGACGACGTGATCGACGCGATGGCAGAGACACCGGCCGTGATGCCCCAGCTGCACATGCCGCTGCAGTCCGGCTCCGACCGCATCCTGAAGGCGATGCGACGCAGCTACCGCTCCGAAAAGTTTCTCGGGATCCTCGATCGCGTTCGTGCTCGCATTCCGAACGCCGCGATCAGCACCGACATCATCGTTGGCTTCCCCGGTGAAACGGAGGAGGACTTCCAGGAGACCCTTCGAGTCGTGCGCGAGGCGCGATTCGCATCCGCGTTCACGTTCCAGTACTCCATCCGCCCCGGGACGCCGGCTGCGACCATGGCCGACCAGGTTCCGAAAGCGGTCGTCCAGGAACGCTACGAGCGGCTCATCGCCCTGCAGGACGAGATCGCGTGGCAGGAAAACCAGAAGCTCGTCGGCACGGAGGTCAACGTTCTCGTAGGAGCGGAGGGCAGCAAGGACGCAGACACGCATCGGCTCTCCGGTCGCGCAGAAGACTCGCGCCTCGTGCACTTCGAGGTCCCTCCGCACAGCGCAGTGCCTCGCCCTGGCGACGTCGTCACCGTGACGATCTCCGATGCGAAGCCCTTCTACCTGCTCGCCGACTCCGCGGATGGGTCGCCGCTGAGGATTCGCGCCACGCGCTCGGGAGACGCCTGGGACAGGGCAGAGGCAGAGAGCTGCGCGGTGCCGAGCCACGGTGGCGCGGCATCCACGCCCGGTCGCGTCTCGCTCGGGCTTCCGACGCTCGGTGCCCCCGGCGGCGGTCTGCCCGGCGGCCAGTCCGGCAGCGGGACCCCAGCACTGAGTTTTCCGAGCATTGCGAAGCCGTCCGGTTCGTCCGCCGGCACGGGGCCCGCCGTCTCGACGATCCCCATCTACGACACCAACGACGACCAGCGCTGAGCCGCCGGGATGACGACGGACATTGTCGCGATCGTCGGAGCGACCGGCACGGGCAAGTCTGACCTGTCTCTCGATGTCGCTGAGGCGCTGATCGAGCGCGGCGGAACCGCGGAGATCGTCAACGCGGACGCGATGCAGCTCTATCGCGGCATGGACATCGGTACAGCCAAGCTCTTACCTGACCAGCGGCGAGGCGTGCAGCACCACCTGCTCGACATTCTGGACATCGCGGACGAGGCGAGCGTCGCCGCGTACCAGGTCGCCGCACGGGCGGCCATCGATGGCATCCTGGGTCGCGGCGCTACTCCCATCCTGGTCGGCGGCTCCGGCCTCTACGTCTCCAGCGTGCTCTGGGATTTCCGGTTCCCCGGCACCGACCCTGGCATCCGCTCCGGCCTGGAGGCAGAGCTCGCCTCTCACGGTCCGGGAATGCTGTTTCGCCGGCTCGAGACCCTCGACCCTGCGGCCGCCGCGTCGATCGGCCCAAGTAACGGCCGTCGCATCGTGCGCGCTCTCGAGGTCATCGAGCTGACGGGCGAGCCATTCGGGGCGGGGCTTCCCGACGCGGCGGAGACCTGGCGACCGACGACGATCATCGGCCTGCAGGCCGAGCGCGCTGCCCTGGTCGAGCGGCTGGATGCCCGGGTCGACCGGATGTGGTCAGACGGACTCCTCGGCGAGGTCGCCGCCCTTCATCCCGAACGCATGGGGGTCACGGCAGCGCGGGCGATCGGGTACGCGCAGGCCATCGCACAACTCGACGGGACTCTCGCCGAGCAGGAGGCGATCGCCCAGACGGCAGCGCTGACGCGCAAATACGCGCGAAGGCAGGTCGGCTGGTTCCGCCGGTATCCGGTCGCGCGCTGGATCGACGCTGGCGATGCGGATCGGGTGTCGATTGCGCTCGCTACGATTGACCGGTGAGCGCGACGATCCACTTCACCAAGGGCCACGGCACGGGCAACGACTTCGTGCTGTTCACCGACCCGGAGGGTGAGATCGATCTCACGCCCGCGCAGATTGCGGCGATCGCGGACCGGCACTTCGGTGTCGGCGGCGACGGAGTCATCCGCGCCGTCAAGTCCGCGCACCTGCCGGATGGTGCGGCGGCTCTTGCCGAGGATCCGGCCGCTGAATGGTTCATGGACTATCACAATGCGGACGGCAGCCCGGCTGAGATGTGTGGAAACGGAATCCGAGTGTTCGCGCGCTACCTGATCGACAACGGCCTCGTCGACCTGCCGGATGGCGAGACGCTGGCGATCGGCACCCGCAGCGGCGTTCGTGACGTCCAAAGCAACAGGTCGGGGTTCCAGGCCGACCTCGGCCGCTGGTCGCTCGACGGCACCGAACCGACCGTTCGCGCTCGCAACCTGCCCGTCGCGCGACCTGGCATCGGCATCAATGTCGGCAATCCGCACGTTGTCGTCGCCCTGGCGAGCGAAGAAGAGCTCGACGAGGCCGATCTCGGCTACATCCCGCAGCTCGATCCGGAGCCGGCGGGCGGAGCCAACGTCGAGTTCGTCGTTCCGCTCGAGCCGCTCGTGAAGGACGGCGTCGGCCGGATCAGGATGCGCGTACACGAGCGCGGGAGCGGCGAGACCCTGTCCTGCGGCACGGGCGCCGTCGCCGCCGCGCTTGCGACCCGCTACTGGGCGGGCGCGGGAGCGCCGAACCAGTGGAGCGTCGAGGTGCCGGGTGGCACGGTCGGGGTGCGGATGTTTCCGACTGAGGACGGCGAGCACGTCTCGCTGAGCGGGCCGGCGGAGCTCGTCTTCGAGGGCGACCTCAGCATCTAGCAGGCAGAGCAGCGGGCCGGCCCCGGCACGCTACGAGCGCCTGCGTCCCCGGAGCACGCGGTAGCCCTTATTGGTTGCCGCCCGAGTGAACGTGAACTCCTCGGGGAAGCTGGCCTGGAGCCAGCGGTGGAGGGAGTCTGAGCCGAGGTTACGCTGCACGACGAGCCAGGCATCCGTTCCTGGCTCCAGTCGCGGCAGCCAGCGCTCCAGAAGGCCGTGGAGTTCGTTCTTGCCGACGCGGATCGGCGGATTCGACCAGAGGGTCATGAATCGAATGTCGTCGGGAACATCATCGGGCGCGCAGGCGTTGACATTAGTGAGGCCGAGCGAAAGAGCGTTCATCCTGACGAGGTCGAGTGCCCGCTCGTTCACGTCGACCGCCCACACGGTCGCGTGCGGCGAGTGGATGGCGAGGCTCAGGGCGATCGGTCCCCAGCCGCAGCCGAGATCGATCAGGTTTCCGCCGGGCGGTGGCGGCGGAACGTGCGAGAGCAGCACCTCGGTGCCGACGTCGATCCGCTCAGGGCTGAAGATGCCGTTCCCGGTCGTCAGTTCGTACGTCTGGCCGGCGAGGCGTGCGTGGAACTTACGCAGGCCCGGATCACTTCCTGGTGTTACAGAGAAGTAATGCTCGGAGACCATTCACAAAACCTATCGAAAAACCGGAGACTACAGTTGGTGGAAATGACCGAACATGACGAGATTTACGAGCCCGAAACGGATGATGTCGTCAGCCGAGTGCTGACGACCGATGACGCACGCGCCGCCGGGTACACGGTTTTCGGTGCATCTCGGGCCGATGCGCTGCAGGATGACTCGCACTACGACGACGCTCGCGACGGCGACCAGTTCGATCGGGAAGACCGCGCTGCGCTGCGCCGCGTGCAGGGGCTGAGCACCGAGCTCGAAGACGTCACCGAGGTCGAGTACCGCCAGTTGCGGCTCGAGAACGTCGTCCTGATCGGGGTCTATTCGAGCGGTACGCTCGCCGACGCAGACAATTCGCTGCGTGAGCTCGCCTCGCTGGCCGAGACGGCGGGTGCGCGGGTGCTCGACGGCCTGCTGCAGCAGCGCCCGCATCCGGATCCGAGCACCTACCTCGGTCGCGGCAAGGCCGACGAGCTTCGCGGCATCGTCGCCGCTCTCGGCGCGGATACGGTCATCGCGGACACCGAGCTCGCCCCGAGCCAGCGGCGCGCACTCGAAGACGTTGTGAAGGTCAAGGTGATCGACCGCACCGCGGTCATCCTCGACATCTTCAGCCAGCACGCCAAGAGCCGCGAGGGCAAGGCGCAGGTCGAACTCGCGCAGCTCGAATACCTCCTTCCCCGCCTTCGCGGCTGGGGCGAATCGATGTCACGACAGGCCGGTGGCCAGGTGGGTGGCGCGGGAGCCGGCATGGGAAGCCGTGGACCGGGTGAGACGAAGATCGAGCTCGATCGACGCCGCATCCACACCCGGATGTCGAAGCTCCGGAAGCAGATCAAGAACTTCGCGCCAGCGCGGGAGGCGAAGCGGGCGAACCGCAATCGCTTCTCCGTGCCGAGCGTCGCCATCGCCGGGTACACGAACGCGGGCAAGTCGAGCCTCCTGAACCGCATCACCAGTGCGGGCGTGCTCGTCGAGAACGCGCTGTTCGCGACCCTGGATGCGACCGTGCGTCGCTCGATGACGGCAGACGGCCGCCCGTTCACGTACACGGACACCGTTGGGTTCGTGCGCAATCTTCCTCACCAGCTGGTCGAGGCGTTCCGCTCAACGCTCGAGGAGGTCGGCGAGGCCGACGTCATCGTGCACGTCGTCGACGCATCGCACCCGGACCCCGGCAGCCAGCTCGCCACCGTGCGAGACGTCATCGGCGAGATCGAGGCGCGCGACATCCCCGAGGTCGTGGTCTTCAACAAGGCAGACCTCGTGGATGACGACCAGCGGCTGGTCCTGCGCGGTCTCGAGCCGAGCGCGGTGTTCGTCTCCGCGCGCACCGGCGAGGGGATCGACGAACTGCTCGAGCGGATCGCCGCGATCATCCCGCAGCCCGAGGTCGAGCTCACCCTGCTCGTGCCATACGACCGCGGGGAGATCATCTCCCGGCTGCATGTCGGCGGGCGCGTGCTCTCGACCGAATACCTGGAGACCGGCACACTCGTGAAGGCTCTCGTGCATCCCGCGAGCGTCGAGGCGCTGAAGCCCTTCGAGGCTGTTCACGCTTCGTAACACAATGCGGGGGCGTTCGCGTCCGCTTGCTATCGTGGCTTTTCGAAGACGCAGCAGGTTCATGGCGTCCGGAGCGACAGCCGAGCCCGGCACCCGCCCCACCGTGAGCACTATTTCCGGAGGGCATTTCAGGCGTGGCAACGTATTCGTTCGAGCTCTATCCACCGCGCACGCCCGCGGCGGAGCTCTCGCTGTACGAGTCGCTCGGGCGATTGGTGGCGGCCCGGCCCGAGTTCATCTCCGTCACATACGGCGCGAGCGGGTCGACCCGTGATGCCTCGCTCGGGGTGCTCCGCCACCTGCTATCGACCTCGGTGCCGCCGATGGCACACCTCACCTGCGTCGGCTGGACCTACGCGGACGCGACCAGGGTCATCCGGGAGTTCCTGGACGCCGGGCTGACGAGCTTTCTCGCGCTTCGCGGCGACCCGCCCGCCGGAATGGCCGAGAGCGACGACTTTCTCGGCGACCTGACCAGCGCGGGGGAGCTCGTGCAGCTCATCCATCGCGTGCAGGAGGAACGCGTGCCATTCCTGCAGGAGCCCGTTCGCGGGTTTCCGGGCGCCGCACGCATCCGAAGCGGCGAGAAGGTGACGATCGCGGTCGCCGCGTTCCCGAACGGACATCCGCGTTCCCGCTCGGTCGAGCAGGATCTCGACACACTGCTCGCCAAGGAGGCCGCCGGGGCGAACCTCGCGATCACCCAGCTGGTCTTCGAGGCGGATGACTACCTGCGGTTCGTCGAGCAGGCGCGCGCGGCCGGGGTCACCATGCGCATCCTGCCCGGCGTCATGCCCATTCTCTCGGCCCGCCGCCTGCACAGGATGATCGATCTCACCGGAGAGCAGATGCCGTCGTCCCTTCTTGCCCGGCTCGAAGCCGCGGGTTCGGATGAAGCCCAGCACGACGTCGGAATCGAGCATGCCGTCTCCATGTCGCGCCAGCTGCTCGACGGCGGCGCGAGCGGCCTTCACCTCTACACGTTCAACAAGCACGAGGCCGTCCTCTCCGTGCTCGCGGAACTCGGCCTGTCCACCCCCGCCCCATCCACCCAGACCGCCCAGCAATCCACCGTCCAGCCATCCACTGCCCAGCAATCCACTGCCCAGAAATCCAAGGAGCACGCATGACCAGCCACGCCTTTCCGACCGGGACGATCCTCGGCTACCCGCGCATCGGTCGCCGACGCGAGTTGAAGAAGGCCGTCGAGGCGTTCTGGGCCGGGACCATCACAGCGGACGAGCTTGAGGCGAAGGCCGCGGAACTGCGTGCGGTCACTCGCTCACGTCTCGCATCCCTCGGGCTCGGGCGAACGGATTCCTCCATCCCTGAGGGCTTCTCCTACTACGACCAGGTGCTCGACGCAGCCGTCACCGTTGGCGCAGTCCCGACCCGATTCGCCTCCCTGGTCGGCGAAGACGGTTCGCTCGACCTGGCCGGCTACTTCACCATCGCGCGCGGCGAGGGCGACAACGTGCCGGCGGAGATGACGAAGTGGTTCGACTCGAACTACCACTACCTTGTGCCCGAGATCGGCCCGGAGACCGCGTTCTCGCTCGCCTCGGACCGGCTCGTTCGCGAGGTGGCAGAGGCGGTCGT
>Ga0247779_1001458_pt1 | contig 11396 bp, 10 predicted proteins | sample UWRJL221509R5_FD_179925 | JGI IMG/M metagenome (GOLD analysis project Ga0247779, IMG submission 179925) | Plant litter microbial communities from Arlington Agricultural Research Station in Wisconsin, United States - UWRJ-L221-509R-5 | ecosystem: Environmental > Terrestrial > Plant litter >...
TAATGGCAGGTTAGGTACGCAAAACTATGATCGGTCATAGCAAGGAATTTGAATCCGTGAGGGTGCATCCATCAGGTTCCTCGATGATGATAGCCTTCTTTCAAGGAAGGAAGTAACATGGCTACATTCCAACAGTATACGCAATCGGTCCTGTTCAACAGGAGACAGCACCGTGGTTTACGAAACGCGTACGCAATGACGGGCCCCCCGAAGTCGGGTGTGCCCTACGAGCTGAAAGAGCGGCAATTTTCTTGTATTTCATATTCAATGCGCCGCCTTGAAGACACACGTGTAGGAGCCGAAAAACAGAAAAACAGGCGTGGCTTGGAGATTTTCGAATCGCACGCGTGGGCTCAATATGATTGTGCTGGCCGCAGTTTGCATCACAGGGCATGTCGAGTCTTGTCGAGAGGAAAAGAAGGAACTTGACCATCAATCTCCCGGTAAATGATCCTTCATTCGGAGAGAAGCACCTGAAAGAAGTAACAGATCACGAATCAGAACACCGAAATCTGACATAGACATGGCAGAGGTGTAAAAGACTGTTTTGACACGAATACATACCATCATCCACCGATGTTTTTGTTCACACAGCAGAGGCGCTTAGAGCGTTATTTTTTGCTTGGTATCAGAAAAATAATGCTGTCGCATTCCGAATTGCATGTATTCAAAAGACGCGGGTAGACGAGGCGAGAGACAAGGAGCAAAGGCCTTCCAGGACCTGAGAGTCGCAGTCAAACGGAGAGCATGATCAGGGCATTCACTGTCAGATGGTTTGCCGACATATTCTCACGCGGTTGATTTTATTGCTAATTAAGTCATTATCTTGGGAGAGTTCGAATGTTCATCCTTGATCCAAAATGGGGTTGGATGCTTAACAATTGCTTGTAAATCAAGAGTGTTCATTCATCGTTTATCTAAGAATAAGAAACGGAAGTCAGCAGTCTATTCAACTCATACTTCTCACTGAGAAAACGCTTGCTATACATGGGAGCGATCTGCTTATAGCCAAGTCAATCAACTGATTCCTACCGCAAAATGAGCAGTTGGCGGCTAGATTATTTTCAGAAAGGAAACTATATTACATGCAAAATAGCATATCTCCAGCGAACACGGATCCTGATGAACTTCAATGTTAGTAAAACATGATAGCATTGCGTTTGCTGGTCGAAACCCACCGTGCGACGAATAACAAGGTCATTGTTCTTTCTAAAGAACAACGAACGCGCCGCAGAACGTTTTTCGTCCAAATTTGGGAGAAAGTCGGACCGTATGAACAATAGTGAGATTTCGAATGGAAAAAAGGACCGCCCCGTGCCTTGTGAACAGGACCCCAAATAAACAAGAAAGTGTTATGCTTGAAAGTATTTCCTCTGGGAATACAACCCATTCCCGGAGGTATTTTGCACTCGGGTTCCTTGCTCAGAGTTAGAGACTTACACACCGGCATTGGCATGTGCACGAGTTGCCTTCAACATGGACATTTCTACAGATCGAATCACATATGTCATGTCATGGTAGACACCGCATGCCTATAAAGAATGATGTTCGTCAATACAGGATGCACAAGATAAGTATATGCAAACTATTATGCAGAGACATGGATAGTTCCTCGCTCACATGTCTGGGATGCGAAATGATAAAAACGCGTCCCATCCGTACACGTAGGCGGTTCAATGTTTCTCGCGTCAAGTTATTTGGGATAACCTCGCTCGCATTGTCTTGTCAAAACTGAACATTCTACGTCTCAAAAAAGTTATCAAATCGCGTCAATGGGCAATTTAAAAAGATGAAGTTCCAGTACCTGATCAGATATGTTTGTTTCGTCTTGAGAGACGCTCCGTTCAATTTGTGCATTCCCCTCACCACGGAGATCCATGAACACCGAGACTGACTGATAAACCAGGGTATAAACCCGGAAACATATCGATATCGCTTGTAATAATGAAGGTGTGGTCTGCAGGCGGCTTCACGGTTCCACTACAACGTCCGTTCGCGCGTTCCTGGTGCACAGGCACTTAATGCGGCTTCCGTAAAAAATATTGCGGGCTGGCCGATGCGAGGCCATTGATTGACAGACAAAAGCTTTCGCGTAAGAATCTTATAAATGATGAGCGATGAGGACACATAAACCGGTAAACGGTATAAAAATAGAGATGTACCTCGGTGTCCTTTTTAATTTTGTGATGTGAGCCGCATGTTGGCTCGCAATAGACGCTTGCTTATTGAAATGTTGCAGATTGGCTTGGAACATTGAACAAAAAAAGAGAGACAAAACGCTAATAAAGCCGCTCAACAAAGACGTATAACCATAGGCGTCATCTCGAGTACTCTGGCCCATGTCCAGGAAGACGTGCCTACATCACAGCAAAGCAACGCGATAACACAGTGGCACGTTCTGTGTCAGGTTGTGACGCATCCGTGTTTCGGGTCGACTAAACCTTGCAGTACATATGTGATAGCAAATTTGACGCATACATCCGCCTCTCGTTCAGGTCCGTTAGAGGTTCTACTTGAAATGTCGAAGTGAGCATCACAATGGAAGCTTCAAGTAAATAGCAGTCTATTCTCCTGCAGGGACAATTCCATGCGCCCAAAAGAGTTGCTTACCTTGAACTAGCACCTAAGAAATTCCACTCCTGAGCTGTCTAGTCCCGCTGCAGAGTTCATAAACTTCCATAACTTCAGTCGGAACAAGGCCAATCTGACATGTTGATGCTACTTTGAATTGACCAGTACATCCACGTATCAAGTAAGGCACCTCACCTTCGGAGAGTTATTCAAGTGTCGGTGCCTTGCTGACTGACATGAAAGGGACCTTCGGAATTGCGGCTTTGTGCTCTAGATTGTAATAGGGGCATCACCGGAATAGCTGCTGGCCGGATCGATGTTTAAATGAAGTATATGTAAATCGACATACTCACAAAATGACATCCCGGAACACAGATGATCTTCCTTTCTCGGAAAACAGACCTGTTCGGCATAGGAGCTTTCCATTGTGGGCTCCTCTGAGAGGCCTACACGAAACAAACTCGATGAAAGTACACGGATGAAAGCACGGGCTTTACATAAAGGCTTTGTTTCTCTGATTAGGGAAGTCACCGACGATTTGGTTATCTTATGCCATATTTGAGGCGGCCCAATCTTGAGGTCCAGATGAAGTTAAGTAGTCGAATAATCTTGAACTTTTGAGGTTCCAACATATTGCAGTGAGTGCCGAATCATGTCCAATTCATGCTCGATGGTTCAAACTTTCGAGCCGCCTCCAAGGTCTGACTGAGGTCAAAGGAAGTCGACCCCGTCGATTCGACTAAGTCCTGGGATTTAAAGCATGAATGCAGGCCCAAAATGAGCAACAAGGCAGACCTGGTGTTTATGAAGACGTTTAACTGTGTTATAGCCGACAAAAGCTAACGAGCTGTGTTCCGGCAAGCTACAACCTACAAGCGTGTGATTTTGAAGCTCCGCTTCATCATCAAAGCCAAATAGTGAGCGGCAAACCTCGGCTCATGTCGCCCTTCGGAGTGAAATGGAAATGACCTTGAAGGCGTCACGTAAAAAGACCTAAAAAAGTGCTGCGAGTAAGAGGTAACAAGTGTTTTTTCGAGTCCACGTCTCGAGTATAACAATACGGAAGAGCTATGTATTGTGAGTCAAATAAATAGGCGCTCGTTGTTTGTTCGAGACGCAGACCTAAGCGATGACAATGGGCAATAGAGTGATGTCGGGTTAGAACCCGTGGAAGATATATTCAGCTGCAATACATTAGAGCACTGCTGCACAACGTACGTCCTGAATCATGGAAATATCCTAAAGGCTTTCTTCTCTGATGCAGTCCACTTGAATATCGGGAGCGGATGTGCCTCAGTGTTGAAGACCCATTGGCTGAGATTGATGGCTCGACTATTGTCAAAGAGCAAATAAAGATACTTCAGCGTTTCTGCAAGGAAGTAGCTGCTCAAGCAGAAAAAAAGTTTATAAATTTCTGACACTATGATTTGTGAATCTTGTTACCTTGGCATTTCATCAAGTTTCCACTTGATGTCCCCGCTGACACCAGTGACACTGGCGAATCCATATTCTGTTCACGTGTGCTCGATTATAGATTGAAAGATTTCGTAGCCGCGTTCCCTCCATCGTACATCTCGTGTTATCCGCCACATGACGAATATGCTTTCTATAGCCTAAACATTATCAGCCGGCGGGAAGCTAGACAGGTTTTTGAAGACATACTTCGGGCCTGAGATACCATGAGTCTGGCATTCCAACGTCATAATCTCTGAGAGTGTAATTACGTTCCGGGGGCGGTTCTGATGTACCCGGGACCACACCGACCCGTCCTTCTTTGTCCCACCGTTGTATCTCGTCTACCCATTTCAGTCCTTTAGTAAATTGCACATACTCTGGGGATAAGCCACTTTCTTGGTCCAGGTACATCATTGTGCACGTATAAGCAAGTCCATGTGCTGCCAATCGATGTAAATCGCGTAAATCTTCAGGTAGGTCAAGCCTCTTCGCGCCTAGAGCCAAAACCCCAGGAAGGAAACACGATAGATGTTCTAAACGATGGCTCACGACTCCGTTTTCCATATCAGTTACATACATCAGCCCCCGATTCCGGCTGATGAACACAAAGTTATTTAGTATCCCATCAACGGACTAGATATCTTGTAGGAAGGTGAGTAAAATTTTATCGGTATAAGAATCAAATCTTACATTGTTTTCGAGCCCGCATGTCTCCGGTTAGAATCCACTGTTTCAAGAGATACTCATAGCCACTATCGGAGCCTGCGCCGACCGTCATTTTGGCTGTAATGCTCTTAGCTAAACGGGAAAGCATCAATCAAAGGTTACTTGCAATTAGACGGTTTTCCAGTGTCGGTATACCAACGTTCGCCAAACAGTCCAGAAGGAACATCCGCTTTGTAAAGGACATTCATAACATTTTGGACCTACATCTAGTCAATGCCGACCTCAGAACCAAGGCTGTTGTATTGACCTTGTTATAGTACTCCTTTTTTCCGGCAAGTCTAGCAAGGTACTTGAACTCTAGCTGGCATGACGATGCCTCTGCAAATAGTATAGTGTTTGTTTCTTTGATGTAGCCGAGATCCGGTCTCTTGCTTCAAGTCAAGTCAGATAGCGGAACAGAGCGAATACGCGGACTGACGTTTTGAGATTTACGGAGAAAACTGGAAGTCCAGTGCTTGAGATCTCGAACGCAGGAAGGAGGATTTCTCCCAATTCGTCGGCTAGATCAAGAAGTACATGCTCTCCAGATAGTGCATAAGCTGACAATAAACCCCCCAGATATCGTATCGTTGTCTCAAAAAATGGGATATAGTGGTCAAGCTGAATAAAGATCTTAAACACAGGAATGCTGAAAAGGATTTTGGAAGCTCACCTGTCGCTCGACGAAATGTCTATCGCGTATAATCGTTATTGCATCACCGAATTCTTCATGAAGACCCATAATGTGCATGGTATCCAGTGGGTCGAATAACGTAACAGACCATCCGTTGAAGCTTTCGAAAGTTTCAATCGTTGGAATTGACGATCAGCTGTTATGCTTACTGATTAGAACCCTCACCAGAGACGGAGAGCAACTCGTCGTTGGGAAACGCTCTAGTCTTGTAACCAGTCCACGCATACTTGAATGCCTCTTTGACCTCTTCTTTCCTCGATTTCCACATGCGCTGATCCTCAGACAAAAATCGATTTGGTACCCAACTCTCGTAAGAAAATGCAGAAGACGTAGAAGCAATTTCTTGAAGCATTGGAAAAGCCATCCAGAGCGCGACGACAGTGGTAAATCCTAGAATAAGCCATCGCGATACAAGCTTTCCTGAAAGCCTGGAGGACCCCCATGATAATACAAAGTCATCGCTCGTTGTACACGTTGGAAGCATGAAAGAGAAGCACACACAGCTACTTGGTAAGATGCTGTATTTTACCGATCGCCAAGACATAGCAAAGCAGACTAGCCAAGATAATGGATATTTAGTGGGAGAACTACTCCCTCATGGGACCAGATGGCAAAAATAAGTTTAAAGACGGTGCTTATTGTGCTGGCAGCTGTCGGTGAAATTGTGCTTTATGACCACAACATAGATAAATTCTGCACTAGATGGGAAGATAAATGGCCAGTGAGCTGGTCACCTAGTCGCTGTAACTTGTAATCTTCAGTACTTTCACTCAATGATCACGTGGCACTGAAAGTAGGGATACATACCGGATTCCCTCTGACTTGTGCTATTTCCACGACAGAAGTGACCGCCCGGCAGATCAGAATGAGTCGGCCGTAAGTGGATAAGTAATTATTAAAAGGAAAATGGAATAAAGAAGACAATTCCTGAAGGGATCTTACAGGTTAAAAGTAAAAATATGTAGTAGTTTTTGAGAAATATGCGTCATACGTGGTCGTGCGCCTTCGTGCGCGCCATGTATTATTTTAAAGTCGCCTAAGAAATGCGTATGATAACTTGGCATTTCGACGATCTACTCTTTAGGCAATAGCCAAAAATATTTTTCCCGGGGTAACTTCGATTGGTTTCAATTGCCTCAGTATTCCTATTTGAGGCCTTTGTCCTTCTTTTTAGGTTCGTAAACTGCCACTTGAAAGCTTTCAAAGAGTCAACGATTTACTTACTTCTGATCATGATGATTTTCAGACGGTTGTGACTAGATCCTTTACGCTTCCACGTGCCAGTCACAACGGGTAAGCGCCAAGCATTTTGCGCTCCTTTTAGAACCTCTGGATCCGAAGAGTTGTCAAAACTGTCATGTTGGAACAGCAACCAGGGAGGATACCATAGGCCGCACTCCGGAAAGTTTCTCACTGGTACAATATTAACTTTCACCCAACTTAGTGTGGTGAATCCGGCTTAGTGTGGGGAATCCGGGAACGAGGAGAGGCAGGTGAGATTAATATCAATTCACAAACGGTCCATAATAAAGCAAATGGCCTAACTTGGCATTTTAGGCGGTCTTTTCTGTACAATGTTACCACCGCCAGCGACAGAGTCCCTGTCGAGATTGGCGAAGCCCTCGAATCCTCTGACAAAGTCCATCACTCGCTGGGTGATTCTAGGATGCACATTACTCGTCTTCCTCTGGTTTGCAGGACCGCTACTCAGCAGCATGCGCTGGGTCCCTTCCGAGGTTAATTATTACCCTCCAACCCAAAATGCATCAACGGCAGTCGTAGAGCAAGCAGATGTGTGGGATTCTAGAAAGGAGGAGGTGAAGGAGGCTTTCAAGCATGCTTGGAAGGGGTACAAAGCAAAGGCATTCCCTAACGATGAACTGCTGGCGGTGTCAGGTGGAAGTTCGAACAAGTAAGTGTCGTTCAATCCAATGCCGATCTGTTGTAACAGCTTTAACAGGTACAACGGATGGGGTGTGACGCTGTTCGACTCTCTCGACACGATGTGGATTATGGGACTTCAAGACGAATTCAATGAAGCTGTGGATGGAATCAAGGACCTTCATTTCAAGCCCACGAAGCCTAATCACTACGCTCCTTTCTTCGAGACAACGATTCGTTACTTGGGCGGTATTCTCTCGGCATACGCTCTTTCTGGACATCATGTTCTATTTCGGCTGGCCGACGAAATGGGACAGCTTCTTATTCCTGCATTCGATGGGACAGAGTCAGGACTTCCAGCTTACTCTGTTAATGTTGAAACGTTAGTGCTCTTTCCTCTTATATTGGCTTTACTTACCCTCCAACAGCGGCAAGATGCAGGCGGATGCAGGTAAAAGTACGGTCCTCTTCGCCGAGGCCACGTCTTGTCAATTGGAATTCAAATACCTGGCGAAAATAACCGGAAAAAAGGAGTACTATAGCCGTGTACAGAATGCCATGAACGTATTCTACAAGGCGAATGTACCAGATGGTCTGTTCCATGAAAACTGGTTCATGAAAGATGGGAAGCCCAGCGGAGGTCTGTTTTATTTCACCTATATATGAATATGAATACCAATCTCCCATCTAGCCCACTTTACAATTGGCGCAAATGCTGACAGCGGTTATGAGTATATGATCAAACAATGGCTTCAGAGTGGGGACGTGCAGGCGAAAGATCAGTGTAAGTCCAAGAATGATTCAGAAGTAGCAATACCTTCATCACAACCCATTAGACCTTAAATCGATGAACGGAATCATCCACAATCTCATCTACGTGACGCCAACCCGCGGGCTCATGTATGTCGGTGACATGGACAACGGCCGTATGGTGCATCGCCTCGAACACCTCTCATGCTACCTGCCAGGCGTGCTTGCTCTCGGCGCACAGGTCCTGCCTCATGACGACCCTTCGTTCCCCGATGAAACAAGGCAGCTACATAAATGGGCCGCCCATGGACTCGCGTACACTTGCGCCATCTCTTACGCAGACCAGAAGAATGGGCTAGGGCCGGATATCATGCAGATGCCGCGCGAGGGGAAAAGATGGATTGAGGAGTTGAATAAATGGAAGAAGGCAGGGCGATCAGGAAGCCCACCTGGAGTTACTGAGCCCCCGGTGGAACATGAGCCTGGAAACAGGGATTATTTTAATAACTGGCCCAACGCATATTTGCTTAGGCCGGAGGTACGTATGAAGGTTTTTTCCTTTACTGAAATTTCATACGAATTCATATTTTTTTTCAGACAGTTGAGAGTATTTTCATGCTGTGGCGGACAACCGGAGATGTGAAATGGCGAGAGCGTGGATACGCTATTTTCAAAGCCATCAATGAACATACCCGCACGGAGTACGGTTTCTCACCCATCCACGGTGTCGACGGCGGTGTCGCCCACCTAGATGATATGCCAAGGTGCGGCCAGCTTCTTTGCTCTTTGCCTCCTAAACTAAGCCAATAATACGCGTTCATATCAGCTGGTTCTTGGCCGAAACACTCAAATACCTATATCTTCTCTTTGACGATGTACATTCAATCACTTCTTCGCATTGGGTCTTCAACACCGAAGCCCATCCCTTGCCAGTATTCGAGTGGACGGACGCAGAGAAGAAGGCTTTTGGTATAACCTACTAAGGCCATCAAAGTGAGGTTTTTCTCAAATTCTTTCTGTATTATCGATCGAGTTCTGATGAAGCAGTCCGCCCCCAGGTTTACATACTAGAACTTGATATGGAGAAATAGAGCGCACGTGCTATGTAGTATACCCTACAACCTTCGATATATCATCTTACATGTATCTAGCGCCATTTAATAATACCCTTGTACTTGTACACTCAGCAGTTGTGCTAGCGCAAGTTGAACTGATTTCGATTGTTACGCCACACCATATGTCACGTACCACGTGCAACAAGACGAGCGCTAAAAATATATGAGCGCGTCTGTTAAGCGCGCCGCATGTCGAGATCAATCACAATTAATATCAAGTCTCGCCCTTACAGAAATAGAGGTATACTTAATATGAGCACAAGAAAGTTGAATGTTACAATTTGACCCATTTTTTATTTGATTTTTCAAGTACAAAGAATGATTCTCTCGCTATATATTTGATTTCTCCCCATTTTTCAGCAATTCATTGGACGAGGCAGTTGGGCGGTTTGTGGTTGCTACGCTTAGATTTGCTGATAGGCATTTAAGAATCACCCGCGGAGGAGATCCTGCAGCAGAGGAACTTGTATCCGGTCCAGCAGCAGGCGCCGTCACCGCAGGATCCACGGCCTTCCTCGGTGTAGCCATTGGGGCAGCTTCCAGCGCAGAATGGGGCAGTACCGTCCCAATAGCAGCCTGGGGGAGCTGGACCGTCTTCTTCAGCCTGGTGACCAGCGGGGCTGTTGGTGAGGAGGTATTTGAGTGCGGCGCTCTGGTCTGCTGGGGTGTTAGAGACGGCCTTGGTGTTGTCGGAAGGAGCTGCCATGACGCTGACGGCGGCGAAGAGAGCAATAGCGACAAAGTTGATCTGCATGATGACTAGAGTGTTGGTTAGTTTTTGCTTATAATACGATAGACACGGCCTCGAGATACGTGCTTCAAGTAGTAGAGCTTGCGCTTGTCTGTGAAGTGGGTTCAAACAATGGTAAGTGCGAGAGAAACCAGTCGAGGACGAGTAATCGCTTACAGTGCTAGACAGATGTATCTGACTGAGGAAACCAAGGCTCTACTGTGACCCTCTTTATACCTTTTGCTACCCATATCCAATAGAGAAATAAAATAATGTTTTGAATTTTCAGTCCGTTTAGCAAAGGTTCGTCAACGTCACCGGAAGTTCATATGACACCAATTTTCTAGGGTACTAGATGGCCAAAATGGTAAAGTAGACCCTAAAATCGACCGAGAAGTCATCTACTGTACGTCTCGTATCCCGGCATGCAGAGCCGTGGTGTGTCCTCTCACTGCCTCTCGCTCGTATATACCAAGAAAGTGAGGAGGTTATGTTCTTTCATCAGCCACAGAAAGGAACCCCGCAACTCATGACCCATAGGAACCACTAGTTAATGGAGAGTTCTAAAGGTTGTGCAACTTATGCGTCCTTCGACAGAAGTAAACAACCTTCCATGAGAGCTACGAGATCACATTGGTATATCATGTTTGGTACAACTTTGAGAGTCGTCGATGGGGATGATACTTTTCATATATGTCCTACCATATTATTTGTACGTATAATCAGCATAACGGTGGTGCAGTACTCCGACGAAACAAACATGGATATTTCGATTATACTGATTATAATTTAAAGTCACGAAAAGACACCTACATGCCGGAGAAGTGAAACTGACCAGAAGCCAGAATCCAATGATTCTGGAACCGAAGGCTTTACATCCTCGGGTATCCGTCTACTCTTACCGGGGAAGACACCATTAATCCGGGGGTATACAGCTCCAATCATCAAGTGGTAGAATATATTCCTTCCTCCTCGCACATTCATGCATCTATTTGCCACATTATATCTCAACCAATAGACTCTATAACATAGCACCAGATGGCTTGCGAACTGTATACACTTTCTGCCGCCGGTTAGGCTATTCTTACTTACAAGCCATATTTATATTGGTACACGTCTGTAAGGTGGTTAATGGAAGGCTTCGTACAGAATGAAAATCGTCACTCAGAAGACTCGGCTTAATACTATGCACCGCCATATGCTACACATTTGGTAGTAGGACAGAGCTAACTGCCGCTAGAAGCTTTTTTCAAAAATATGTGAGTGATTTTGATTATCAAACTTCTTGGTCTACATAAGTTGGTGGAGCCTACGTGTTACTTGGCAGGTCAGGCGGACATAACGGACTATCATTATGAAGACAGAAAGTGGATAGGAGACAAGAAACCGGTTCTTTCAAATCTTGGGTATGTGGTAAAAGAACTGGAGACATCGGAAAATATAAGCGACCGCGATTTTAGTCCTGATTTCTGTAATTGAAGCCGGATTGCATAGC
>Ga0247779_1001459_pt1 | contig 11389 bp, 9 predicted proteins | sample UWRJL221509R5_FD_179925 | JGI IMG/M metagenome (GOLD analysis project Ga0247779, IMG submission 179925) | Plant litter microbial communities from Arlington Agricultural Research Station in Wisconsin, United States - UWRJ-L221-509R-5 | ecosystem: Environmental > Terrestrial > Plant litter >...
TTTTGTAGAATAAAATCCTCTCGATCCCTCATTTTGAGCGGTATATATACGATTCCGCGTCATTTCCGAGAAAAAAGGATTGTGGAGGAAAATGACCCTGACACCTGTGGAATTTGCCTTGTCTGTTCCTGTTTGGCCGTCAGTGCAGCTGCAGCATCAATTTTGTTCCTTTTCGTTTCGTCTTTCATTGTTATCTTCCTTATCTCAATTTCTTGCGGCGAAAAGTATGCAAGCTATACATTGAAAACCTGGTGCGGAATTTTCATTTTCGGCCGTCTCCCCGATTATACATACGTCAAGTTAGCAGGTCTCGCCGACTTCGGTCATATATCTGAATTCTGAGGAGAATACACTCTGCCTCATGTTTCCAAGTACTATTTGCAGACAACCTATTCGGCTTGGCCACCGGAAAAGCACTACTACTGTCAAATCCTGACTCAGGAAATGACGAGCCAGAATGAAGCTGACCTGTCGAAGACTGGAATGTATTAAAATGCGCAGCTCATGACCTCATGTTTTCCAAGTACATTCGTTCGGCCTGGTATCCGAAAGGATTAGCGCTGTTGTCTACAGACGATAAGCGCCCTTTAGTGTCTGCTTAAAGCAAGCACAGACGCCTCTACATTTTTCTTTCGCTATGAAGGAACGTACGTCATCGACCCCCCTAGTACACATAGAATTGAGAATGGCGCTATAGCTGTTTTCCGAATGTCTCCATTATGCTCGATATTAAACTTATTCTGGAGTCCATATTTACTTTCTGCGTCCTTTAGGCTTCCGAAGTTTCTGACAGTCTAGGACAGCAACGATCTCGAGCCATACCATTTTCCGCTCGTACTTATTGCACATGATCTTGTTGCTCGTATCTTTTAATCCGCCTTCCCATGACAAACCATTATTATCCCTTTGACATAAAGGTTCTCAGAAGAGCACGAGTTTATCGATATACTTGATAAAAATCTACTTGTTTTGACGCACTTTTTCCGTGTTTAGACTCGATGATCGGCATCCGATATGAAATTGTACGGAAGTTCTTTGAGCGCTTGGCTCGTTTATTAGCGCCCATAACAATTGCAGCATACGTCAACCTACGATATCACACGTGTAAACAATTTGCCGATACTCCAGAAGCTAGGTGAAGACAACAGAATCCCCCGTCCACTAAACGTCCCACGATGACGTTCATGCGCCCATGGGACTGCGATCCAAAGCTAGTCAAGAATCCCAATCATAATCTCATGAAATGAAATCTTAATGTGCACCAGGGAGTGTCCCAAATCCTGAATTTCGTATTAACATAAAGAACAACAACAATGCCCTAGCAAAGAGTTGGTTGCCGCATGGCGTTGCATCAAAGTCAATAGAATTCACGATCGGGTTCAGCCTTGGTAAGTACTAACTCTGGATAGATAGTAACTCTGGTCACTCGTGTGTTCTTTTCATAGCTTATAGCATTCGGATTTGCGAATTCTGCATTGAAACACGACGAGTACAAAGACAATGCTTATACATATGCTTAGTGTGTGCCTTGACACAGCGAGTCTCCTACGCAAATCTAGATTGATACGTTCGAGATCGGCGGAATGGGAAGCTGGCGCTCGTGTATTTTCGTAATTTATGACCGACCGGGATCCCCAGCGGTTGAACGAAATGCTTGGAAACCATAAATGTGGTATCATGTTGTATATGGAACGACTTCGCAATTATTATTACTACTAAGTTGCATCCCAGAGGACAGTGTGTCTTTAACTCTTTAAATGTCCAGGACATACCAAATGCACAAAAATAAAACTGTCCTCGACATCTGTCCAACATCTGCCTCCCCGCTACATGCCGTCTCCATACCGAGAAGCAATGGACCATGAGAAATCACACTAATATCATCATCATGGGCGCGAAGAAATAATAAGGATTCGCAACATCAAACAGTAGGGTATATCAGAAAGTTTTTTCAAACATTCTCCGTACATACATGTTTTGAGAAGTGTGTATAGTACAAGAAATAATTTATTCCGTCTTACCCACTTTACCAGACCGTTTCGTGCCTTCTTTGACTTCCCCTGCCAACCAAAGGGCGGAAAATAAGAAGAAAGCGACGCTCGTGCTGATGGCACCTGCGTAGTAGGGCCAAGCTGCGGATAAGAATCGTGGGTATCCGTCGTGCCTTGGTGGGACGACAGGAACTGTAGTAGAGCTTTGAAGGTAAGTCCATCTATCAGAAAGAAAAAAGAATACATCAGAAATTCTCGTCTCAAATTAACAATAGCAAGAAATAAACAACGAACCCTTTGCGCTTGTGGTCGATAACAAATTTGAATACTCCGTGTCGGTCAGGGGCTCTGAACGTAGTCGAGTATTTACCTGGTTGACCAGAGACAGGAGGAAGCGCCGTGCGAATGTGGGGATCGAGCATGGTGAACGAAAGTTGAAGATCGTTGATACCGGAGTATGGCTCCCATGAGTTCTTAGCTGGGTTGAACTTGGAGATATATGCGCTGTAGACCTGAATTCAAGGAGATACGATTGTGACGTGATGATGATTACTCGGGAACAAAATGAACTCACGAGTTGGTCGTTGTTCGTGTAAACCTCACGAGATTCAGTCTCGTTTACGCGGTGGTGTTCAATCTTGTCGATACGCAAAACATTGGATTCCTGGAAGGTCCATGCCGCGATGTCGCGCGCAGCTTGAACATTTCCAGATCTGATTCCTCTGAGCAACCGTAAATGTGTTAGTTTGTAGACAGGCATCCTGAATAAGAGACGCACGGTGATACTTCTTTTTGTGCAAGTTCGTCGCTGAAAAGGTCAACTCCTCCAACCCAAGTAACTCTTGCACCGTTAAGAGTTTGGAAACCAGTAACAACGCTGAGTTGACTTCCAGCCCAAAGACCCTCGCCACCCTTCTCTGCAGAATCTGCCAACGCATCCGCCGAGCCACCGTCAACCTCTGAAGCAAAGCTCTGAGCAGGTGCGTGTAAAATGGGAACCAAAAGAGGGTTATTTCCAAGAGCTTGAGGAACACCAGAAAACCAGACCGGAGCGAGATCCTTGCTCAGGATATGAGTCGCGTCTTGTTTGGTAGGTGTGATAGGAATAAGGGAAGCCGGTCCATCACGTTTTGGGAAGTAAGAAATTAGAGGTGTGCCGGGAGGTGGTAAAACGAGGGAGAATTCAGGGGCTAGAGATGTTAAAGGTGTCTGTTTCGTCGAAAGGGCAAGGATTAGGTTGGTTTTGAGGTTAAGAAGTTCAACGAAGGACTGGGGGGTGAGGTCTTTGGCAAAGTCTAGAATGAAGGAGATTAAAATTCTCATAAAATACCACAAAGATTGAATTCACTTTTAGTTTCAGAAGCAAGGACGACGACATGGGCAAATGCTGCCTCTTCATACTCAATTATTGCTGGCTCCTCTGCCTTTGGCGAACGGAATGTCAAATCATATCCCTGGTCTTAAACATAACAATTCAGGGTATATCCTTACTTCAAATGCACTCAAATCTCACCTCTCAATCCGTCAAAGAATATGGAGAAGTCGTCTTGGCGTTTTGGTTCTACCACAATGAGGACAGAATTCCCAGTGCTGGATTTTGCATTAACAATATTGACAAGTCCTATGGCCAGAACAAGGAGTGCCCTAAGGAAGAACATTGGTCCCAAGACTTCTTGAAGACCAGTTAAAGAAATTAAAGGTATGTGAGATTTGTGATGAGGTTCCACGTCGCGCTGTACCGAGCTCTAGCTACGCGCTTTGATTGTACCTGCTTTGCAAAAGCTTCTTTCCGGCAGCCGGTGTTCCGCTGACCTAATAGCGCGCTCGGAGGATTTCGGCCCCAAGCGGAAGAGAGTCGGCTGTCCCGCGCAAACTCCGATTACGGGTTAGTGGACTTTTTGACACGGAAATACATCTGGTCGGGTTCGTTCATATACCTTGCTCTGCTTTATTCTCTTTTTCTTTTTCTCGCTCTTCATATTAGAAAAATGGCACAGGACGAATTAGAATACCTCAAATCCCTCGTCTCCCAGTTAAACGACAAGATTGCTAGCCTAGAAGCGAAGGCAAAAACTGCTGTAACGCCCACCAAGACACCAGCGCAACAGCTGAGGACCATTCTCGTTGGACCGCCTGGTGCTGGTGCGTATTTTAGGCCGTTTGAAATCTATATATCACTTACACTAATATTGCAGGCAAGGGAACACAGGCGCCTAAAATCCGTGACGAGTTTTGCGTATGCCACTTGGCAACTGGTGACATGCTGCGTGAGCAAGTTCAGCAGAAGACACCTCTCGGAATCGAGGCCAAGAAGATCATGGACGCCGGAGGACTCGTCTCAGATGAGATTATGGTCGGAATGATTCAGGACCAACTGGATAACAACAAGGAATGCAAGAATGGGTAAGTAGCTTCCGTCGCAATCAGAATGAACCCTAGAATATCCGGTATGGCACACTTATGATGTTGAAGAGCTGGAATGAAGTTTTTCTGTCGCGTTCCTGGATGGTCGTACTTCGTCTGCTTTTGCCTGTGCATCCTTCCTGTCATTCACGCCTTTGTTTAACTTGCTATCGGATCGGCACTGACGCGTCGTATTCTTGCAGCTTCGTGTTGGATGGCTTCCCTCGCACTGTTCCCCAAGCACAGAAACTTGACGGTATGCTTGAAAAGCGTGGCGAAAAGCTTGATTCTGTTGTACAACTTCTCATCGACGATGGTCTCCTTATTTCCCGCATCACTGGACGTCTTATTCATGCACCAAGCGGCCGTACATACCACAAAGAATTCAGGTATGATATATAAAGACTAGTTTTTTCGCGCCCTCCATAAGTGCTAATGATCCTGGTTAAGCCCTCCCAAGAAGTCAGGTGTTGACGATATTACCGGCGAGCCTCTAATCCAGCGCTCAGACGATAATGTAGAGACGTTGCGCAAGCGTCTTGGAGCTTTCCACGCACAAACTGGTCCTGTCGTCGATTATTACAAGACCAAAGGTCTTTGGCACGGTATCGATGCTGCCCAGTCGCCAAAGATTGTCTGGGATAACTTGCGTGCAATCTTTGTTGCCAAGAAGTAACGCGATATTTTAGAGTCAATTTATTGGATTTGGGATCTTGCATATTGGCCTATATTGGCAGATATTGGCCTGATGAAGCTTTGTCATCGCATGCACCGGCATGAGCTGTGCTAACTATCCTGCGTCATGGGTCGGCCCTTTTGGTCTCGATGTTCTATGAGGCATTTTCTTCCTGAACGGTTGAGGTAAAAATATCACCTTGATAATTACTCATATTATTAGTGCTCAGACACACGGGCCTTCGAAAAGTAAGCGGCATAGTAAGCAAACCTGACTAGGTTGCCGAAGATTCTGCTCTCATTCTAGTGTTTTCCAGAGAATTTGACTGGAATAACCAAATTATACTGCCCAAAGGTTTATTGTGCACATATTATGTCCCAAGGGACTTGGTCTGCCTTATATTATAGCATGATATTCCAACTCCCCAATCATGTGGCAACGTGTTTCGGTTTCATTCTAAAAAGTTGCGCAGCATCAACGACGATCGCCCTTTGGCATTTGTCAGATTTGGGATCCATCTCGATAAACTTTCTGATATTACTCCTCGAAGAACATGACATGTGGACCATGATATAGTTTCATTGACAGTTTTTGTTTCAAGGAAGCACTGTATTCGCTTGATGCACCAGCCGGGATCAAAACTTGTGAAGAACCCTGCGTGACCTACTAAGTACTACTATGTTCTCGGCAGGATTCCCTTTGGATTCGTTAAATATCTTCCGGTTAGTCATGTTACTTGATGTTACTTACAGTCTCTATTTATAAGAACATCATGTAAGGCAGGCCGAGGAATCAATCGAATACGTTCGCACCGAATGTAAACGGGGCGTGTTCCTGATTCTGGCGATGGACAAGCGTAAGCAAATTGCACGGATACCAATTTTACCACTGCGCGTTTGTCGGCGTTTGCGCTTACCCTTCTTGTTCCTCCATGTCTTTTTATTAGAGCGAAGATTTCCTTGACGATTCTTTTGATTCCTACCCCCATCCTCAGCCATTACTCCTATGCCTCGAAAATCTGACGCTTCTGGAACCCTTCGACGCGGTGCTGCTTGTCTTTCCTGCCGGTGAGTAGAGTCTTCGTGGTCGATTTTTACATTTCATATCTCGCTGACTCGTATGTCTGGTGGGGAATGCAGACGACGTAAGCTGGTACGTCGAGATATGTCAAGTAACCGGAATTCAAATACTCACATAGTTGTGATCGACAGAGATGTGATGGAGCACGACCAGTATGCTACCAATGCAGTACGATGAGGAGGGGTCATGAATGCAACTACGATGATAGTGCACGGAAGAGTCGTACGCAAACTTTACGCGAAAAGCTCTTCGCACTGGAGGCTAAAGTACGCGAGCTGGAGCATGGGTCTGGCGTAGCCTCATCACCAACGAGTGGGTCATTAGCCGACGAAGCTCAACCTATCGCTTCGACTAGCAATGTTACATGGGTGAACGATAGCAGCGAAACACGATTTCCGGACATTTCACAATCCCAATCATGGTTCCCATATTACGATAACTCGAACGAGGTTGCTTCAACATCCCAGTTAGCGTTACCGACGTCGTTAATGATGCCCCAATTCGACAGCCAGATATCCATGATCCCACATGCATATACGGACTCATCTGGGACCACTGTACACGATGCTCCTTCAGACCGTTTAACGAGCGAGCCATGTGTGACGTTAAGTATCGAGATGCATAACTTACTGTGAGGATCCTTTTTTTCTCATCAGATATGTTTCTCATCGAATATTACCCAGCATCCAATCGTTCATTGACCATCGAAAGCAATGTTGTTTCTACTCCGACACGAGCCGGTTCGATCGTTCTTCCTCCGCTACTATCTATCAGAATACGCCACCGAACTCTGCTTTAATGAGTGCGATATATCTATTGGGATGTTTCTTTGCACGGATACCTAAATTAGAAAATCGGCTGCTCGAACAAACACAACATGAAGTGGCTCGGGCGTTGCATAACCAGGAACAGTTAATGGACTTGTTGCAGGCCTTGTGTCTCCTAGCTCAGTACTTCTTCTTCAACAATCGAGCCATGGAGGGAAAACTTCAGTTGAAAAGTGCCAAACGAATATCTACGGACATTGGTTTGGACCAAATCACCCATTCCGACTTTCCTTTCGAATTCCCATTCGATTCGGCATCTTATAACTGGCAAGAGAAGGCCGCTATCTTCTGGCAGGTTGTGATGGTGGAGAAGTTTTGGTCATCGAGCAATGATTTCTGCGAAGCATTGCCAGATTTTGAAACACCCAACGGATATATCACGACTCCTCTCCCGGTGCAAGATGGAGTTGAACTCGTACGTATTCATCTCTTCTAACGCGAACGGAAATGTACTGATTTGATTCCGGTTTCTCTAGGACAGTGTTATTGGAAACAGCCCATTGCACGAGATATTCAAGGGTGAAAGCTTTCGGGGATCGATGTTATCAGTGACGGCCTTCAAGGTGATAGTCTCTGCTGTCTTTGATCGCTCGTTGCGCGTAAATAGTATGTTTTTACTTGATGTTTCTGGACGGCGAGCATTGACCATGTGCTTACCTTAGATACCTCAATGATGTCCAAGGACGCAACTTGGTTTTATCACCGTGTTACAGAGGTTGCATTGGAACGCCTTACCACCATTGTCCTTCCCGTTACATGGAGAGATCCTCGTACTTCGTCGAATTCGCGTATCGATATGGACTTGTATGTGGTCCATTCTCTTATCTGGGCTTCAACAATTCTTCTACAACTGGACAATATCATGAACTTGAAAGTGTCTTTGGCTGCTACAAAACTTGTGGAGCTCATTAACCAACTGAGCGAAGAAGATTACCAATTCTTGGATCCAGTATTGTCTGTGAGTATCTTATTTCCTCGGCATGTATCATTCAAATCACGTTAACGGGAAACTCATGTAGATTTGCTGGTCTTCTATGGTGGTGATATTTCGCCGAATGATCAACAACGCCAATGAGAGAGTCATGCTAAATGGCGAATCTGCATCAACTGCATCGTACACCATCACATTCCTTCGACATTGTATCGACGTTCTTCTTACTGCGCTACAGGACCTCAGTAAAACTATACCATTAGCGGGTGTGTTATCTTTTTAGTCACGGAACCTCTCTAGCCATCCGGAGATTAATCTTCTTTCTTTACTTTCCATATAGACAATCTAATGACAGGCCTGGAAACATCCCAAGCACCGTTCTATCCTGGACTCACAAAGACAATGCCGGTTACCAACGTATTTTAAATAAAATCATGGGGTTACTACTTCCTTCTCCACCTCCGGTCTAGGTTGCAAATCCGATTTCATCAAGTGATCCTCCCACAAAGCCCATCCATGTTCTCACGGGATGTAAAATTGGTCCTATCACTCACACTTCGATACACTATCATCGCAACTTCCTAAATTCTCTCGTTATCATATCTGGCCTAGACTACATGGACGATGACGTTTACTCTACAAACACACGCACTTATATCTTTTTATGCGGATATTCAGGACTCGATTTACTGTTGTTTGTCTTTTTATATCCATTTGTATCCCAGTTATATGAATTGTAAAAGCTGTATCATAGAGGAAGGAATGGGCTCTTCGGTTGTAATAGTACAAGTCAAGTATCGTAATAAAACACACTTTTTTTGGAGCTGAAGACCTTATCGTAATTCACATGCCGGGCTTCAAGCTTGAAGGAATTCATGTGCATACGTAGATTCGGATCTGTTTTTGAAGGCCGGGATATTCGTTCTCTTTCTCCTTTCTGTCTCTGCCGCTGCCGCGATGTAGCAAATGCCAGAGCCGCGGGAGGTTATAAAAAGGATCATCGCTCATTCATTTCCGCCTGTGGCCATAGTATGCACTCGCCTGGTTATCGATTCATCCCTGGATGACACTTGCCCGACATAGTCTGTCAGGTCTCTCCCTGCAGGGTCCAACTCTTTCTTCAACGAACGTCATGGTAAACAAACTACTTGCCGTCGGTATAATCATAACTACTTATCGGGCCTTTTAGTTATCTAACTGACCCATTCACTCCAGTCATGCGGTCGCCTGCAAGGCTCATGCTACAACCTCAAACATGGCGCAGTGTATGGCATAGTAATTCTATACATACAGAATCTATGGGGAAGGCTGTCAGATGTTCTAATGATTGGTTCTACCGTTCCAAGATTCGATGTCACCGTAGAATCCAAAAGTCACATAAATTTCGTCTAGTGGAATCAATAGGGTATACAGGCACTGGTGGCTGTAAGTTCGTTTGGGAGGTAAATGTGTCGTGATAAATTGTGGAGTATGTAACGCTGAACTGTGAATTTCAAACATCGCTACCGAGTCGTGTACTATACGTCACTTCCAGCTGTAAACTTGCTCGTATGTATTCTATACGTTACTTCATAATACAACAAACCCCAAAAGGACATCATGGGTAGAAGGACCGACTTAATTGCCCAGAACCATCCAGGTACCTGCTGTTTTATATTCTTGGTATACCTCTTTTTTAGGGTACAGAATGAAAATGGAAAAAAGCGCATGTCAAAATTTTCTCACCATTTCTCCGATTGCTTGTCCATTGCCAGTATGTTCTTTGAAGAATCGGATATGCCAAGCTCTTGGTGTAATGGATGCTGTTCCACTGCATCTTTAGAAGGGTAGAACCACGCAAAATTAAAAAACATTCCCGTCGTTTTTTCTCCAGAAGCCACCAAAGTGTAGTCAAACTTTTTCCCTGGGTAGCACGGCCCACTACTCATAGGGGATCTGTCGCTACGTCGCTTTCCAGGTACATGCAACATTACGTTGAATACTGTTGAATACTGGAAAACGAAAAAATATGATCAGTGATCATAACATCGTTTCAGATCCTGAATTTGGTACAAGTTCTTTCAAGTTCTTATGGGATGATTACCCGGCATTTTTCTCTGCCAGTCGGCTTTGGGAAGGTTTTGGGATCTCGATTAGATTCTCGGCCATCAAAAGGATTTGCATAATTTGAAATTAGTAGTAGTTAGGGGCAATTACCCCAGCATGGTTCCAGAGCATCTTGTTGACTTCCAGAGGCCTCGTCTTGTGAACCATATATCGTGTACTGTGCATTATATGAGGATACCACTCGTAGTTTTATTACAGCACAAGGAACCCAGGCATCAGATATGATACTGGAAATGGTCTATATCCTTCCATATTAAGTAACTTGTGTCCCTGGTGTGGCGCTGCTCGTCGACGCCACCAAGACCATTAGTATCGACGTGCTACGTACCGCAAGACATACGCGTTTAAGCTTACGGATCCCAATTCTGCTGACTCGTATTCACTCTATAGATCAGGGACGGTGTTAGCATTAGGCTCATAATTACTTCCCAAAATTTCTGCGAGAAAAACAGAACCTTCGGATGCTATACTCCCGTTTTTTCAGTCTGACATATATGGGGCTTGAGCAGAGACATTCCTAATTCTTTTCCTTACTTACGTCAAGCTTTTTTTTGCAGTACAGGTACATTCCGAGAAGAGTGGATGATGTGTAGGGCGAAGTTCCACGAGTCTTCCATTTCCTTGTACTCATGGAGTCTCGCACATTACCTTTGACCGAGTTCCTTCCATGACACAAAGGACAAACTTTCTTAGCAGTTCAGCCACTATGAGTGTCAGTTCCTCCTTACAGATAATCTAGTTATAACACCAAGCCATGAGTCAGGTTATTTGTATGCGTGTAATTAATCATTGAGTTGACATAGAATAACAATTTTGACTTCGTGAAAATCTATCTAAAGGGGATAGGACTAAGGTTCTGACCCTTTACATAATATCTATAATTGGGCGCCTGTATGAAAGCTAATCATAGGTAGCATTTTTGATGGTGAGTGTATGGCAACACTTATGGAGTGGTATGCGGTAGCTGGTAAAGTACGCGTACTGAAAACGTGCGTTCCGCATGGATATATTCTTCAAAATTCCAAGCCGCTTGGGGATCTTCTTTATCGTCAGAAATTCGACGCAGATAAGGCTACGATGCTCCATCACGATGTTAGCTAGCTTCGAAAAAAAAATGAATGGTTAACAACCCGTGGTAGCCGCACTGAACTCTCCGATGTCGAGGGAACGAGGAAAGAGCAAGTCGACAATTCATTGCATGGCTGACATATTCATGACAGAGACATATGATAGAGAGAGCGCGACTAACTTATTATATGTACAGCCTGACACCTCTGTGTAAACAGGTTGATAAATATGTGCATAGCCACTCATGTGGGTGACCTCCGAGCTCACTCCTCCTCCCTCGAACCCCCCTTCCGGTCTTGATTTCTCC
>Ga0247779_1001460_pt1 | contig 11385 bp, 14 predicted proteins | sample UWRJL221509R5_FD_179925 | JGI IMG/M metagenome (GOLD analysis project Ga0247779, IMG submission 179925) | Plant litter microbial communities from Arlington Agricultural Research Station in Wisconsin, United States - UWRJ-L221-509R-5 | ecosystem: Environmental > Terrestrial > Plant litter >...
TATTATAATTGGGAAAGGCCACATCAAGGTATTAATGGCAAAAAGCCTATTGATATGGTAGCCCTAAACAACAAAAAATAATTACCTAATTCTATTGTCGAATTACTAAACCCTTACAGCAATGACATGTTGGTAAATTCGAATTATATGAAAGAAACAATTAACCAATTGGATTGGAGTACCATATCCAGCCGGTTGAATGAGCATGGCTATGCTTTAATAAAACAAGTAATTACTGTTGATGGATGCGATCAGCTAGCTAAAGGATATGACCAGAAAGAACTATATCGTAAAACCATCAATATGGAGCGGTACAGGTTTGGACTGGGAGAGTATAAGTATTTCAATTATCCATTGCCGGTAATTATTGAGCAGATGAGACAGAGCATTTATCCTCACCTTGCCAAGGTAGCCAATACATGGATGAGGGTGTTGAACATCGATAAGCATTTTCCAGAGGAATATAGAGAATTATTGGATGAATGCCACGCGCATCAGCAAACCAGGCCAACGCCTTTGATACTGAGATATGACAAAGGAGGCTATAATACCCTTCACCAGGATTTGTATGGCGACATTTACTTCCCGATGCAACTGGCGCTGTTTTTAGATGAGCCGGGTAAAGATTACGAAGGCGGGGAATTTGTGTTGATAGAACAACGTCCTCGAGCGCAATCAAAAGCCATCGTACTAAAACCCGGAAAAGGGGATATGCTGATCTTCACCACCAATTTCAGACCGGTAAAAGGCAGCAAAGGTTATTACCGGGTAAATATGAAGCACGGTGTAAGTGAAGTGATCTCCGGACGGCGGCATACTTTGGGAATCATATTTCATGATGCAGCATGATTGCGCACCTGGAGTTAGGCGACACAGCTTTCACCAGATTTCGAAAACTTAAGAATCTGATTGATGAAGGAAAGATTCAGTTAGCAGGTAACCGGAATCTGAAGATATACGGCACGATACGTTGTTCATCCGGTAAAAGAATAAAAACAGAGAACAGGGTATTTTTTAAATCGGCTGAAGAAGCTATAAATGAAGGTTACCGTCCATGCGGACATTGCATGCGACAGGAATATCTGCGATGGAAGTTAGCTAAAAATTAAGCTCCTTACCTTGTTGTGGATAAATGAGGTTTAGCTGCAATTTGTTTTCAACAGCCAGTTGCTTCTTAATGCGCTCAATACTTGCCTGAGGCGGTTTTACATGGGTTATTACGATATTAAAGTTCTTCAAGCTTCCTGCACCGCTTAACTTTTCCAATTCATCGAGTTCTTTCATCAGCCAATGCGGAGTAAGGTGACCGAACAGGGTCTTATCTGGCTGCTCATCAGGGAAGGAAACCTCGATCATGATCGCCTTCAATTTTTTCTCTTTGATTAGTGGAGCTATAACCTGCCATAACAATTCCAGGTTGTGACTCTTTTCTATCTCATCCGGTCCGGTATCGCCTAAATACAGAATATAATTATCCTGGCTTTTAACCAGAAATGCAGAACTGGTAAGATTTGAATGGCTCAACGGGAATGCCCTTACCGTCATCTCAGTATTCTCTATCGGAGTTTCTTCTGTGGGGTTAAGTACTTTATAGTGATACTTTTTTAATTGTGGTGCCTCGCCTTCATCAGCAAAATTGGCCCAGCTTTTCCATGTAAAATAGCGGGTTTTAAAAGTCTCGATACAATCTGCAAAGGCATATATATTCTTTACGGTATCATCCGGCGAGTTGATGATCAACCCTGATAAATGATCCAAATGGGAATGAGAAATAAGATATCCCTTGATATATCTTCTTAAGACTTGTTCTGAAGAAATGTGAAAGACTTTATTCTCTACCGCCTTCTCAATACCATAATGCAGTGTACCGGCATCAAGGCAAACGTAGTTGTTGCTATTGACCGGGGCCAGCATATAAGCTGAAAGATTGCTTTCGTCGATTCCGCCTTTAACACCTAATGGGACTACTTTGAAAGCATTCTGACTAAAAGCGGGAATTGTTAATACCAATAAAAAAGCTTGAAAAAGATGCTTCACTATACGCATTACAGGTTGCAATTTGTTTGCCCCGAAAATACGGATCGGACCTTTTAAAACCGAACTATTTGTTGGAATTATGCAAGCGATTCTGTGCTGCTTTTAAAGCTCAGAACATATCTTTTGGCCAGGCATTTCTGACAGAAATAAACCTTTATAGGCAACCAAAAGAGCAAAGTTTTTAAGAGAAGGCTACGGCTAATTCTTGTATCCAATGCCTGGTGGCAGCGCCGGCAGGTTGATGTATTGGTATAATTCTTTTTGTACGTGCTCATATGGGGGTATCTTACATTCACATGTAGATACAAACAAATCGGCCGAAAAGTTTTATCCTTTTATAAATAACAGCAATAATACAGAGCCAGAGGCAGTTTATTTTTGATTTTAATTAGTTTTGCTCCTCATGAAAACCAGTGGAATTGTTGCCAAGGCGGTAAGCCGTTTATTTCTGTTGTTGTTGGTGCTGGCGATTGTCCCACTTTTCCAGGTGGATAGGAGTAAACTGCAGCACCTGTATATTACGGCCCATAGCAAGTGGCTGTTTATCTTCCCTATAGTTCTTGTTAGCGGGTTTGTGTATTTCCTGATACGCTGCATGATACACAAATACAGGGAGCCAGATTCAAATTGGCTGCTGGTGATCAATACGATCGTACTAATGGCTTATTGCGCTACGCTATTTTCAAAGGTTTATCAGCTGACCATGATGCACTGATCACTCAGTTTTCATAGCCTTTTCTGCCGATTTCTTGTACTCGTAATCCCCGCCCAAAAGGAATCCCCACGGTTTTAGGCTTTCTATCCGGTCGAAAATAATTTTCAGGATAGCAATTATCGGTATCGCCAGGAACATGCCCGACAGTCCCCATATCATTTCTCCGATCACAATACCAAGGAAAGATATCAATGCGTTCAACCGCACTTTGGAGCCAACTATGGTTGGTAGTAAGACGTTAGAATCCACAGCGTGCAGGATGATGACACTTATTATTACATATAACACATGTTGCGGATTACCGGTTGCAAAAGTGATAAGCGAGCTCAGGAACAGAGCCGTAAATATCCCTACATAAGGCACGATGTTGAATAGACCTACGATGAGGCCAAGCAACATAGCATATTTAATGCCGATGAGCAAAAAGGCGGTACATGCAATGGTTGATACTACGACCATTTCGAGCAAAAGTCCTAAAATGTATTTCCGCAGGATGCTCTGGATATTTTCAACGATATCAAATACAACGGGAGAATTATCATCCCGAAAAACCCATACCAAAAAGCGCAATAACAAACGCCTGTAAAGCAATACCAGGAAGGTGAAGATCAGGATAAACGAATAGAATAGCATCAATGAGGATACTGCTCCCAAAGTGGTGCCGATAACGCTGCCGCCGGATGCCATTAACTTATTGGTAGCATTGTGCACATAATCCATCTGTTTATCCATATTGATGTGGAAACTATCCTGCACCCATTGGCGGATATCATCTATCGATTGACCTACCTGCTTTTTCAGCATTGGCCAATCATCTGCCAGCCTCGATATCTGTGAACCCACCAGGTATAATATTCCGCCTATAAAAGCTACGAGTAAAAGAATAGAAAGAAGAGCGGATAGACTTCGGTGAAACTTAAATTTCTTCTCAAAAAAATTGCAAACAGGCAACAGCAGGATGGCAAACAGGAAACCAAAAATAAGCGGGTCGAGCAGGTCTTTACCCAAAACAACAAGGTAACCCAGCGAAATAAGGCCGACCATAACCAGTGAAAGCTTTTCGTAAAACGGGGCTGCAACTTTTTTGACGCTCATAGGGGGGATTTTCAGCAAATTAACATCGGTTAATTAGCTAATGTTTTTTGAAGATAATATAATTATTCTTACTTATAAAATACCAGCAATCCTCTCCAGCAGTTGGCGGATATAATTGTCTACGATCTTTTCAGGTTGTTTACTAAACGTCAGGGTTGACCGGTTGGCTAATATAACATTAAATGATATGGCCCGGTGTCCCAAAACAGATGAAAGCCCGTAAATGCCTGCGGTTTCCATTTCAAGGTTCGTGATACGCTGCCCATTCAGGTTGAACTGTTGCAAGGCAGTCATAAACTCAGGGTGAGCAGTATGTGCCCTTACCTCGCGGCCTTGCGGAGCATAAAAGCCGGGTGCGGTAAAGGTTATGCCTTGTAATGTGTCATGCCCCAGTTTGGATATCAATCCGGGATCTGCTGACGCGATATAGGGAACAAAACCACCATCCTTTGGCAAAGCTGATTTAAGAGCATCTAATAATTGCTGTTCTAACGCAGTGTTCTCTCGTTTATAATAATGCATTAAAGTGTCCAGCCCAAACGCGGCTTTCGAAACCAGCAGACTATCAACAGGTATATCAGCTTGTATAGTGCCAGAAGTGCCGATACGGATAATATTCAGTTTCCTCAACTGTGTTTTGGGTAACCGCGCTTTCAGGTCGATATTAACCAGCGCGTCGAGTTCGTTCAGAACGATATCTATATTATCTGTACTGATCCCGCTCGACATAACGGTTATTCTCTTCCCGCCAATAGTGCCAGTATGGGTAACAAATTCACGTTTTGATTTTTTTAGTTCAATCGTATCAAAATAACGGCTCACCCTGGGCACGCGGTCCGGGTCGCCTACAGTTATTACCGTATCCGCAAGGTCCTCGGGTAATAAATGCAGGTGGTAAACGCTGCCGTCCTTATTTAATATCAATTCGCTTTCGGCTATCGGTTTCATTGGTGGTAAAGGTAATCAACCCGATGATAAAACCGTTCTGGTAGCCATTTGTTCCTTAAGTATCATCTACTATAAAAATATAACCATGGCAAAGTATTCAGAAAAAGCAGGCGAAAAGGTTGAGAAGACCATGCACGAAATGAAAGAAGGCAAGTTAAAAAGCGGCAGCGGTAAAAAAGTAACCAGTAAAAAGCAGGCAATAGCTATCGGTTTGTCAGAGGCGCGAAAAGAGGGCGCAAAAGTGCCTAAAAAGAAATCCTGATTTCCATTAAAATAGCAGAGGCACCGCGATATATCGTGGGCCTCTGTTGCGTAAATGCCAAAATCAATCTTATTACTTTTTCTCCAGGACGGTTTTTACCCACTCATCGAGTTTCCCATCCTTCTCTGTTTGTGTCAGCCCCTCCATTTTCTTGTCCCTGACACGATTAGGATCGCTGTTATATTTATCGATCATAGCTTTTATTCCCGCAATATCGCCTTGGGTAGCATTAAAATCGCTCTTATGTTGAAGTGCTTCTTTCGTATATCCTCCCATAAAAGAAATAAGCAATTCAGTATTTTTTTTGCAATATTCCATCAGGGCCGGACTGACTGTTAGGCTAACAGATGGGCTTCCGGTAAGCCAGGCGACAAGGAATGCATTCGCTTTTTTCCTTTCCGGTTGTTCGCCCCACGGTGTTTGCTGAAGCCAATCGATGGTCTTTATAAGATCCGGCTCATACTTTGCGTAGTCCTCTTTTGCTGCTAAAGTATAGCCTTCGGGAACAGGTGAGGTTTGACAAAATGCTTTGAAAGTGAGTGTCAGGAACAGTACCAGCGATAGGAAAAAGATTTTTTTCATAATGATTTAGGTTTGGTTTAAGTATTTATAAATATATGAATATTTTAAATTCTTTATACTTAAATATAGTTTGGGGCCTTGCCGACATTCTAGGAAGTGGTGAACGCATCCAGTATCTTCATCAACGTCACCGCCTCTTCAATAGGGCAGGGGTTTGGTCCCTTATCCCTGAAATAGTTTACTATCTTTTCGATCATAGGTTGCTGAATATGTTCGGGATGGGTGAAGTTTACGGTTTGTTCTTCGTAAATATTTCTCCAGCTCACGAAAGTGCCGAAGAAAGGGAAGGTTATCCGTCCTTTGGTGCCAATGATTTCGCAGCTATCCACCACTTCGCTTTCAGCCACATTAAATGACCAGGATCCATTCACTACCACACCATTTTTAAAAATGATCTCCCCGCAAACATGGTCGTCCGCAGGTGTTGCTTTGGATTGATTTAAGGAGTACCCATGATATTTCTCAGGCTCACCGAAATAATAGAGCATCAGGTCGAGCTGGTGAGGGGCGAGGTCGTGAAAATAGCCACCACCCGAGAATTCTGGCAAAACCCGCCAGTTGGTTTCTGAATCGGCAATCAGGTCGGGGCGGAGTGTCTTCCACATCCTGATCTGCACAGTGCGTATTTCTCCTATGGTCTGATTGTCAATCAATTCTTTCACATAAAGGAACATCGGCAACGCACGGCGGTAATGTGCTACGGTAAGTTTGCCATCATATTCCTTCACGGCATCCGCCATGGCCTGGGCTTCCTGTGCATTGCGGGTAACAGGCTTTTCAACGTAAACACCCAACCCCTTTTTCAAAGCAGCAATAGCATATTCCAGGTGGTTGACCGGCGGGGTAGCAACAGACACCGCGTTTACTTCAGGATCGTTTAACAGATTATCAGCATCATCATACCAACGGCTCACATTGTGCCTTACAGCGTAATCAGCCGCCTTTGCAGCATTACGCCGCATTACGGCTACCAATCTACTATTATGGATCTTGTTATAAGCCTGTCCGCTCTTTTTCTCAGTCACGTTGCCGCAGCCGATGATACCCCAGTTGATGTTATCCATAGATTTATTTCAGAATATCCTCGATCTTCGCCAGCTCTTCTTTTGAAAACTCAATATTATCAAGGCATTTTAATGAATCCGCTAACTGTGCTGGTCTGCTGGCACCGATCAATACCGAAGTAACGCGATGATCTTTTAGCAGCCATGCTAAAGCCATCTGAGCCAATGTTTGTCCGCGTTCAACAGCTATATCATTTAATTTTCTTGCCTGGTTTACACGTTGTTCAGTTACCTGGCCTTCCTGTAAAAAACCTGTTGATTTTGCAGCTCTTGAATCCTCAGGAATACCATGCAGGTATTTGTTGGTCAATAATCCTTGGGCCAATGGCGAGAATGGTATACAACCTACGCCATCTTTTTCCAATACATCCAGCAAGCCGCCTTCAACCCAACGCTCGAACATCGAGTATTTAGGCTGATGGATCAGGCATGGAGTCCCTAGTTTTTTCAGGATCGCAAATGCTTTTTCAGCTTCATCAGCAGGGTAGTTTGAGACGCCTGCATAAAGTGCTTTTCCCTGGCGAACGATCAGGTCAAGCGCGCTCATCGTTTCTTCCAGCGGTGTTTCAGGATCAGGGCGGTGATGATAGAAGATGTCTACATAATCCAACCCCATACGTTTTAAGCTTTGATCAAGGCTCGATACCAGGTACTTTTTTGAACCCCAGTCGCCATAAGGACCGTCCCACATGGTATAACCTGCTTTGCTGGAGATGATCATTTCATCGCGGTAGCCTTGAAAATCTTTTTTTAAAACTATACCGAAATTCTCTTCCGCTGATCCCGGCGGCGGACCGTAGTTATTAGCCAGGTCAAAATGCGTAATACCACTATCAAACGCCAGGTGAAGTATCTGACGGAAATTTTCCATCACATCCACACCACCGAAGTTGTGCCACAGGCCCAGCGAAACAGCCGGTAATTTAATGCCACTGCGGCCGCAGCGACGGTATATCATGTTGTTGTTGTATCTGTCTTTAGAGGGTAGGTAGGTCATTGATTTAAAGCTTTAAATGTTGCGGCTTAAAAGTAATATTTTAAAATAAAATCAGGTGTAAAATAATTGCTATTAGTAGGCCGGTGTTGGCATGGCCTGTATGTTATTCAGCTGCATTTGCGCTTTGGCCCAATCGCGCAAAAGCGACAGGAAAGGGAGCAGTTCTTTACCCGACTCAGTTAACGAGTATTCCACTCTCGGCGGCACTTCCACATACACTTTCCGTTCTATCAGGCCGTCATCTTCCAGTTCCCTCAAGGCTTGGGTAAGCATTTTGGCCGTAACACCCGTCACTGTACGGCGAAGTTCGCCATACCGGAATGTTCCTGTTCTCAATCGCCATAATATTCTGCCTTTATATTTGCCGCCGATGCGCTGAAATGCATAGTCGATGCCACATTTAGGTTCCGGGTGTTTTGTTTTCTTCTCCATTATTTTAAATTAATTGAGCTGATAACCAGGTTGGTAACTATTTGGTAAGCAGGTTACTTTTTGGTGCATACTTGATACACAAGCTATGCAAATATAGCTTTGCTGCTTGAAAATAAGACTTTTGTTAAATTTTTGCCTGCTGGCCTGGAGTGCCGCAGCTTACGGACAAAGCACCGCGATCAAACAAGCCCCAGCCGCCATAGCCGGTACTTACTCATTGGTTTTAGTGGATAATTTATTGGCCAATGGCAGCAGAGTTCATTTATATGGCGATCATCCGCATGGTATCCTGATAATGGATGATAAAGGCAACTACAGTCTGCAAATTGTAAGCGAAGGTAGAGCAAAATTTGCCTCAAAGGATAAGAGCAAAGGAACTGATGAAGAAAACAGACTAGCTATACAAGGCTGCAATGCCCATTTCGGAACTTATAGTATTGATACGCTAAAGCATACAATTACATTCAATATTAATTATGCTTCTTTTCCTAATTGGGAGGGCACCAAACAGGTACGGCCTTTTGAGTTTGACGGGAAGATGTTTAAATACACTGTTCCTGCACCAACTACAGGAGGTTCGGTGACAGGTGAGGTAGTGTGGAAGCGGGTGGAATAAGTTAAAGAGCGTCATGGCGAGGAACGAAATCATGACGCGTTTGGATATCTGGTTCAGACAATCTCCGCCACCACAAAAGTACTTCCGCCCACAAATACCAAATCGTTTTTATCGGCCTGGCTTTGCGCAGCTTTCAGTGCTGTCTTAACGGACATATATATTTCACCATGCAGACCGAAGGCTTCAGCTTTTTGTTGAAGTAATTCAGCATCCAATCCTCGTGGGATATCAGGTTTGCAGAAATAATAGGTGGCATGTTTGGGCAGCATAGCCAGTATTTTGCTGATATCTTTATCATTTACTACGCCCATCACTATATGCAGGTTTTCGTGTGGTGTGCTTTCGATGTTTTTTAAGACTTCGGTGATGCCTTCAGGGTTATGACCGGTATCGCAAATTGTTAGTGGATGATGACTCAATGTCTCCCACCGACCATGTAAACCGGTTAGTCTCTTCACCGAGCCTAATGCTGATTTAACTTGTTCATCGCTTATAGTAAAGCCTTGACGACGCAATTCCTCAACAGCAGATAGAACTGTTTTTGCGTTCTTCAATTGGTATATACCGGGGAGATCGAGCCTTAAGTGGTGAGTAGTGAGTGGTGAGTGGTGAGCGGATATTTCAAATTCCAGATAGTCTGTAACTTCCGACTTCCGACTTCCGGCTTCCGGGTTCAAAAACCATTCTTCCGACGCAAAACTTATCGGCGCGCTCTCTGCTTTTGCTTTGTTTATGAATACATCAGCAACTTCAGACTGATATTCACCTACAATAACAGGAATGCCCGGTTTAATAACTCCTGCCTTTTCTCCTGCAATTAATGGTAATGTATCACCCAGCATATTCATATGGTCCCAACCGATATTGGTAATTACCGAAAGGAGGGGAGTAATAATATTGGTCGAGTCAAGCCGTCCCCCTAAACCAACTTCAATAATCGCTATATCTACCTCAGCCTTTGCAAAAGCATCAAAAGCCATAGCGACAGTCATTTCAAAAAATGACGGTTTGATATCCTCGAAATCTTGCTTATGATCTTCTACAAAATCGATCACATGTTCTTCGCTGATCATCTCGCCATTGATGCGAATGCGCTCTCTGAAATCGCGGAGGTGAGGTGATGTGTACAATCCAGTTTTATAACCTGCAGTCTGCAAAATGGCCGCCAGCATATGCGAGGTTGAACCCTTGCCGTTAGTGCCGGCGATATGTACACTTTTAAATTTTTTGTGCGGATCGTCAAGGCGTTTGCAAAGCTCCAATGTATTCGTCAGGTCTTTCTTAAAAGCAGAAGCGCCATCCCGGGTAAACATAGGGAGTTGGCTGTAGAGGTAGTCGAGGGTTTGTTGGTAGTCCATTTTCTTAGTAGCAGTGGCAGTTGCAGTAGCAGTAAAGATTTGTTATTTGGTTTTGGGAGTGAATTTCTCCGGATGATTCGCCATGGAATTTAGCATCTTCCCAATTTCCTGATATTTGGATTGAAGAAAATTTAATTCATCCTGACTAATATATTCACAACTAAAAGCAAAATCCAACCAAATTGAAGTTTCGGTTGCTTCACCATCAGCATCTGTCATTTTGCTTGTAAAGTGTTTTGGATAGAGTCGCTTTCTATAGCCTTCTCCAATATTAACGCAGACAGAACGCGAAGAACGCCTTATTTGATCAATAAGTGAATATGTCTCTTCTTTAGGAAATCTTTTACTGATCTTGAATATGGTATTGGCGGCCTCAAATGCTATTTGATAAACCTTTAGGTCTTTAAAACTGCCTGTCATAAAAAATGATTTTATTTACAAAGTACTGCTACTGCAACTGCCACTGCAACTTTATTTGTAAATAAGATTATTTTACTCTAAACGTAAAAATAATAGTACCAGACTGGCTATCGGGAGCATTGTCTGATCTGTTTAATTTAGAGTTCAGGGCGGCAGTTTCGCAGCGACGAACAAGATTGTTATCTGAAATAGTAGTACCGCGACCCGCTTGTGCGTAGATCACATTACCGTTTTTATCTACGCGGATATCAACTACCACCTTACCGTTATGGTTGTTGTCGTCGCTTACACTTGGAGGCGACACAAAATTACGGTTCTCTAGCCTCAATCCTCCATTACCAGAACCGGTGCCATTATAGTTATTGGAAAGGTTGGAGCCATTGGGATTACCCTGGTTACCGGGAGTGTTTGTGGTTCCGTCTCCATTACCTGTACCGCCTGTAGGTTTACCCTTATATAATGCGTTCTGATTAACAGTCGGTTTGGCAGGTTTGGCAACAGCTTGAGAAACAGGGGCAGATGTAGGTTTTTTAGCATTGTCTTTTACTTCAGGCGCATCCTCTGTAGTTTGGGTAACTACCTTTTTGTCACTGGCGGCTTCCTGGGTTTTTTGCGGAGTAACCGGTGCTTTAGTAATTTTAGTTGGTTTTGTATGATTGGGTCTTTCAGATTTCGAAGGCTCTTCCGTACTCATATAATCATCGCCCATACCCTCATTAGTGGTGCCATAGTTAACCAATATGCCTCCCGTGCCCATTTCTGGCGGAGGTGGGTTATGAAACACGATAAAATAGCACAGAGCGATCAATATTCCCATAATGATGCCCGTAGCTACAAATGCTTTCGGATAATTATTCTC
>Ga0247779_1001461_pt1 | contig 11383 bp, 11 predicted proteins | sample UWRJL221509R5_FD_179925 | JGI IMG/M metagenome (GOLD analysis project Ga0247779, IMG submission 179925) | Plant litter microbial communities from Arlington Agricultural Research Station in Wisconsin, United States - UWRJ-L221-509R-5 | ecosystem: Environmental > Terrestrial > Plant litter >...
TCCTCACTCTTCCTTGTTATTCTCCGATATAATCAATCAAGCCAATATGATCATCTTTTTTCTACCAGTTTACCTCCCAGAACTGGAAGTCTCTGGCGGCTGGCCCAGATTATATTCAGTCGCATTCGGAAGTTATATTTCCCAATATGTATTTCCTTGGCACACATTGTTGTGATTCGGTGGAATATACCTGACTGAAAACTATTCAATCACTTAAAATCAGCTATTTTATTTCAACCGCGTTCGATATATTTGAACTGGGTTTAGACTGGTTGAGTCATACATCATTGGTGCATTTCATCCCGGTGCCCTTTTTTTTTCTTTGACAAAAAAGCCTTTGTTTCAACTTGATTCACATGTCTCGACAGTCGAATGTTGGATTGCACAGCTGTTAAACATTGGAGGAGACTTCTTCCTGGACCTCTTTTGTCAGAGTGGTTACCCACTCGCACCACTTATGGACCGATTCCTCGAAGCGATAGTCAGCAACGACCATTTCGAGGTGGGGAAAGTAATGATTTAGATAGCGGGCGAACACATAAGCCGTAGAGACTGTGACATTCACCGGAATATTCGATTCATGATCTAGCCCGTATGAGAGAGGGTATAACAACATCTTTCGAAGAGGATGGGTCAGCCTTTCGGTATGCATTGTGATATTGCGCATTGTCTGAACATGGTCTGCATTCATGTCAATGATGACGGACATGCGCAACGTTTGTAGAGCGGGAAACTGGGAAATGAAAGAAGCGATGTGCGATGCTTGTAGATTTGCCGCATCCGGAGGTGGTTGATTCGACCTGATACGGAGAGTCTGGAGAGTGAAATGACATTTACTCGTAGTAAGTAAATCCATTGTTTCTTTGTCAATATAATCCACATCCAGTTCAAGGAGTTGAAGCTGCGGAGCCAAATCCGTCAGGCATTTCAGGACATCCCTGGATATATAAATTAAACGTCCACCAGTCGTGACTCCAAGGTCTCGCAGAGTATCCGAATATCTCTGCACGAGCAACTGGAAGCATAAACCCATTGCAACACTGTCCACAGCTGGATACAGCGAGGAAATAAACAATGAAGCGCGACGGAGGAATTTGAACGACATCGTTTGCATCATCTGCAAAGCTGTCGACGCGGAGCTTGTAATTTGGAAGAGTTGCAAAGCATCGAAAGCCAGAACCGTGGACAATGATCCCTCAGGCACATAAAATTTGGTTAAGTTGCCCATGTAGAGTTCAAAATCCTTCAAATTTTGGAGTTTTGAAAGTGGCCTCAGCTCATTTATTGAGATGCTTGGCATTATCTCCCCGTCGAGGAAAAGTTCCAGACTCTCCAGTTGCGGGAAGCACCCTAAGAGTTTGAAGCCCCTTACATCTAGTCCACCCTCTAAGGTTATTTTGCGAATGTTTGAACAACCGAGGGAGATATCGTGCAGCAGAGGGAACACGACAGGGTGAGATGAAATACCACTGAAATCTAGGATGGAGAGTGTCGGGGATGACATAAGGGATAGACTTGGAATATCATAACTATGAAGATCGAAGGAGGGAATATATAGCTTAACGAGGGCAGGGAATATTTGAAAATTACGAAGTTTGGCGAGAGCCATGTAAATTTGGGGCGAAACGCTTTCGTCAGAATCTCCCATCACAAATTTTCGAATCCTTCGCACGTATGAATCCATTCGATGAAGGTGCTCTTCCAAGATAGGTTCCGTGATTGTCTAAAGAATTCGAAATACATTGAGCACCGGACCTGGTACAACTAAATGCAAAGTGAAATAAAATAAACACTCACCAAGAAAGTACCAGACGTCACTACAGAGATGAGACGTAGTATTGGTGACCATGACTGTATCGTTTCCCACAGAACATTCATCGTAGGATCGTAGAAATCCTTGCAGGTGAGCGAAGCCTGTAGCAGATGAGCCGAATCGGGGAACCTGATTCTTTGATCCTCAAAACCTTCCTTGGGAACAGCCATGGACCGCATGATAAGCTCTAGCAGTTCATAGTTGCGTAAGACTCTGGAATGTGCGGACTCGGCATTGTTAGGGTTGACATAGTTCGCGTAAAGCGGGTTCGAAGAGCCACTAATTGTGCAGCGAAAGCTTAGGTAAACGATGGTTTATGGAGAGAGCATTGACCGTATACGTACATTTCGACAGGCATTGCCTTTCCATCCTGAAGACCAACAATCAATTGGCTTGAGAAATTTATTACGAAATTCAGAAAACTCAACTGTATTGATAGCCACGTCCATGAGTGAGAGAGATCAAGTGCAACCGCTAGGCGCTTTACTAATATTAGGCTATTAGCCTTTGTGTGAGAGAAGCAACTAAGACTCTCACATGACTGTCGCGGTCTCCTGACGCGGGGTGACCACTGACCCCGTATGCGTCAATTTTCAAACCGATGGCATGTGCGAAAATGAGTGAGTCAATGATTCGTGAATATGTACATGATTTGGCAGAATCAAGGGCAAAACTCAGTTGATAATTCAGGGAGTTTGTGCCAACACCAATGTCCAAACACATCTAATTTTGTTGCCACCAGGTACATGTTTGCAACACAAGTCACGACTATCAGGCATGTTTGATAGACATATTTCACCAAAGTTGGTTATATCCAGCATGAGAAGGGCGGGAAATAGCTCGCAATTGTAAAGGTGCGTCAAGGAAGCGTATATGTTTGGAGACAGCTTCTACACCTACTCGATGAAAGGAGAGAAGCTGATTCGGCGCGTGTACGAACTCGGTCTTTTCACGTGTTCTTCAAGTATAACTTCCGAGGTGGTCTGGACTCTGGAAGCAGTCCAAAGAGTTAATTGATGCAGATGCTAGGGATGAAATTGCTTACATAGGCGCCCGTGAATGCGTTTTCGTCTTTCGTGAAAGTAGGAATGAGTTGTAGTATGGCGAGCCAAGAGTCCATAGACTTCCATAATGTATTCATCGCAGAATCGGAGAAGGCTCAACAAGTTAAGGATGCCCATAGAAGATCTACACTGTAAGGCTGTGAAAGTGGAAGATGGGAAGTTAAAGATGAAGGCTCGTCAACCATGCAAGACATGATCAAGTCATGTAATTCAGAGTTGCGTAAAGCTTCTGCCTGAGCAGACCCTACGTGGGCAGTAGTCTGTTTATCTGAACCCTGCTGATTTGGTGTCGAATACGCCTTTTCATGTCTGACAGAACAAAGAGACTGATTAAAAGAGATAGGAAAAATAAGAAGAGGAATATATGTACGCACTCAACATTCTGATCCATCGCCGCAGACTCTATGACCATCGGAGTGTCTCCTAAAGATTCCATTATCGCTGTACGTCAACAGGGAGTTTGGGAGTAGATGCATGTAGCAGTACGCGTCCAAGTCGTGTCTACTATTTCCAGCGTGATTCAAACTCCGACCACCCCACTCTACGCGCATTAAATTTAATCAAGCACATAATCATTCAAGTTTTTTTATAGTCTTTTAGAGGGAAAAACATAAATATGTACAACTTTGCGAAGAAAATTAGGGGATGTTGAAGAAAAGTTTATTGCTTGTCGAGAGAAGGGTACAGATAGATGTGCTCTATTAAATGAATGTGGGGCTGCCAAAACTTAAGCTATAAGGGTGACTCTATTCCCCTAAATTTCAGAGCGTGGGCATCCGAAAGAATAGATCTTCCGAGTCCTGAACAAGTTGTCTCTCTTTCCGAAATTCTAGCATCAATGAAAGGACTGCCTGGCACCAGGAGGGATCCAACTCCTGGAATGAGTGCGCCTTGATCGACGTCAAACAAGGGAAGAAATGGTCAAGGTAACGCGCTAGAACGTAGGCGTTCAACGTAGTTGTATTGGACACAGTACTGGTTTCAGGTCGCAAAAAGCGTGTTCTTTTTCCATTACCAAGTGGGATAAGTGTGAGGGTTTCGAGTGGGTGGGGTTTCTTTGCCGTTTCCGCAACCGCTTTCTGCATCGCTTGTACGTTGTGTTCGTCGAGACCGAGAACCACAGGAATGGTCAAATTTTTAAGGCTAGAGAGAGATGAGGCGAAAGAAGCCAACTCGGAGACTTGAGGAAATGTCATTTTCTCTTCCGTTGGAGGGTAACCGCTTACTATCTTCAAAGTCTTCAAAGTCTGAAGATTCTTGTTACCGGCAAGACGATTCAACGTTTCATTTGTCATCGAAGTAACGTCAAGTTCTACGCTCTCAAGCTGTGTTGAAAATTCGAGGAGGAATCGCAAATCCTTTCGCAAAATGGGGGATAAAACCCCATCAGAGGTAATTTTGATGTCTCGTAGAATATCTTTTCCAAGCTCAACGAGAGCGGCGACGCATTTCGACGCCGCGTTCTTATCTAAACCACGGCATAAAAAGTTGAGATTAACTTTTTTGAGGACCTTGGGTGAAACGCGTTGGAGAATATTAAGTGCTGGTGTTGCTGGACTGGTAATCGACAAATTTTCTAGAGATTCGAAAGGCAGTTTCGCGAGGTTCGGTTGAGAGAGAACAAAAACAGAAAATTTCCCCATTTGAATATCCAGATATTTTAGGAATTCGAGATTCGAGAGCACCGTCAAATTATCAGTCGACAAGTTTCCCAGCTTCAGGTGAAGATCCAAGGTCTCTAATCTCGAGAATCCACTCAGGGCCGCGATGCACTGTGAATTTAGCTCGCCTTCTAACATAATCTTATGAACATTAGGTGATTTTGGGGATATATCGTGAAGTAACGACGCGGCATATATTTGCACAGGGCACACAATTTCGCGAATGGAAACAGCCAATAGTGTCGGTGATGGAGTAAGAGACAGACTTGGAATATCCGTGGGACGTATGGAAATTAGAGACGGTATCTCCAGTTCCTTAAGGGCAGGGAAGAGCTCGAATTGACGAAGTTTGGCCAAGGAGGTGTAGATATGGGGAGAGACCATCATGTCGAGACGTGTCATGCGAAAGCGTCGGATACGTCGAATGTATGGATCTAGGTTCTCCAAATGGTGTTCAAAAATGGGTTCGATGGTTGTCTATGAGTCCGGACAAATATTGATCATAGAAAGAAGAGAAGGAGAAGGTTGAATGCTCACCAGATGTTTGAAACTATTCTCTCCCTGTGGGTCTTGAACTATCATCGAGGTGGCAATGAGGGGTAAAATAGGCTTCCATGATGTCACCGATTTCCATAGTATGTTCATGGCAGGATCAAAGAAATTTTTGCATGTTAAAGATGCCCAGAGGAGGTGTGTTATGTGAGGCTTAATGATGTATTCCTCTCCATCGGAGCTGGGTATAGCCATGAAGGACATAACTAGTTCAAGCAGTTCATGATTTCGCAAGACCATGGTTTGCGCACGCTCTACCTGACATGGGTTTTGATAAAGGGAAAGGTCGTCGATTGGACTTGGAAGTATAGCCTTGCCGTTGTCACTATCTGCTTTACTATAATATGTCAGTTTTAATTTTTGTGTTCTTGGTTCCCGAGTATGCCTCGGAGTAGCACTAGCGAGCCGGAGCATACCTTGTTACGAGAGTTAGGTCGAACTCCTGGGAGTCATTGGACAATTCCTCTCCTATATCCTCTGAGTGCATTCAAGAAAAACCCCAGACGACGAGAGAGCAACAGTGTCCAGTTTCGAGCTTCAAGGAACGTTTGAACCTGGCAGCTAATTTTCTTGGAACGCGAACTGTCACACATGCACGTGCACTTCTGGCATGGTTTATGTGATATTCATAACGCGTGACACGAGAAATTGAGGTAGACAGTCATTGCAAAAAAGGTTAGCTAGCGGTTTGCCAGTGGCAGGTCTTATTGACACATAAAGTTATGTGTATACATCTACTCAGATATATAAAAACCTTGGCCAGACAATCAAGAAGTGTTTATAGACTCATTCACTCTCTTCCTCATCCTCTTCTTCTTCTTCCATCTCTTCCTCGTCTTCCCAACCAGCGCCAAAAGCGGTGTCTTCATCGTCTTCACTCTGGTCATCTTCCTGCTCACTCCCACTCTCCTGTTCATCGTCATCATCGTCCCGTTTGCGTTTGCCATCTCCGACTATAGTTTGACCTTCAACATCTCTGTCGGCAAGAGTCACACATGTTAGCCTAGTTCCCTTGGAATCGTACGAGCCTATTGGCTTTATCTGCTGGGGGGTAGATTCAGACGTTGATGCGACCGTAGCAACGTCATACACATTTACGAAACCGTCGGACGAGACGGTGCACGCAATCGTCGTGGATTGTCTTCCCGCAGATTCTGGCAGGGCGATTTCAATAGTCTGCACTGCTTTTACTCTACGAAACTAATCAGCACGGCAACATCGGAAATATGAAAGACCTGTAGTCACCGATTGGTATGACCGATCATTTCTGCGATAATTGTAGGGGATGCAGATCCTTTGGGTACATTATACACCGTGAGTTTGCGATCCTCCGCAGCGACGAGAAGTAGTTCGCCTTCTTCGCCTACTGGACTGCAAAATTTGGTATCCTGTATCCGAGAGGGATGTGTAATAGTGTACAAAAGGTCCATATTCTTGGTTGCTCGTCAATTTTCATTCTACTAGGAAATTATAATGAAAATCCAAACTTACTGTAGCGTAAACGTCCATCGTTGAACCAGACTGGACCAGGAATTTAGAACCGTCTGTTGACCAGCGCACAAGTTCACCCTCTATCAGGGCAAAAAATCAGTCTGCTTCCGTAACATGGAGTAAAGGATTCGAATACCTTTGCCAAGTTTCGTGCTCGCAACGCCCTTTCCTCTCATGAGATCCCACATTCTCAATGCTTTATCTTTCCCTACACTGAGGCCAACTTTTCCAGAGGGATGAACAGCGACAGAATTAACGCGGCCTTTGTGTCCTTTCAATGAACGAAGGACTGCCCAATCACGAGCACGGAATAAGCACAGTGTTCCATCCTCTGATGCTGATAGAAGATGTGAGCGGGAGGGGAATAATAAATGTGTTATTGACCCTGTATATGCAAATCAGATCAGTAGTGCAAGTGAAGAACAGGCCTGGTTTATCACCTTCGTGGTGCATGAGTCCACCAATCTCTTTCCGTCGCCTAAGGTCCCAAACCTTGATGATTTCGTCTGCACTGCCTGTCGCAAGCCATTTTCCACCATGAGGAGAAGCAGCTACGGCCTTGATACACGAAACATGGGCAGGGAATATAAAGCAGGGCTTCAAATCAACTTTGAGCTTTGAATCATCCCCCACGACAACTGTTCCATCCAAACCATAGAGTAGTTTTTCGTATGAACCGGCGACTACTTTAAAGGAGGTCGGCAGCAGTACATTTTCTTCGCGAGCTTTCCCTTTGCTTTTTTTGACTTTTGTAAGTGTTGGTTCCTTTCCTTTCCCTTTAGGTGAATCTTGTACGGATTCTTTTTCTTCCGGTGTATTTGCGATCTTTTTGGTAGAGGGTTTGTTGCTGGAAGTAATGCGAGGCGTTGTTTGGGGTTTAACAATAGACTGTCCTTTGGTAGAAGGTAGCTTCTTGGCCTTTTTAGTTGGTCTGTCTTTCATCCTGCTATCCTGCGTAGATTTACCCTTGGAATTTATGGAAGAGTAGAATTAGCTCGAAAGTCAGGAAATGATGAGTATGCTCATTTCAAAAAACGAAGTTTGATCCGCAAGAGAATGCCAAATAGGATCACTTCGAACCTTGCTCGGCGTCAGCTTGACCTCATGATGGACTCCGTATTGAACTTCAGCCAATTTTTTCTGCACATTTATTGTGTTCCCAATCGTTGATTGGAAATGAGAACAAATGTAATCAGGAAATGGAGTAGACCACACTATCTACGCCTTCCTGTGTCTTTGTATTCCACAAGCATCCAGCAACGACAAACCATCGCGTCAAAAAACCCAACAATTAACGCGTTTGTTCATGTCTCTGAGCCACCCTCAACGGTATCTCAGGGGCTTCCGCTGTCTGGCTTGACTGTGGCTATAAAAGATAATATTGCGACATCTTCCATGCCCACGACGTGTTCTTCTGCCATGCTCAAGGGTGCGTACTTGTTTTATTGCATTCCGGAAAGTCATTGACATAAATGCAGACTTCGTTTCACCTTTTGACGCGAGTGTTGTCGAAATTCTTCAGAAAAGCGGAGCGGACCTCATCGGAAAGACAAATTGCGATGAATTTGGGATGGGGTACGTCTGAGAGTCACAGTAATTATCTTTCCTATGAATATTCATAAAAGGCTACAGGTCTCTAAATATCCACTCGATTCACGGTCCCGTGAAGAACCCCATTGGCATGTCAGGAAATTGTGAAATGCTGGAGGAACGATCCGCTGGCGGTAGCTCTGGTGGAAGTGTCGCAGCCGTTGCAGCGGGAATGTGTGATGCGTGAGTATGGTTTCTTTCCTTTTTTTCCTGAATAAAAACGAATTTGACCAGTGCCTTGGGAACAGACACCGGAGGTTCCGTACGACTTCCTGCTTCATATTGCGGTGTGGTTGGATTTAAGCCTTCCTATGGACTCATAAGCAGGTATTTAGCATTTGTTTCCGTCTGACTTGGATCTGGTACTGACTCTGCATAAGATGGGGTGTCGTTGCGTATGCAGACAGCTTAGACTGTGTTGGTATATTTGCCAACGATGTCCCTACTGTACAGCGAGTTTTTGGTGCGCAATTTTGCCAAAATTTTATCGGTTATAACTCATTTGTCCTCCGAAGATCAAGTCGCGGTATACGATCCTATGGACCCTACCTCGACGCCCGAAGAAGTCAGGAAAAAGTCGCTGATACACACAACGGAAAGGATTTCTTCGCAAGAAACATGTACATCGATCTTAAACGGACTGAAAGTAGGCGTTCCGCAGGTAAAGCTCTTACTTCAAATCTTCAGTCTGCCATGTATCTTATTTCTATTGAAGGAATACTTCCCTTCTGAAATGAGCCCAGACATTATAGAGCCCATACGAAAACTTATTGCTCGCCTGAAATCGTATGGAGCAATCGTGATTCCGGTCTCTCTCCCAACCACTTCGTACGCGCTGAGTTCATACTATGTTCTAGCTACTGCAGAGGCTAGTAGTAATTTAGCGCGGTATGATGGGGTGCAATATGGTAAATCCCTTCTGTATGTGTTTGATCACACGACAGATTCTGATAAAGCGTAGGATCGTCCCTCAAACGAATAGACCTCGTTGACCTACATCAAACAGCTCAAGCATACGCGAGAGTTCGCACGACCTACTTTGGACCAGAAGTTAAGAAACGTATCCTACTTGGATCTTATGCTCTTTCCACTCAGTAAGTAAGTTTTTTTTGTCGTTATCAATAGCCGCTAATTCGATATCGCAGAGCTTGCGAATACTACTTTTTCCAGGCACAAAAGGTCCGACAGCTTATCAGGAATGACTTCGACAATGTCTTCAGTATCCCAAACTACTTTTCCCATCCCAGAAGCACTATAAAAGAAGGCGTTGACGTTCTTCTCCATCCATCTGCTATCCGCACTGCCCCTCTCCTGTCTCCCAGTGACATAGAGAAAGAAAAGTCAAGTTTAGACTCGTACGTCCAAGATGTCCTCACAGTGCCAGCATCTTTGGCAGGCCTACCAGCCTTGTCGATTCCTGTTCGTACGGAAGAAATTCTTTCCGACGCCCATCAAACGAGATGGCCTATTGGAGTCAGCATCGTTGGTCAGCGAGGGACAGATGACCTAGTGTTGGCTGTAGGAAATGCTGTCTCTGCATGTCAGTAGTTTTTCCGACAATGATAAGAGTGCGCGACACTTTGGACGGGTCTTGGGTTTAACCATTGATACTGGACTTGGAGGCAACGATGGTCACATCACATCATCCATGTCCCGATGAACTTGTTTGTAGAAATCTGCCTCAAAAAACATTGAAGTAGAATCATGGGTTCCTTCTGAGAAAAAAGTAGAAAAAAGTTAAATCTTACTGCCCTTTCTCAAGGTGTCATCCTTTTCCATGCACGCATAGAAGTGTATATTCACTCAACGCCCTCGCGTTTGTGCTCCCGGTGGAGTCTCAACTTCACCAATCCAGTTGGTTTAACCAGGGTTAGCTTTCATACATATGATATGCTTCTTTCCTTCAACCATCAGTCTTTTGCACTCAGTATACTGGACCCTACATGAAATCTATTGCCCGCTTACGACCTTTCAAACCTGCTGAACTAGAGCTAGTAGCTTCCGCATCAGTGGATATGGTAGTAAGCGGTGAAGGAACAACAGGATGAGTGGGATCAACAGTCTTTTTAGCTTCTGTCCACATTCCATGATCATCCCCATCCTCGGGTTTCCGATCTTCTTTTCTCTTTTTCTTGGGCCTATCCTTGGGTTGCTTGACTTCGAGAGAACCGTCACCACCGTCTTCCTCCATTGCAAAAGAGACAAGAACAGATTTCTTATCCTTCTTTTTCTTATCTTTCTTGTCCTTCTTTGCTTTGGATTTATCTTCATCTTTCGTCTTCTTTTCTTTACCTTCCCGAGGGATAAACTTGGGCTTGAAGGTATTGATGTCAATGGGTGCATCATCTAGAATGGTAGTAGCAGATATGAAGCCAGTACTAGAATTTTTCGTATCGGCAGGTTGGTTTATTGGAGTGGGTGTTCCACCATCTTCAGCTTCCTTCTCTTCATCTTCATCCGAATCTTCGTCGTCGCTAGCAAATATTGCTTTGAAGATATCCATTGCAGGCCTTTCATATGTCAGAGTATCTTGACCTTGTGTGTCATCCTCACCGAGACCTATATTATTCAAATCTCGTGGGCCATTAGTACTCTGCACTGGAGCTGTAACATCGGCAGATGCCGCAGTGAAATTTTGCTCCGGATGAGTAAATGAAGGCGCAGCAGTCGATGTTGAAGCGGACGCCTCTGGAGGCATTTCTGGCTCCGGGTTGGGATCTTTTACACCGAAGCGCTTGCACAGCAATCTAGCTGGCTGCCATGGCTTCGTTTCGCGGGTTAGATGACCATACATGCCTAGCCTAGCAGCATGTTCTTTTGGACTGATCTTCTCTTCTTCTTCTTTTCGCCGCTGTTCTTCTTTTGCAGCAATCTCCTCCTGAGTAGGGATGTGTAGTCCTTCGTTGATTTTAGGGCCTAACTCTACAACCGCAGCACTTGTAAATCTGCCAGCCATGGCTCCAGATATGGGCTTAAACAGCGATGCAGACTTCGCATAATCTGCTAGCTCCTTATTGAATTCATCAATAGTTTGGTCACGTAGTCGCTGAAGAGGTGGAAATGATCCATCCGGATTGGCTTGTGATCGCAGATAAGCAGAGTAGCGCGCTTGCTTTTCAGGATTGCTCGTGAAAGGTTGGAATCCATTTAAGGCGGCCTGGGCGACATGCGGCTCAAGTTTCGTGATAGAAATGGAAGGTGCTGTCGTCGTT
>Ga0247779_1001462_pt1 | contig 11365 bp, 14 predicted proteins | sample UWRJL221509R5_FD_179925 | JGI IMG/M metagenome (GOLD analysis project Ga0247779, IMG submission 179925) | Plant litter microbial communities from Arlington Agricultural Research Station in Wisconsin, United States - UWRJ-L221-509R-5 | ecosystem: Environmental > Terrestrial > Plant litter >...
ACAGGTTTCGACGCTGTCCAGCTTTGGCTCATCGACTTGTTAGACTTTGATTCAGTCAAGGCTTTTACACAGCGGGTTGAAAACGAGTGCGAAAGGTTGGATGTCCTCGTCGAAAATGCTGGAATCTTGCCTCCTGAGAAATACGAGGTTACCGAAGACAACTGGGAACCTTGGTTTGTCCCATTTAATCTGATTTTATTTCCACAGAAACTTAAATTATTCTCTAAGCTTCCAAGTTAATAATCTATCTACTTCACTTCTCGCTATCCTCTTGCTTCCCTGCATGATGAAGACTGCCAAGAAGTTTGAGACGACTCCTAGACTCGTAGTCGTTTCAAGTGAAGTTCACTACTGGGCCAAGCTCGACAAGCGAGTTATTAACGCTGAGAATCCTCTCAAGTTATACGGAAGCAAAGATTACTTCGACGATACGTGCGTCCGAACAAATCTATTGAATATTCAGAGATAACAGTGGAATATCATCAGCGCTCAAGGAAACAGGTATTCCGAGACGAAACGTAAGCACCCATACTTTTATTCCTGAGGTCAGGACTATGACATTGAACATACAGTGATAAACGTCTTATTCGTCCGAGCGTTCAACGAACATCTTCGGGAGAAATCCATCACTATTAACACAGTTAATCCAGGATATTGTTATTCGGGCCTGCGAGCAAACTACAAAGGTGCAATGGCATGGTTCGACTGGTTCATGGAGAAAGCGTTGGCCCGCACAGCAGAGGAAGGAAGCAGACAGCTTGTATGGGCAGCAGTAGGTGGCAAAGAAAAAGAGTATGATCTCAAGGGAGCGTATATTTCTTTGGAGAATGTGGAAGAACCGAGTGATTACGTGATTGGTGAAGAGGGGAAATATGCGCAAGAGGTGTTGTGGGTAAGTTGATTTTTCTGGTTGTGCACACATAGTTCTCTGACAAAAAGACTAGGAAAATCTTATAAGCGTTCTATCCCGTGTGGATCCTAAGGTGAAAGATATCGTTGGGGACTACCTAATGCCGGCCATGCTCCCGAAAGAGGAAGATCCAAATCCGTTGTCGGAATCCGTGTTTGATGGAATTTAATCTGAGAGACTCCATGACACAGAAAGCCCAGTCCTAGCACCATGGCACTATGCGTTGTAGGAGCCTAGCCCATCCATATATACAAGTCGCCATTAAATAGAAAATGGACTGCGACGCTGTTAATACAATAGAATCCGAATAATAGTTAAGCAAGGGATCACGCCGAGGCTTCGACAGGCTTGCTTTGCCTGGCCTCAATACGCTTTTCTTCCATCCTCTTCTCGACTTTTTCAATATCGGCAAGGAAATTGATCAGTTCCTAGTGATTCGTGAGTTAAGGTCAGTCATCATAGATATAGTGATAACGAACTGTGTTTGTTGGTTCGAAGTCCAGACCGAGGCGGACAGCGTCCGCGGCTTCACGAAAACGATGTAGGCCAAGGAGTGCTTTCGCTTTGCGGAAATGACCCTTACTCCAATTTCTACGGATTGAAATAACAGTTTCTGCATCGACTAGAGCAGAGATATAATCTTGTAGATCAAAGTAGGCAGCCGAGCGGTTGGAAATGGCTGCAGAGAGCTCCTCGCGCATGACTTGATTTGCTTCCCAAGGTGGCCGCTGTGTAGCTAAAGCAGCAGCGGTGGTATACCGAGCAATGGCTAATTGAGCCTGTCCAGATTTGAACAGAGCCTGAAGTAAAGTTATGGAGAGTAAAAATATAGACAACAGAGGAGGAACGCACATTGCCTTCGTCTTTCGTAGTCTGAACAGCTTTTGAGAGGTTTTGCGAGATAACATTGCTCGGTGGTGGACAAAGCAAGTTTGGGTTGGCAACTAGAAGACGTGAAAGACGGTTGGTGTTCACAAAGTCTACATTGCAGTCGTCACATTTTTCCTGTTTATGTTTTTCGCACAAGGCTGTTGCCCCATCTGCAGAAAGTACAAGGGGACTGGGTACATAGTCCTGGTCGATCATGGCTTGCAAAGTTGGATCCATTTGGGGAATTCCTGGAGATTGAGGTGGACCATGGGAATGAGAGTGTTCCTCGCCAGGAGCATGAGTATGTGAATGGGACATGATGGTGGTATTAGTTAAAGTACTTTAAGTGCTGTTTGAGTTGCTTAACTTGCCACGTCCTTCTTTCGGTGCGCGTCGATCGTCATAGACCATGTGACTGTGAGATATATACTTCGCTTAGTCATTGGTCCGCTGGAGCTCCCGAGAATTTTTCTGAGGCGCTGTTCGCTCTTTGATCACCCCAATCATCACCCATCTTAGAACACTTTTTTTTCTCTTTTTCTTTTCTTTTCTACAAAAGAAATACCACCTAAAAACACAAACCTTTACCTTTCAAATAATATGGCAAACGGTTATGCAAATGGTTCTACTGGCATGGAATCCCAGTTTGGTGCGTTTATTTTATCCCTCTTTTTCGTGGCTTCTTTATTAAGCTGCATCCGTCATTTTCCAGAGGCTATGGGTCTCGGTAGATCCGCTTATGTTCCTCCTCATTTAAGGAATGTGCAGCGGGCTGCGTCCAACCCTAATATGACCAATGGGTAGGTAGTTTTCTGTAGGTATCGGATTCAATGAAGTCTGATGTCCATGGCTTAGCAGAAGCGGAAACGGATGGGCGGACTCCCGCACCTCGACTCCCCCTCCCGCTTCTCGCGGGGGATTTGAATCGAGAGGAGGATTCAGTTCCAGAGGCAATTTCAGCAACGGCCCTCGTGGAGGAGGCAATGGCTGGGCTGGGTCCCAACCTACCTCCACTTGGTCAGGACCAACTCCCCGCACTGATTCTCCTGTCCAGCGCGAAAGCTTTGGATATGGAGCGTGGAAAGATGGCAAGCATATAGTCGGCGGTCGCAACATGCGTATGGAGAAGGAGCTCTATGGCGACGCTACCGACCCGTCAAAACAGCACACGGGAATTAATTTCGAAAAATACGACGACATCCCTGTCGAGGCTACCGGTGCCGGTGTGCCGGAACCTGTCCTTTCTTTTACCAGCCCTCCTTTGGACCCTGTCCTCTTAGAAAACATTGGCTATGCCATGTACACTACCCCAACCCCCGTTCAAAAGTATTCTATTCCCATCGTTGCAGGAGGAAGGGATCTGATGGCCTGTGCTCAGGTAAGCTCCAATTTTCAGTCGGCAATTGAGTCGCACAGCATTTTGTCATCAACTTTGCTGACGCACTCCCCTGACAGACTGGTTCGGGAAAGACTGGTGGTTTCCTCTTTCCTATCTTATCCGCGTCCTTCTCCCAAGGGCCTCGTGCCCCTCCTGAGCAAGCGGCCGGTGGATATGGCCGCTCACGCAAAGCTTTCCCCACAGCGCTCATTTTAGCTCCAACCCGTGAGCTGGTTTCCCAGATCCACGAAGAAGCCCGCAAATTTGCTTACCGCTCATGGGTTCGCCCTGCCGTCGTCTATGGTGGTGCGGACATAAACCAGCAGCTTCGACTCATCGAAAGGGGCTGCGATTTGCTTAGTGCTACTCCTGGACGACTTGTTGATCTGATCGAGCGTGGCCGCATCAGTCTCGCCAACATCAAATACCTCGTTCTTGATGAAGCTGATCGCATGTTGGACATGGGTTTCGAACCCCAGATTCGGCGTATTGTTCAGGGTGAAGATATGCCTGGAACAGCAGAGCGTCAGACGCTTATGTTCAGTGCTACCTTCCCACGAGACATTCAGATGCTCGCTAAGGACTTCTTGAAGGACTACATCTTCCTCAGCGTTGGACGCGTTGGTAGCACATCCGAGAACATCACTCAGAAGATTGAGTATGTTGAAGATAATGATAAGCGTAGCGTTCTTTTGGATATTCTGGCATCTCAATCCAAGGAAGATCTTGGTCTCACCCTTGTTTTCGTGGAGACAAAGCGTATGGCCGACATGTTGAGCGACTTCCTGATGGGCAATAACTTGCCAGCAACTTCCATTCACGGAGACCGCACCCAACGCGAGCGTGAAATGGCTCTCCAGACTTTCCGTACCGGTCGCACTCCTATTATGGTTGCCACTGCTGTAGCCGCACGTGGTCTGGATATCCCCAACGTCACCCACGTCGTCAACTATGACCTCCCTTCTGACATTGACGATTACGTTCACCGTATTGGTCGTACTGGACGTGCCGGTAACACTGGTGTCAGTACCGCTTTTTTCAACCGAGGCAATAAAAACATCGTTAAGGACCTCGTTGAATTACTCCGGGAAGCTAACCAAGAGATCCCGGGATGGCTTGAGACCGTCGCTCACGAAGCAAGCTTTGGAACTGGAGGGTACCGTGGTCGTGGAGGACGCGGACGTGGCGGAGCCCGTGGCACTGGAGGACGCGACTACAGGACAGGCGGTGGAGCAGGAGCATCCTATGGGGGTGGCTATGGCGGTCGTTCGGTTTCCAGCGGAGGTCCTTCCTACGGTGGAGGCTATGGTGGAGGAGGCTATGGGGGTCCTGCTTCTGGTGCTCAAGGCTGGTGGTAAAATTTCGGGGCTATTGCCTGAGGCAGGTTTCCTTTGGTTTCCTAGCCTCGAAATTTGAATGAAGTCCTTTCGCTTCAAGTTCGCCTCTATATGCTATCCTTCTTCACACACAGAATCAGAACCTTTCGCACAAAAGCCCCAAAAAATGGAACCTCCCAAACTTTCTATCATCAACACTCGACCCTCTCGACCTAAATCTTTATAATGACCCGACGGCATTGATTTTCTCATTGCCAATGACTATTTGTGCTGCTCGATAATGACCACTCCCCGACGCCAGTTGCTCACTTTCATGCATATTTGCCCTACGCAATAATAGAGGGACTCCTTTCGTTCTGTATGATTTCTAGAATGTATGATGTATGATGAACGCCACCACGACGATTTTATCACCTTCCCTACTTAATCATCCGCATACAACCATCATCCTAATACCCTTCTTTGGTTAATGGTTTTCGTCATCGGTTTTCATCATTGGCAACCAACCACCCATCTCCCAATTTTCCGACACTTTTATCATACAACATACACGTATACAAGCCGGCCATACAGACTATTAGACGCGGGCGAACAGTCATGTTATACCACCCCTTACATTAAATTTTACGGGTTGGTTGGCTTATTATCAACACCCATCATCGATCGTCTCGCCCCTATCCGTGTCCCCTCTCTTTGTTATCTACACAGCATGGACGAGCAACAACGCATCTTTCATATCACTCATCCCTTAACCCTCATCTTCATTCCATCGTCATCTGAGCTTCTTCTTTCTTCTGCTGTCCTGGGCAACGCGAGTACATCCGGATGCTTTCCTCCATCGTTACCGTAATCATCATTGTCGCCTTAATTTATGGACAGTCGACCAAATTGCAATCCATCGGCCTATTGTATCATGTTCTATCATTTTGTTTATTGCCCATACCCCATACCTTTCGTACGCGACACGCCTCGAATAATATTGCGACACCTCGATAGGACTTGATACCCAGCTGGGAAGAAACCAGCTTTACCCCATAGACTGTCCGTCTAACATGATGGCGATAGATGGTATTTTATCTTCCTTTAATATGTTTTCGTTTACCCCTGCATCGCATTCGCGCATACTATCACTTCACCATCGATGCACATATTATAGATAGAGTTGTTCATTCATTATCATCCATTTGTTGTCCGATCGCACCCATTGCCCATTGCATTTGTTTTTTTTCTTTCCTTTTTCCTTCTCCGTTACGCACCTTGGTTTTTGATATGATATTATGCAGCACAAGACGATTATTGTATGATTTAGGTCCCTTTTAAAACCCTTTTTCGTCGTTCATTCTCATCCTTTGAATTGTGATATGTTTTCCTCTTCCTTTTACCAACACTGTTCTTGTTTTGTCATTCCCACTCCTCCGAGTTTGACCATATGAATACGATAGCAGAGGACGTATTTTATTTATTTCGTAGATGTGGTTTTTTCGACTTCATTGGGATTGGCTACGTCTATTGGTGTAATTATTCTGCGCACTACTGCTATTGGTCTCTAACGTAGGTTAAATCACTCGTCTGTTGTGTTTTCAATACGATTATCTATATGTTTCTGTTTCTGTGTGTAATGACCTTCATTGACGGTGGAAGTAATTTCTTTTGAAACAAAGAGAAAAAACATGTACGGGGCACATCCTGGCACAATTATTCTCGGCAATCGGCGGGCTTGTCCTGATTTCTTGATTAGTATTACGGTACCCACTCTTGCTAATCCCCAGCTCGTTGAGATAAAAAAATCGACAGCTTGGACACGTAAACCCCATCGCAACTGCTTTAGCGACCCGGAGGTAACCCCTGGTTTTGCATAGCGAGGTGGTTGTAGCTTGTTCCTTGTCCGCCTTTCCGAATTCGCCGTTTGCCTCGAAATACAGCAACTGCTTTGTCTCTTTGACTTTCTGAAATCGCTGTGGACGTGGTCGAGCTCGAGCTCGTGGAAAGCGTCGTTTTTTATCCCTTCGATATTGGCTTAGGTGTTGAGGACATTGTCGTGTGTCATTTTCTCGACGTTTGGGACCCCTCTACGGCTGCGGCAGGAACACAATTTCGGGACACGGCGTCGTTTTCGGTTCACCATCACTACGACTATTCACGAGAGCTGTTGTGGATACTTGGGAGTAAAAGACTAGGATAATAGGAGGACTGAAGAGAGAGAACGTGTCCCCTTTCAAGTCGGATTGAATCTGTTGAACGTACCCCCGGAGGTTGGCAGGAAGGTGTGCTTGTCTCGTTTCTTTGTCCTTGTCTTTTTTCTCTCTTTATGGTTATGTCTACGGACACTTCGTCTTTCTATCTTCTTTGCTATGTGGAAGGAGCGCTCTAATGTAGAGCTGAACTCTGAGAGTCGAGTTATTTCTCGTCCTCCCAGGTGGTCTCATATGAGACTTCGTGTGTGTGCTACTGATTGACAAATATTCTATTGGGCTCGGTCACCAGGAATAATACTGGTGTCAAAGCATTGCGTGAAAATTCCGCAGTTTTCTTTCAAATCTGTGGATACCTTTCCCGCTCCCGAAGGGTTCACTCTCACCTCGTCTTCCAAATCACTCAAAAGTCTCTTTTCGTTCTATTTTGGCATGGACTTTCTACGCACTGTAGAAACTAAGCCACATCACGCAGCGATACAAAAATATATGGAATGGCTATTTTCGGCTCGGCATTTGGAATGTCATTTATTAACACCTCTCGACGTTCCCAAGTCTAACAACTGTAACTATTCATCTGGGACGTTACTCGTTTCGTAGGCATTCTTGCGTGTGGACACGACACCGCTTATTTTCCCCTTTATGTTATGTTTCGAGTGGTTTGGCTGCAACTTTATTATTCTTCTCCACACTTCTTTATTTGTTACTTGAACCTATCGGACCTTAGTTTAAAAGTGCTGATCAGCTTTTCCTCCTTTTCCATGTTCCATCCAGGTATAGGCAAGAGAGCCGTAGACATTAACGTTTCCGTTAAGACAGCAATCGCCCTTGCCTTGTCAAAAGCAACATCTTTTCAGCAAGCCTTGAAATACTATCGCCATTCCGGAATTGCAACGTCCATCGATTCTGCATTCACCTGCAATCAATCCATCACGCACTCGGCTATCTTACACCCTTCATCAGTTACTGCCTTTCCCTACACTGCTACTCTTACCTCGTTTTTACCGCATTGCGACTTCAAATTGATTCCGACCACGTTTAGCTGGAGGTCAATTTGGGTCGTTAGTTACTCAAATATATAAAGAAACAAAGAGCACCTTCATCGTAGCCACCACCACAGTGCCACAGCCACGCCGTTGCATTTGGTCAGGTAATACTGAACAGAACGACAAATGTATCGTGGATCCCCTTCTCCATCGGAATCGCCACAATTCGATGCGCCCGACTTCCCACACTTTCGTAGAGTGAAGCCGCTACCGAAGCGACGACGGACATCCGCTACTGTTACGGGGATGGGAAGCATGGCTGGAGAGGGGTTACTCGTTTCGGAGGAAAATCTATCTGCGACTGTCACTGCTATCTTTGATGAGCATCAGCGACAGAGACAAAGACTTCAAGCGCAGGGAATCCTACCACCTTCAGTTCCCTCTTCTAATTCTTCACTTTCGCATTCGAAGATGAATACCAGTTCTGCAGGCGAGTCGTTCTCACAACTAAGCGCATCCATCGCCAACGCAGCCACAGACCCCAAAATGTCTAATCAAGAGCTGGAAGACATTCTTCTGGCGCATGCTGATAACCTTTCTACAAGAATGACAATGCAGAATTACTACATGCCATCTTTGGGAGGCGTGCGCGGGTTTTTATCAAGTGCTGCAGCGGCGGCTGCAGGTGCATCGTCTTCTTCCAATGAACTAGATAATCGCAAGACCGAAGGACCAACTCCTCTACAGGTAAAACTTCCTGTCCCGCCCCCTATGTCAAGCTTTTCCGAATTGAAGGACCTTGATCTAAACTTGGACATCGACTTGGATTCAATAGAAGAATTTGGTGCACGTTTTGCAGCAGCTGCCGCTGCCGCGGGCGCTGCCATTGACGAATTCAGCTTGGTACAAGAGCGTTTCATGCATAATGGGAAAGGACGGCCGGTTGGGAACTCGGCCAGTGCAAGTACGACAGGTACAGGCCGACCTCGGGAAAAAAATAGAGACCGTGGAGGTGACGAAGAAGATACGAAGGATGAAGAAGATGAGCCTAGGCATCGCCAAGAGGGTCAAGGAAATACAAAAAAGAGGAAGGTACCGGCGGAAGGTGTTTTAAGGGATAGGGATAGAGACAGGGAAAGAGAGAAGGAAAGCGGAGAGGAGGACGATGATGTTGGTGGGGCAGATGAACAAGACCACCCTGATGGTGACAACACGAGTAACCCTTCTACGCCTCTACGTTTTAATCCACATTCGCACCAGGAACAATCTCAGTTTGGTGGCCACAACGGTAGCCATTCATACGCACCAGCACCTTACCCGGGCTTGTTGGCGCATGTGCGTCGACGACGTGGGAAATTAACGGCAGCTGCCCTCGCAGGTGTTCAACAGAAGGAAATGCTGAGAAGGAGAAGGAGGCAGTTGGCGGCCTTCGTAGGTGGGCTAGCTGGAACTGGAGAAGGAGAAGGAGTGAGTTATAGTTGGAGTGGTGCTGGTGGGTTTATAGCTGGTGGCAACATTAGAAAGGGAAATGCCATCGAGGAGCCACATGAAGCTGAAAGAGAAGGAGGGAGTAGGGATGACATAGGTTATGGAATGGGTTTGGCTTTCGAGCAAGCCTTGATGCAGATGCGTATGGGTGCAGGCTTGGGAAAGTCGGGAGACGAACCGAGTAATGGAGGCTCTGCGTCCTTTGGATTTTGGACATCGTCGGCGACTGTTCCTTCCAACACGGATTCTACTACTTCTGTAAAAAGTGGTGGCATTTTTTCGAACGCCACAGGAATCGGCATAGATATGGAAGTGGAAAGTCAACTCTTATTCGAGTCCGTAACCGGACTTGGACTTCCAGGTGGGATTGGAGGAATGACGGGATCACATACCATCCAAGGAGGTTCGATAACGTTCGACTTCGGAAGTGTCTCTAGTCTCGGAGAGTCTTTGCCTTCTCATCTCCCTCCTGGTATTCTGAACGCTTTGAATACCTCGTTACCTTCCCCGAATTCTACTCTCCCTTTCCCTATGTCTATGCAGCAGCCTACTCCTTCTGTCCGTAAATCCAAGAGGCGTACGGTGCGATTGGCGAGGGCCATGAAGGTGATGCTTGAGATGCCGGAAAAGAAGTCGCCTCACCCCGATGCGGTAGCGTTCCCTAAAAAGGATGACTTTGAATTCAAGTGGCCTAGTGGGAGTAAGTGTTTATCGACTTTCACTGTTTCTCTCTTCCTGTGGATATTGATTGAATGCCCGCAATAGCCGCGGATAGACTTTCAGCCACGAAGGAGGAGGTCCTTGCGCTGAGGCGACGGTTTGAGGCGGAGTTGGAGAGACAGAAAAAGAAGACAAAGAGGTTAGCGTTGGTTGCGGCTGCAGCAGCTGCAGGTGCGGGTCTAGGTCCTGCGGGTCCAAAGCAACTTCCTGTGTCTACAAATGATAAGGAAAAGGAGAGAGATAAAGTTGCCGGTACAAGGACCAAGAGAGAAAGGGAGCACAACGTCCCTTCAAGCGTTAGTACCACTGTTAATTCCAGTGGTACCAAAGTTTCGGCGATTGCAAAAAATGTCACCCAAAGTAATCCCTCGCCAACTGCAGCAGGAGGGTATGCATCACCACCGACAGCGCAATTACAGGATCAAGTGCTCGGACAGACTAAAGGCAAGAAAAAGAAGAAGAAACGATCCGCACTTGCGAATGCCTCCAACCCCCATCATCTCAAGAACTACGTACCTTCGAGATTGCCCTCCAGTGGCACCAGTGGATCTGCTGCACCCGGGGCAACAGGAGATTATTGGGGAATCTCTCCTCTTCCCGTGCGATTTTTAACCAGTGACATTCCACCTCGAAAGAAAGTTCGAGGGAAGAAGGGTACTCGTCAAGATAAGGAAAAGGAAAACCAGATGCCTAATGCACAGGTGCAGACACACCCGCCGGAAGACGAGTGGATATGTGCATTCTGCGAGTATGACCTTTTCTATGGGGGGCAAGCTGGGTATAACCGAGCTGTTAAAGCGCGTAAGAAAGTTCTGAAACGTCGGAGAAGGGCAAAGGAGAGGGCAGCTGGCCTGGGTACAACCAAAGGCAAGGCTCCTGTTGCAACAGCTCCTGTCGAGAAGTTTGAGCCAGGAGATGAAGAAAGCGGGGATGAGGAACAAAGTGGGGATGAGGATGTGAATGCGGTTGGGGTTGGAAAACAGCAGCAAGGCGGCAGTAATGGAGTGAGAGCTGGGAGATGGAAAGAAGATGGATGAGGATACTAGTACAGGAAGTTCTCTAACTTCTCTGTTTCTTCTTCATGTTATGTTTCTCTTCCTACTTCTGCGCCTTTAACTCTGAAATATGTTCCAACTGGCATGGCATATGACACATTCACTATCATATTTTTCACCCTATTTCTCGCTTTTCTGTCATCTCTTTTCACTTCATATATCACTTTTTCTCATTTTAAGTTTCTCTTCTTTCCCTACCGTATCAGTCTCTACTTGACTTCATCGCACTTAAGGTTACATTTACATTATACACACGCACATAAAGACAGACTACTCCCTCAAACCATCATATCACACATTTCTTATGACGTTCGCATGCATGGCCTGACTATGATAATTGTATATTTCACTACTCAGTACTCCCTTCGGACAGGCTCTGAAGGCCGGACAGGCCGCGTAACTTCTTTGCTTCTTTCCATATTTGGTAAG
>Ga0247779_1001463_pt1 | contig 11359 bp, 9 predicted proteins | sample UWRJL221509R5_FD_179925 | JGI IMG/M metagenome (GOLD analysis project Ga0247779, IMG submission 179925) | Plant litter microbial communities from Arlington Agricultural Research Station in Wisconsin, United States - UWRJ-L221-509R-5 | ecosystem: Environmental > Terrestrial > Plant litter >...
GTTGTCCTTGCAGCGCAACTGCGCAGACCCATCCACGCGGGCATTGTTTTCGTAGCGCAACAATCCCATCAGCGCATGACCGATGGTCGACTTGCCCGAGCCGGATTCACCAACAAGAGCGACGACTTCGCCGCGTTTCAGGTTGATACTGACATTGCGCACGGCCTGGACGCGATGACCGGACATCTCATAGCTGACAGAGAGATTGCGGAGGTCCAGCAGCCTGTCGCTTACCGGCGACGACTTGTTGGCCTGCAGGTCCGTGGCTTGCTTGGTACCTATTTCAATCATCTTTCGATCCAAGGAGATAGAAGCCCAATACTGTCAGCGTCACCGCGGCGCCCGGTGTAATGCTCATCAGGGGGCAGAAAGTGAGGAACTGCACGCCCTCGCGTACCATCGTGCCCCAGTCGGGTGTGGGTGGCGGGACGCCGAGGCCAAGAAAGGAGAGGCTGGCGGAGCTGAAAATACCGAAGGCGACGGTAATCGCGAATTGCGCGATGATGAGGCGCATGACATTGGGTAGGATGTGCCGGCGCATGATCCAAACTGCTGAGCTGCCCAGGGCACGGGCAGCCTCAACGTAGACGGTTTCCCTCACGGAGATTACTTGGCCACGAACCAGGCGGGCCATCTGCGGCCACATGACGAATCCGAGGACCAAAGCGATATTAATCGTCGTTGACCCGATGATTGCGGTGATGAGAAGGGCGAGAATAAGAGCCGGCAATGCGACAAAAAGATCGATGATTTGAAGAATGACGAGATCGGTTCTGCCGCGAGAGTAACCCGCGAAGAGCCCGATCGGTACACCGATGACGGTTGCAAAAACACCTACGCCTAAGCCGACTGCGAGCGATACGCGGATGCCGTAGATGTCGCGCGATAGAATATCCCGGCCTAACTCGTCTGTACCAAACCAGTGGGTGGCGCTGGCGCCCTGCAGGATATCCATGCTGGACTGGTTAGGATCATAGAGGCCCAGGTACGGAGCCAAAATTCCGAGCGTGGCGAAGGCAATGATGATGATCAAGCCGAGCAGTTGCCGGAAAGAATAGCCGCGCAGCTTCAACCACCGTGGCATATGGAGTCGAGCTGGAATCTCTGTCGCAGTAAACATCCGCTACCCCAGGGCCACTTGGCGATTGATCGACGTGTAAACGATGTCTGAAATCAGGTTCGCGACCATCACTCCGAAGATCACCAGAATGCCGACCGCCAGCATCACCGGAAAATCATGGGCACTGATCGCACCGACGAACAGCCGCCCCACGCCCGGCATGGAGAAAACGATTTCAGTGACAACGGCGCCACCCACCAATGGCCCGAGCGACAGGCCGATATAGGTGATCACCGGTAAAATCGCATTTGGCAAAGCATGCACGAGGGAGACACGCAGCTCGGACAACCCCTTTGCCCGGGCCACCTTGATAAAGAGTTGACGGTAGGCGGCTTTGTATTCTTCGCGATAAACCAAGGTGAAAGATCCGAAGTAGTTCGCGGAGAGTGTTACCGCCGGCAAAATGATATGCAGCAGATGGCTTCCGGCTCCCGCGGACCATGGAACCCAGCCAGTCGTGGGCAGCCAGCGAAGCTGTACGCTAAAGATGTAGATTAGGCAGATCCCCAGCATAAAGTTGGGAATTGTGATGCCGATGACTGCAAGCACTGTGGTCACAGGCTGAATCAGGCGTCGTGCGAAGGGCAGGCTGTTCAGCAGCACAGTCATGACCACAGCGAGCACGATCGCCCAGAGGCTGAGTTCGATTGTCAGCGGGATCGTCGGCAATAAGGCTTCGGCCACGGATTGCTGTGACGTGTAGGAACGTCCCAGGTCACCGCGGAGGGCGTGCCCGATCCAATCGAAATACTGCACGATGATGGGTTTATCGAAACCATACTGTTTGTCGAGCGCCTGGATGTCTTGCAGCGAGGCCTCCTGGCCCAGCATCGCCGCCGCCGGGCTGCCGAGAAAGGACGAGACAGTGGCGAAAAGCAGAAACGTCATCGCCAGAACATTGGGAATCATGAGCAATATGCGTCTCGTGATATGGCTCAGCATAGGCGGCTCTTTCACCGGAACGACGTTGGTTGATGCTTTTGTGCCGAGCAAGATGCCGGGCATCTGACGTGGGAGACGAGGGCCGTTGAAAGACGGCGTCTCGTCTCCCGGGATCAGGTCTTCTTACTGGTCTTTCCAAAGATCGCGCAGGCGCGGGATGAGGTCAGGAATCCAAGTGAACCCCTGTACACCTTTGCCCATGGCTGCGTATTCTGCCGTAAAGAGAATAGGAACATACGGAAGATCCTCTGACAGGTCCTTATGGACCTGATCATACATTTCCTTCCGCTTAGCTGGATCTGAAACCAGTCGGGCGTCATCAAGAAGTTTGTCGACCTCCGGATTATTGTATCCCGTGGAATTAGCCGTCCCCTTGCTATGGAAAAGAATATAGAGCAGCCCATCCGGGTCAGCCCGTTGTGTCCATTGCATGGAAACGAAGTTGAGTTTCCGATCCAAGGTAAGCTGATAAAACTGGTCATAGTCGACCGGTTGTAACTGGACATTGAGTCCAACGGCGTCCAGCTGTTCCTTAACAAGCTGGTCGATTTGCCGGTAGACGTTATTGCTGGGGTCGGACAGCGTGATCTTCGTGCCCGGGGCAATGCCGCCAGCAGCTAAGAGTTCTTTGGCCTTGGCTGGGTTGTACTCGTAGCCCATGTCCGGCGGCGACCACCATAGACCTGGCGGGGTCGGGCCATTGGCGAGCGTTGCCTGGCCGTTCCACAAGATATCGTTGATACGCTTGCGGTCCAGAGCATAGGCAATGGCCTTGCGAAGGTTGGGATTATTGAACGGCGGTTCGTTCCAGTGCCATTGCAGCGAGAACCATTGGCCATCCTTGATCGGGTTCAGCTTGATGTCGGGATTGTTCTGAACGAGCTGAACGTCGCGTGGTTGCAATTCTGCGACGAAGTCGATCTCGCCTGTCACCAGACGTTGAAGACCTGTCGTGGTGCTCGCGATGTCAGTCAGGATGATGTGATCGAGATAGGGGTGGCCAGCCTGCCAATAGTTTTCATTGCGATCTAACGTCACATGACTGCCGCGTACCCATTCATGAAAGACGAAGGGGCCGGTGCCGACCGGATGGCTGCCGAAGTCCTTGCCGTATTTCTGCACTGCCGTCGGCGAAACCATGATGCCAGGGCGATCGGCGAGAGACGCCATCAAGGGCGGAAAGGGCTTTTTCAAATTCAGCGCGACGGTGGTCTTGTCGATAACTTCAACAGAATCAATAGCCGCAAGTTGCTTGCGCTGGGCCGAGCCTGTGGCAGGGTCCATCCGATGGTCGAGATTCCATTTCACCGCGGTCGCATCGAACTCGGTTCCATCCTGGAATTTGACGCCTGGATGCAGATGCAGGGTGATCCGCTTGCCGTCAGCGCTGGTCTCCCAGCTATCGGCGAGCAATGGATGTACAGAGAAGTCTGGGCCCAAGGTCACGAGCGTGTCGAAAATCAGAAATAGCATCTGACGCTCGGACCACTGGACGGAAGCAATCGGGTCCAAGGTCTGCGAGTCATCCTGAATGCCGACGGTCAACGTCCCGCCCCGTTTCGGCGGACCGTTCTCTTCCGCCAACGCTGCAAGACTGCTTGTTGCGATCAAGCAAGCAACAGTCCCGAAAGTAAGTGTCTTTACTATTTTTTCGAGCATAAGAAGTCTCCCTCCCATAGGTTACGATAGCTGATTAAATGATTTTCTTATTGTTGCAGCTACTGCAGTATCAGAACACTATCATTTTGTATACCATCATTCAATGTTCATTCCCCTCACCGTGGAGGTAAGAGGCGGCGGCCCCTAATGATCGAATATTATTGAGTAAAATCAACGCAAGGACGGATTTCCTTTCTCGGTCTCCGAAAGATTCTGAAGCAAATTATCCCGTGGCGGTTACCAAGACACCAGCCAGTCAAAACCGTTTGCACGACTGACGGTCTGATGGTATACCGGATGTGAAAAAACATCGTCATTGGCAATTCGCCCGTCAAACCTTAAGTTGCCATCGCCGCACCGCGACGCTTGTTGAGCGTGTTAGGCGTACCTTGATTCGGTCGTAATCGAGTGCGGTGGCCTACGATGGAAAGGAAATTTGATGGCAACCACAACTGGTTCGCTCCGTGTCGTTCCAAACGCCCTGAGCTTGCGAGAGCGCGTGACGCAGGTTTTGCGAGAGGCAATCTTGAATTTGCATTTCGAACCTGGCGAGAAACTGGTCGAACGAAAACTGTGCGAAGAGACTGGCGTCAGTCGTACCTGTGTGCGGGAAGCGCTCAGGCACCTCGAAGCGGAGGGATTGGTAACACGCACCCCGACGCGCGGCATGTTTGTCAGTGTGATAGGTCCTGATGAAGCCCGCCAGATCTATGAAGTGCGCATCGTCCTGGAATCCGCCATGGCGCGGCAATTCGTCGAGCGAGCCTCGGAAAAACAGATGACGACCTTGAGCGCCGCTTTCAACCGCGTTGAGACAACGAGTGCCGGTAAGGATTATCTCGCCTATGCACGGGCGCTTGAAAAGTTTTCGGCCAGTCTCATGGAAGGTGCCGGAAATGACGTCGCTAAGCAGATTCTCGATATGTTGAGTGCTCGCATCACATATTTGAGAACCATCACCGCGCGCGCCGCGGAAGGCCAGCGGGATTCCGAAGTTCTACTGCGCAAAGTGTTGGACGCAATCCAGCAACGTAATGCTGATCTGGCGGAGCAATGCAGTCGAGCTTTCGTGCAGCATTCGGCCGATTTTGCCTTGGATTTTCTAAAGCACTCAACGGCCACCTTATAGCCGGATAGGATCAAGGGAGAAGACCATTGGATTATGTGAAGTTGGGCTCAAGCAACCTTAAGGTGTCGAAGCTATCGCTGGGGGCGATGGGTTTCGGTAGTCCGACTTGGCGTAAATGGGTGCTTGATCCTGGGCAGTCGAAGCCGGTCATCGAGCGAGCTCTTTCCCTTGGCATCAATTTCTTCGATACATGCGATTTCTATTCGCTGGGTGAAAGCGAAAAGGTTCTCGGCGATGCCTTGAAAGCGGTATCTCGGGATGAAGTCGTGATTGCAACGAAGGTTGGTAATCCGATGCAGCCACACGCGAATGGCTGGGGCTATTCGCGCAAGCACATCTTCGAAGCGGTTGATGCCTCCCTGAGAAGGCTGCAGACCGATTACATCGATCTGTATCAGACTCATATCTGGGCCGATGGCACGAATATCGAAGAACTTGTAGAGGCTTTTGCCGATCTGGTTCGCAGCGGCAAGGTTCTTTATGTCGGCGCCACGACCATGCCCGCTTGGTCGTTTTGCACCGCGGTGCACCTTGCCCGTCAGCGCGGCCTTCCATCCTTCATCTCAATGCAGTGCGAATATAACCCTTGCCACCGCGAATCTGAGCGGGAGATGATCCCTTTCTGCCGTGCCAACGGTATTGGCCTCATTCCCTTCAGTCCGATCGCGCGCGGATTCCTCTCGGCGAACCGACAAGTCCAGGAAAACAAGACCACACGTACACTTACCGATGACTACGGCCAGCAACATTATGGGCGGCCAAACGACGTTCGCGTGTTCGAGGCGATCGAGAAGGTCGCGCGGAATCGCGGTTTATCGCCATCGCAGGTCGCCCTGGCCTGGACTGCCGGGAAGCCGGGCATCACGGCGCCTATCTTTGGCGCGACAAAAGCCAGGCACATTGATGATGCCATCGCGTCCCTCTCAGTCGTCTTGGATGCCGAGGAATGCAAGTTGATTGAGTCGGCATATGAATCGCGGCCAATTCATGCCAGCGGACACTGACAACTCGGCACTCGGGCGGATGGATGTTGATACCATGATGGATATGCCTAACTTGCCGCCTAACCAGCGGCGCGTGACGATCGGTGGACTGGAGACTTTCCTGTTTGAAGCAGGGGAGGGCAAACCGGTGATACTTTTTCACGGCGCCAGCATCGCCGTCGATTCCTGGTTAACCTGGTTTCGCTGTTTCGGCCCGTTAGCCCAAGACCACCGTGTCATTGCCTATGATCAACCTTGTTTCGGCCAGACTGGTATTCCGGCGGACGGAAAGTATTTGGACCGCGAGAAACGAGCGGCTCATGCTCAAGCGGTTTTCGACCATTTGGACCTGCCTGCCGTCACGCTGATCGGTCATTCTGAAGGCGGCTTCATTGCAACGAGGCTGGCCATCCAGAATCCCGGGCGGGTGGAAAAGCTTGTTATTATTACCAGCGGCGGCACGTCACCACGTTTGAACGATCGACGTGATGAGGACTGGATGGCCGCTTCCGTCAAGACTTATGACTATCTCGGTCGCAGCATTGATGAAGATACCTATGTCCGCAGCGAAGGGCATCTTCGTACCCGTGAGGATCCGCCCTTCGAAGCCATCCTGCGTCATAACTATCGCCAGGCACAACAGACTGGCACCGCCGAATGCCTGCTACGCGAGGCGCGGTCACAGTCTGGATATGGCAATTACACCGCTGTGCAGGAAAGACTCATTTTCCCGTTCCTTGCCGATCTGAAGATTCCCACGCTTCTGATTTGGGCTGGGCAGGATGCGACCGTGCCAGCGGCGCGTGGATTGGCGCTTGCCGATTTGCTGCCGATGTCCGAGATGCATATTTTCCCTCGCGCCGGACACTGGGTCATGCATGAAGAGGCCGAGGGGTTTAATCGTCTCCTGCGTGCTTGGCTCTAGCCGCTAGAACCAGTCGGGCTACCAGGGATAAGACGCCCTTTTCCTGTTGATGCCTGCGATGGTTTTTCTTTCTTGAGTCATCCAGGCGGGCCGAACGTTTGCAACCCGGTCTTTCTTGCATCTGTCTGTTAGCGACGACGCAACATGAATGCGATCGCAAAGAGTGGGTGGCCTCGTCGAAATCTCTCTCGTTGTCAGGTCGATCCTGGGCCCACGGCGGCAGCGGGATGAGGGGTGTTTTAAGACGGACAAGGCGACGGAGGTCTGTCGTCCTGCTCTCTCCCGCTGACGTCGGCCTATTCCGCCCGACATGGCCCTCCCGCCTCTGAAAGATAAGAGATAGATCCAATTTCGCGTCTTTGGCGCCTGGCCTGCTTGACGGAATTCATTCTGTCCGTCATATTGTATACCAACATACATATTGACGACGCCGCCAATTAAGGAGAAGCGCGATGAAATTTGGTTACTCCCAGGTCCCGCACGACGTCACCAGGGCGCGGCCCTATCATCAGCTTCTGGATGAATTGCGCGAACTCGCCGAACTTTGCGAGGAAGCTGGCTTCAGCACCTTTTGGATACCCGAGCATCATTTCAGCATCTGGGGACGAGAGATGTGCCCCAATCCGCTGCTCGTGGCTGCCGATCTCGCGGCGCGCACAAAGAAGATCCGGATCGGCCTGGGCGCTGCGATCATCACCTTCTGGCATCCGCTCCGTCTCGCCGAAGATTTGGCGCTTCTCGACCAGCTCTCCAATGGTCGATTGGAAGTGGGCTTCGGTCGCGGCAATTATGGACTTGAGGCAACGAACCTTAATCCGGCAGCCGATCCCAATAATCAGGAAGCCAATTTCAAGATCTTTGAAGAATCGATTGCCGTGGTGCGGGCGGCGCTGGGCAATGAACGCTTCTCTCACAAGGGTGAATTTTATCAGTTCCCCGCACCTGGGTTCAAAGCTGACCGTGCTCATTCCGTGAATGATCCTGCCTATGTCGATCCAGAGACCAACGAGTTGATTAAGCTGAGCTTGATCCCCGGACCGAAGCAAAAGCCAATGCCGCCGATGTGGCTCATGGTCAGCGAATCGCATGAAACAATGCGTTTTGCCGCCCAGCACGACATGGGCATGGTGATGTGGCGCCCGACAATCAAAACGCTGAAGGCGCGGCTGGAATTCTATCAATCGGCCTATCGTGAATTTCATGGCGTCGATATTCCTCTGGGAAGGAAAGCGGCAATTTCGCGCGACACCTTCGTTGCGGAAACGGAAGCTGAAGCGCGTCGGATTGCAGAAGGCCCATTGATGGGCAGCCTCAACTTCGCCAATTGGCGTGGTCCTCGGATTTATCTCGATCCGGGTGAAACCATCGATCCAGAGCTCGATGCGCAGCTGAAAAAGAAACTGACATTCGACTTTGTGTCGAAGCGCAGCCTGTTTTTCGGGTCGCCGAGCGACGTTACCCAGCAGGTCAAAGAGCTCTATACCGCGACGCGGATGGAGCAGATAATTTTCCATTGCTCTTGGCCTGGCCTGGAACATGAGCAGGCAAAGCGCAGCTTAAAGCTCCTGTCAAAGGAGGTTTTGCCGGAACTCCGCTCTTGGCATGCAAATACCTTCACGGCAAAGACAGCCGCTCAATAATGCACTGACAATCAGTCGGAATCGGAAGCAACGCGATGTCGAACCGCACGTATTGCAAATCCACGGAAACGAAACAGGAAAACGCCGTATTGGCAGCTTCCGATCTCCGGCATGCGTTGGGGCATTTTGCGACCGGCGTCACGATTATCACAACCTTGGATGACGATGGGACGTTGCACGGTCTCACGGCAAATTCCGTGACCTCGGTCTCCCTCGACCCACCGCTTATTCTCTTCTGCATAAAAAACACGGCGCGCTCATTACAGGTGCTTGAGCGTCGCCGTGCTTTCTCGCTGCATATATTAACGGAGAGTCAGGCCAACATTGCGATGGCCTTTGCGTCGAATGTCGATCGATCCATGATTTGCAAATGGAAAACGACGGCAAGAGGTTTGCCGCTGCTGGACGGCTTCCACATGGCATTTCAATGCACGATCCAGGAAATCTACCCAGGTGGCGACCACGGCATCGTGCTTGCCCAGGTCCATGAGATCCATCGTGGCGATGAAGAGGCGGCTCCGCTTCTTTTCTACAAAGGCAAGATCACGTCCTTTGCTCAAGCATAAATAAACGAGCAAATGTAGCGAAACGTCATCGCTGGCGACAAAAATACATTATCATCCATCGCACCATTTAGTCGCTTAACCACTCGACCGAGAAATTCAGCGGGCAATAGCGGCAAAAGGCTCTCGCTTTTGCCGCTCAAGAACGCCTGGAACGACGTTGCGGCAGCCAGCACCAAATAGCGAAAGCGCGGAGGTTACTATGGGTACTCAGTTCGTCCCGCCAATCGGGCAGAAGGTCTCAGCCTTTCTTGCCCGGGAGCATAAACTTCTGATTGGTGGAAGATGGGTTGCAGCCCGCTCCGGAGGTATGTTCGATACATTCGATCCCGGTACCGGACGGGTCATCGCACGGGTGGCGGAAGGCGAGGCGGCGGACATCGATCTTGCCGTCAAAGCTGCCCGGCAAGCCTTCGATGGTGGTGTCTGGAGTCGCGTTACGGCGAGTGACCGCGGCCGCATGATCTGGAAGCTTGGTGACCTGCTGGAGCAAAATGCCGACGAGCTGGCGGAACTCGAATCGCTCAATAACGGCAAGCCGCTTGCTTCGGCCTTGCGCGGAGACATCCCGCTGAGTGCTGATATGTTTCGCTACATGGCGGGGTGGGCAACCAAAATAACCGGCGAGACGCTCGATGTCTCGCAGCCAGGCGACTACCATGCCTTCACCGTCCGCGAACCCATTGGGGTGGTCGGTCAGATTATCCCGTGGAACGCGCCGTTGTTGATGGCTGCATGGAAGCTGGCGCCAGCACTGGCGGCCGGTTGTACGATCGTTCTGAAACCTGCCGAACAAACGCCACTCACTGCACTGCGTCTTGGCGAGTTGATACAGGAAGCCGGCATTCCCGACGGCGTCGTCAATATCGTCACGGGATTTGGTCCAACGGCAGGCGCAGCCATTGCCGCTCACCCAGATATCGACAAGGTCGCCTTCACCGGATCCAGCGATGTCGGCCGCATCATCGTCAAGGCTGCAGCGGGTAACCTGAAGAAAGTGTCGCTTGAGCTGGGTGGTAAATCCCCGGTCATCGTCTTTCCCGATGCGGACATATCCATTGCCGCCCCAGGCGCTGCGCAGGCGATTTTTTCAAACTCGGGGCAGGTCTGCACGGCTGGCTCACGTTTGTTTGTGCACAAGAAAATCTTCGACAGAATGGTCGAGGACGTGACGCGGGAGGCCGGCAAGATCCGCGTCGGCCACGGCCTCCAGGAAGGCACTCAAATGGGGCCTGTCATTTCCCAGACTCAGTTTGATCGCGTCACAGGGTACATCGAGCAGGGTAAGGCGGCTGGCGCGACAGTGGCGTCGGGCGGAACGCGCGTAGGCAGCGAGGGATACTTCATTGCGCCAACCATACTTACGGGCACCACACCTGACATGTCCGTGGTGCAGGAGGAGATCTTCGGACCCGTTGTCTGCGCGATGAGCTTCGACGACGAGGATCTCGAACGAATAGCCCGGCAAGCCAATGATTCGATCTTCGGTCTGGCTGGTAGCATTTGGACTCGTGACCTCAGCACTGCCCACAAGATGGCCCGGCGCATTCGGGCTGGTCGCATCGGCGTCAATATCCACGGTTCGGTTGACGCCGCTCTACCGACCGGAGGCTTTAAGCAATCGGGCTGGGGCCGCGAAAGAGGGCTTGAAGGCATCAAGCTTTACACGGAACTTAAATCAGTGATCATGTCACTGTAAGTGGCGAGGGCATCGAGCCCTCGAGGACGCACGATCAGGCGACGACGAAATCGTTGCCTGCTTTTTTAAGCCTCTGGCTGTGAAACAGCGAGCGAGTGGACGGTACCGCTGCGATCATCGCCGACATAGATGCCGAAAACATCGGTGCTGCGTTCCTCGATATATCGACGCAACATCGACGTCGTTGCGTAATGGCGCAGGCGATCCCAGGGAATCTCATCAAAGCTGACCAGCCGCGCGCCGGTTCCCGGTGAAGGTTCCCGCATCAGCTTGCCGCGATAATAGATGGAGACCGCGCCTGGGCCGCGGCTCGGCTCTTCGAAGACGGAGAACAGGAAGCCGACTTCGACTTCCAATCCCAACGACTGACAGCAGCCCAGGAGACTGGCCGGCTCGCCAGCACTTCCCATGCGCGTGCCGAAGGGCAGATCAATCTCGCCGTCAGGCTTCTCAATCAGCAGGATGGAGCGATCCCGTTCCAGAATGGCGCCGACCCGTGTTGCAGATCCGCTCGCCGCGATCTTATCCACGGAAAGATCGAAGGTGACATAGGCACCCCGGCAATAACCCAGCGGATTGACGGCGGTATCGGCATAGGAAAGAACCTCGCCGATCAGAATGATATGATCGCCGGCCTCGACGACGTTATAGCGACGGCAATCGAACCAGGCTGCGACATCATCGATGATGGGGCTGCCC
>Ga0247779_1001464_pt1 | contig 11353 bp, 8 predicted proteins | sample UWRJL221509R5_FD_179925 | JGI IMG/M metagenome (GOLD analysis project Ga0247779, IMG submission 179925) | Plant litter microbial communities from Arlington Agricultural Research Station in Wisconsin, United States - UWRJ-L221-509R-5 | ecosystem: Environmental > Terrestrial > Plant litter >...
GTATTTTTATTCTTATGCAACGTTACTGCGTAGAGGGCAGATATGCCCGTGTATAGTACTTTTACTGTTTACAATGTATCCCATATATAGCATTGTTATCGAAAACAATGGGAAAAAATGTGAAATTGGTATCAATAAGCAAATAATATGTCTGTGTATAACATAGAAACTCAAGTATCGAAGTCCTGTAATTTTTCTTTTTGACGACGCATACATGATGACTATAGGTTGTCATGTTATGTCTTCGCATGGGAAACGATATTCTAAGATAACCTAGATGTGGTCAGGGCCAGGCCCACAGAAAATTTGAATGTGCAGACATTCTATAAATGCATTCATTCTCCAAACTTTCAACACATCTTCCATTCTATGTTGTTTTCGAAAGAAGATAATATTTGGTGCTATGCTCTTGCTATATCTACTTGTATACATGTTATCTATGTTTACAATTTTTGAGGAGAGTACTATAAAATTATTATTTACTCACATGTACAAACACTAAGGCCGTCTAACCCCAAGTTCTATATCTACCGCAAATTTCGGGTTTGCGCGGCTGTGAAGATCATAGTAAGTGTGAGACTAGAAGACTATTTGCCCAAAAAGTGGGCGATGATCTAGCCTTATAAAGGCCATCGGCTAGGCCACTGTCTTGGCTTTCTGTGAACTTCCACCATGATTTTTGACTTTCTTTTGCTCGCTCACAACATCAAGAGTTCCGAGTTCCGAGTTCCGAGTTCCGAGTTCCCTAAAAGTCTACCGATATTGAGAACCCGACCTATCACTTTCGAGCTCTTGTACGACATTACTGCATAGACTCCTTACAAGAAGAAAAGTCATGAGTTTTGCTACTCCAAGGCATGAAACCTTTCTTATATACGTCGTGGAATCTTGTAGACTGGTGCAGGTTAAACTCAGCCTCATGACAGAGCTACTTGTGTACTTCCCGCTCCTCATCTGGCCGATATGTTTCCACACCGGCAGGCGTGGTTGGATTATCCCAAACTCTACTATGTGGATGAAAGCGCCTTGCCAAGTTCAAGGAGCATTCTATGCTCCATCAACATTACAATGGACACTTATACTTGGGTTATCGAAGTATAGATGTCGAGATTATTCACTCCAAGATTACAGGCAGCTTACAGTTAAATATTCAGATGCATAAATACATGTTATGTAATTCACACTGCGGAGTCTTTCCGTCTCCAGTTTCTTCTGCTTCATGTACGAAGGAAGCCCTTTCAAGCATCACCTGAACCTACCATCAATCCAGTTCCCGGTGTTTGAACTGTCCGTGCGTCTACTTTACTCTCCTCTTCAGTGGCTGAGTATCTCCGATCCTCATAACAGTTCCCTGCCGTTCTATACAGGTTCATTGACTTATAAATAATTGGAAGATTTTCACCTTGTTTTTGGCCCAAATTGCTATGTATGTAAACCCATACAATTGTGACGTCAGTAATGATTAATGACTTCCTAAATGCACATTTTGATACTGTGCCTCAGGCGATAAACGCGACTTAGTGCGATAGGCACCCTACTTAAAAGGCTTGAACATGCACAATCGCAAAATCATTTTCTTAGGAAAACTAACCACACCATGGATCCTTCTTCGGCCCAAAATCATTCCAACTTGTTTTCCTTGTCTTCGGACTCCTGTGACCTGAACCCCTTCAGGCAAAACAGTTACTTGTCACCACCTTCCCCAGATCAGTATTTTACTTTGATGGATGAGGTCTACGGCGAATATCTAGACTTCCAATCATCTTTCACAGATGAATCGACATTTTCGATTTCTACTTTTTTTCATTCGCATGTCACCCCTCCGCCTGACACCCGTGTGGCCTCCTCGGACGGGGTCATATTCCATCTAGATGCTCGGCGTATCTTACAGGCATCGCCAACGGCTTTTCAACACTATTTGTCTGCCTCACTGTCAGATCCAAAATACAGAACAGAAATTATCAGAATTGACTGTCCAAGTCAGGAGCTTGACATTATTTTCCATGCGCTATACGGGACATTAATTACTGCAAACTCTGTTGATATTCTTATTTACATAAAGGCCATCGATCTAATGCCGGGATATGGTCTTATTCCGGCAGCCGTCATCAGGTCACCGACGCCTTTGTACAATATCCTTCTTTCCCAAGCACCTCTACGCCCTATAGATGTATACGCCCTTGCCGCACGTCATGATCTCGAGGAGCTTGCTGTTACAGTATCCTCCCACCTCGTCTCGAACGACCTAAAAAAAATATCAGATGAATTAGCGCTAGGGATGGGGCCAATTTATCTGAAAAGGTTAGTTCTCCTCCAAAGGGACCGGTTCAACGCTCTAAAGAGCATCGTCCTTCGTCCTCCATATCCACACCCTCCTACTGACCAATGTGGACTCCAAGAACAGAAATCACAAACACGTGTCTGGGCATTAGCTACTGCTCATTTGGCTTGGAACACAGATATTGGAGATATTGGTACGCGATGTTTGTTTGTGTCGTTATGTCTCTGTTTTTTCTTGAAAAACTGTTTATATATTTTTAGATTTGACGCAACAACGTCTAACAGAGGCGCTCAATTTCGGGTCTCTGGAAGAGTTGACCTGTAATGACTGCCACAAAGTTCTTGAGCGTCATGCAAAGGATGCAATTGTGAAATGGATGTCTGTCAAGGTATGCTCTATTGCCTTTAATATTGTGCTCGAATACATTTTCATCATATTTTATCCACAGCGAACTATCTGATTCGAAATGCAAAATGGTAAAATCAAAGTGGCGCCCGACGCAACTTGAAAACCCATGTAGAAACGATATTACTGGCACATCAACATTTTATATTATGTTAAATATTAGTAGGCTACGTTTTTGGATGGTATTGCATGTCATTATGACGACGGTAGTACCGGTGTTATTTGGAGCGACCAAAGTCGGCAGATCTGCGGCTCTGATGCTCCTCACATTCCTCAGTTCTTACATATATACTACCACAAACACTGCAACCACGGATCCACGGATTTGGAATTTATGTACCGTAGAGCTTCTCAACCCGAAAGATTTTCAAAATTGTAAATCAAGTTATCATGCAAGCCAATATGGACGAGATAATTCCTGGCCTATGGATTGGAGATTTACAGAGTGCTCTAAATGCCGAGTTGCTGAAGGAGCGGGGAATCTTCAGCATATTGTCGGCCATGCGAGGTAGGATAACAGTTCGCGAGGTACGTTTCATGCAATGGGTGTACATAAAATCTCATGAATCGTAGACATTCATTCGCCACCAAATCATGCTGGACGATACCGAAGATGCTGACATCTTAACCCACCTTTTACCGTCCATTCACTTCATCGAAGCAGAGTTGGGAAAGGGGAGGGGCGTGCTTGTTCATTGTCAGGCCGGTATCAGTAAGTTTCTTCCTGACTCTCGTAGCTTGAGCGGTTTGTCTAATCGCTGTAGGCCGCAGCTCGACTATTGTCGCTGCGTATCTCATGTACAGCAGGAAAATAGACCCTCAGGCAGCCCTTGATCTAATCAGAAAAGTCCGGCCTTTTGTGGAGTATGTGTTTCAAGCTCTTTAATAAAGCGAAAAGCTCAACTTGTCTCCAGACCAAACCAAGGCTTCATCCGACAACTCGAATTGTTCCATGCCGCGCGATACACAATTTCAAGGCGAGAGAAAGCCATCCGGATGTTTTACATGGGCCGAGCCGTTGAAGAAGTGATGAGTGCGCATAAACAAACATGACCATCTTTAGCTCAATCGCTTATTGGTACTCCTTGCAGATGGCGATGGTTCTCTTCCAGAAACCGAAATGTTCGCCAAATACCCAAGGTCACCCTCAGACTCGTTGCCGAATACACCTGGTGGACCTCGAAGAAGGATAAGATGCAAGAAGTGCAGGTATGGCATTGGAAAAAAATTCCCGGAGCGTTTTGGTGTAACATCATCTCTAGGCAGGAATTAGCTACACGAGAGCATATGCTTGATCACGGACAACTTGGACCCGCCACCCCTGCTTCGGGAACTCCTGCTGGCTCTCGTCGGCCCTCAATGACTACCCAACCATTGTCGCGGTCATCTAGCGGTTCTGAAATCGCACCACGAGCGTCCCGTCGTTCATTTAACACAGTCCTCGGAGATTCACTCTCGATGGCGTCTATTCAAGAGCATCCGATGACTGGTTCTTCACAACCAGCACCTATATCTGAGGAGCCTACAACACAGGCCGTTCCTGATATTCCACCCAACCATCCCCTCCATTCCTTACGCTCCATCTCTCAACAATTATCGGGCGAGTCTGCGATGTCTACGTCTGCTCTTGAGGACGAAGATGAAAACTTCAACGAACTCAGCAGCGGAAATGCATTAGAGATGAAGCTTGATCTCACTGGAGCTACCCCACAAGATTTGTCTATCCAAGCTTCGCGGTTGATAGGTAATAGGCTATCTGATTCGGTCATCTCAACTCCCTCGGAGGTGAAGCAAAATCCTCAAAGCGGGACGGGTGGGACCCCAGCGTTCTTTACCGCTAACGGGGCTGCGGTCGCTGAAGTGACATCAGCTCCTGCAACAGAGCCTACTCCTACAACTCGGCTGATTAGTCCCCAAGATTTGGCTGCTCAATTATTCGCCAATCCGAAAATTGCCGCCCTTCGTTCGCCTCCTTTGACACCATCTACATCTGGCAGCCAACCTGTGATATCATCTTCAAAGCCCGCCGTAAACAGTCCTCCGATTTTGTTGAACCCCAAGTGTTCAGGATACTTTGTGGAACCGGTTGGTTTATTTTATTTACATTATTTCTTGGGTGTATTGGGTCGAATTGATGTTTTATCCTAGATGAAATGGATGGAACATTTCCTAGCAGAGGGGCAGATAGCTGGGAAGATCACCTGCCCGAATAAAAGATGCGGGGCAAAGCTTGGAAATTACGATTGGGCAGGTGTTTGCTGCGGTTGTAAGGAATGGGTTACACCGGTACGTTAAAATTAATATTACCGCACAACTCTGTTGAACTAGATCCATGTTTTCAGGGATTTTGTATCAACCGCTCGAAAGTCGATGAGGTTGTGTAATGCGCTTGCTTTTTAACGCCATTTTTTCATATTTGCATGACCCATCTCGTTTGCTGCTCCCTGCATTATTCAATTTACATCACAATGTTGGACACTTTCTTTTTCTTTATAGTATCTTATCAATACATCCGAACAGACATTTCGTGTCTTTTTCTCGGCTGCACCCCTCAGCCGACTATTTGAACCTCCACATTCTTAATTTATGACAACTGATTATCAAAGATTCGTGACGTTGATAGCCTTAGCCTTTTGTGTTAGACGCGATATTCACCATCACCATCTCCGCCGTCTTTTTCAGTGATCCTTTCCATGACTTCCGCCAACTTGCCTGGTCTCCCTTCCGGGATCAAATCACGTTTTCTGAATGTCCTCGATCTTGAAATGCACATTCTCGAAGCATGGCCTTCCACAATACCCACGGACCCGTCATCTAAACCACCTTTACTCCTTCTTTTGCATGGTTTTCCAGAGTTGGCATATTCGTGGAGGAAGATCATGATGCCGCTCGCGAACAGTGGCTACGTAGTCGTCGCGCCTGACATTCGAGGATATGGGCAAACTAGGCAAAGGAGTCGTTTATCCACCAAGAAAGTTGCCTATGAAGAAGACCTGGCACCTTATCGTATGCTGAACGTCGCCACGGACGTCATTGCCTTGGTTTATGCCCTGGGATATACGTCGGTGGAGACATTAATCGGACACGACTTTGGATCGGCCATCGCAGCCCATTGCGCTCTCATCCGCCCAGATCTTTTTAAAGGGGTCGTCATGATGAGTGCGCCGTATTCTGGTGCTCCTTCGCTAAGCAGTATAGGAGATGCTAACGATAAAACGCGGTTGCAAAAGTTGGACGAAGCACTCCGGACACTCGACTCTCCGAAGAAACACTATATGGTTTATTTCTCGAGTTCAAGGGCTGACGCACATTTGTCCAATCCACCTCAAGGAGCCCACGAGTTCATGAGAGCGTACTACCACATGAAGAGTGCGGATTGGAAAGGGAACAAAGTCAACCCTCTGGGAGCTTTTACAGCAGAAGCGTTGTCGGTTCTACCGTCTTATTATATCATGCCCGTTGACAAAACCATGCCTGAATGCGTTGGCGCTGAGGCTCCATCCCCAGAAGAAGTTGCGCAGAATACATGGTTGCCCGATGAGGAGCTCGCTGTCTACGTTTCACAGTACACAAGAACCGGCTTCCAGGGAGGTCTTAACCATTATCGGTGCAACGCCGAGTCGCTCCGTTGGACCCAGGATCTAAACATCTTCATGGGGAAGCAGATTGAGATACCTGCGATGTTTATTTCTGGTGCCCAGGATTGGGGTGTGTTCCAGTTCCCTGGATCAGCAGAAGCAATGCGTACCACGGCGTGCAAACAAATGCGAAAAGAGGACTTTGTTCTCGTTGATGGGGCCGGCCATTGGGTGCAGCAGGAGAAACCAGATGTTGTTATAGAACACTTATTGAGATTTATCCGACAGTGCGTAGTTGTTCATAGTTAACCCAGATTGAATGCTCGAAAGACTCAATTGACAAGTGTTTGTTATTCACGTATATGTCTCTACCTGAAAAAAATAGCATATGTCTTGAGCAACAAGTGTTTTTTATCAGACAGAATTTTCCGGTTCATTGCTCACCATTCCATGATTTTTCAGCTTCACTGGAAAGGCAACAACAAATGAACATAAACACTGGAGATCCGACAACGCATCGTGGATGGCGCCTGTTATACTTCTCCGTGGCCATTGTAGTTCTAAAGTGCATTTCGTATACCAGCAAGGAGAAACATGGGTAGGACCGCGGCGTGCTGCCAGTCGATCAGGCTCGCGATTTTCAACTGGTTCAAGTCTGGCGACTGCTCGGGTGAAGATCGGGATGGCGAATGCGAAAATGATGAAAGGCTGGGTAGTCTGTCCTTTGTAACCGTAAGAATCCCGTCTTTCACGCCGGAACGGCTGTAATGGTCGACCAAAATGTTCCAGATATGCCAGTTCTTTTAGATTGAGACTGTTGGCAAATTGAAGACAAGTTTTGCATGGCTGAGGGGGTAGTGCAGTATTTTTATTTATTTTAAAAAAAGTCATCACGGTACATACATATTATAAGTGACTGCAAGTTTTTCTGAGTCTCAACATTCTCATTTTCTCCCAGGTACGTTGTACGATCCCCTCCGTTTATGCTAATTGTACATTTTCGAAATTCGATCGTCATGGACTACAGGATGTGCTTGATCCCCTCCTCCACCTATGCCATGTCACTGAATCAAAACATGCCCACACACTGACGGCGATCCATGGAGTAGATTAGATTAGATTATATCATATACATCACTTGATTGCCAGCGCGACCCGTCTAGCCGAATCACATCACACTAGTCTTGACCGCTACCGCCTTTGTGCGAGGCTGCTCGACGCGTTCCCGAGCCCAGATATCACAGTCCCAGCCAGATTGGAATGCTCCATCGCTCCATCGGCGACTTGAATAAAGTCTGGGAATCCGTATGGCGAGCAGATGTAATAGTTGCAACCCGCTCAAAATAGAGACACCCTTAACAACCTCCTTTTTGAAAGTTGGTACGTTCGCTTAGGTTCACAACATGCGCTTATTGATAGCCCTTGATATTTTTGATATCGGATAGGCATCTTGATTGCTCCGCAGCAACCCACCGTCCTGACCATAAAGTAGGCGCTAGCGTCATCAAATGATTTTCTCAGGTAAAAATAACCAGGGAACACAATTACCATGTTTTCTGGACTTGCAACAAGTATGCTTTGACTTAGGTCAGTCACTGCGGATTGTACAAAGTATGTGGTTTAGCAATTTTCCAGATTGTCTATTCATCGAAGTCCCATCAACAAACAGATCACGCGAGAAAGAAAGAATAGAAAAATGATGTTTTGTTTTGAGTAAATACGTGAACATCCTGGGCTGCACTACTAACTTAATACAGACGGAAACTCACGAGGCCGTCAACGATTTTGATGAAGGTGATCGACCATAGGAAGTATGCGTTAGAAAAAGTTGGCTCTAGCGACAATAAGAAGACTCACGACATATGTGTAACAATCCCGAAAACATCAACCTTAACGATGGAACGAACATCTGTTAGATGATATTCGCTGACAGAACAAGAAGTAAAGGACGTACATTGTGTGTCGCGTTGCTGGAAGTCCAACCTAAATCATAACGGCGGCCAAATGTTACAAGGTTAGTTTTAGAGCGAAAAATAAAAATAAAAACACGTACGGGGCGTTTCGCCCTGCGGCAGCTTGATCTTCCCGTAGTTTTTTTGTTTAACGTGCATTAGTAGACCTTGAGCTTTTGCATGGCTTAAGGTCTAGGCCCGGGGACCCGCGACAAGGATGCACGTGGATGAGCAGGCCATCGTTGAAGACGATCCACTCACCCATCCCCAGGGACTCACCTAAATATCCATCTGTGTCCGTAAGCAATGCTCGATAACTCCAAGTGGCTATCAGACCTCGAGAAATCAGCGCGAAGATCGAAGAAGGAATTCGATGACTAACTGACCTGCTGATTCGAGTGCGCAATGTTGCCGTCCAGAGTAGATATCGGCGCTCGGGGGCAAAACGGTCAGCAAAAGGATGGATGGGATTGATTCATACATTGACAGTGGCTATGCCTGTCAAAGAACCCATTGTTAGCTTAATGAGACGATCATGATGGCAAAGAACAACTGACCGGGACGTTTTCGTTTGGACGCAGAAGCGCATCGGCGAGTGAGATATCGCCGCCTAAGGGGGGAAAAGGGTGGTCAGCGAACAATGGGTTAGTATGTTGAGGTATCTGTCGAATGAAAGCAAAAGTCAGGTGGTTGGAGGCGAGAGAGTGTGTGGAAACTACTTACCGATGGTCTTGAGGTTTTGATGTCTTGATGTCTTGAGGCACACAGAAACAGACAGAGAACGAGAGGGAAGAACAGAGAAAGAAAACAGAAAGCAGAGACAGAGAAACTAGAGGCGGAGACAGAGAGAGAACAGGAAAGCAACACATAGAGAGAACAGGAAAGCAACACAGAGAGAGAACAGGAAAGCAACACAGAGACAAAATACAAAGAACAAGACAACAAAAAGCAAAGACCGGAGACAGAACACATAAAACACAAGACACAACATAAACCAAAGACAAGAAAGCACAAACACAGAACCAGACACCAGATAACCAAAAAAACACACAAAACCCAAACCAACAACACATCGAGAACCCAGGAAGAGCCAGACCAGAAAAAAACTACGAGAGAGAGACGAACGACGAGCAAAGCAAAGAAACAGAAAAAATATACATTAGAAGGAACGACATGATTCGAAAAATAAAAAACGCGATGAATAATGATTTTTTATGAGGGAGAGCGCACCTTGGGACCTTTTATCTGCGCATATGTGTTTGGACCGATGCGTGGACGTCGCTCGTCTCTTTTGTGGACTCTTAGGTCTCTTTTATAGTCTCTTTATGGTCCCAGGCCGTCTTGATGATGATTTTTTCGAAAGTCGCGTCGGGGAGGAAAGTGAAGGATACAAATGAAGGAGTCGAGAGAAGAGAAAGATAGAGAAGGAGTGGGGGGAAGCAGAAGCGAAGACGAAGAGATGGTGGGAGTTGGAAGTAAGGATGGGCGAGTCCGTGTTTATATGTGGAGATTCTCAAATCTGAGGGCGTGAGGGCTTTAATCCTAAAAGGGATCTTCGGCCATGTTTTCCGAAGTACGTGTGCATGTTTTTCAAGTTCAATTCCCGTTTAGGAAATTGGGATGCAACGAAGCAGCACACACTCGGGCGACTTCCGTAAAAACGCGCCCGGATTTAATTTCGATAAGTCTGAGTTCCAATTATCTCGTCAGGGTAACTTTGGCGAATTCAGGGTCTCCTGATGGTTGCACATTTCTCGACGGTGACCCTAAACAATGCTAATCTGGATCGCCGATGCCACCCACACGTGAAGCAACTGATTGGGATAGCCGACCTGTCAATGTAAAGCGCCGACATAAGCTGTATTTCAAGTTCTCCGGTTGAAAAGACGCTTGAATAGAGGAAAGTTAGGTGCTCAATCGACGGATTTCCATTCCTCATTCAGGTTTATATACGTCCACAACGCCACACATGTGACAACAAATAATTACTTCACGTGAGCAATCCGCTGTGTTTGCACATTACGGCAACTCACGGCAGAGCGCTCGGATCAAAAGCTAAACGCTTGCTAGTGCTCCGCTTGCCGTCTAATTTAGTTTCCTCTAGCCGACTCTTATTTCTTATTTCTTCCTTTTTTGTCGTGCCCAAAGCTGACTATAAATTTTCTGCAAGGGTGTAAACAAGGCATTGTCCCAGATTGATAATGAGACCCGGTTGTCAAGCTGTGTCGTTTGATATCCATAAGCGTGCTGATCAGTTGCGCCTAGAATTTCTATAAATGATAAACCTATCAAAGTGTTCGAGTGCAATCTAACTCTTGCTCCAGGAATGAGAGCGGCGGTTTAATTGGCTGTATTGAGGGAAATTCTACTTAGCCCATGAAAGGGCACCTCCATACCAAGACAATGAAATGCAAACAGGAGTCTCCTTGACCCTCTGCGTCTTTGCAACTGTGTGTGATGCTAAAGTTTGCCAGTACATATACCTTCATTGTGGAGAAAGAAAGTTCGGCAGAAATACATCCAAATATCCAATAGCAAAAAATCAATAGTATGTAAGAGTCGTCAAGGTCCTTGTTCGAGCGAAGGTTCTGGTGCGTATCTAAAGCCGAATATATCAATCTACATCAGTATTTGGTAAATTTAGTTTCCGGTGGTTGCTCAACCCAAAAAACCGCAATAAACGGGCAAAAACAAGAAAATCTGAGAACACGACAACCTAAGTCTGGTTCTCTGGAAACCCGCTATCCAAAGAAGTCCAGCGGATAGCAACCAATACAAAATATAAGCTTAAATTCATACTTCTCACTTCAGTTTACCTTTTCGAAGATTGATTTTGTATTGAATAAGTTTCCCGAGACCCAAAAACAGCAGAAACGGGCGGAAACATCGCAACAATTATGACAAATTACTGATGTATTCAAAGCAACTAAATCCGTTAGTGCATTTCTCAAGGTTGTCGAAGAACAATGTAAAAATAAAATACATTGGCAGGTCCCAATGTGTTGGGTGCGCCCTTGCCCAGGCTGATTTGCACATTCCACAGAAAAAGGGCATAGATAGCCCCTGAATTTTGAAATTAGCGAGCATCTGCTTTGTGTGGGTTATTCTAGAACTCGTTGGAAAGTGGATCTTCCGTG
>Ga0247779_1001465_pt1 | contig 11347 bp, 11 predicted proteins | sample UWRJL221509R5_FD_179925 | JGI IMG/M metagenome (GOLD analysis project Ga0247779, IMG submission 179925) | Plant litter microbial communities from Arlington Agricultural Research Station in Wisconsin, United States - UWRJ-L221-509R-5 | ecosystem: Environmental > Terrestrial > Plant litter >...
GCCCATGCGCAGGCCCGCATAGCGCGGGATCGGCACGCCGCGCACCAGCACGTCGGCGTGGCCGTCGGTGGCGCTCGCGCCGGCGTCGCTCGCCTGGCGCGGCCGCACCACCTGCACGCTGTGGTGCCGCAGGCGCAGGCTCTGCACGAGGCGCGCCACCGTCATCGCCACGCCGTTGACCTCGGGCGGGTAGGTTTCCGTCACGCAGGCGATTCGCAGGGGCCGGGGGAGGCCGGGTTGAACGTCCACGAGGAACCTCCGGGATGGTTGCGGTCGCCGCCGATGATGACAACGCCAAGCAACAGATCGATGACAGTTCCGCGGCAGATCGAGGGATCAACGGACACGGGCCTTTCATATTTCGACGTCACCATCCTGTCACGCCGCCGGCCTCTCTCGCCGGGCGAACTCCCGAGAGGACCTCCATGAACGACTTCATGCAAACGCTCCGCACGCTGCGGTGGGACGATCACCGCTTCTATCACCACAGCACGATCAACCAGAGCCTGCACTTCGTCAGCGCGATCACGTTCTGCGTCTCGTACGCGCTGCTGCTGGTCGATCCGGCGATCGCCGCGATCCTCGCGTGGACCGTCTCGATGACGACGCGCCAGGCCGGCCACTTCTTCTTCGAGCCGCGCGGCTACGACGACGTGAACCAGGTCACCGACGAGTACAAGGAGGCGGTCAAGGCCGGCTACAACATCCGCCGCAAGATCGTGCTGATGGCGATCTGGGTGGCGATCCCGGCGGCGCTGTGGTTCGCGCCGTCGCTCGGCGGCCTGATCCCGCCGCACGCCGACTTCCGCGGCTTCGTGCATGACGTGGGCATCGCTTGGCTGTCGCTCGGCGCGGCCGGCCTGGTGGTCCGCGTGATCCAGCTATGCATCACGCGCAACGCGACCGAGGGCCTGGCCTGGGGCTTCAAGATCATCACCGACCCGTTCATGGACATCGTCCTGTATCACAAGGCGCCGCTCAAGCTCCTGCGCGGGCAGATGATCTCGTCGGTGTCGTCGCCCGGCGCGGCCGCGCACTGAGAAGCCGGGAAACGAGCCTGGCCATGGAACCCTCCACCTTCGCCTTCTCCGCCCTCATGCTCGCCGCGCTCGCCGTGATGGCCCCGCGCGCCAAGCGCCGGCTCGAGCTTTCGCTCGCCAAGCACGCGTCGCTGACGGGCCACTCGAAGATGGCCAAGCGCGTCGCCGGCCTGCTGCCCGGCTATGCCTACGACGAGGAGCGCTTCTTCGGTTCGGACGGCGCCCCGGCGGAGTTCCTGCGCCGGCGCCGCGCCGGCTTCGAGGCGCTGGCCGCGCTCTACGCCGAACGCTTTCCCAAGAGCGCCGCGCTCACCGCGCAGGCCAGCGCCGGCATCTCCGACCTGCAGTTCACCGGCAGCTACCGCGTGCCGTACCAGTACAGCCCGTACCTGCGCCGGCACCTGAAGACGGGCAGCTTCCTGCAATCGTCCAGCGGCGTCACGGTGAACGACCTCGACGGCAACACGCTGTTCGACCTCACCGGCTCGTACGGCGTCAACCTGTTCGGAGTCGACTTCTACAAGGAGTGCATCGCCGAGGGCGCTGCGCGCGTCGCCGCGCTGGGCCCGGTGCTCGGCGCGTACCACCCGCTGCTGCTGGACAACGTGCGCCACCTGCAGCGCATCTCCGGGCTCGACGAGGTGTCGTTCCACATGTCCGGCACCGAGGCCGTCATGCAGGCCGTGCGCCTGGCTCGCTACCACACGCGCAGGAAGTACGTCGTGCGCTTCTGCGGCGCATACCACGGCTGGTGGGAGGACGTGCAGCCCGGCCCCGGCAACCCGCTGCCGCCGCGCGAGACGTACACGCTGGAGGAGATGAAGGCGCGGACGCTGAAGGTGCTGCGCACGCGCAAGGACATTGCCTGCGTGCTGGTCAACCCGCTGCAGGCGCTGCATCCGAACGCGGCGGCGCCGGGCGACTCCTCGCTGGTGGACAGCGGCCGCCGGGCCCGGTTCGACCGCGCCGCCTACACCGAGTGGCTGAAGCAGCTGCGCCAGGTCTGCACGGAGCGCGGCACCGTGCTGATCTTCGACGAGATCTTCATCGGCTTCCGCCTCGCGCCCGGCGGCGCGCAGCAATATTTCGGCGTGCAGGCCGACATGGTCACCTACGGCAAGTCGCTGGGCGGCGGGCTGCCGGTGGGCGTGGTCTGCGGCCGGCACGCGCTGATGAAGCGCTTCCGCGAGGACCGGCCCGCCGACATCTGCTTCGCCCGCGGCACCTTCAACTCGCACCCGTACGTGATGGGCGCGATGAACGTGTTCCTGGAGCGCCTCGAGCGGGCCGACGTCAAGGCCATGTACGACGGCGTCGACGAGCGCTGGAACCGGCGCGCCGCCCGCTTCAACGAGCGCCTGGCCGCCGCCGGCGTGCCGGTGCGCGTGGCCCACCTGCAGTCGATCTGGACGGTGCTGTACGAGCAGCCGTCGCGCTACAACTGGATGCTGCAGTTCTACCTGCGGGCGCAGGGGCTGGCGCTCAGCTGGGTCGGCACGGGCCGCCTGATCTTCAGCCTGAACTACGGCGACGCCGACTTCGACGCGGTGCTCGACCGCTTCGTGGCCGCCGCCGTGCAGATGCAGGCGGACGGCTGGTGGTGGAACGATCCCGCGCAGAGCAACCGCACCATCCGGCGCGGGCTGCTGCGGGAGATGCTGCGTCAACGCCTGGGCAGCTGAGGGCGGCATCGACAGCCGATGAAAAAACAGTTCCGACGCCTGCTGGCGCACGAAGACCTCAACTTCCTGCTCACTAACCGCGTGCCGCGCATCGCGCTCACGCACTTCATGGGCAAGTTCAGCAAGATCCGCAACCCGATCGTCAGCAAGGCGTCGATCGGCGTGTGGAAGCTGTTCACCGACCTCGACCTCAGCGACGCCCGCACGCGCAAGTTCCGCTCGATGCACGACTGCTTCACGCGCGAGCTGATGCCCGGCGCGCGCGCCATCGATCCCGACCCGGCGGTGCTGGCCTCGCCCTGCGACGCCATCGTCGGCGCCTGCGGCCCGGTGGCCGGCACGACGGTGTTCCAGGCCAAGGGCTTCCCGTACCGGATGGAGGAGCTGTTCGGCCCGGGCACCGACCCGGCGCCGTTCCGCGACGGCCGCTTCATCACGCTGCGCCTGACGTCGGCGATGTACCACCGCTTCCACGCGCCGCACGACGTCGACGTCAGCCACGTGAGCTACATCACCGGCGACACCTGGAACGTGAACCCGATCGCGCTCGCCCGCGTCGAGAAGCTGTTCTGCCGCAACGAACGCGCCGTGCTGAGCGCGCGCCTGCGCCGCGGCAACCACCCGATCGCCATCGTGCCGGTGGCGGCGATCCTCGTCGCGAGCATCCGCCTGAAGTTCACCGACGTGCTGCTGCACCTGAAGTACCGCGGGCCCAACGAGATCCCGGTCGCCGCGCGCTTCGGCAAGGGCGAGGAGATGGGCGGGTTCCAGCACGGCTCGACCATCATCCTGTTCGTGCCGCCCGGCTTCGAGTTCGTCGACGGCATCGCCACGGGCGCGCGCATCCGGATGGGCCAGGCCCTGATGCGGCTGCCGGCACAAGAGGCCGCGGCCGCGGACGCCGACTCGCGCCAGGCACTGGAACAGGTGGACGCGTGACGCGTGCGGACGGGCTCGCGCTCGCGCGCCGCGCGGGCGCGGCGCTCGCCGTGCTGCTGGCCGGCGTCGCGCTGGTGTTCGTCTTCCGCGGCCTGAGCGTCGCCGAGCTCGAGTCGGCCGTGCTGCGGCAGCCGGCCTGGCACGTCGCCGCCTGCCTGGCGCTGACCGCCGCGAGCTTCCTCTGCCTGGCGCTGTACGACCTCGTCGGCGTGCACGTCGCCACGCCGCGCCGCGTGCGCCCGCGGCTCGCGCTGCTGGCGGGCGCGACCGCCGCGGCCATCGCCAACACGCTGGGCTTCCATGCGGTGTCGGGCTCGGCGGTGCGCGCGCACCTGTACCTGCCCGCGGGGCTCGGCGGCGGCGAGGTGGCGCGCGTGGTGTCGATGTCGTGGCTGTCGCTGGTGGCCGGCAACATGACGATGCTGGCCGGCGCCGAGCTGGTCGAGGCCGCGACCGGCCCGGATCCGGCCTGGCACGCCGCCCTGGGCGTCGCGCTCGAGGGCCTGCTGCTGCTGGCGCTGTGGTGGCTGTCGCGCGGCCCGCGCGAGATCGCGTTCCGGCGCTGGCGCCTGCCCATGCCGCCGGCGTCGCTGGCGCTGGCGCTGATGCTGCTGGGCGCCGTCGAGAGCGCCACCGCCATCGGCGCGCTGTACGTGCTGCTGCCGGCCGATCTCGCGCCGCCGTTCGACGTCTTCGCGATCGGCTGCATCGCGGCCGTGCTCCTCGGCGTCGCGTCGCACGCGCCCGGCGGGCTCGGCGTGTTCGAGGCGAGCATGACGGCGATCCTCGCGGGCGGCGGCCGGCCCGATCTGCTGGCGGCGCTGCTGCTCTACCGCCTGCTGTACAACCTGCTGCCCTTCGCGCTGGCCATGGCGGCGCTGGGCGTGCGCTCGGGGTGCAAGGGCATCGCGGCGCGCGCGTTCGGGCAGGCTCGCCGCGGCGGTTGACGCGGCGGATCCGGCCCAAAGGCCTGGGCAACCGGGTTCAGGCGGCGGCGCGGCGGCCGACGATGGTCCCGTGCTGCACGTCCGTCGCCACGACGGTGGCGGACGCCTGCGCGGCGCTCGCGACGCGGTACTGGTGGCTCGCCAGCGCGTTGGTGGCGAACAGCATCGCGGTCGTCAGCAGGGCGGCGAGGGCGATCGGGGCGGCCTGGTGGGCGAACGTCTTGGTCATGGTGGGCTCCTGGAGGCGTGTGTCTGGCGTGTCGATGGAGTGGACTGTAGGCATCCGCGCGCCGCGCCGCGAGCGGCCTGCGACGACGCGCGCCTGGCGCCGGACGAAACGCAAGCCGGCGCGACGGACCGGCGCCGCGCGGCGCGCCGATCGGCCGATTCCGCGGACGAATGGCGCCGAGCGATCCCGCTCGACGGCGGCAGAATGGGCCCATGACCCAGACTCCTTCCGTTCCCGACGGCCTGTTCCGCCACGACGACGGCGTGCTGCGCTGCCAGTGGTGCCGCGCCAGCCCCGAATACCGCCGCTACCACGACGAGGAGTGGGGCTTTCCCGTCACCGACGAGCGCCGGCTGTTCGAGAAGATCTGCCTGGAGGGCTTCCAGGCCGGCCTGAGCTGGCTGACCATCCTCAACAAGCGCCCGGCCTTCCGCAAGGGCTTCGCCGACTTCCAGGCCGAGAAGATCGTGCGCTTCGGCGACAAGGACATCGAGCGCCTGCTGGCCGACGCCGGCATCGTGCGGCACCGCGGCAAGATCGTGTCGACCATCAACAACGCGCAGCGCGTGCTGGAATTGCGCCGGGAGTTCGGCTCGCTGGCGGCCTACGCCTGGAGCTTCGAACCTGCGCAGGACAAACGCCCGCACCAGCCGCAGCCCGGCGTCGTGCTGGGGCCGTCGGCGGAGGCGGTGGCGATGTCCAAGGACCTGAAGAAGCGCGGCTGGACCTTCGTCGGGCCGACCACCGTCTACGCGTTCATGCAGGCGATGGGGCTGGTCAACGACCACTACGACGGCTGCCATGCGCGCGCGAGGGCACTCGAAGTGCGCAGGACGTTGAAGAAGCCGGGGTGAGCGTGGCGGGCGAGAGCTCGCCGCGCTCTCCGGCGTTCCGTCGCTCGGGGTTCGTATGGCGGCGAAGGGCGTGAACGCGCCTGCAGCTGCGCGACACGAATCCCGGCTAACCAGGCGGCGGCAATATCAGGCCCGACACATCGTCAAAGCGCCATTCGAAGCCCCACCCCCAATGCCGCCCGCTGGGCGAGTGGAGGTCATTGGCCAGCGCAACGGCAATGTCGTTGGCGCCCGCGCGCAGCGGAACGTCGAAGCCGCCGTTGTCGATCGAGAGCCGGCCCATCGGCGACTTCCGTCCAGAGGCCGGGTAGTACAGGTTGCGGTCCGCGAAGACGCGTTGCCCGTTGACAAATACCCAGGCTTCGCGCGCCCATCCGAACGCGACATGGCGCGTCGTGGCGCGTTCGGACACCACGGTCGTTCTGATCCATGCGAGATCCGGCGTGCCGCGCGGTGTGCCGTGCTCGCGTCCGACGTCGACGAAGCCCTTGCGGCCGGCGTCCAATGGCCGCCACGCCGCCGTAGCAGCCGGGCAAGAACTCCAGTCCACTTCCTGGCCTTGCCACGGGCCCGTTGGTGCGATCTCCCAGTGACGAAGGTAGCGTGGGTCGTTCGCGACAGGATCGGGAAGCGGCACGGGCGACAGTCCGTGCACTGCGCCCTCCGCCAAGACCAGGTTGGCGAAGGTCGCATCGCCGCGCAGTTGCAGAGAGCCCCCCGCGGCGTCGCCCTCGAGGTGTCCGACCCGCAGCGCCGGGGTGGCCTGACCGTTGACGAAGACGTCCATGCGCGCGCCCGAGACGACCAGCCGCACATGGTTCCAGCCGGACGCGTGCACCGGCGCGCCCGACTCATATTCCGGAAAGACGTCCCATTGAACATTGCCGTGGCGCACCGGTGCGTACTGCACGCACTCGATGGACCGGGGGCAGTCGGCGTCGAGGCGCAGGTAGACGTTCTCGGCGCTGTCCGCGTCGCGCTCGCGGAACCAGACGCCGGGGATGCCCTGGTTGTCGGCGTCCTCCATGATGTCGAAGTCAATCGTTCCATTGGCGAATCGTCGCCCGACGAGCGTGGCGCCGCCTCCGGTGACGTGCATCAACCCGTGCGGAAAGCCGGCCCGGCGCAGGAACTCGACGTGGCCCGTCGTCGTCCAGCGGCCAGCGGTCATCTCCACCTCGATCGGATGAGGCATGGCGTCTACGGCGAGGCATGGCAACGCCAACGACAAGCCGGCAGCGAAACGTCGACAATGACCCGGGAAATTCATGGCAAGACTCCGCCGATGGGGAGAGCACGACTTTAGCCACATGGTAAAGCCGCACAGCTTTCATTGCGACGAAATCCCGATCTGGCATTCTGGGTGACGAACTGCCGCTACAGGTCTGCGGTCATGCAGGTCGCGCGCGCCATCGTGGGATGTTTGAAGCAGCCGTGGCCGCTTCGCCGGCGTCCAGTGCGCAATCCGTACTTCCGCCCGGAGTCGGCAGCGTTCGGATCGACTTAGCCGCCCTCGGGCTGTACACGGCCACTACCGGGCACTGACGAATGACCGGTATCGGGAGGGCTGCCCGTATGGGACGCGTATGGCTGAATGCACTCCGGCGGAGAATAGACTTCCGCATACTTGCAATATGAAATGATGCAGTTCCTGTGGACGCCAGGAGACGGTGTAGACCGCGCAGCTCTAGATCGGCTGCAGTCGCATTTCAAAATATCGCGACATCGAATCATCCTTTCGGTTGAGAGAAGCCTTGCATGGGCAATCGACTCGCTGCGTCTCATGACATTCTGCAGTCGCGAAGGTGGCATCGAGACAGAAACATCATGTGTTTGACGGCGTCATGCCTTCACGCTTGTATCGCCACCTTGATCGCATCGGAGACGGACGTGGTCTCCCTGCCGAGAAGTCTCGACAGATCACGAGACGAGCTGTCCAGCTCGCCCTTTGACGCCTTTGCGCTCGCATCGACAACCACGTCAACAATCATCTGGGGCAGTCCGAAACTTTGCAGCGCGGCGGCGAAGTCGGCTGGCGGCAGGTCGTTATAGACGACGCGCTGCCCCGTCTGCCTCGAGACTTCCGCGGCGAATTCAGTCATCGAAAACGAGTGGTCGCCCGCCAGCTCATAGACCTTGTTCGCGTGACCAGGCTGTGTGAGTACGGCGACGGCGGCGCCAGCATAGTCGGCGCGTGAAGCGGAGGCAAAACGGCCCTGACCCGAACTGCCAATGAGAGTGCCTTGAGCAAGCGCCGACGCAAGACCTCCGGTGTCGTTCTCCAAATACCAGGCGTTGCGCAGCAGCACGAAGTCCAGGCCGGAATTCTTGAGGTACTCCTCTGTCTCCCTGTGCTCCCGCGCAAGTGCCAACGCGGACGTGTCCGCACGCAAGATGCTGGTGTATGCGATCAACTTGACGCCAGCCTGCCTGGCGGCATCAATTGCTCGCTTGTGTTGTTCGAGTCTCTTGCCAGGCACCACCGCCGAGACGAGCAAGAGCTTCTCGACCCCTTGGAAGGCCTCCACCAGCGTTTCGGGACGGTCATAGTCTGCTTCCCGTACCTGGACGCCCGACTCGCGCAGATCCTCGGCCTTCTCCGGGCTGCGAACGGCTGCAACGATCTGGTTTGCGGGAACCTCCTTCAGAAGACCCTCCACCACGAGTCGACCAAGATGCCCACTTGCTCCGGTAATCGCAATCATGTCTATCTTCCTATCTACTTTCGTTTGAACTTCACGGCTCGGTCAGAGCGGATCGGTCAGAGCGGATCGGGCCGCCGAACACGCAGGCAAACCTTGGACCCAGGGGACGCGCTCATGAGGCAGCTCAGAACGCGGAGATGCAGGTCGATGCACGTCCGAAAGACGCAACATAGGCCGTGCGATCGTGCGCGGGTATCAAGGCAATCTCGGGATGGACCGCATGAAATTCGGATAGACGCTTTGCTTGGGTATCGGCAAGCTCCGGCTCTGAATCTGTGGCTGCACGGATCGCAGGGTTCTTTGGCAACCCGCGCGCCGCTGCTTCCAACGTGTCCGTGGCGTCGCCGATCAGAAACACTTTGCGCTGCCCCAATTTGAGGAAGACGCCTTGCGAGCCGGGAGTGTGGCCCGGAAGCGGCACGACGACGATCGTCCCGTCACCGTAGATGTCGTCGCTGGACTCGAACCCCATGTAGGGGCCCGACTTGTAGGCAAGCGACTTGACCCGCGGCTGAACGGCCGCCAGAAGCGACGGTGGCGTAATGGTCGGATGCGCGGCCTGTTCTGCCATCCACTTGGATTCGGCAGAGGTGACGAAGATCGGCGCGGGCAATTCGACGGCGCCGCCAAGATGGTCATAGTGCGCATGTGTAATCAGGATGCGGGCAACGGCAGACGGCTTCTCGCCGACGGTCGAAAGCGCATCCGTGATCGACTTTCGATCCTTGGCTCCCGAGACGACTTGCCGTCCGAAGGCTCGACCCGCAGCCGGAAGCTCATCCATCTGAGCTTCGGCATTCGGACTGAAGCCGGTGTCGATCAACACGTCGCCCTTGGCATGTCGAACGAGCACGCTCGAAACGGTGCTGTCCCAGACCGGGGTGTCGCGGAGTCCGTCGCCGCCCATGGCCGCATCCATCTTGGCCGCGGAGGTTTCCAGCCAGCAGACCTGCGGCGCTGGTTTCGACGCCCCCTGGACCGCGAGGGTGGAGGTCGATGATGCAAGGAGAACGCCTGCGGCGGCAAGCAAGAGGGTCTTGTTCATGTGATGTTCTTCAAATCGTTGGTGGGGCAGGAAGGCGCTTCGGCCTGCCGCATGCCTGCTGAGCTACCTCGCCTCGTGCGAGGCGAGCGCGACGACAACAGGCGCACCGTCACTTCTGGTATCGCTTCATGCTCATGGTCGAAGCGTCGATCTTCGCCATGAATTCGGCTGCGGCCGGCGCCTTTTCGAAACTCGCCATGGATGCCTCGGCATCCTTGATCGAGCGCCAATGGACGATCGCGACCATCTCTCCGTTGGCGCCTGCTGCGCTTTCACGCGAGACGAATCCAGGCTGCCTGGACACGTGTTGCGTCTCCAGGCGCTTGTCGATCGGGGCGAACTCCTCGGTCGACACCCCGGGCTTGAGCTTGAAGGTCACAACCTCGATCACCGAGCCATCGGTACGCCCGGCGGCCCCAGCGGGCTGAACCATGAACAGCGTCGCGCAGACTGCGCCGAGAATGAATTTGGAAAAGTTCATTGCTGACTCCTGGTTATCTTGAACGTCAAAGATGGCCGGCCAACGCTCACCGATTGCACAGACCTGACATGCCGTTGCGGCGCATGGCAAAACCGATGCCGTAATGGACGGTTGAATCCGCCGCGCCGTGTAGTTCTCGCTTGGTAGCGAGAGCTTTGGCTCGACAGCTGAAAGCTGTTGTTCACCTTGACACGTCGCCCCATACCGAAAATGTAGCCAAACGAGCGATACCCGCATAATGCTCAACATCTATAGTCGTTATCCAACTTTCGGATATCATTCCAAATCATGGATCTGCGCTACTTCGAGTACTTTCTGCGCGTCTCCGAGCTGGGGAGCATCAACCGGGCAGCGACCAACCTCGGCCTTTCACAGCCTGCGCTATCGCGGCACATCGGGCTGCTCGAGCACGAAATGGGCGCCCCACTCTTCGTGAGAACGCAGAGCGGCGTGCATATGACCGACGCCGGGGCGTTGCTTGCGCACCGTGTCAGGCCACTGCTTCGCCAATTCACCGTGCTGAGGGAACAAGTCGGCGAGCGGGCTGCCGGACAGCTCGCCATAGGAACACCCTCGGCCTGGCAGGTCCTGTTCACCGGCCCGTTCATCGAGACCTTGGCCAATGAGCATCCTGGGATCAGGCTGCGAGTCTATGAAGGGCTGAGCAATGAATTGCGCGACTCCATGGCGGCCGGTCAGCTGGACATCGGCATCGTGCCGTTCAGTCCCATGGCGACCACCGGCTATCTGCAGACGCCGATCGTGCGCGAGCCGCTCGTGCTGGTGGGCCGAAGTCGGGACAATCTGTCGATCGACCGCCCCGCATCTTTGGCGAGCCTTCAAGGCATGAACCTGGCTCTGCCAGAGCGGCCCAACGTCCTTCGCTTGCAGATCGAGCACGCGATGGAAAGGAAGGGGCTGAAATTCCGTCTCGTCGTCGAAGCGGACACGGTCGCCACGAATCTCGAGATGGCACGCAGAGGGGTCGCTTTGACGGTGATTCCAGCCTCCGCCCTGTTCGGCGTGGAGCGAGACAAGTCAATCAGCTGGACGCATCTCAAAGGCCAACACGTGACCTGGGCGCTCTGGGAGAACGAAGCGCGAACGCATTCCCAGGCCGTACGCGAGGGCCGCAAGGTCGTCCTTGGCACGCTGTCGCGCGTCATGGAACAACACGCCTGGTGGAAGGCAGACGGACTCGCCGGACTGACGAGCTGAATTTCTCGATCGAGTCCGCCTCGCATGGGTCTGAAGTCCTCTCATGCCGGCAGCAGCATAAGTCCGTCGCCGAGACGACGTCCGCGCCTCGGGATTCAGCTCTGGCCGACTCGAACCAGCGGCAAGAAGACCTCGTCCACCCAAGCCTGCGTCAGCTCCGGCCCGGGTGCGGCCAGGTTCATGATGACGTGATGCCGGAACAGGTCG
>Ga0247779_1001466_pt1 | contig 11347 bp, 9 predicted proteins | sample UWRJL221509R5_FD_179925 | JGI IMG/M metagenome (GOLD analysis project Ga0247779, IMG submission 179925) | Plant litter microbial communities from Arlington Agricultural Research Station in Wisconsin, United States - UWRJ-L221-509R-5 | ecosystem: Environmental > Terrestrial > Plant litter >...
AATCCGCGTGACGGCATGGTCTGGGACAATCTCGGCAATGCGCTGTTGCGACTGGGCCGTGTCGTCGATGCGGAAAAGTGTTACCGGCAGGCTTTGCAGATATCGCCCAGTCTGGTGAGTGCGATCAATAATCTCGGCCTCGCGTTGAAAATGCAGGGCGATCTGGAAAAGGCGGCGATTTGCTTTCGCGAAGCTTTGCTGCGCAAGCCGGACTATGTCGATGCCTATTTCAATCTCGGCGAACTTGCTTTTTACCTAGATGACCTCGACACGGCGGAAGAATATTTCCGCAAGGCTATTGAGATCGATGCGAATTGCCGCCCGGCTTATGCATCGCTGGCGCAGGTGCTCCAAGATATGAAGGAGCCGGAAGAATCGCTGGCCTTGCTGCGAGAGGCGACACAGCGCTTTCCCGATGACGCGGATCTGCGTTTCTCCCTGAGCCTGCAATTGTCCAGCATGGTTGCGGCCTGGCACATTCCGATGATCAACGATTTCGAGCGGAATGATGCTTATGATGCAGCGCTGATTGCGGCGGTGAAGCCAGGTCATCTCGTGCTGGAGATCGGCACGGGTTCCGGTATCGTCGCCATGATGGCGGCCCGTGCTGGCGCTGGCCAGGTGGTCACCTGCGAGGTTGTACCGGCGCTGGCCGAAGCCGCTGTCGAGACGATTGCCCGCAATGGCTATTCTGACAAAGTCACGGTCGTCTCCAAGAAGTCGACGCGCCTTGAAGTCGGCAAGGACATGCCGGAAAAGGCCGATGTCTTCGTCTCCGAGCTGATCAATATCGGCATGCTGGCGCCCAACATGCTGCAGATCCTGTCGCATGCGCGGCGCCATCTGGTGAAGCCGGAAGGCGCCATCATTCCGGCAGCTGCCCGCGTCTATGGCGCTTTGCTGGAATGCCCACTTTTGGCCGCCATCAATCCGGTTGGTAAGATCGCTGGCTTCGACATGGGGAATTTCGACCAGTTTCGCTCGCCGGCCTATGCGCAGATCGATCTTGCGGCGGATCCACATCGCTTCCTCTCGGCACCGTTTGATGCGCTGGATTTCGACTTCCGCGTCGATATGGCCACGCGGGGTGTCCAGCAGATTGCCATAACGGTTGCCGAGGACGGGATATTGCATGGGGTCGCCTTCTGGTTCGACCTCTTCATGGACGATACCGTCACCTATCGGTCCAGCAGCCTGGCTCGCAGTAACCACTGGAAACAGGCGGCCGATTTCTTTCCGGTGCCCATCTCTGTCAAGGCAGGTGATGTGATTCCCCTGGAAGTCGGATATGACAACACCCGAATCTGGTTCCGGTCCCTTTAATCTGGATCGCCCGGCCCAGATGGGTATCCCGACGATCGACTGACGTGAGACGAGAATGAAAGCGCGCATCAACTGGCTTGAAGGCAATGTGTTTGTTGGCGAAAGCAATAGCGGTCATGCTGTCGTCATGCATGCGGCGGCTGGCCCCGGCGCCCCAACGGTGGCGCCGAGCCCGATGGAATATCTGCTGCTGGGATCCGGTGGTTGTACGGCGATCGATGTGGTGCATATCCTGCAGCGCGGCCGGCATGACATTACCGATTGCCAGGTGACCCTGGAGGCCGAGCGTGCCAGCGAAGACCCCAAGGTCTTCACCAAGATCCACTATCATTTCGTTGTCACTGGCCGGAAGTTGAAGTCGGAAACGGTGGACCGCGCCATTCATCTTTCGGCGGAAAAATATTGTTCTGCCTCGATCATGCTCGGCAAGACAGCGACGATCACCCATGATTTCGAGATCGTCGAAATCGCATGAGGTGTTGTTCTTATAGATCAGCAACGTCGCCGATCACCACGCGATCACGTTTTGGCGCAACCGGCTCACTGTCGAAGCTGCGGGCAAAAAGATGCCCGCTGTAAACGGCATCGGCAATGATCGACGGACGCAGACAATCGCCGATACGGGTCACCTGGTCAGCCCTGAGACGGCCGTCTGCCAGCAACGCCGCATAGAGCGTGTCAACCGGCTCGCGCTCGGTCACGGGCACGATGGTTTTTCCCCGGACCATTTCCTGCTTGCCGGTCACGCTGCAGAGCAACGCGATGTCGCCATCCGCCGTGATGACCAGTTGTTGATTGACCCGAAGCGCGACATCGCCGGCCCGCAAATCCTGCAGCAAATGCTGCTGGTCCAGCCCATTGCTCTCCCGCATCCAGTCGGCGATAGCCGGTGCCGATGTTGCCAAAGTGACGCGGCAGCCGCCTAAGGCGAGAAGATGCGCGATCTGTGCTGCCATGTAATACCAGTCATCATCGTAAACCAGCACCTCGCCGGAGATGGAGGTACCTGTCGCCGGATTGCCAGCCAGGATGTCATCGACGCTTTTGATGACATAGCGATCCGGCCAGCCAATACCGGCACGATTGCTGCGCCCTCTGCCATCTTTGCGCCAACTGGCGCCGGTCGCCAGGATGACGTGATCGGCCGCGACTTCGGCGACATCGTCAACCGTCATCGGGCTTTCGGGATAGAGTGATATCTGCGGCAGTTTGCTGATCTGGTGGAGGCGCCAATCGCGTATCCGCGCCCATTCAATGAGGCCAGGCAGGCGGCTTTCGTCGCTGACACGGCCACCAAGCTCACGGCGCGCATCGGTCAGGATAACCTCGTGCCCGCGTTGGCCGAGTGCGCGGGCGGCTTCCAATCCAGCCGGACCGCCACCGACAATCAGCAAGCGCTTTTTCTGCCGCGCGGCCGGGATGATTTCCGGATGCCAGTCCCGGCGCCATTCCTCGCCCATGGTCGGGTTTTGCGTGCAGCGCAATGGGACGTGGCGCGAATTGCTGCTGTAGCAGATGTTGCAGCCGATACATTCGCGAATATCGTCCAGCCGGCCTTCGGCGATCTTATTGGGCAGGAACGGGTCGGCGATGGATGGTCGTGCGGCACCGACAAAATCCGCTGTGCCGGACTTGATCAATGCCAGCATGGATTCAGGCGACGTATAGCGGCCGACCGTGACCACCGGCTTGCTGGTGAGTTTCCTGGCAGCGACGATATGCGCTTCCAGGCTGCCTTCCTTGACGACACGCGACAGGCCCATTTCCAGGCCGTAATCATTCACTGTCAGATCCCAGAGATCAGGCAGTTCGGCCAGGTCGGCGAACATCTCCAACCGTTCTGCGGTAATCTCCGCCGTGTCGCCGTCGACGACCCAGCGGCAGGCAACGGCGCAGCGATCGCCGATCGCCTCTTTGACATCGGAGATCAGCTCACGAACGAGCCGCAGCCGGTTCTGCCGTGATCCGCCATAGCCGTCGCCACGGTCGTTGCCGGGCTCCAGAAAGCTGTGCAGCAAATAGTGATGGCTGGGATAGACATAGACGATGTCGATGCCTGCGGCCTTGGCCCGCTTGGCAGCGGCGACATGCCAGTGACGCAAGGTGCGAATGTCGCTGAGATCCAGTCGCTTGGTCTGTGTCGGGTCAATGACGCTGACCGCGCCACCACCCAGTGACAGACCTGGCTCGCGGGTCAGCAGGTTGGGCGAACTGAGCCCGCCATACCACAACTCACAACCGGCTAGCGACCCATGAGCGTGAACAGCATCGGCCATTTTTGCAAGATTGGCGATATCGCCATCATCCCACAAGGTGGCATAGGGATAGGGCGAATCATCGGAGCTTGGGTGAATGGAGCAGTATTCGGTGCAGACGACCGCCCAGCCACCCATCGCTTTCATCTGGCGCATCCCGGCCAGGCTGCGTGGTCTTGCCCAACCCATGCCGGAGCAATGAGGGACCTGGTAGAACCGATTTTTCGCCACCACCGGCCCGATTGCCAAGGGTGACAACAGCAGGTCGAAGCGCGGATCGCGTCTTGGGGGCTCGTCCTGTGGTATTGCCCTCGACATGGCGATCTCTCCTTTTCACCGTCGCTGACAATCATCAGGCCAACGGAACCGGTCGCGGGTCATCACACCGGCATTTTGCGCGATCATGCAGAATTTGAATTTATATTCAAAATTGAACTGCTGCAAGAAGCTGTTGACAGGTGAGGTCGTCCAGTTAATTTTCTCGCTGAAGGCGAGGATTCGTGTCGATATCTCCAGCTAAATCTACGGTCGCAAAATCACGGCCGGTAAAAGCCCAGGCCACCAAGTCCCAGGCGAAGGGACAGCGTAAAAGACGGCACCTGATCGAGGCGGCAATCCGGGTGGTCGGGCGGAAGGGGGTGGCGCGCGCCACCATTCAGGACGTTGCCCAGGAAAGTGACTTGTCGGTCGGATTGGTCAATTTCTATTTCGCCGGCAAGGAAGATCTGTTCCGGATGGCCTTTCAAAGCCTGGCGGAAGAGTATGAAACGATCTGGCGCCGGCGCATCGACGGTTTGACGGAAGCAGCCATCATCATTGATGCGATGATCGTATCTGCCTTCGATGCGCAGGTCCTGGATCAGGTCAAGGCAGCGGCGTGGTTCGCCTTCTGGGGGGAGGCCTGCCATGGTGATCCGAGTTTTCTGGCGATCAATCGGATCGAGCAAAATTTTACCGACGAGATTCTGAAACAATGCCTCGTACTCGCCCGTCTGCAGGGGCGACGAGCTGCGGAAGCACGCGATATCTGCCGTGGCCTGGCGGCCTTGATAGAGGGCCTCTGGTCAGGCTTCGCTGTCCCGGGCAACCGGCATCGCCCGTCGCAAGCAATCCGTCTGTGCCGTCAGTATATCGGAATGGGTTTCGGCCTGGCTGACCCGGTGCCGCAGAAAGCCAAGGCGCGGCCGTCGCGATAGCAAACGATCACTCGCCAAGCATCTCGCGGGCTTGCTCGATATCGGGCGGAATCACTTTCCGCGGTTTGAAAGAAAGCGATCGCTTCTGGGCTGCCTCGACCTGGGCCGGCGTCATCTGATCGGCAAGCGCGTCGCGCTGTTTCATCAGGCCATAACGTTCGACGCTGTAGGGCAAGGAGGCAATCGCCACGTTGTACCAAAGATAGGCCCTGCCGGTGTCGACCGGCGTGCCCTTGCCGTCTTCATAGAGCCGGGCGGTCGGCGCATAGGCGGGCATATAGCCTTGATTGGCAGCTTTTTCGAACCAAGTGAGCGCCTGATAATAATCCTGCGGGACGCCCTGCCCGGCATAATAGACATTCCCCATCAGCCATTCGGCGACCGGGTGGCCGAGCTTGGCAAGGCGGGCGAAGATGGGGACCGCGGTCTGGTAATCGCCAATGCGATAGGCTTCCCAAGCTCGCTGGGTATCGCCTTCGAGCGGCCGCCAGCTATGCTTTTCCCCATCGACATAGACATCTTGATAGGCTTGGGGATTGGCCGGATTGGTTGGCGCCGGTGCAGCATTGTCGCCATTGGCAGGCGCCGTGCCGGCGGATTGGGTAATGCCGGGATCGACCGAAACAGGTGTGCCTTCCGACCCGGATTGCTGGGCCCAGGCTGCCGGCAGCGGCGTAGCCACGACCAATCCAAGGATGATGGCCGATGGTATCAAGACGATGTGGCGACCGCGTCTCTGTCGATTGCGGTGCCACTGATCCTTCATGAAACGATCCGGATGCATGATGCGAGTCTGAGATGTCCAAGGCGGTTGCTAAGCAAAGGCCGAGTTAGTGTTTTATAAAATTTCCCAACAAGTATAAGGCCTCAGTCTGGTTAATAAATGGTTGCCATCAGCTGCTAGGCCGGTTGCCGGCGGCTTGCATTAGCCTTTCCGAATGGCCATATGCCGGAAATCGCGCTGAGAGCCGAATCGTTTTGGGTCAAACAGGTGTTTTGGTTTAAAGCCCGGTCCTTCTGGCATTTTGAGGTGGCGGGCGGCTTGAGAAGGCAGTGAGGATGGCGGATAACCCGACAGCAGATACCGACCAGAAGCAGGCTGGCAGCGCAGGTCGCGATATCGTGATCTATGATCCGGCCAAGCTTGAGCACGACCAGCGCGTGGTCGAGGCTAGCTTTTGGAAAAAGGTTCGGCGATTCGCCAGCAAGCTGCCTTTTCTCGATGAGTTACTGGCTGCCTATTATTGTGCCATCGACCCGGCGACGCCGTTGCAAGTCAAGGCCATCCTGTTCGGGGCGCTTGCCTATTTCGTCATGCCGATCGATCTCATTCCCGACTTTATCGCCTGGTTCGGCTTTACCGACGATGCGGCTGTCCTCTACGCCGCCATCCGCAGCGTTTCCGGCAGCATCAAGCCCAGCCATCGCGAACAGGCGCGGTCCAGCCTCGATCGGCTGGGCAGCAAATAGCGCAGGCCACCTTCCCTGGTCGGAGCCGTCTCACCTATCCCCTCATCTGTCATATGACTGACATCGATCATCCGGCTCAATTGATGCTGGAGATTTTCCGAATGGCCATGTCGCCTAAGGTCAATTCGTCCCGCTGAAGCCCGGCTATGCTGCCCTTGGCGTGCAATGGCACGCGTCGCTTTCGTGCAAGGGATTTGCCTTGTCAAAGAGCTGGACGCACCGCAGATTGGGGGCGAAGAACGCCCTGACGGCGGTTGCGGGCGGGCGTTCATGTGCGAAGACGATGTTGTGCTGCGATCGTTGTGCAAGGGGTGACGACAGGCGATGACTGATATGCTGTGGCAACCAAGTGGGGCGGCGATTGCCGCCAGCAACATAACCGCCTTCCGCAGCCAAATAGCGCGGGATTGGCAGGTCGATCTGGCCGATGGCGTGGCCCTCCGGCAATGGTCGGTGACGGAAATCGAGAAATTCTGGCTCTCGCTGTGGCGCTTTGCCGAAGTGATTGGCGATGGACCGGGGCGTCAGGTACTGGTCGATGGCGACAAGATGCCGGGTGCTCAGTTCTTTCCGGAAGCCAAGCTGAATTTCGCGGAGAATCTTCTCCGCTTCTCCAATCAACCCAGCCACCAGAATCGCGACGCCATCGTCTTCTGGGGCGAAGACAAGGTGAAGCGCCGGCTCAGCCACGGTGAGCTTTGGGATCAGGTGATCCGTCTTGCCAGCCACCTTCGCTCGCTAGGCCTGCAGCCGGGCGACCGGGTTGCCGGGTTCATGCCGAACATGCCGGAATCCATCATCGGTGCTTTGGCGGCCTCGGCGATCGGCTGCATCTGGTCGTCGTGTTCGCCGGACTTCGGTGTCCAGGGTGTTCTCGATCGTTTTGGCCAGATCGAGCCGAAGGTTCTGCTGACGGCGGATGGCTATTGGTACAACGGCAAATCGCATGATTGCCTGAGCCGGGTCGGTGAATTTATGCAGGGCCTGCCCAGCGTTCAGCAGGTGATCGTTGTTCCTTATCTGGCGGAACGGCCGGATATTGCAGCCTTGCCGAAGGCCGCCTTGTTGCCAGATGTACTGGCGGCCCAGCCGGCGCCGCGCAACGATTTCGCTTTCCTGCGTCTGCCCTTCAATCATCCGCTCTACATCATGTATTCATCGGGCACCACGGGTGTACCGAAATGCATTGTCCACGGTGCCGGCGGAACGCTGTTGCAGCACCTCAAGGAACATAAGCTGCATGGCGACGTGAAATCAGGTGACCGGGTTTTCTATTTTACGACCTGCGGCTGGATGATGTGGAATTGGCTGATTTCCGGCCTCGCCAGCGATGCAGCTCTCATGCTGTATGACGGATCGCCCTTTGCGCCCGACGGCAATATCCTCTTCGATTATGCGGCAGCGGAGAAGTTCACGCTCTTTGGCACCTCGGCCAAATATATCGATGCCTGTGCCAAAGCGGGTATCGAGCCGATCAAGACGCATGATCTTGCCAGCGTTCGCATGTTGACGTCGACCGGTTCGCCGCTGGCGCCGGAAAGCTTCGACTATATCTATGAAAAGGTGAAGCAGGATGTCTGCCTTGCCTCGATTTCCGGCGGGACTGATATCGTTTCCTGTTTCATGCTGGGTAATCCGACCGCGCCGGTCTGGCGTGGCGAGATTCAAATGCGTGGTCTCGGCATGGCGGTCGAGGTCTGGAATGACGAGGGTAAGCCGGTCGTCGGTGAGAAGGGCGAATTGGTCTGCGTCAAGCCTTTCCCCTGCATGCCGGTTAGTTTCTGGAACGATCCGGATAACAAGCGCTACCGCGCTGCCTATTTTGAGCGCTATCCGAATATCTGGCATCACGGCGACTATGTGGAACTGACCGAACATGAAGGCATCGTCGTCTTCGGCCGTTCCGATGCCGTCCTCAATCCCGGCGGTGTGCGTATCGGTACGGCCGAAATCTATCGCCAGGTCGAGAAACTGCCGGAAGTGATCGAGAGTATCGTCATCGGCCAGGATTGGGATAACGACGTGCGGGTGGTGCTGTTCGTGCGCCTGCGCGACGGTATCTCGCTGAATGACAAACTGGCCGACAAGATCAAGAAGCAGATCCGTGGCAACACCACACCGCGTCATGTGCCGGCGAAGATCATTCAGGTCACCGATATTCCCCGCACCAAATCCGGCAAGATCGTCGAACTGGCGGTGCGCGACGTCGTGCATAGCCGGCCGATCAAGAACAAGGAAGCGCTGGCCAATCCGGAGGCGCTCGATCTCTACAAGAATCTGCCGGAGCTACAGAAGTGAGTCAGTTGAATTATCGCATCAATCCGCTGCTGGAAAGTTTAGCGGCCCCACCGATTGCCGAAGCGCATAGCTGGATCAAGGACCGGGTGTTTCCCGATGGCAAGCCGCTGATCGATGTCTGCCAGGCTGTTCCCGGCTATCCGCCACCCGCGGCCTTGACCGATCATCTGGCATCGATCATCGGCCAGCCGGCAAGCTCGCGCTATACCGATATCGAAGGCCTGCCGACCTTGCGGTCGGCACTCGCCGACGACATCACGCGGGTTTATGGCGGCAAGGTCACGGATGAGAATGTCCTGATCACCGCCGGTTGCAATCAGGCCTATTGCCTCACCACCCTGACGCTTGCCAAGGCCGGCGAGAATATCATTCTGCCGTTGCCCTATTATTTTAATTACCAGATGTGGCTCGATATGCAGGGTATCGGTGCCCGCCATGTCGCCTTCCGGCCGGATAACGGCGGCATCCCGGATCTCGATGAAGTGGCGGCGGCGATCGATTCACGGACCCGTGCCTTGCTGCTGATCTCGCCAAATAATCCGACCGGTGCCGTCTATCCGCCCGAAGCGATCCGGCGCTTCTATGATCTGGCGAAAGCGCGCGGCATTGCGCTCATTCTCGATGAGACCTATCGCGATTTCATGCCGCATGATGCGGCACCTCACGATCTCTTTCAGGATCCGGAGTGGGAACGCACCCTTATCCATCTCTATAGTTTCTCGAAAGTATTCTGCCTGACCGGCTATCGCGTCGGTGCATTGGTTGGTGCGCCGGCTCTGGTGGCCGAAGTGGCGAAGGCGATGGATACGGTGGCGATCTGTGCGCCGCGCATCGGTCAATTGGCGGCGATTAACGGCCTGTCGGCGCTGGGTGACTGGCGCCATGGCAATACGCTGCTGATGCGTGATCGCCTGAGCGCCCTGCGCCAGGCGCTGGGCCGCAATGACCTTGGCTATGAATTGGTCAGTGCTGGCGCCTATTTCACTTATCTGCGGCATCCTCATCGCGGCCTGACGGCGACGGAGGTGGCGCGGCGCTTGGTCGACCGACAGAACCTGCTCTCACTGCCAGGCTCGATGTTCGGTCCCGGCCAGGAAGATTATTTGCGCGTCGCTTTTGCCAATGTGGAGAAAGACAAGATGGTGGAGATCGCCGCGCGATTGGCGGCCGATGCCGCCGACTGATTTCTATCTCGGGGTATCCTATCTCAAGATACCCTATCTCAGGGTACCAGGGATTGCAGTTTCGGCGTCACGTACAGAATGAGCAGCCAGTTGCCGGCAAGAATGCTGAACACCATGAAGAACAGCAGGACATAACGCTGGAAATCGGCTTCCCGCGGATTGGTGATGCCGCGCACCACGCGAAACGTGGAGGAAAGCCGGTCGGAAATATAGTTGAGCCGGTGCCGTTCATTGCCCTGCCAGAACTGATAGATCACCAGCGAGTAAATGCCGCCGATGCTTGCCAACAGGCTGAAGGCAAGCGTGGTCTTCAGGGCAAAAGAAGAGTCGCTCGTGAAAGCCGCGTAAATGCCGAGGACGAGAAACAGCAGCAAAATGCCGCCCATGCTTTGCCATTGCTGCGATTTGGCAAAGCGAATGCTGAGTGCGCATTCATTGTACATCATCAGCAATTCGGCATGAGTCATCTCGACCAATGAGGTTGGCTCATCGGGTGGCGTTTCGGTCGCTTCGGCTGGAGCTTGCTTTTGCTTCGCCATCTCTACTCACAGGCTGTTGTGATTCTGGGGTTAGCCTGGACCGAAATACTTAACGAACGTTAAACATCTGGGCGACATGGTTGCGCGAAAAGGTGGCCGATCGACCGGGATATCTCTCTTCGATCGATCGGCGTCATTGAACTGGCCCGTCTTCCGGGCCTGTCTTCATAGTGTCGAGGCGGCTTCCAGCAGGGCAGGGTCGACATCGACCCGGTAGCCGTTGACCAGCCGGTTGGTCTCATTCGCCATGCCGATCACCGCCATCAGTTCATGCCGCATGGCGGCTGTCATCCCGGCCTTGCGGGCCGAGGCGGTGTGAGAGACCGTGCAATATTCGCAGCCATTCGTTACCGAGACGGCAAGGTAGATCAGCTCCTTGGTCAAGGGATCGAGCGCGCCCGGCGCCATGATCTGCTTCAGGTCTTCCCAGGTCCGCTTCAGGGTCTTGGGGTCATTCGCTAGGACCTTCCAGAAGTTATTGATCCAGTCGACCTTGCGCGTCGTCTTGATATCCTCATAGACGGCCTTCACCTCCGGTGAGGCTTCATGCTCTTCGATCATCTTGGCGAGTGCCATGGGGCGCAGTCCTTATCTGGCTGGTGAAAGAAGGGCATTCTGCGCATCTCCAGCCGGACTGAAAAGTGCTAACCGATCGCAGCTGCCTTGCGGCGCAAGGGCCGGCTGGCGAGCAGGATATCGCTGGCGACGGCCAGCACCACGATGGTGCCGCCCAGCAGGGTGGCGCTGCTCACCGTCTCACCGAAAGCAAGCCAGACCCAGAGCGGTGCCAGCGGCGCATCCAGGGCGCCGATCAGGGCCGATTCCGTGGCCGAGACGCGCTTGGTGCCTGCGGTCAGCAGCAGGAAACCGAGCCCCATCTGGGCCACACCGAACAAGGCCAGCAGCGCCATCTGCGATACCGTGACGCCGTGTATCGTCGCCCATGGCAGAGCGACGATACAGCCGAGCAGGCAGCTGGCGCAGGCGACCTGCAGCGAATCGATGTCGCGGTGGCGCCGGATGGCGACGGTCAGGGCCGCCATCGCGCAGGTCATGCCGAGTGCCAGCAGGTCGCCGCGCCA
>Ga0247779_1001467_pt1 | contig 11345 bp, 10 predicted proteins | sample UWRJL221509R5_FD_179925 | JGI IMG/M metagenome (GOLD analysis project Ga0247779, IMG submission 179925) | Plant litter microbial communities from Arlington Agricultural Research Station in Wisconsin, United States - UWRJ-L221-509R-5 | ecosystem: Environmental > Terrestrial > Plant litter >...
CTTGATTTCCCGAAACGGTCATCCAAACTGTTATTCTGTATATCTGTGTCGTAACTTTCCAACGGTTGGGCTGCAAAGGCGAATCTCAGCGTTTCCACCTGCCATGTAGATATAATGTTTGTTGACAAAGGTTCTGCGTCTTTGTCTTTCTCTATGGATAAACGAGCAAGCATAAGGGTAGGGGCAAATGCCTAATAAAATCATAATCATCAATCAGTATGACAAGACACAGGAGAAAAATATTGAATATCAAACCGTCGTAAACGTCATAATTCCAGCAATGTATTTTTCGGCGTTAAATAACACAGATGCGGGGAATTTCCAAGATCTGTGTTCAATAAGGCTTGCAACTGCCTGGCAAAGTATTCCTAGGGAGTAAAGAGCGGAAGATTGTACTATTATTTCTATAATGTGGGTATATCGTCTTCGGGCCCGTGCGTTCAGCCTTGTTGAAGTGTAAATCTGAATTCCGATCACAAGCGTTGCGATAATGCTTGTGACGGCTGTTAAAAGAAAGGCGATACCCACAAAAAGTTTGTAGTTGTGCAGTGGACTGATCTCGCCGACTGCTCCGACCCTGGTGGTGAATCCTATAGCAGTACATGTTATTGTTAAACCTGCACTTGAGCGTCAGTCTTCCTGCTGCAGAAATACAACTCCGAAAACTTGCTCTTACATACTTGCGCAACATAAAAGCAAACAACCAATAGTCTTAGGCATCTTCTTTGAGAGGCGATGTGCCAGCACCGCCAAATCTGAGAATCATAAGATAAATGCATTGTGGTAGCCTTGAAGTCAATCGAAATCTGACCATGAGACCATCCGCAAGTGCCTGACCCACTTGCACCAGAGTATTATCCACTACGGTCAATAGAACGCCTCTCCGAATATAGTGCGGAGTGTCAAAATGTACCCCTAGTGCTAGAGAAAGTATGCATGTCCGGTACCAATGTAGAGCGACCTGCAAGAGCGTGATGATAACAAGGCCTCCAAGAAAGCTGGTAATCATTCGGCGTGCAGGAGATCGAGACTTGAATGCTTGATAAACATGTTAGATGATGATTTTAACCCTCCATAATAATATCTTAACTCTCACCATAAATCACCACTGTGAATGCCCAGAAGCCAAGATATCCTCCTACGCATACTTCAATGACGATAAATTAGGAACAGGAACAAAACTTTTGCATACCGAATAGAAATTGTCTCATGAGTGTGGAGTGTAGGGTGCTACTAATAATTGATTTTTCAAGTGATATTGTGGAAGCTTGATTGCTTCCTGAAGACATATTGGAAGTGCGTGCGGTAGTAAAATATTAAGCCACTTTTAATCTTTACCTTAAGCTTAAGTACCAATGGCAGTCGCTATTTTAAGGTCTATCCATATCACCTTTCTAATTCCAAGTTCCTTAAGCCTTCTAGTTGTAAACTTGCGTCAACATAGATACATGGCACTTGTACTAGTCTTCAATCTAGTCACCGGTATAGACAGAAGCAACGAGATCCAGTCGGTTCTGGAAGCCATTACGATGTCTTGAAAACATGACCCATTGTTCGGCGCTTTTCAGCCTTTCGAGCGGGGTGAGGGCTTGTTGAAATGAATGATGCCTAAAACCTCCGATAATTTATACGTCTATTAAGATAATCAACGACTTGAAGAATGATCATGATGGCTATATTTCCAGACGATACGAGTGGTCGTGCGAAACGGTATATACATATGATCTTATCATTAGATGAACAATTTACAGAGCAATATTTTCCACATACTATTATAACAGGTACTTCGAAGCTTACATTGTCTCACTCACGCTGTATTCTGATCTGGCTGTTTCCTAGATACACCACATGCATTATCCAACTGTTCTGTCAGCCCTTGCATCGCTTTCGTGTGTGGAAAACACCGGATTCTCTTCTCGATATAATCCCAAGTAGCGTCTACTACGTGCTTTATTCATCTTACCGAGCTTCAAGAGGTGGTTTTACGGCTGCGAGGGGATCCACCTTGCATTGAACACCTTGGTCCCGTAACCCCCTCTCTTTCGTTTTTTCAAAAAAAAAAAGACTTTCCAAATGAAAAATCAGTTTTTAAAAAACATGTAATTTGAAAACGAAAACGCAGATTAAACAGGAAAATAATAAACAGATTCACACCAAAAAAAAAATTAAACAAGGTTTTTAAAATAACTAACAGAACACCTGAACTAAACGGAACACACCTATATGGTGAACGGTGTTAAGGCAGAAATTAAAACAGAAATCCACATATTAAACGAGATGATTGATAGAGGAGAGGACATAGACGAGGAAAGAGGGAGGGGACGAATGAGAGGAAGGAGAAGGAAGGAAGGACAGAAAGGAAGGAGGGAAGATGGCAACCGGTCCTGCACGAAAGCAGCATGAACGCCGAGCGCCACTAGTGAAGCTGTGAAGGCTGTGAATGGGTGTGGTCAGTGGGGCAGACAATGTGGAAGAGCCACGCACCTTAAGTTGTGTAGTCTTTCTCCCTTGTTTCTCGTTTCGCTATCCCTGTCGTGCTCCGTTCGCCCTCCTCATCGTTACGCGACATGCTCCTACCCTACGTCCCCTACCCCATCGTGCTCGTCGCGTTGTGGGTTCACGGCCGTGGTTTGAATGTATGCTGGCTTCGTGGCGGTCAAAGTCGTCCTCGTCCTCGTCCTTCCATTGTCGTATGTAGCTTGCGCTAGCACGACGTGGTTCTGGTACGCGGTTGTTATGGAAAACGAGGTTGGGTGGGTGGGAAGTGGAAGTGGAATGGAATAAAGAATCAAGAATCAAGAATCAAGAATCAAAGACAGTGAATTTAAGTTCTTCTTCATCTCATTTCTACGCATGCAATTCATGTCATCCCGCACCCAGCCGAGTTCATTCAAGACCAGCATGTGATGTACGTTTATACACTTACACCCCACAGGGGAGTGGGTTGTCTAGTGGTAAATAATACGATGCACATGCGATGCGACCTACCGTGGTGCGGGAGACGGTGGTGGGGTAGGTGAGAGGTTTTAATGGGAAGAAAGGACGAGCGGGATTTGCATGACATTCCTAATCAAAACATGGCTTCGTCGCACAATGTTCTGCTGGTAAGGTAGGGTGTTGTATTAAGAGAAGCTATGTTTGAATATGCTCGGTGAGGAATGAGAAGATGAGAAAGGAAGATCGATAAGCGATGGAGGTGGGAAAGAAAGAGCGCAAAGAGGTATTCCGCTGATAGAAGGAAGGGGGAGGTCACCAATCGAAAAGACACATGCGCTAGCTCATTGGGCTTTATTTAATGTTTGAACCAAAATAGTGAGAAGTATTTCGTATCCTAGACAGCGAAAAACGATGAACTATGCACATGCGTGGTTTTTTTCCCCGCTGGATCGAGTAGAATCAGAAGGGAATGACATGGCTCACATGAGACGAAGAGGCAGCAACAGGATTGTCCAAACATCGCGCCCAGCTCTGAGGGATCATCGATCAAAGCCAACAGGACAGAGACTGGATGAAGATATGACCCTTGGGCAAGCTCATCCAGTCTGCGTAGCAGGCTCAATCACCAGGCGCGGTCTGTCAAAGCATTGCCGGTCAAGTTAGGGAGGTTCTCGTGGATGGACCGGAGAGGGACGTGGTGTGGTTTTGGAAGAGGGAAACCGACGACCAAATATCCCGTAGCTTTGGGTGGTGATGCTGAAATTCAAAGGAGACAGGCAGGAAAGCACAGAAAACTGGCGGGGGAAAAAGGAACCAAAAGTCGAAAAATTTCCAACAATCCAAAATTTCAATCTCCGATAATATAGTGACATAATCAAGAAATCACGTCACGCTCTAGGCTAGCTTTTTGGATTCAATCGTCATCATCAACCCTTTCTTTCTTCGTTCATGGATTAGGGGTATATAGAGCTTTAAACTGGATTCTATCCGAAATAACGAACCGAACGATTGGCTTGGTCGCATTTTGCTTACTTCACTCAGGAGCATCAACCGCAAACAACATACTAATCCAGCACGCATACCACCCACCCTAATCCTAACCAACCCTCACCGCACACACAATCCAGCACGAATAACACCACCCTAATCTTACCGCACACACACCTACGACACGATGTCCATGTCCACGAACCCATACCTCACATCGCTCTCCGAGAACGCCACGCGCTTCGGCATGCGTCTGCAAGAGACCATCTCGGAGCACACGCGCGAGCTCGGGCTCGGGGTGCCCTCCTCCTCCTCTGCTGCGGGGGTGATGGCGGATGGCGCTGGTGGAGTAGGCTTGGACGAGAAGACCCAGGCTCAGTTGAAGAAACAGCTCGATGGGAGCAGCGATCGCGAGAAGCTGGACGCGATGAGGCGGTTGGTCGGTGTGAGTTTTTCTCTTTCCTTGTCTTTCATGACTCTTCTTTTTACAAAACCCCCCCCCTCCCTGCCTCTCACGCATAAAAAAAAACACGCAATTGCGCTACATACATACAGCTAATATCCAAAAACCGAAACGTCTCAACATACTTTGCATCCGTCGTCAAAAACGTCGCATCGGCCAACATGGAAGTGCGCAAGCTCGTGTACATCTACCTCCTGCACTACGCGTCGTACGAGCCGGATCTGGCATTACTCTCCATCAACACGTTCCAGCGCGATTTGGCTGATGCGAACCCGCTGATTAGGGCCATGGCGCTGAGGGTGCTGAGCGGGATGGGAGAGAGGGTTCCGGTCGTGGGCAGTATCGTTGTTCTTGGTGTGGAGAAGTGTGCTAGAGACCCTAGCGCGTATGTTAGGAAAGCTGCGGGGTTGTCGATTCCGAAATGTTTTGCGTATGTTTTTTTTTAGTTCCTTGTTTTGTTTTTCCCGCTCTTTTTTTTCATAATCTATGATTTCAGATTAGACTCTGCACACCATCCGGCGTTGATCAAGATTATAACAAACCATTTGTTGGCTGAGAAATCCCCGTTGGCACTTGGTGCAGTCGCCGTAGCATTTCAGGCCATTTGTCCGCCTTTATCGACTTTAAGCGCGTCGTCTTCCTCTGGGACTGGTACGTTGCCTTTGTTTCGTACTTTACTCCTTTAAAAAATCCCAATTTGATTCCCAAACCAACAACTCTAGGCAAACTCGACCTTCTCCACCCCCACTTCCGCAGGTTATGCCGCTTGCTCATTGACATTGACGAGTGGGGACAGGTGCTCTGGATGGGGTTGTTGTTGAGGTATGTGAGGGTGATGTGTGCGAGGCCTGTGTGGGGCGTGCGAGGTGTCGATGATGATGAGACTGGGAGTGGGAGTGGGAATGAGAGCAAGGTAGAGAAACCGATACGGAGAGAAGGTGAAGAAGAAGGTGAAGGTGAATTGGATAAAGATGTAAAGTTGTTGTTGGATTCGGTGTTGCCGGTTTTTCAGAGTCGGAATCCTGCTGTGAGTTTTTTCTTTTTTTCTTTCTTTCTCGTTCTCTTAAAAAAACTGTATCTGGTTATCTTACGCCGGCGTTCTCTTCTTCATAACATCCCATAGGTAATCCTCGCAGCGACTCGCGTGGTATTCTACGCTGGCCCACCGTCATATTGGACACACTTTGTTGGTCCGTTGTTGCGCTTGCTGAGCACATCGAGGGAGGTGGAGAGGGTTGTGTTGGTTGATATTTTGTTGATCGTTAGGAACGGTGCGGCTGCTGTGAGTACTTACTTGTTCTTTAATCTTATTCGTCAGTTTCATTTTTTTTTAAAATTCTTCTAGCACCTCTTCTCACCGCATTACACGCGATTCCTCGCTCGCTCGGACGATTTGGGACCTGTGAAAAAGGATAAGATCAAATTGTTGTTGAGCGTTGTTGGTGTGGATAGTTGGGCGGGGATTTTGAGGGAGTTTGTTGTGAGTTTTCTGGGTTTATTATTGTCTTTTGCGATGATTTTGAATTCTATTGTTCTTATTATTTATATAGGACTATGCAGATGATGTGGACGATGGCGTTGTGGGCGAAGCGATAGATGCTATTGGGAAACTTGCGATGAAGATCTCGGAGTCGGTGACGCAGTGTTTGAGTGCGTTGATGGGGATGATCAGGAGTCGGTATGGTATGTTTTTATTCTTTGTCGTATTGTTATTTCATACGGCGCGCTGACGAGTGGATCATATATGTAGATACGGTGGTGAGCCATGCGGTGATGGTGCTCAAGTATCTCGTGCAGACGCAGTTGTCTACTACTGGGACAATGACGATGGCGGCAGCGAGTGTGGGTAGCGGTAACATGCAGTCCCCGCTTTCGATCATTGCGCACCTTGCGCGAAGGATAGATGATATCAAACACGCTCAGGCGCGTGCGTGTGTCGTGTGGCTCGTCGGGCAGTATGCTGCCTCTGCTGCTGCTGCTTCTTCTGGATCCGATGATGATAGCGCGTCGGGGATGGCGTCGTGGGCACCGGACGTCCTGCGGAAATTGGCAAAGACGTTTGCGAAGGAGGATAAGCTGGTGAAGTTGCAGGTGATTACGCTTGCGGCCAAGTTGTACATTTTGGTGTTGGCGGGTGATGGTGGTAGTGGTGGTAGTGGTAGTGGTAGTGGTAGTGGGAATGGGAATTGGAGCAAGAGGATAGGGATGTTGTGTGTGTATGTGCTTAGTCAGGCGAGGTATGATTTGGATTGGGATGTTAGGGATCGAGGGAGGATGGTTGGGGGGTTGATTGCGGGTATTGCAGGTGGAGAGGGTGCTGGCATCGTGAATGGTGGTGGTGGAAGCGCGTATGACGAAGTAACGCGTGCAGAGAGGACAGGTGTGGTTCTGCGCCGTGAACAGGTGAAGGTTGTGTTGTTTGATGGGAAGGAAGGAGTAGTGAGTGAAGGGATGGGGTATCTAGGTGGGTGTTTTCTATATATATAACTTGTAACATGTTAATATCATTCTTCTTAAGACGACGAGAAAGTCTTGATAGGCACCATGGCGCGCGTCACGGGACGGAATATGCGCACGGACGACGAGGTGTTGCCTGATTGGTTGGAGAGGGGCGTGGAGAGTAAGTTGAGGGATAGTGAGTATGATGAGAGGAGTTTGACGGCGAATGTGAATGCGAATGCCACGGCGTTTGGATCTTCTGGTGGTGGTGGGAATGGGAAGACTATGGTTGGGTTTGGAGGATCGACAAGAGGATCTGGGGTGCACAATACTCCTGTTGTGCTTACTCCTACGGGACCGGGGAGTGGGACGTTGACTCCTGGCAGTGGCAGTGGCAGTGGGAAGGGCAAGTTTAAGGATTTGGATTCGTTTTATGCGGATGATGATGATGAGAGTGCGGTGGGCGAAGAGGAAGATGGGGAGGAAGAGGAAGAGGAGGAGGGGAGTGATGGGGACGAGGAGGAAGAGGAGGAAGAAGATGGAAGTGAGGATGAAGAAGGCAGTGAAGAAAAGGAAGAAGAAGAGGAAACAGGGGATGAGAGAGAGGTTGTTACGAGGAGGTTGGTTAATTCGTGATATTGTTTGCTAGTGTTTTTAAAATCGAAGAGGACCATGAAAGTCGAGTAGACTGCTTGGGTTGATATTTTCAGTGACCACAGTGTGTACTACTTTTCAGGTCATATGAAAACGCGCTCGGAAACTTGAAATCAAAAGTTTCAACGAATGCGTTACAGTTTTGAGGTCACACGAAAACTTGAAATGTATGAGACTGAGCGGAAAACTTGTACTGTTTTGACTTTAGGCAGATAAGATAAGTCCCTAGAATTTATTACACAACTCTGGGGTAATTTATAGCGGAGATTTAAACTTTAAAGTCGTACGGTTTGATGTGAGGAACCGTAACGTATCCTTCCTTCTAGGCTCAGGACCAGCCGTTACCTGTCAAACTCCGCTTTGTGCCGTGTGCAGCCGCGAGCAACTCCAGGTAACGGCTGGGACGTAACTCGGAATCACTGATATTGCCAGTTTCTGGTGTTTCCCGGAAGTTGAATTTTTCTTTTTCTTTTCCTGATAATCCAAGGAAATGGCGATCAATGTCGCCCATAACTCAATGTAATTCCCACAATCCATCTTTTTGAAAATATATCCTGGTTTATGACAATCTATAGAAAACATAGGAGTTGTTTAAATAATAGTTTTTTGAGTGTGGAAGAGATGAAGAAAGATTTTGACGAAGAAATGCACGCGCGAAAAACGCGAAATTTCACCAAGTCTTTGTCACACTCAGGAATCCTCCAAAATTGTCCCCGTAGATCCCAGTCGTTAGGTGGTGATGCCCGTTTCACAGTCCGCTTGAGCTCCGATTGATGTCCGCTTGATGTTAGGATGCACAACAAAACCAAAACAAATGACAAATAATGACTAAAATCACCACCGTAACGCACTGGTCGCGAGTCTACCTTCCTTCCACTTTCTTTTCCATTCCGTCCGATTGGAAATATCCGATCATACATCGTCCAATACTTAATACCCTCCTAGGAATCGAAAGGCTACGCATGCACTTATGCAAGTGCAACTTCGCTATTACTCGGAACCTGAAACGCCCTCCTAGGACGTCGGTTCAAATAGCGATCTCGTACCAGTTGCAACTGATATATAACTGTTGATAATGAACCTACCCGGCCACTGCGGATGTTTCTGATCGAATCCTTTTGATTTGATTCAGCATTCAGAATCAATTAATCATGATTGATTCGGGCGCGATTTTAATCACACTCCAAATCACATACTCTGACAGTCCCTATTGAATAATGGGAGAGGATCGAGATAAAAGGAAGTGATTATGTTTGACAGTGAAAAGGCTGTCGGACCTCGTACAAGCCATCACAACGTTCTCAGGACACTCAACAAATTTCTCGATATATTTTTAGCATCCTCATCATCTCATAATACTTCATAAGCCATATTCTGAGACGCCCGCTGACAGTTATGCATTGGGCTTAGAGGGAGTTGGCTTTTCCTTAATATATTTTAATATCTGAGTTCTGTTGATACGATCATATGGATATGTACACCTGCACCCACATCGTCTTGAAATAGCCAAGATGACTACTTATGCTTCAAGACGTTGATCATTTTGATGGATGTAGATATTTATTGATGGTTTGAGGGGCCATTCAGTCTCTAACCCATGTTAGGTTAAGATGGTTCCAAGGACAACTGTAGTAACATCAAAAAATAATGCCTAGTGCAAAATAGGTCTCGTTCCTGTCTGTAGATATATCAATCAAACTTAAAAAAAGCAACTGCAAATGATACATAAAGTCGGGAAGTCAAAGTCGTCTGATGTTTTATAGTCACACAGTATGTCATCACTGGAAAAAGGCGAATATGCCGCTTCGAACATTGTATTCGTTGAAAATTCAATCATTAGTGATAAACTATACGCCACACTCATGACTGAATTTCTATTCGGTATGTAGCAATGCTTCCTTTTTTCTGATTTATCGTCATGGAAGCATAAATAGGGGGATATCTTGGCCTCTGGGCCTTCACAGTCGTGATTTACGGTGAGATAATATCATGAACGGTAATATTAATATTAAAATGTTATACAGCATTCAAGTCTCGATATTCTAGACGCCGGATGATTATGTCCTTTCTCATAGGCCTATTTTCTATCACAGCCACTCAAGTCGCTCTACAATGGTTACTGATGTTCTTGGGTAGCGGGTAAGGGGAACCCGATAGAATTGAAATATATTTTGACTCTGCGACATATATAGCCACCCTAGTCCGCTATCGACGATAGTGGACAATGCTTTGGTACAAACGGGTCAAGCACTTGCCGATGGTCTCATGGTTAGATTTTGCATTTTTTTTTCAAGGCCATTACAGTACATTATCCTTATGATCTTTAGGTTTGGCGGTGTTGGCATGTTTCATCTGAGAGGAGAACTCTGAGATTGTTAGTTGTTAGTCTTTACATTGTACAATTGGGTAAGAGCATATTTCAACATTGTTTTCTTATAACAGACTAATATACTATAATTATAGGTTCGATCGCAGTATGCATTGTTATGGGTGTGATCCTCCAGACCAATGCGCAGTACAACCTTTTGCTGGGCATTACTTTACTCGTAACAGCCGTAACGAGCGTGACAGCGACGTTTGTGATCGGGATAGAAATTTACACCTCCACAATCCTGAACCGGCGGGCTCGAAAGCGATATACCCACATTATAGAAATAGTCGCACAATCTTCGGCTCTTTACTCTCTTGCAATACTTTTTCAGGCAATCGAAAGTCTCAGTCTTTACGGTTACAGAGACCGGAACAGCCCTGGCATACCTGTGCTGGTTAACCTGGAGTACTACACTGCGGGAATCATGACGTTTACGACGGTTTGATATTTAATATTTTGTCTCCAATCACTTACACTGATTGATGATTACCATTTTATTAGGCATTTGCCCCTACCCTTATGGTTGCTCGTTTGTCCATAGAGAAAGGCGGAGACGCAGAGACTTTCTCAACAAACATTACGTCTAGATTGCAAATGGAAACACTGAGCGCGTTTGCAGCTCAACCACTGGAAGGTCACGACTCAGATATACAGCATAGTAATCGGGATGATGGTTGCGAGAGATCAAGGACTGGAAAAGTCTAGAAACAGTGGATTACGAGTGACTTGGTAATGGCATAGCAATTTTCATCAAGGTTTCCCATATTTCTGCTCATCGTTCGCTGTATTCTGTCAAATTAGCGAGAAACTAGGCGAAATCTGAGTTTATTGTCGTCAATGTCTATTTTTGCATCCTTAAACTTGTCAAGGAACATATTTAACAATACAGTAATACAGACATAGGTTTTGATCGCGAATGCAAATTCGACGGCGTTTGGGTCTTCTTCCTTTTCTTCTTCGGCTTCCGCTTTTGGTGGGAATGGGAAGAAGAAGAAGAAAGTGAGGGTGGAGAAGGCAGTGAAGAAGAGGAGGAGGAAGAGCAAACGCGGGATGAGAGAGAAGATGTTACGAGGAGGTTGATTAATTCGTTATATTGTTTGCTGGTGTTTTAAAATCGAAGAGGACTGTGTGCATGAAACTCGAGCACGAAAATCAAAATTTTTCTAACATAAAACTTGTGGTATTTTGACTTGGGGCAGATAAGACAAGATCAGTACTATTATTAGACTATCACATGCACAACACTCAAGTGATTTCTAGCGGAGATTTAAACTTTAATTTAAAAGTCGTACGGCTTAATGGGTGGGACGCATCTTTCTTTCCACTTTCTTGTCCATTCTGTCCGATTCCACATCGTCCAATGACAACCCCCCCAAGGAGTCGAAAGGCTACGCATGCACTTGTGAAAGCGCAACATTCGCTATTGCTCGGATCCTGAAACGCCCTTCTAGGACGTCGGTTCAAACAGCGATTTTATACCAATCGCAGCTGACT
>Ga0247779_1001468_pt1 | contig 11341 bp, 11 predicted proteins | sample UWRJL221509R5_FD_179925 | JGI IMG/M metagenome (GOLD analysis project Ga0247779, IMG submission 179925) | Plant litter microbial communities from Arlington Agricultural Research Station in Wisconsin, United States - UWRJ-L221-509R-5 | ecosystem: Environmental > Terrestrial > Plant litter >...
CAACACGTTCACGCGGCACCAGTTTTGTGATGCGGAACGGACCTGTGCCCGCAGCAGGTAACAGCGCAACCTTGCTCCAGTCGTGCCCGGCCTTCTCGAACGACGCCGGCGACGTGAACAACAGATAAGTTGCCATGTAGGGAAAATACGATGCCGCGGCGCTCATCGAGATCGAGACGGTATAGTCGTCGATCTTCTTGTAGGAGCTCATCAGCGGCACTCGCGCCCGCGACATGGCCGAACTCGCTGCCTCGAATTGAGGACTGTCGTTCTTGAAGAAGCGATCGAGATTCCAGATCACGGCATCGGCGTTGAAGTCTGTGCCGTCATGAAATTTCACGCCATGCCGCAGGTGGAAAATCCAGGTCTTGTTATCGTCGGGCGCCTGCTCCCACTTTTCCGCAAGTCCGGGACGAAGACCTGCCAATTGGTCGGTCTTGGTCAAGTCCCACAACACAAGCCCTTCAAAGATCGGATAGCCGAGGAAGCGCATGCCCTCGAACCCGTTATTCGGAAGGCCGGTTGCGGTAGGAATGTCGGCCGCCGTCATGGCGATCCGCAAAGTGCTTTCGGCCATCACCGGCTTGGATGAAAGACCGAGAGCGGCTGCGAAGGCTAAAGCGTAACAAACTGAAAATTTGGACATGTGATCTCCTGCAGTGCGCGACTGGAGAACTTCACGCGACGGGCTGCAGGAACTAACTGAGCAAGTTTCAGGCCAGCGCGGCACAGAGCCCGGCCACCGGAGATGCTGAAATTTTGGGCCATCTCGATGTCTTCGCCGATAAAAAGAACGGCAATTGAAGCGTTCGGGCGCTTCCGCGGCACCGGACTGCGACATCCCGCCCGCGACAGTCCGGGCAGAATTCCTTTCCACGCCGCAGACGATTGCAGCGACGTGCCCTGAATTCGGGCAAATTGCTTTCGTGGACGGCGTCACGCAGCCAGATATTTTTCTGCGATCGAAAGCCAATCCTTTTGCGTGTCGCGCAGATATTTCGGTGCCCGGTTCATTTGAATCAGCAACTCGGTGAATACCACCTTGGCGTCTGTCTTGCGGCCCTGTTGATCGAGCAGCAGGCCATAACGAACCCGAGCTTCCGCGCCGGGATAATAGTGTGACAACGCCTCGAACTCTTCCAGAGCTTCATGAATGCGTCCACTCTCAGTCAATGCGCGCGCGTACAACAGATGACCTTCCACGGATTCGAAATCAGGCCATCTGCTGCGCAGGGCATCGAGCGTTGCGACCACGTCAGCATACTGCCGCAAACCGAACTCTGCCTTCGCTTCTCCGAGCGCATAAGCCGGATCGTCTCCAGACTGCAATGTCAGGATGTGGGCATAATGCTGCCTTGCCTCTTCGAAGCGGGCCACCTCAAGGCATTCGGCGGCAAGGGCCGCTCGATTGGCGACCGTATCGGCAATTTGGAGTTGATCGCGCAGCGCCCGATATTGTTTTTCCGGATCGAGCTTGTTGGCAATTCGCTTCCGCGCACGCTTTGCATCGGGACTGCTAAAGATTTCCGGAATGAGTTCGACGACAATGTAGGCAAGACCGCCGATACCAGGAGCCATCAGGATGATGAAGGCCCAGGGCCGCGCTCGCCCGGCCCTGCACGCGTGATAAACTAGGGTGATATCAAGTAGAACGATAATCAGCGCGAGCGGCATCCCCAATCCCCGAGGTTCGATTTCTTTTTTGTCGCATCGCTGAAGCGATGCGTTCGGGGATTATCAGAAAATTTTGTCAGTTATTCCGCGGCCGATCAGGCTGCGCGTTTCAGATGCTCGGCGAGACCGGCGAACAGCCCGCGGCCATCGGTGCATCCCATAATGTCTTCAACATGGTTCTCTGGATGCGGCATCATGCCAAGCACATTGCCCTTCTCACTGACGATGCCTGCGATCGATGCGGCAGCGCCATTGATGTTATGCGTGTCACCGACCTCACCGTTGGGCGAGCAATAGCGATAGAGCACGCGCCCGTCGCCTTCCAAACGCCGGATGGTCTCTTCGTCGGCGGCATAATTTCCTTCGCCATGCGCCACCGGCACGCGGATCACCTGCCCCGCGTTATAGCCGCGCGTAAACGGTGTATCCGAGCGTTCGACGCGAAGATGCACATCCCGGCAAATGAACTTAAGCTGCGCATTGCGCATCAGCACGCCGGGCAACAGGCCGGACTCGCACAGGATCTGGAAACCATTGCAAACGCCGAGCACGAGGCCGCCAGCGGCGGCATGAGCCCGGACTGCGTCCATCACCGGCGCGCGCGCAGCGATCGCGCCGCATCGCAGATAGTCGCCATAGGAAAATCCGCCCGGGACGACGACCAGATCCGTTCCCTTGGGAAGGGACGTCTCGGCGTGCCACACCATCGCGGCATCGTTGCCGGAAGCCAGCTTCAACGCCCGCGCCATGTCGCGTTCGCGGTTGATGCCTGGAAAGACGAGAATGGCTGATTTCATCGAGGTTCCGATCTAGTGGTCCGATTCTAACGTTCGCCCCCCGTCTCGTGGGGCACTCTTTCGAACGTTAGAATCGAAAGACCACTAGCAAATATAATAGGCCTAGTGGAGCTTCTGGATTTGACGTTCGCATTACGAACTCGCGGCAAACAGGGCGAACGTCAAATCCGCTCCACTAGCCGCAGGTGTGTCCCGCCTTCTTGCATGGCTTACCCATTTGAGGGGGCATTTTCCAGTGTTAGCTTGGCCTTTCAGCACTGCAAAATCGTGCTGACCAACAAAAAACAGGGATGGAAAAACAATGGATAATGACCGCCGCAAATTCCTGAAGTCCTCTGCCGCGGGCGTGGTCGCCGGTGGCCTGCTCTCCACCAGTGCCCATGATGCCTTCGCCCAGGCCAAGGGGCCTGCCCCAGCTCCCGGCCAGCCGTCCAAGCTCGAAACGACAAAGAACATGACATTGGCGATGCTGCAAACCCCGATGGGGCTGGCGCTCGGCGTACGTACCGATAAGGGCATCGTGAATGTGTCGGCAGCCGAGCAGGTCTTCAAGCTTGGCGCACCGCTCTCCACCGATCAAGTGATCAGCGGCGAATACAATGCTGCCGCGCTGAAAACGACCATCGATAAGGCGAAAGCCGCCGGCGACAAGTATTTGGTCGCGGAGAAATCAGCCAAATTCGCTCCCTGCGTTACAGAGCCCAGCAAGATTATCTGCGTCGGCCTGAACTACAGAGCCCATGCGGCGGAAGCCAACGAGAAGCTCCCCAAGGAGCCAATTCTGTTCAACAAATACAACTCCACCCTTAACCATCACGGCGGCACGATTAGCGTCTCAAAAGAGCCCGGCAAGAATTTCGACTATGAAACCGAACTGGTGGCCGTGATCGGCAAAACGGCCCGTAACGTCAGCGAAGCCGACGCGCTCAGCTACGTGTTCGGGTACTGCACCGGCCAGGACTTCTCGGAACGCGATCAACAGTTACGTTCTGGGCAGTGGATGCTCGGCAAGACCGGCGACGGCTGGGGGCCGATCGGTCCATGGCTGGTGACCGGCGATCAGGTCGATCCGGAAAACCTGAACTTGAGGACCTTGGTCAACGGCGAGCAGCGCCAGTCCACCAACACCAAGAACATGATCTTCAGCGTCAAGCAGCTCGTCAGCTATGCCTCGCGCTACATGACGCTTGAGCCTGGTGATCTGATTTTCACCGGTACGCCGGAAGGCGTCATTCTTGGCTATCCGCCTGAAAAGCGCGTGTGGCTCAAGGCCGGCGACAAGATCGTCTCCAGCATCGACAAACTTGGCGACCTCGAATTCACCCTGACTTGAGACCACCCAAAACAAAACCACCGGCCGTACGGCCGGTGGTTTTTTATTGAAATCACTGAAGATCAGATGATGTCGACGCGATAGTTCTCAATCACCGTATTGGCGAGCAACTTATCAGCAGCAGACTTGAGCGCTTCTTCAGCTTTCGCCTTGTCGGCGACGGCCAACTCGATGTCGAACACCTTGCCCTGACGAACGCTGGCAACGCCATCGACGCCAAGAGACTTCAAGGCGCCCTCAATGGCCTTGCCCTGCGGATCAAGAATGCCGTTCTTCAATGTAACGGTAACACGTGCCTTCATCGCGATCAGCTCTTCACCAGAACCGGACCAGAGCCAGCCGGACGCTCGTTTTCGATCAGGATGCCAAGACGCTTGGCAACTTCGGTGTAGGCCTCAAGGAGACCACCGAGGTCGCGGCGGAAGCGATCCTTGTCGAGCTTCTCGTTCGACTTGATGTCCCACAGCCGGCACGAGTCGGGTGAGATTTCATCGGCGACGATGATGCGCATCATGTCGTTTTCAAACAGGCGACCGCATTCCATCTTGAAGTCCACAAGACGGATGCCGATGCCAAGAAACAGTCCGGTCAGGAAGTCGTTGACGCGGATGGCGAGCGCCATCATGTCGTCGATCTCTTGCGGCGTGGCCCAGCCGAATGCGGTGATGTGCTCTTCCGAGACCATCGGATCGCCGAGCTGATCGTTCTTGTAATAGAACTCGATGATCGAGCGTGGCAGCTGGGTGCCTTCCTCGATCCCAAGGCGCTGCGACAGGGAGCCTGCGGCGACGTTGCGCACGACAACCTCGAGCGGCACAATCTCGACCTCACGGATCAACTGCTCGCGCATGTTGAGACGCTTGATGAAGTGCGTCGGCACGCCAATGTCGTTCAGGTGCTGGAAGACGTATTCCGAAATCCGGTTGTTGAGGACACCCTTGCCCTCGATCACCTGGTGTTTCTTGGCATTGAACGCGGTGGCGTCGTCCTTGAAGTGCTGAATCAGGGTGCCGGGTTCGGGACCTTCATAGAGGACCTTGCCCTTGCCTTCGTAAATGCGACGCCGACGGCTCATAGGGATGTACCGTGTGTTGTTGAAATCCATGGATTGAGTTGCTCCGGGTGATTACGCGACCCGCGGCGGAGCTGCCACGAAGCCCAGAATCGCGAAACAAACAGCGAACTGGACTCTCAAGCAACCTAACCTATTGATCTGGCCGATACAACGTAATGACAGGGGTTTTACTTGCCTGTTTGATGCCCTCCTGCGACTTCTGGTCAGATGCCTTAACGGCGCTTCCAAAGGTATCCAAAGGCCTCGCACCACCGGCCCCCGGTGGCGCAAATTCAGCTGATGGAACAGATATATGTCCTCTTTCGACAAGCGCCAGGAAGGCTTCGAGAAGAAGTTTGCCCTCGACGAGGAACAGAAGTTCAAGGCGGAAGCCCGCCGGAACAGGCTTTTGGGCCTTTGGGCCGCCGAAAAATTGGGCAAAACCGGCGATGACGCCGCCGCGTATGCCAAGGAAGTCGTGTCTGCCGACTTCGAGGAAGCCGGTGACGGCGACGTCCTCCGCAAGGTGGCAGCGGACCTTGCGGGCAAGGGAGTGACCGAGGCCGAGATTCGTCAGAAGATGGACGAACTGGTCGCTGTCGCAGTGACCCAGATCAAGGCCGGCCAGTAAGACTCTAAGATCTTAAGTTAAATTCTGATCGGCCCGCGAGATCACCCTCGCGGGCCGAGCTTTTTGGCATCCCAGTCGTTACGAGAGAGCCAAGTTCCGAAGAGTCCTCTGCGGTCAGCCTTCTTTGAAGCCGTATTCAGGCACGTTCCCCGAGGCGCCGTAATATTTGTACGGCAGGAACTTGCCCGACATGGTGATCTTGACGCGATCGCCCTTCGGGTTGGGCAGGCGCTCCATCACCATGTCGAAGTCGATCGCGGACATGATGCCGTCGCCGTACTCCTCCTCGATCAGCGCCTTCCACGCCGGACCATTGACCATCACCAATTCATAGAAGCGATAGATCAACGGATCGGTCGGCGGCATCGGCATGCCGCGCATTGGGGTCTCGTTCAGCATCGCGATTTCAGACTTCGACAGTCCAAACAATTCGCCCGCGTTGGCGGCCTGTGGCTTCGTGAGCTTCATCTGACCGAGGATCGCACCGACGATCAGAACCTCGGAATAACCGCCGATCTGGTCGCAGATATATTTCCACGTCCATTCTTTCTCGCGTTTGATGTCGAGCAGCTTCTCGGTGAGATCGGATCGCTTCATGTGAGACTCCTGTTCTTTCTTACTTGGCGTTGACGTGAGAAATGCCGGGTGAGGCCTTTGGCCATTCGGCGGGATTGGACGAGATGATTGCGGGCTCGCCGAGCCCCGGCCGCACCACCGGCACATTGCGCGGGTCGTGATCCTTCGTTGTTGCGACGAAAGTCTTGCTGCGGCTGACGAGAAAATCGACGATGTGATTTCGCGTGGCGTAATAGAGCGGATGACGATGCAGATCGATCCTGGTCCGATCCTTCGGCAACGGGTTCTCGACGATCTCGGCCAAAACCGCGCCCGGCCCATTGGTCATCAGGAAAATCTTGTCGGCGAGATAGATCGCCTCATCCACATCATGCGTGATCATGAACGTGGTCTGCCCCGTCTCAAGGCAGATGCGCCGCACCTCATCCTGCAACGTGCCACGTGTCAGGGCATCGAGCGCCGAGAACGGCTCATCCATCAGCAGGATCTTCGGCGTGATCGACAACGCACGCGCGATACCGACACGCTGCTTCATGCCGCCCGACAATTCCGACGGCCGCTTTAGTTCTGAACCCGTAAGACCGACGAGATCGATGAAGGTCTGCGCGTGCGCCCTCACCTTGGCCTGATCCCATTTCGGCCATTTCGACGACACGGCGAAGCTGACATTGCCGAGCACGGTGCGCCACGGCAGCAAGGCGTGACTTTGGAAGATTACGGCGCGATCGAGACTCGTGCCTTCGATCGCCTGACCGTCCACAATCACAGCGCCCTCGCTCGGCTCGTCAAGGCCGGCGAGAATGTTGAGCACGGTGGTCTTGCCGCATCCGGAATGCCCGATGATGCAGCCGAACTCGCCGCGCTCCAGCGACAGCCAAAGATGTTCGAAGATCGTCGTTGGACTGGCCGACGATGTGGTGGCGGGATAACGGCGCGCGATGTCTTCGATCGATATGAACGGAGCCATAGTCCCTACTCCGGAAACGTGACCATGCGCGTGAACCGCGCAAGGATCTGATCGAACATCATGCCGACGAGGCCAATGACGAGAATGGCGATGATCACATTGGTGATCGACAGGTTGTTCCACTCGTTCCAGACGAAGTAACCAATGCCGGTGCCGCCCACGAGCATCTCAGCCGCGACGATCACGAGCCACGCGATGCCGATGGAAATCCGCATACCGGTGAGAATGGTCGGCGCCGCTGCGGGCAGGATCACTGTGAAGGCGCGCCGTATCGGCCCCACCTCCAGCGTGCGCGCGACATTGATCCACTCCTTGCGGACGGAGGCAACACCAAAGGCTGTATTGATCAGCATCGGCCAGATGGCGCAGATGAAGATCACGAATATCGCGGAAATGCTGGAGTCCTTGATGGTGTAGAGTGCCAACGGCATCCACGCGAGCGGAGAGATCGGCTTCAGCACCTGAATGAACGGATCAAGCGCCTTGCTGATCAGCGGTGACATCCCGATCAGAAAACCAAGTGGGATCGCAACTGCTACCGCAAGCAGATAGCCGAATAGCACGCGCGCAATGGAATAGCCGAGCTGGATACCGAGACCCTTGTCGTTCGGTCCCTTGTCGTAAAACGGACTCTTGATGTGCTCCCACAGCTTCACGCCGACATCGAGCGGACCCGGCATGGCCGATTTGCCCTGTGTCGCCGTCAAGCCCATCAACTTGGCGTATTCCGGGCTCATGGTTGCGACTGGCGCCGTGCTGCGCGTCGCGAGATGCCACGCGCCGATAAAGGCGGCGAAGATCGCGATCGACAGGACGGCGGCGCGAAACCTGAGTGATGATGTCACGTCAGCTCGCCTTCCTGATCTTGAAGCTGGCAAGATAGTCCTCCGGCTTCGCCGGATCGAACGTCTTGCCCATAATGGCAAACGACTTCGAGGTCGTGTCCGGCGGCGTGAAACCAGCTTCCTTCATCAGCTTCGCCGTATCGGTCGCCAGATAAACCTGGCTGGCAATACCGGCGTAATCGATGTCGCCCTTGATCTGCCCCCACCGCTTCATCTGCGTCATGATCCACACCGCAAACGACTGCCAGGGGAACGGATCAAAATCGACGCGGTTCGGCTGGGTAACGACATTACCGAGGCCGTCGGCGAATGTGCCGGTCAAAATCTGTTCGAGCACGATCTGGGGCTGGTTGAGATAGTTCGCCGGCGCGATCGCTTCCGCAATCTGTTTGCGGTTCTCAGGCTTGTGAGCGAAGGCTGCTGCATCAATGATCGATTTCAACAACGCCGCGTAAGTGTTCGGCATCGCCGTGATGAATTCTTTCGATGCCGCGAAGGCGCAGCACGGGTGCCCTTCCCAGATATCTTTCGTCAGGATGTGAATGAAACCGACGCCGTCATAGACCGCGCGCTGATTCATCGGATCCGGTCCGAGGAAGCCATCGATATTGTCCGCGCGCAGATTAGCGACCATCTCCGGTGGCGGTACCGCGCGGATCTGCACATCGGTGTCGGGATCGATGCCATGCTCGGCGAGATAGTAGCGCAGCAGATAGTTGTGCATCGAATAATCGAAGGGCACGGCGAACTTGAAGCCCTTCCAGTCCTTCGGATCGCGCTTGTCCTTATGCTTCATCGCAAGCGTGATCGCCTGCCCGTTGATGTTCTCCACTGCCGGCATCGTATAGGGCTGCGGATTTGAGCCCACGCCCATGGTGATCGCGAGCGGCATCGGCGACAACATATGCGCCGCGTCGTATTCCTTGTTCAGCGTCTTATCGCGGATCACTGCCCATCCGGCGGTCTTGATCACTTCAACGTTCAGGCCCTGCTTGGCATAGAAGCCCATGGGCGCGGCCATAATAATCGGCGTTGCACAGGTGATCGGAATGAAGCCGACCTTGAGGTCCTTCTTTTCGAGCGGAGCTCCCTGCGCAAACACTTCGGTTGCGCTCTTGAGCGGGAAGAACTGCGATACTGCGGCAAGTGCGGTCGCGGCACCGACAGACTTCAGGAATGCGCGGCGCGCCATATCCTGCGGAAACACCGCGCGCATGACCGCCGATGCGACCACGCCTTCGTACCGCTTGTCCTCGCTTTCCGCCGGGACGCACTGCAGGGCCAGTCGCGCTTCGTGGTCATGCTCTCCCTGCGAGCGATGCCGGCCGCAGTTACATCCCATGGACAACGGGTTTTCGGTATCGAACGGATTGTCGAAGATGGACATCGCGAGCTCCCTGGGTGATCGGCCTCTGGGAGTGAAATACGCAAGCTTCGTGCCATGCCGCGGAGCGTAAAATCTTCAATAACCCCAGTGGTGGTGCGACAAATTGGCAATTACGAAATTTCGTAATATACGATATTTCGTAACTTCATTTACGAGATTTCGTACGATGCCACACAGTCCGGAGACGATTGAAGGGCAGATCCCCAAGCCGCTGTCTGCCAGCACCGCTAGCAGCGCATTCGACTTTTCGGTCGAGCCTTTGCTGCTGCTCGATCCCAAGGCGGACCAGATTGTCGATGCGAATCCGGCCGCCTGTACCCTTCTCGGCTACGACCGTAATTTGCTGCGGCAGATGAAGATCAGTGCTCTTCACGCAGGGCAACTTCCGGCTTTGATCGTATTTACGCAGGCTGTATTCGCCAAGGGCGCCTACTGGACGCGTTCGTTGATCCCCAGGCACGCCGCCGGCACCGAGCTTCGCGTCGAATACACCGGCTCGGTCATTCCCAATGGCGAAAGCCAGCTGGTGCTTCTTGCCATCAGCGATCTCGACGATCGGCAGCGTCGCGCCGTCGATGCGGCGGCGGAAGATTACATGCGCGGCGGCATCGCCGCCTGGCAACGCGTCGAACGGGTGTTTCGCGATATCGAGCGCGAGAACCAGTTGATCCTGCGCGCAGCAGGCGAAGGCATCTACGGCGTCAATGCGGAAGGCAAAACCACCTTCGTCAATCCTGCTGCGGAGCGCATGCTCGGCTGGTCGGCGGAGGAACTGGTGGGAAAGGATATTCATTCCATCGTGCACCACACTCACCACGATGGTCGGCACTATCCCAACGAGGATTGCCCGATCTACGCGGCATTCCGCGACGGCGCCGTACACAAAATCGACGGCGAGGTGTTCTGGCGTAAGGATGGCACCCCGGTCTGGGTGGAATACACATCAACCCCGATCCGCGATCGCAATCTGGTTGTCGGCGCCGTCATCGTGTTTCGCGATGTCAGCCAGCGCCGTGATGCTGACGAAAAGTTGCGCGCAGCGTTGGCCGAAGTCGATCAGCTGCGCGAACGCCTTGAGCAGGAAAACGCCTATCTGCAGGAAGAAATCCGCATCGAGACCAATCCCCGCGGCATCATCGGCCGATCGGAAGCGATCCAGACTGTCCTGCGCCAAGTCAAGCTCGTCGCTCCCACCGACGCGTCGGTGCTGATCACGGGCGAATCCGGCACCGGGAAAGAGCTGATTGCCCGCGCCATCCATGAAGCAAGCCAGCGACAAGATCGCCCGCTGATCCGCGTGAACTGCGCGGCGATCCCGCGCGAGCTGTTCGAAAGCGAATTCTTCGGCCACGTCAGGGGCGCATTTACCGGCGCACTGCGCGATCGAATCGGGCGCTTCGAGCTTGCCGACGGCGGCACGCTATTTCTCGACGAAGTCGGCGAGATCCCGCTCGAACTCCAGGGCAAGCTTCTGCGCGTACTGCAGGAAGGACACTTCGAACGTGTAGGTGAAGAACGCACGCGTGCAGTCGATGTCCGCGTCATCGCCGCCACCAATCGTGACCTGAAACAGGAAGCTCAGCGCGGCCGCTTTCGTGAAGACCTGTATTTCCGGCTCAACGTGTTTCCGGTGGAATCTGTCCCGCTGCGTGAACGACGCGAGGATATTCCCCTGCTCGCGCAACATTTCCTCAGCAGCGAAAGCAAGGCACTGAAATCAGATTTGCGGCTGTCTGAAGCAGACGCCCGCAAGCTGTCGCGTTACGACTGGCCGGGCAATGTCCGCGAATTGCAGAACGTGATCGAGCGTGCCGCCATCCTCGCACAGAACGGCCGGCTGCGGATCGATCTGCCGGACGGCCACGCTACAGCATCGGCCGATCATCGCAAGGGCGAAACGCGCCCCGCGATCCTGACCGACGACGAGCTGCGTGCACACGAACGCGCCAACATTGCTGCCGCACTCAAGGTCTGCAATGGCAAGGTATCGGGCGCAGGCGGCGCCGCCGAGCTTCTTGCGATGAAGCCGACGACGCTCGCCTCACGTATCAAAGCACTCGGTTTAAGTTAAGCCCAA